>Ga0209489_100664_pt1 | contig 66954 bp, 42 predicted proteins | sample SiratrowhiteBW_FD_187527 | JGI IMG/M metagenome (GOLD analysis project Ga0209489, IMG submission 187527) | Root nodule microbial communities of legume samples collected from California, USA - Siratro white BW (SPAdes) (version 2) | ecosystem: Host-associated > Plants > Roots > Nodule | place... | reverse complement strand
AAAAAAATAAAAAAAAAAAAAAAAAAAAAAAAAAAAAGCAAATATGGAGGAAGTAGGCCAAACCCATGCAAAGAAATACATAAAAATGAAACATAAAAAGTTTATGAAAAAAAAAAAATCCAACAAAAGGTTAGAGGACATACCACTATAATAGGAGAAATCAAGCCTATTAACAAACCATAAAGAAGGTAGTTTATCAATGCAAATGGTTATAGCCTCCGTAAAAATATAGGAAACTTTAGGTTGATTCTCTTTACAAAAAGACAAACATTTATTCCATCTATCTTTGATGGACCAAGGGTTAGGTTGGATCGAAGAAAAAGATTGACAAACCAAGGTATAATCACCTATAACCATTGTCTTCAGCATGCTCAATGGCTAGGATAGCTCCCACAAATTCTACAAATAAAAGATTGACTCCAGGAAAGAAGAAAAAAACACCAACGTACCTCGTTCTCCCTCTAAAGATCTTAACATAGGCATCAAAACCAAGAGAATCTCTAGTAGCACCATCAATGTTAACTTTAAGCCACCCAACCAAAGGAAAATCCCCTACTCAACTTTTTCAGCAAGACACGAAAACAAAGAGGAGAGAGGGTCACCTTGTCTGACCCCTTTGCTATAAGGAAAGAACCCCTCCATATTACCATTCATTCTAAAAGAGAGCATGGCAAAAGCAAGAATAACTTAAATCCATATAGAAAAAAGTATCATGAAAGCTAAATTGTTTCAGAAACAATTGTAAAAAGTCCTAGTTAAGATTATCAAAAGCTTTCTGAATATCAATTTTAAAAGCAATGTTACCCCATTCACCTTTTTAGAAAGCATATTTATAGCTTCAGAAGTAACACAAACACTATCCTACATATGTCTGCCTTACACAAAATCATAATGATTGGAAGATATGATTCTTGAAGCAATAATAAAGCGAAAGTTAGAAACAACAATACGTATAAAGTTCTTGGTAGAATCAACTCCTAGAATTTAAGGAATCAAAGAGACAATATTAAAGTTTATTCTAGACAGGATCCAATTATGAATGAAGAGATGCTTGACAACATTACAGACATTAGTAGCAATAATATCCTAGCATGCATGATAAAAAGAGCTACTAAAACCATTAAGCATTTGAGAGTTGTTAGCATTAAGAGTAAAAACAACTTCTTTGATTTTCGTAGAACAAGGACATTTAATCAAGATAAAATTTTCACCATTAGATACCATATTGGAATATGTTTAGCATTCAGACTAGCCTGAAGATCTTGAGAAGAATCGCCAAAATCTAAATATAGCTTTTATATAAAGAGAGGATGTGAATGATGGCAACATGTGTATGTTGTTAGCCTATTTTTGTTAATGATGGGAAGTGCACCATTAGCAAACATAACAAGTAATAAATATCATTCTTTTCCAAAGGATTTGTGTAATACTACAATCGTTATAATTATAATAAAATTAAATTTATGAACAATTCCATGATTTAAGTTGATGTGCAGAAAATAAAATAAAATTTAATATTTTTATTAACAATCAAATTACAAAAAAGGATTAACTATGAATAATATGAGTTTCTAGGGTTAGACTTCACCAATCCTCACTCTCATGCATAAAAGTGTTTACTTCTTTCCAAACAACAATCAATGGCAATTCACAATTCCCAAACCCTAATTCGTTACATGAATGATCCTTAGCTTGTCTACGAATCGTCAATTCTTTGACCAATTATATAAATAAAACTTCCAATCACCACAAGAGTCTTAAGACAAGAAACAAATTGCTCTATTCTTAGAGAAAAGGTTTCATTTGGTACTTTAATTCAGTTTCTTATTACAGAAGATATTTTCCAATACCTAAAGAATCAAAGATCAAGTCACGAATCAACACGACAAATAATAACCATAGAATTAAAGTACTAATATATCGAAAGGAAATACATAAATATGAAACCATAACGATTACATGAGCATTCTAAAAGGTAAATTCTAACCCCAACAAGATTTAGTTCCTCGTATTCATGAAGAAGCTAAACATTATAGAAGAACAATAGAAATAAGAAATTACTCTCAGAGAACTCCAAAGTTTCTTCCAATTGTTAATTTCACTCTATGATTGCTCAAGATAAATAACATTTGAAATTTGATGGTCATGCAAGACTTTAAGAGGATATGGATACAAGGCTTCTAGAAGGAAACTAATATTAATTATATGATTTTGTCTTTATGACATTTATGACATAATCAAATTACCATCAATTCTGTTTATTTATTTTTATGACATTACTAGATATTAATATTTTTATTTGTTTTCTTTATTTAGCTATACCTAGAATGGGTACATTACTTGTATATATTCAGACCTCTACTTTTGATAATTATAGAAAAATAGATAGAATATTTTCATTCTCATCTATTTGGTTCATTTTTGTTCATCTCTTCATTTTATAATATGATATTTATTTTACAATATGGTATCAAAGCCCTGATTTCAGAGCTCTGATTGCTACATTTACTCATGGCTAAAATTGTTGATATCTCACGAGATCCCTTGTGATCCTTGAATATGATTTGTTCTCTCGGTACACATCAAGAGAGACAAATTTTTGGTGATCAGTCCAAGACAATGATTGATACCAGTAGAAGTAGTTATGGAAGACGATATACTTCTAAAGTCTGCAGTCACCGTGGAAAGATACGACATATGATTATACAAAGCATGGTTTTCCACTTAAGTTCAAGTTTAAAAATCAGAAAGCATTTGTAATAATAGCTAGTAGAATCATGAAGGTTCAAGGACAAAAGTACATTCTTAGCAAATTGGTTTTACTTTTGAGAAATATCAAACATTGTTAGCCTTTCTATAACGGTCTAAATCTAGTGAGAATGCTTATAACCAAATCTGTTATTCCTTCCAACATGAAAACAAACACTGGTAACAAATTTCTTTCTTCTTTTAGTTCTTAGATTATTGATAGTAGTGCTACTAACTACATTTGTTCATCCTTGAATCATTTCACTTAATATCATCAAATTACCAAATGAAAATCAAGTTGTTGCTAATTATTATGGAAGTGTTTTTTGAAAAGGATTTTAGTCTGAGTTCAAGAGGAGTTGATGGAGAGGCTCCTAGGTGCTTTAGCTTCTTGCGTATGCTTCAAGTGATGTAGCGCATGAACAAGCATAGTTGCACCGAACAAATGCCATGGAAGGAGCTCCTCTTGATACAGAAGGAATGGATAATGGAAGAAGAACTATGGAAAGTGTCGTAGAGGGGATGTTATATTGTGGAAATGGTGAGTTAAGTGATGAAAACCTTGAAGGAGGTTGGGCCAACTTTCAAGAGAGAGCTTCTAGCTTCTTGAAGAAGAAACATAATGAGAAACTTGATCAATGTGCAGAAAATTCAGCAGCATTCCATTAAGGTAGTCAAGCTTACAAGAGAGAGTCCTAAGCCTCTTATTTATAGAAGAAGAGATGAGCTAATAGCTTCCCTACCAGGCTGACTAGATAGAGTGTAGAAGAAGCTAGAGTTATAAACCCTAACTTTCCTAACAAGCTATCCAAGTGGTGTGTAGAAGAAACTAGGGTTAGAAACCTTAACTTGCACCACACTCTAGGGTTAAGGTAACCTAGCGTGTAGAGCAAGCCACTCCATACCCTAAGTCGTGCATCATCCACCAATGAAAATACGCCACATGTCAAGTGTTCTAGGTGCCGAAAAACCCTAACCTAGGTGCCTTTTACAAACCCTAAGGCACCTAGGGTTATTTACAAAAATCAAATTTCCCTATTCTAATTTTTACTATTTTATCAAAAGATCAACAAAGCTCAGAATAGTCAGCATTTTGATCTGCACAGATGCCTCTGACTCTTCAATGGCTTGAAGATGTCTAAGCATAGCTTTGGTGACTGTAACTTGCCTGAGCCTTCTTCCATCATCCCCTCCCTCTTAAAGAGGATCTGACCTCAGATCTCGTTTGTCTACCTCATCTTTGTTACTACCTACAAAAGGAATGAGATCAATCACATTAAAAGTAGTATGTAGTCCATATTCTTCAGGCAGATCCAATTGATAAGTATTTTTATTTATTTTCTTTAAGATTTGAAAAGGTCCATCACCACGGGGACTGAGTTTTGACTTTCTTTGGTTTGGAAATCTATCTTTTCTTAAGTGAAGCCAAACCCAGTCTACCTCTTTAAAACTTATTTCTCTCTTCCCCTTATTGTTTTGCCTGACATACTTATCACTTTGTTGTTGTATTTGAAATTTAACCTTCTCATGCAATTTTCTTACAAACTCAGTCCTTGATGTCCCTTCTTTATGAATGAAATCAGTAGGATTGGGCAAATGAATCAAATCTTTTGAAGTGAGAGGATTAAACCCATATACAACCTCAAAAGGTGAAAGTTGAGTAGTCTTGTGAACTGCTCTATTGTAGGTGAACTACTCTATTGTAGGCAAACTCAATATGAGGAAGATAGTCATTGCAGAATTTGTGATTACCCTTCAAGATTGCCCTCAACATAGTGGATAGAGACCTATTAACAACTTCTGTTTGTCCATCCGTTTGAGGATGACATGAAATAGAAAAATTAAGTATAGTTCCTAGCCCTTCCCAAAGAGTTCTCCAAAAATGACTAATGAACTTAGGGTCTCTATTTGACACTATAGTTTTAGGTAAACCATAAAGCCTAACCACATCTCTTAAGAAGAGCCTAGAAATATTGCTTGCATCATCTACTTTGTGGCATGGAATGAAATGTGCCATTTTACTAAAATGATCCACAACCACAAAAATAGAATAAAAACCCCTTTGAGTCCTAGGTAGACCAAGAACAAAATCCATACTAATATCCTCCCAAGGAGTACAAGCAATAGGTAGTGGGGTATACAGACCGTGAGGCATGACTCTAGATTTTGCTTGTAAACAAGAGACACATTTGTAATAGTACCTTTGTACGTCTCGTCTCATGTGGAGTCAAAATAATTTTTCTCTTAGTATGGACAAGGTCTTCTCTACCCGAAAGTGACCAATAAGACCCCCCTCATATGACTCTTTTACAAGGAGTTTCCTATGTGAACCAAGGGGAATACACAATTTTCCTTCTTTAAAGAGATACCCTTGGTTTATATAGTAACCTCCCTAAGGTTTTTGTTGACATTTTGAAAGATGGATGAAAATTCAGGATCTTGTTTATATAATTCAATTATGTTATCAAATCCAAGAATTTGGGCACCAAGTTTAGAAATCAATACATGTCTTTTAGACAATGCATCAGCCATAATGTTAGTTTTGCCCTTCTTGTATTTAATTACATACTGAAATTGTTTCAGAAATTCCATCCACTTAGCATGTCTTTTATTTAACTTATGTTGACCCTTCAAATACTTAAGTGGCTCATGATCACTGTGAATAATAAACTCTTGGGACACAAGGTTATGTTCCCAAGTTTGAAGGGCTCTTACCAAAGCATAAAGTTCTTTATCATAGGTGGGATAATTAAGAGTGGCATCATGAAGTTTTTCACTAAAATATGCAACAGGACGACCACCATAATGTAACACAACACCTATACCTACTCCCGATGTATCAGACTCTAGCTCAAAAGGTTTAAAAAAAATCAGGTAAAGCTAGAATGGGTGCATTAATAAGCAAGAACTTTATTCTTTGGAATGCATTTTCTTGTTTTTTGCCCCAATGGAATGTAACATCTTTCTTCACCAACTCATTGAGAGGTGAAGCTAGACTAGAGAAGTTAGGCACAAATCTTTTATAAAAGCTTGCCAATCCATGGAAACTCCTTACTTCTCCTACATTCTTTAGGGTAGGCCACTCTTGGATGGCTTTTAGTTTTGAGGGGTCCACATGAACCCCATCTTTATTAACAATGAAACATAAGAAGACAACACTACAAAAGGTACATTTATCTATATTGGTAAATAGTTGATTTTTCCTAAGGACTAACAAAACCTCCCGAAAATAGTGAGGATGAGACTCTACACTAGTGTTTATTTCATCAAAATAAACTATTGTAAATTTTCCTATGCAATCCCTAACAACATGATTCATTAGCCTTATAAAAGTGCCAGGTGCATTAGTGAGGCCAAAAGGCATCACTAACCACTCGTATAGTCCAAATTTGGTCTTAAAAGTGGTTTCCCACTCATCACCCTCTATGATTCTAATTTGGTGATATCCACTTTTTAGATCAATTTTAGAAAATACACTGGACCCATGCAATTAATCAATCATATCATCAAGCTTAGGAATTGGGTTCCTATATTTAATAGTGATGTTGTTAATTATGCGGCACTCACAACACATTCCCCATTTACCATCCTTTTTAAGCACCAACAAAACTGGCACGACGCACAAGCTAAGACTCTTTTGAACCCACCCTTGTGTAATAACTCTTGAACCTGGGATTCTATCTCCTTGGTTTCCCCTAGATTTGTTCTATATGTCGGTATGTTTGGCAGAATAGCACCCAGAACAAAATCGATTTGACGTTCTATTCTCCGGAAAGGTGGCAATCTTGTAGGACCATCACTAGGAAACATATCACTATTCTTTCAAAAGTTTTTCAATTTGTGAAAACAGAACCTTAGATTCAGCTTTATCATACTGTGCACACGTGAGTGTTCCTTTACACAACAAGATGTATGGAGGTTGCTCAAGAAGGAGACAATTTTTCAAAGAATTTTTAGTTAATAGAGACTCCTTTTGAGTGACCTTGTGGGAAGGAACACCTAGCTCCCACACCTCAAATTCATTTTTTATGCTTAGGTTTTGAGATTTTTAAGTTTTGTTTTTCTTTTCACTATGTAATTTCTTTTTTCATTTGGACTTGATCCTCCAACACCTGAGTAAACAAAGGATGAAGTACAAATTTTTCATGTTTATGAGTAAAGGTAATTTCATTGGTAATACCATCATGAATAGTTTATTTATCAAATTGTCATGGTCTTCCCAATAAAACATGACAAGCTTCCATGAGGACTACATCACACAAAACTTCATCAACATAGTTTTCAACGGAAAGCTTGACCTTTACTAGGTTTTTAGCACTAATGTCACCCCATCATTAATCCAATGTAATTTATAAGATTTAGGGTAGGGTAATAACTTAAGTTTTAATTTATCAACCAGCCTAGTTAGGGTTTCTAACCCTATCTTCTCCTACACACTACTTAGGTAGCTTGCAAGGTAAGCTAGGGTTTCTAACCCTAGCTTCTCCTACACACTACTTTAGCTTGCTAGGGAAGCTATCAGCTCTTCTCTTTTTCTATAAATAAAAGGTTTAGGAACCTTTCTTGTAAGCTTAATTTTGAGTAATGATATGCTACCAAATTTTTAACACATTGTCTCAAGTTTCACGTTGAGTTTCTTCTCTTAGAAGCTAGGAGCTCTCTCTCTTAAAGGTTGGCCCAACCTCCTTCAAGACTTTCACCATCTACTTCACCATCAACCTCCTTGAACACTTCCTTCCTTGCATTTCCATGGCTTCCGCATCATGAGGAGTTTCATCCACTTCTTCTATTCGGTGCTTCAAGGATTCATCATGCTCAACTTCCATTGAAGCTTGCGTAAGAAGCTAAGGCACCTAGGAGCTCTTCCATCAAAATGGAAGGAGATGGACTAGACTTGAGTAGATCACCTTTGTTCAAGGGTCAAAATTATGGGCTTTGGAAGATGAGGATAATTGCTTCATCCAATATAACGTTATGGAGTCAATCAATATTATCAAAAATGGCATACATACATTGATTAATAAATCAGGAGAGTTGCTTCCTTTTGAATCTATGACTGAGCAGGAAAAGCACATCTGTCAAAATAATGTTAAAGCTAGGCATCTTATAATGTGTACTTTATCTCCGATTCTGTTTCCGATTTCTGTGACCAAATCTGTGACCAATTCTGTGACTGATTCTGTGACCGAATCTATGACCGATTCTGTGATCGAATCTGTGACCGAATTTGTGACCGATTTTTTCGGTCACTAATTCGGTCACTGATAGTGACCGATTTTTTTAGTCACTGATTCAGTCACTGATAGTAACCGATTTTTCGGTCACTAATTTCGGTCACTATTTGGCAATTTTCTAGTAGTGAATATCAAAGAGTTCATGTGAAGCTTAATACAGGGCAATGGCCACTGTTACATGTGAAATTCAATGGCTAGTTTATCTTCAATATTTCAAAGTTTCTTTTGAGCAACCATCTCTAACAATGACTAAGCAAGATACATTGCAACAAACCCAATGCTTCACGAGTGTACGAAACATATAGAAATAGATTGTCACATTGTTAGAGAAAAATTGAAAAAGGGTCTCATCCACTTGCTTCCCGTTTCCACCACAGAGTAACTAGCAGACATTTATACCAAAACCTTAGATCCTCAATCTTTCAAGAATATTTATTTCAGGCTGGGTCTCATCAATATTTCCTCCCTTGCTTGTAGGGGGTGCAGAGGATATGGATACAAGGCTTCTAAAAGGAAACTAATATTAATTTTTTGATTTTGTCTTTATGACATTTATGACAAAATCAAATTACCATCAATTATGTTTATTATTACCATCAATTCTGTTTATTTATTTTTATGACATTATCAGATTATAATATTTTTATTTATTTTATTTATTTAGCTATACCAAGAATGGGTACATTACTTGTATATATTTAGTCCTCTACCTTTTGATCAATATAGAAACATAGAGAAAATATTTTTATTTTCATATCTTTTGTTCGTTTTTGTTTATCTCCTCATTTTATAATATGATATTATTTCATAATAACAACTCAGTCCTCTACCTTTTGATCAATATAGAAACATAGAGAAAATATTTTTATTTTCATATCTTTTGTTCGTTTTTGTTTATCTCCTCATTTTATAATATGATATTATTTCATAATAACAACTCAGTCCTAGTAACGCGGGACGCGATTGGGGTCTATTGTTGTTTCACACGTCTAGACCAAACTAACATTAGGCTAAAGTTACTTTTTGCTGGGCCTATTTTCTCTAAATTGTAGTTAGGTTATCTCAACCCCATGTTCAGAGCTTCAATCCTTCTTCTCTTAATTCAATGTTTTCCTATTTATTTTTAAGCACAAAAATAAGAATTAACAATCAAATCCATTTTCTTACTCTCAAAATCAATTATTAACAAAAAAAATACCTAAAATTAATAAGCTTAAAGAAAATTGATTTTATTATAAAAATTAGTTCAAAAATATCATTTAAATCAATTCCATATAACTAGAATTATTCCTATTTTCTACCACAGTATAAAAAAAAAAATTGTACTTCTGCTACCATAAAAAACCAAGACATTTTCACCTTTTTCTTCTAAAATGTATGTTAGCAATCCAAAGCAATTTCGAAATCATCCAACCTGCTTTGGATACAGGAAAATACTTATCTTTGATGGAGGCTTTATCTAACTCTTGTTTAATTGAAAGGAGAGTTTTTTGTTTGGTAGCCACATTTTCACGAATCTTACCAACAGTAATCGGCTGTATCAAAGAGTTTTTAATCGAACAATATTTTTTTTTTTAAGTTTACATTAAATCAAAAATTAATTTTATAGAAATTATATATATATATATATATATATAATTTTATGATAATTTAAATTAATATATATATATATATATATATATATTACCTCACTTATAAATCAAAATTAAGTTAATATATACTTTTCAAAATGCACTAAAAATTATCAGTATTATTATTATTATTCTTATTTAATAAAAGTTGAAATAAATAATTATGATGATGTAAAATTATAATTTCATAATTAAATTTACAAAAAAAAATACTATTTATATAAAGTTGTCAACGTGTAGCGTTTTGCAATCTCTCATATTAGACTACATACATATAATCTCCTTTTATAGGAAAAATCATGTTTTATAAATCTCAGTACTTTATTGTATTTATATGTTATGTATAACACTGAAATAAAGCTAATTAATCAATTATTTCGCTAAAGAAGTTTTTTTTTTTTTTTCCATTTTCTTAGTTTTAATTGGTTCTTAGCCTGTTATATTAAAAAGAAATGTAATAATTGGGACTGCCAAACCGAGTTTAAAAATAAATAAATGACTAATATTACTAATAACATACTAAAAAAAAATCAAATAAAAAAGGTTGCTTTCAAGCATCATTGTAATCATTTTGCTTTGATTCAAATAACACAAGATCTTTGGATAATTTAAGTCACGCATGAAACGCAAAGCCAAAATAAAGAGATGAGAAAATGCTGGTACATACTTGTTCCTGTATACTTACCATTCGAACAAAGCTATAATGTTTCTAGATTATTGGAAAATCTACACAAAGAAACCAAGCTTCGTATACGAGTTTTAAATAATTCTTATAGAATGGACAAGAAGAGAAGGAAATATTTCCAGGCAACAAATACGAATGTTAGAGCCACACATGTATGAAGAATATATAAAGGTGGATATTCAATACCCTTGATATATGCCTAGAACCTATTTAAAGTTATTGCAGCAGTGAAATTTGTCTAATGTTTCTAATAGGTGTCACAAGTCATGCAGAATTGCATGTATATCTTGATATGTTCAATTAAGATGAAAAAATGAAAATTTATTTAGAAATAAAAACAAGTAATAAAAGGAAATAGAAGAAAAGAGTTATGGAGAATGCCTTGCAAGCAGCAAAAATAGAAGTTTAAACTATGATTCATCAATTGAAAAGATTTTCCCAAACAATAACCGAAATAAGAGTAAAATATTTTCAAAACATTCAAAATTATCTCATAAAAGTAAACACAATAGACTTTAATCCTTATTTTACATGTCACAATCCAGGATATGGAAAAGACGATCTACGAAATGAAAAAGTCATCAACCAAGTTTTTAAATAAAAGAAGATTCTATAAGACTAATTATACTTCACTAACTATATGGTGAACACTTAGGTCCTAATTTAACTTAACACATGGCCAGTTTTCTAAAATTATTAGGAAAGACAAATGAGTTAGTTAGAAGGAGGACATGTGGCGCTTAAAAACAAGGAGGGGATATATGAAGTTACAACTATCAAATACATTTCAAATTCACATGTGTTAGTTAGAAATTCTATACGAGCCTTCTTATATGTTTAAATCCATCCATGATGCTCCCATGTATATTTGGATTGTAGAAATATTAAGAAAGAATCAAGAAATATTCAATAATATAAGAGAATTACAAATTTATTTACTTTTTAATCTTGTATCTTCCATTTCTTTGAGTTTATGTCTCGTGAATCTTTCTTGGTTTCTTTTCTTCATTTCTTATTTTTTACGCCATGCTTTTTATTTCTACCTTTCTTTCTTCTTCTTCCTCATCTTTAGCCAATGCTTCTATATCTCTATTTATATCACAATATCATATTTTCACCTTTTCCACTACTCTTCACATTTCTCTTCTATGTGAATTATTTGATTTTTTCCTTTCTGAATGTATTTTATTATTTCCCTTCTTTTTTAAGCTATTGTGCAAAAATGTAAGTGCATTACATAGTTTTTTTGTTTGCATTAATATTCTTTTTAGGAATTTTTATTTTCAATATCAAGTTGTTAACGTAAAAGTCCAACACTCCAAGGTTTTAATCAATACTTAAAATAGATATGTATCAAATATGATCACACTTTGTCTATAAGAAAATAGTATATAAAAATAAGACAGAAGTGTTTCGTCTGATAAATGGTATAACACTAAAAAGTCCAATAAGGTTCACACAAGAACAGTTGAAATGTGAACCAAACTTGAGACAATACACTTAGACTAATCAAACCTCGTAGCTAAAATAAATATCCATGTGCTTATTCTATATTTATAGGAACGTTTGTTTAGCAAAGATATATGTTCAAAATCATATATCAAATATCTCTCGAGACTGAGAGCTAAAGTTGTTTCCTTCACAACTTCTTAAGAAAAAGGGATTCTCAGGTTCAACCCAACTATCTGTTCAGTACGAAATGCACACCAATCATGAATTTGTGAAAAAGGCTACACTACCTAAGAAGGTAAGCATTGTTAGTTACAAAGGATGTTACAAAATAAATGAATAAAGGTTGAGGTTGCATTTAATGTAATAATCATGTTAAATCTCATCAATTGCATGATGGATATGGATAGAAGGTAAAAATGCCAAATGACTATAAATAATTGTGATGCTAAAATATTCCTCGAGTTTAGAGGACTCCTTTAAGCTGACAAAGTAGAGGTTGCACTAAACCAAAATGTTGATAAGATGATAGAGCACACCTCGTAGTTTCATAGAAGGATTCTCAAGCTTAAATATAATTAAAGTACTAGGATCCAAAGTAACATTATGAAAAACACTTAGAGTGTCTATCCAGCTACCTAACAAAGTAAGTCCCAACCATTGTATACATCGGTAAGATATTACCTTCCTTAGAGATCAAGATGATCTGAACTAGGAGAGAAAGCCTAAACATTGTATTTGTCGTCAGACGCAATCCTCCTTAGTCTACAGACCCAATGATTAATAGATCATTAAAATACCAAGCCTTAAAATCTAAGATACGAGTGGTTGTTTAATAAATAATACTCGATTTATCTAAGAATGACTTGAGTAAAGAATAATCCTTTATAGGGTCAACCAAGAATAGTTGTGATCCCAAAAAATATAAAAAATACTAGAGTAGTTAAGAGTGATTAGGCATAATGAATACCGAGAGTTAAAAAAAAAAAAACAAAACATCTTTATTCGAGCTTTTCAACATAGATTTTAACTATTACGACTTTTTCTACAATTTTAACATGTGACAACCACTAACCAGATCTATCCAAGAGTGTTTCATTGAACAATATTTTTTCAAATTTTTATATTAAATTAAAATTTATTTTATAGAAGTTATATATATATATATATATATATATATATATATATATATATATATATATATATACAAAATTTTATGTTAATTTAAAATAATTTATTACCTCATTTCTAAATCAAAACTAATTTAATCTATACTTTTCAAAATACACTAAAATTTATCATTATTATTATTATTTTAAAAAATTGAAATAAATAAATATGATGCTGTAACATTATAATTTAGTAATTAAATTTACTTAAGTTTACTATTTATATAAAGTGGGTGTAGCGTTTTGCAATCTCTCATATTACACTACATATATAGTAGCTCCTTTTATAGGAAAAATCATGTTTAATAAATCTTAGTACATTATTGTATTTATTAGTTACGTATAGCATTGAAATAAAGCTATTTAATCAATTATTTTGCTAAACTAGACTTATTTTTTTCCATTTTCTTATAGTTTTTAATTGGTTTTTATTTAGCCTGTTATATTAATAATAAATGTAATAATTGGAACTATCAAACCGAGTTTAAAAATAAATAAATGAATAATAGTACGAATAACGTAGTTAAAGAAAAAAAAAATGAAAAAGGTTGCTTTCAAGTACCATTGTAATCATTTTGCTTTGATTCAAATAATGATCCCTGGATAGTTTAAGCCACGCATGAAACGCAAAGCCAAAGTAAAGTGACGAGAAAATGCTCGTACATACTTGTTCTCCATATACTTACCATTCGAACAAAGCTAACGTTTCTAATTATTCGACAATATACGTAAAGAAACCAAGCTTCGCATACGAGTTTAAATGATTCTTGAGAGGGAAAGCTATATAGAATGGACAAGAAGGGAAGGAAATATTTCCAGGGAATAATTACGAATGTTAGAGCCACACATGTATGAAGAATATATAAAGGTGATTATTAAATATCGTTGATATATATGCCAGAAACCTAATTAAAGTTATTGCAGCAATGAAATTGATTTAATATTTCTAATAGGTATTATAAGTCATGACAAAATTGGATGTTGGTGGAAGCATGTATATCTTGATGTATTGAATTATGATAAAAAGGAAAAACCAACTAGAGACAAAAACAGGAAAGTGAATTAAGAAAGGAGTTACGGAGAATGTGTTATTTTTTATACACACACAAAAAAGATAAAAAAGATAAGACACACAAAAAAAAAAATAAGTGCTAAGGTGATTCTTCATTTGAAAAGAATTTTAAAAATAATAAAAAGTAAAATATTCTTGAGACTCTAGAAGTTATCGTATAAAGGTGAAGACAATAGATATTGACCCTTATTTATAGCCCACATGTCACTATGAATGAATGGAAAAGTCATCAGTTCAATTTTTATAAGAAATAAGATTCAATGTAATTATTATACTTCACTAATAATATCGTTAACACTTAGTTGTTAGATTCTAATTTAGTTTTAGATATTGACAATTCCTTAAAATTAGGAAAGACACATGTATTAGTTAGAAGGAGTACATATAACTCCTAAAAACAAGGAGAAGATAAGAAATTACGACCATGCATTTTAAAGTGATAGTTGTTAGTTAAAAACTATAATTTCCTACTTTATTTTTTCTTTTGAGTGTCATTACGTAGAAATGTAAGTACATTACATAGTTTTTTTGTTTGCATTAGTATTACTTTCAGTAATGTTTATTTTCAATACCAAGTTGTTAATGTAAAAGTCCAATACCCAAAATTTTAATTAGTGCTTCAAAATAGGTATGTATACAACATGACCATACTTTATTTGTAAGACAATAGTGTTTAAAAACATGATGTCATGTAAGAGATAATCGTTTGACCAGTGATATAATACTATGCAGCTTTTCAATAAGGTTCACTTAAGAACAGATGAAATGCTCACCAAACATAAGATGATACACATAGACTAATCAAACCTCGTATCTAAAATAAATATCGATATCCTTACCTTATACTTATAGGAATGTCCATCTATCAAAGATATATGTTCCAAATCAGATATCAAAGCTCTCTCATGACGCAAGCTAAAGTTGTTTCCTGCATCAACTTAACAAAATAAAAAAATTTTCAACTCCGACAAAGCTATCTGCCCTATACAAAATGCACACCAATCATGAATTTGTGAAAAAAAGGTTATACTACCTAGGGAGGTAAGTGTTGTTAGTTATAAAGGACGTTACAAAGAAAAAGGTACAGAGATTGAGGTTACATTTAATGCAATAATCATGTTAAAGCGCATCAAATGTAGGATGGATATGCATAAAAGCTAAAAATGCCTAACAATTATAAATAATCTCCTAAAAATTACCGTTTCCAATAGTATATAAAAAGGATTTGATTTAGAAAAACGATATAGAAGAGAGGATATATGATGCCAAAATATTACTCAAGCTAAGAGCACTCCTCTAAGCCAATAAATCAGAGGTTGCACAAAATCAAAATGTTGATCAGATGATAGAGCACATCTCATGGCTTCATAGAAGGATTCTCATGCTTAAATAGGACCCAAAGAAACATTGTGGAAAATATTTAGAGTGTTTGTCTAGCTACCTAGTAGAGTAAGCCCCAACCATTGTACACGTCATTAAGATGCTACCCTCTTCAGAGATCAAAATGATCTGAACTAGGAGAAAAGGCCTAAATATTGTATTTGTCATCAGAATCAATCTTCTTTAATCAACAAACTCAATGATCAATATATCATTAAAATACCAAACCTTTAGATCTGAGCTAGGAATGACCATTTGATAAAGAATACTCGCTTTAACTAAAAATGATTTGAGTAAAGAATAATCCTTGATGGGGTCAATCAAGAGTGATTATAATCCCAAAAAATACTCGAGTAGCTTAGAGTGGATAGACATAATGTTTAATAAATCTTAATACTTTATTATATTTATTAGTTATGTATAACATTGAAATAAAGCTAATTAACAATTATTTTCGCTAAAATAAACTTATTTTTTTTCATTTTCTTACAATTTTAATTGGTTCTTATTTAGCCTGTTATATTAATGATAAATGTAATAATTGGAACTATCAAACCGAGTTTAAAAATAAATAAATGAATAATAGTACGAATAACATAGTTAAAGAAAAAACAACAAAAAAGGTTGCTTTCAAGTATCATAGTAATGATTTTGCTTTGATTCAAATAACACAAGATCCTTTGGATAGTTTAAGCCACGAATGAAACGCAAAGCCAAAGTAAAGTGGTGAGAAAATGCTGCTAGATACTTGTTCTCCGTATACTTACAAATCGAACAAAGCTAACGTTTTAGATTATTCGAAAATATACACAAAGACACCAAGCTTCGTATACGGGTTTAAAAGATTCTTGAGAGGGAAAGCTATAGACTCGACAAGAAGTGAAGGAAATATTTCCGGAAATAATTACGAATGTAAGAGCCACACATGTGTGAAGAATATATAAAGGTGATTATTAAATACCCTTGATATATGCGTAGGAACCTATTTAAAGTTATTGCAGCAGTGAAATTTATTTAATGTTTCTAATAGATGTCAAAAGTGATGACAAATTGCATGTTGGTGGAAGTATGTTGATATGTACTTATTTTAACCATTTTCCTAATACATATTGATAAGAATAATGACAAGTTTGTTTTGGACCATTTTATTGTAATTGGGTTTATTGTTCTTTAATTGAAAGTTTGACTTGATTTGATGAAATTTTTGAAAATTTTCCAGACTTGAGCATGTTTTGTATCTTGCATAACTTTTGCTACAAACTTCGGATTAACTTGATCTTTATGTCGTTTTGTAGATAACTCAAACCTCTACAAACGTTGTGAGAAGGTCCAAGACCAAATTCGGACTTTAAAGTGGACCAAATTGGCCTTAAAGTTAGCGTACGAAATCTAGACAACACTTTGAGTTGAAATTTTCAATTGAGGATAACTTAGTCATTTCACCCCCAAATTAGTTGGGATCAAAACTGTGTGTTTTTGGTGTATTAAGGAAACTCTAAATATTATGGTGAGAAAAGGGAACTGCCGTCACACTGTTTTTGGGGACAAATTTTGAATACAATTTTGGCTAGTTTGTTTTCTTCTTCTCGAATCGTTCTTCATTTTGGCAAATTTTTTCCGTCTTCATTCGCTATTGTATTCGTGTTCATTTCACCATGAGTGGCTAAAGCTTTTGCTCAATCCGGTCCCTAAAGGTTCTCCCCACTTCCATTTATCCCTAGGTTTGTGTTTCGTGCTATTTTTCCACAATTACCTACTCATTTTGGATTTTAATTTATCGTTGAATTTAAAGCTTGGATTGAATCTGTAAATGAATAAATGCATTCTGATTGGAATGTATTGTGGAGTTCCCGAATCAGAATCAAGTTAAACCGATGATGTTGCTCACCATGCGATTGCATTGGTTTCGCGCACTAGGTGTTCGATAAAATGCTTGGCGATTGTTGAGTGTTTGGGAAGTTAGATAGATGCAGGGATTCTGATTTGTTTAACCCACGAATTTAATTGGGATAATATTTAGGAACCAGTGAGGGATTACGGATAACCAAGGGAGACCAGGTTGATTTTCATTATGTGAACTTCTCCATTTTTTTTCTTGGGTTATTTTTTTGTTTATTGTGTTTAAGTTTCATACTTGCCAACCCCGCACCCCACCGTGCTACTGTTTTATATTTTTAGTAATTGAGAACGTTCGAGTGGTCTTTAGAAGAATGACCCAGGTCTTCTATATTGCAAAATCTAGCCTCCTAGTTAATTTGGAACGTGCTCGATAGCACGAATCATATGTATATCTTAGATGTATTCACTTAAGACAAAAAAAAAAACAATTAGAGACAACAAAAATTAACAAAAAGAAATAAAAAAGTGGATTAAGAAAAGAATTACTGAAAAGCTAACACTTTTGAAATAAGCACCTAAAAAATAAATGCAACACAAATTTATATGTTAAAATATTTTCTAAAATGATAATCAAAGTAAGAGTACAATACTCTGAAGACTCTCAAAGTTATCTTATATAGGCGAAGACAATAGACTTTGATCCTTATCTATGAACTACATGCTAGGATCAAAGAGAATGAAAAAGTTACCAACCAAGTTTTTAGAAGAAAAAAAAATTCTCAGTGTAATTATAAGACTAATCTTCAACACTTAATTAACTCCTAATTATACACATGGATAGTTCCTTAAAATTAGGAAAGACGCATTACTTAGTTAGAAGGAGTATATATGACATCCAAAAACAAGGATGAGATATATGAAGAAGTTACAACCATCAAAATGCACTTGAAAGTGACATGGGTTAGCTAGAAACTCTATATGAGCCTTCTTGCTTGTTTAAATCTATCCATGGAGCTCCCATGTGTCTTTTCGGTTGTAGGATATTTAAAAACAATTAAGGAATATTCAATAATTTGAGAGAATTGCAAGTGTATGTACTTTTTAATCTCCTCTTCTATTTCTCTGAGTTTAGCTCTTGTGAATCTTTCTTGGAATCTTTTCTTGAGGTCATATTTTTTCGTTCTTTATGTCAAGCTTTTTGTTTTAATTTTTCTTTCTTCTTTGTCCCTATTTATATCATAATATCGTAGGTTTACCTTTCTTATTACTCTTCACATTTTTCTTCTATTTGAATTATTTATTTTTGCCTTTTCGAAAGTATTTCATTATTTTCTATTTTTTTTTTCTTTTTTTAGGGTCATTTGTAGAAATGTAAGTGCAATACATGGCTTCTTTGGTTTGCATTAGTATTATTTTTAGCAATTTTTATTTTCAATACGAAGTTGTTAAGGTAAAAGTATAACACCCCAAAGTTTTAATTAGTGCTTCAAAACAAATATGTATTAAACATTATTACACTTTGTCCTTAAAACAATAGTGTGTAAAAACAAGATATCATGAAAGACACAAATGTTTTTTGTTTGACAAATGATATAACACTGCATAATCTTCTTAAAAAGTTTGATAACGTTTACATAAACAGAGGAAACACACACCAAACATCAAACGATACACATAAATTAATAAAACCTCGTACCTAAAACAAACACTACAACATTTTTGCTTTAGGCAACTGCCAAAAAGTGTTGTCTAAGGCCAAAAAACCGTTGTCTAAACTTTAGACAACACTTTGGCAACCATTTTCTAGGGATGGAGTATCCATTCGTTGTTGTAGACTATAGACAATGATTTTTTCTCTAAGGCGACAAATTTCATTAAATTGTTGCCTATAGTGGTACAGTAGGTAACACTTTTAGACAACACTTTTATTAAGGAAACACTTTTTGAAATGTTGCGCATTATTTAGACAATGCTTTTTGATTGTTTAGAGAACGTTTTATAAAATGTTATCTATTGTTTAGACCACGTTTATTTACTTGTTGTCTGTGTTTAACTATGTATGAGGCAACTCTTTTTTCATGTTGCTAAATATTAAAAAACGTTAAACTCTAGACAACATTTTTAAATTGGCTTTTATTGTATATTTCTTCCATTTTCAATATTTATAAATATTAAAAAGAGTTAGACTTTAAACAAAATTTTCAAATTGACTTTTATTGTATATTTATTGCATATTTATAATATTTTTAAAATTTGATTATTCATTTATTTATAATATTTTGAAATTCTCTATAAACATAATATTTAGAATAAATATATACACTAACATCTTATATGAATGTAATTTGACGTGAATATTATAGTTCACATTTAACAAAGATGAGATGCTATAGGATTTACTAATATGTAAAATATCCATGAGCCTACTCTCTTATAGGGAATGTCCGTCTACCAAAGAGATATCTTCAAAATCAAATATCAAAGATCTCTCATGACATGATGTAATGTTTTTTTTCCTACATCAACTTACTAAGACAAATAGATTTTTTAACTTTGACCTAGCTATCAGTCCTGTATGAAATGCACACCAATCATGAATTTGTGAAAATGGTTATACTATCCAGGGAGGTAAGCATTGTCGATTATCAACGACATTACGAAGAGAAAGGAGCACAGGTCGAGGTTGCATTTAATGCAATAATCATGTTAAAGCTTGTCAAAAGCAAAATGGATATACATAAGGCCAAAAATGCCTAATTGTTGAGGTAAAAGTCCAACACCCAGAGGTTTTAATTAGTTCTTCAAAACAGATATGTATTAAACATTATTACACTATATCTTTAAAACAATAGTGTGTAAAAACAAGATATCATGAAAGATACAAATGTTTTTTCTGACAAATGATACAACACTGCATAATCTTCTTAAAATATCTGATAAGGTTCGTATAAACAGATGAACCATGCACCAAACATCAGACGATACGCATAAATTAATAAAACCTCATACCTAAAATAAACACTACACCAATTTTTACTTTAGGCAACGGCAAAAAAGTGTTGTCTAAAGCCAAAAAATGTTGCCTAAACTTTAGACAACACTTTGGCAACGATTTTCTAGAGGTGGAGTATGCGTTCGTTGTTGTAGACTATAAGCAACAATTTTTTCTCTAAGGTGACAAATTTCATAATACCATTGGTTATAGTGGTACAATAGGCAACACTTTATTAAGGCCATGCTTTTTGAAATGTTGTCCATTATTTAGACAACGCTTTTTGATTGTTTAGACAACGTTTTATAAAATATTACCTATTGTTTAGACAATATTTATTTAATTGTTGTCTATCTTTGACTATGTATGAGGCAACACTTTTTTCATGTTGCTAAATATTAAAAAACATTAGATTCTAAACAATATTGTTAAATTGGCTTTTATTGTATATTTATTCCATTTTTAATATTTCCAAATATTAAAAAGAGTTAGACTTTAAACAACATTTTCAAATTATATTTTATCGTATATATATTCCATATTTATAATATTTTTAAAATTTGATTATTCATTTATTTATAATATTTTGAAATTTTGTATAAATATAATATTTAGTATAATTATATACACTATCAATCAGCAATAAGGCGTAACATGTTATATGAATGTAATTTGACATGCATATTGTAGTTCACATTATACAAACATGAGATCCTATAGGATTTACTAATGCGTAAAATATCCATGTGCCTACTCTCTTATAGGGAATGTCCGTCTACCAAAGAGATATCTTCAAAATAAGATATCAAAGATCTCTTAAGACACGATATCATGTTTTTTCCTACATCAACTTCTTAAGATAAATAGATTTTCAACTCTGACCCAGCAATCTGCCCTGTATGAAATGCTCACCAATCATGAATTTGTCAAAATGGATATACTACCTAGAGAGGTAAGTGTTGTTGATTATCAAGAACATTACGAAGAGAAACGACCAAAGGTCGATGTTTCATTTAATGCAATAATCATGTTAAAGCTTGTCAAATGCAAAATGGATATGCATAGAAGCTAAAAATGCCTAATGATTATAAATGAACTCCCAATGACTATCTTTTTCAATATTATATAAAAAAGATTTCATTCAAAATAATAATACATATATATATATATATATATATAGAGAGAGAGAGAGAGAGAGTGAGAGTGAGAGAGAGTGGAGAGGATATATAATGCCAATAATCCTCAATCTAAGAGCACTCCTTTAAGACAATAAAGTAGGGGTTGCACTAAACCAAGATGTTGATCAGATGATAGAGCACACCTCATAGCTTTATGGAAGGATTCTCAAGCGTAAATAAGATTAAGTACTAGGATCCATAAAAACCTAATGCAAAACACTTAGAGTATTTATCCATCTACCTAGGAGAGTAACCCAACTTGTATAAGTGGGTAAAATGCTACCCTCCTTAGTGATCAAGATGATCTGAGCTAGGAGAGAAGGCCTAAACATTGTATTTGTCATCAAAAGTAATCCTCCTTATGAGTAGTAGATCATTAAAGTACCAAACCTTCAGATTTGAGTTGGAAGTGGTTGTTTGGAAAAAAATACTTGATTTATCTAGGACTGACTTGAGTAAGGAATAATTCTTTATAGCGTTAACTAAGAGTAGTTATGACCCGAAAGAATAATCGAGTAGCTAAGATGGCTAGATGTAATGAATATTAAGGGTTACCTAGGAGTGGCTTGAACAAAGAATACTCAGTGTCAACTAAGAGTGGCTTGAGGAAAGAATACTCAAGGGGTTAGGTAGGAGTGGCTATTGTTAAGAATCTCACAGGATTCAATATTTGATGAAGTCAAGCAATTGGAAAAAACCAAAGCAAAGCATGAAAGTTGAAGATGAAGACTTAGTCATTGCTTAGTGGGTGTGAGCGAGTCTGATTGAAGATGAAGGTAAGCCTGTGCACAACTGAGAAGGAAATCCTTGGCACAATTAAAACATACTTAAGATCAAAGTAATAAAACTGAGCAAAAAGTTTTTGAGAAAAATCTTTTGCAAATTCAATTTTTAACAGAAAATAAATTTATTTCACTTTCATGAAATCGATTCATTCGGACACTGAACCAAAATTGTTTCAACTGTTTCTCAAAGACAATTTGGGTATTTTTTTTGTTCTAAATACTAGGGCTTTAAAAGTTCGAACATAGACAATACAGAGAAGAGAACAATGTCAATTTTGTGCTAGAAAAACAAAGTTGTTTGGTTTTCCAAAAATCAAAGAAATGTTCTTGAAAAAATTAAAAGACATGAATTCTTGTTGTGCCATTGGTGTTTTTGAAAGCTCTGCGCTGGCTCATCTTCACTGGAAATCAGGGAGATTTCTACAACCTAAAACTTGAACCAGTTTTGATTCAAGTGTTGGATATTGTAGTGTTAATTGTAATCTTTGATTCAAATTAGATATTGGTAATGCTATAAGGTTTAGCATTGGTGTAATCTGAATATTTGGGGCTGTAGGGTGAACCACTATAATTTCTTTGTGTTTTTTTCTTAACCCTTCTCTCTACATAATATTATGTTCAGTGCCATTCATTCATTTTGCACACCTAAATTCGCTTCTTTGTGCTTTTGTCTTTTTACGTTTTATCTACTAGTTGATTGTTGAATCATTAAATTATTTATAAAGATTCTTAAAACTGGAAAATTGTTTTGATTTAAGCGCTTAATTCAATTCTGTTCTTTTTGAAGATTTACTCAACTTGTTTTTATCAATATTACACAGATTCATTTTGTTGTTCAAGGATTTATTATAATGTGCTTGCATAACATCACAATTTTAAATCTTTGGAAATATTTTGTGCCAAATTCACATGTGATTCTTTCTGTGTAACAACTTTGTCAATCTGTTCTTTTGAATCTAATTCTAGTTTAATTTGTTTAATAGACTAATTTGACTAGCATTGTGATCTAAGTACTTCCTTGCATAATTTGAAAGTGTATCTTTGGTATCTTAAATTGAATTTCTCTTAACCTTGATTTCATGACTGAATCTGGAGTTTTCGCCTATTGGATTATGGTGTTTCATATTAAGTATGTGTTAGAACCAAATCTAGTTATGCAGTAAAACCATTTAAGTTGCTTAAATTGTAAAATTGCTCATTGCTTTCTCTATGAGTGACTGAAATGTAGCTTGCCTTGTCTTAATTTATTAATTTAATCTTGTATTAAGTTTTTTGATTCATTGAATTGATACATAGCTTAATTCTATTACTATTTTCTACATTGTCTGTTCAAGATCATTGTTTTAAAAATTGATTTTCTCCAATCCGTCAAGTTTTAAATCAATTTATTCACATTGAAATTGATTGATTTTCTGTGCTGCACCTTGAGTCACTGATCTTGGAGATCCTTGAAAAATCTCATATTTCTTAAAATGTTTTTCTAACTTTCCAAATTCAAAAATTTTGTAAAGTTCAATTCTACCCCCTTTTAAACTCAGCCTAAAAGTATTTTCAATTGGTATCGAGAGCTAAGTCTTGAAAGTTATTCAAGTTTTAATCATATGGCTGAGGGAAAACTGCCTTTTGCAGAGGGTGCTTCTATAAACATGTCTCCTTCATTCAGCGGGGTCATTGAATCTTTTGATCGTGGTGTAGGGAATACAATCTCGAATGGTCTTTATGTACTTAAAACTATGTTTGATGGTCAAATTGTTAATAACCCTTGGTCTGAATGGAGTGATTTTGAGAGCAAGAAAGCTCAGTTTGACAGTATGGCTAAGAATATTATAACTTTGGCTTTGAATTTAGATGAATTTTTCAGGGTCTCTCAAAGTTTTTTACCAAAGAAAATGTAGGACATTTTGGAGGTGACTAATGAAGGAACTAGTGTTGTGAAGAGGGCAAGAAAGCATACCTTAATCCAGTAGTATGAACTGTTCAGAACGCAGGCTGGAGAAACCATTATAGATATGCAGAAAAGATTCACTCACGTAGTGAATCATCTCATTGGACTAGGAAAGATCTTTGACATGGAAGAGCTCAACATAAAAGTGCTGAAGTGTCTTGATAGATCTTGGCAGCCCAAGGTCACTGCAATATTAGAGATGAGGGATCTTACCACGTGGAGCACAACTGCATTGTTTGGAAAACTCAGGGAACATGACCTTGAAACAAACAGATTCAAGGAGCTGGAAAATGGAGAAAGAAAAGCAAGAGGAATAACACTCAAAACTACTGCCCTAGTAGAAGAATGTGTAACTGATTACAGTGAGGGTAGTGAAGCATAAACCTTGAAACTGCTAATAAGAAAGTTCAGCAAATTCCTATGGAAGAAAGGAAAATAGAAGAATGAGCAGTCTAAAAGGTATTATAAGAAACTGATCCCAATGCTGCTAACTTTACTTGTTTTGGATATGGAAAGTAGGGACATATCAAGATGGAATGTCCAAATATGGTTCACAAAGAAAAGGCTATGGAAAAAAGGAAATTCAACAAAAACAACAAAGAGAAAAGAGCCTACATAGTTTGGGATGAAAATGACTCAACAACCAACTTTTCATCAAAAGAATAAGAGGAGATCAGTCTATGTTTAATCACTAAGGAGCAATCAGAGGTAAGCAGTGCTAGTTCAAGCATCTTTTTAAATTAAGAAAACTACAGTACCTTGCTTCAAATTTTTTTTTGAAACACGTGATGAATAAAATAGATTGGCTTTTGTGAACAATAGACTAAAAGGTTTGAACAATTGGCTAGAAAAGAGAGCCAACTAATTGGAAGAACTAGAAACTATTAAAACTGATTTTGAACATTGAATATGATTTTCCAGTCTTCTAACCGTGAGGACCAATCAAGCAAACCAACTAAATGTGAAAACTGTGAGGTGCTGCAAGCTAAAGTGAAATATCTTGTGAAAAACTCTTCAAAGCTTGCCTTGGGGACTGCATATTTAGATCTTGTTTTTAGGTTCCCAAAATTGTGTGTTTGATAAAGCTGGGATTGGATATAAACCAAAGTTTGAAAAGAAAACCAAAAAATTCAACAGTTTTTTCAACTACAATAGCAAGGACACCTCACCCTTTCAAACTTGCTTTTATTGTTTGTTTACAAAAAAGGTCATTCTGCTTGAAACTGTAGAGTTAGACTATTTCATGTTCTAAATGGCCTTGTAAGATGGATACCAAAAGGTGTTCATAACAGTTTTGGACCCGAAGTTAATAGGGTACCAACCTTTATTCATTAATCTATTTTGCAGAATAAAGATGCAGCCAACAAGAAGCTTTGTTACTTGAACAGTGGATGTTCGAAGCATATGACAAGGGATGAATATTTGCTCAATGGACTAGTTATAAAACATGGAGAATTTGTCACGTATGTGTTAGCACCGAGGTTGCTACGTGATTTGATGAAGTCAATAAGGTTAATAGATTTTGAAAAACATATTTTGAGAGTAATATCAGCTAATTGTTTTTCATAAATCAATTTACTGGATTTTTTCTATGTTACAAAAAAATCAACCGATTCGATGATTGAATCAATCGATTGAGTTTTTGTTGTTTTAAACCAGTTTGCATTAAAAGGGTGGAACGTGATTTGTGACGTACGAAAAAAATTTGATTTATCAGTTTGAAATTTTCTAAGAGAGAAAAACGTGCGCAAACTGTGAGAACACATTATACTTGACTTTTAAATAATAAAACCATAAGAACTTGAATCTTGGAGCTTTAACTTGAGTGGGTTTCGTACAATCTTGGTTATGCACCAAAGCTAAGTCTTCTACATTGTTTTTCATCCATTCGTAATTTGTTTTGTGTAGAACTACTGCTATTTTTGTTCTAATTTGATAAAACTTGTATTGTGAGTGGTTTGGTTGCAAATTACATAGGGTTTGTGATTTGTAACTGTGAGTTTGTTAACCATAATGCATAGGGTTTGTAATTTGGGTTGTGCATTAGGGTTCTGCACTGTTTTACATCTGTTGTAGGGTGCAGTAGGTTGTGTGTTGCAGGGTGCAGTGTTGACTTGTAGGGAGCAAAGATAATTGTATTGTATTGAACTGATCTTGGTGATCTTTTTAGTGGAATTATATGCTTGTTGGCAAGGGACTGGACGTAACGCTTGAGGAAGGCTGAACTAGTTTAAATCTTGGTGTTCTTGATTTCTCTTTCTCTCTTCTTGATCGCTTTTCGTATTTGTTGTCATATGTTCAACTAACTTTTCATCGTGCTCAATCAATTATTCATTCTACTGATGTTATCTTTTGTGTTCTCTGGAATTTATTAATATATCTGTTCAATTGATTGTTTCTAATCTTTAATCAACATTGAGTGTTTCCAGTTAACTGTGCTTGTTGTGCAATTGATTATATTTCTGAAAAACTTATTTTCTTGAATCTGGATTGCTTTGCTATGTGAGTAATTCTTAATCAACTATTTCTAGTGTTTATCTGATTGTTGTAAACTGTGCTGATTTGAGTTCTTTGATCAACTGATTGTATTTGTGTTGTAATAAACTATTTTCTGTTGGTTATTGCTCTGATTACGATATTCAATACATTGTTTTTGGTTTTTACTTAACTGTTTTTCGAGTTATCTGGATTGATCTCTCATTTCAGTATACTACTTCTACCCCTCAATGTGTTGATCTTTGCTGTTTATAGTGTGTATTCAGCTGATTGTTCTTGATATGGAATTTATTTACTTTTTGTTGTGCACTTCAAAATAACACTTTTGATTGTTTCAATTAAGAACCTTCATTCTATATTTCAAATACTTTCCATTTTTGTGAAATTTTTTTGAAAGTTCAATTAGCCCCCCTTCTGAACTCGGCCTAACTTGTTTTCAATTGGCATTAGAGCTAGGACTTGAATCCTAGTCAATTTTTTCAATCCATGGCTAAGAATAAACTACCTTTTAGTGAGGGAGCCTCTATACACATGTCACCCATGTTTTCTAGGGTGAACTATCAGTTTTGGAAAGTTAGAATGAAAATCTTCATTGAATCCATTGATCGTGGGATTTGGAATGCTATAATAAATGGTCCTTATATTCCTATGATTGTATGAATGGTGAGTTTGTTGAAAAATCCTTTGATGAATTGACTGATGCAGAGAATAAGAAAGTGCATTATGACTGTGTTGCAAAAAATATAATAAAATTTGCATTAAGGAGAAGTCCTCTAATTTGTATAAATTGTTTAGAGTAGTTTAGAATAATTTCGGCCTTGTATTTGGGTCATGTAGAATAAATTTGGGCCTTCTTTTTTTGGGCCATGTAGTGTAGGTTTGGGCGTTGAGGTCCATAAATAATGTCAATACCCGATTTTGTCCAGGTAAAGATATACCGTTTTGTTTTCAATTTTGTAGATGCTTTAATCACAAAAATAAATAAATTTGTTTTTAAATTAAATTGATTGAATTTTCTTATTAAAAGAGAGAAAGAGAATATGAAATGAGTGGATATTTAAAATTAATTAAAGAATTAAAAAATAATAAAATCAGATTTTGCTTGCCACTTGGCAAGCTAGGAGTGGAGAGTTTTGCTCGCCACGTGGCAAGCTAGGAATGGAGATGATTTGTGAGTGGAATGGGTTGGCACATGGGAGAGAGAAAAGAAAAAACGGAAATTGGTTGGCACATGAAAGAGAAAAGGTTGATAAAAGAGAAGGAGGGGGAGCGAAAACGAAAAGAAGAGGAAGTGGGGAATTGAATTGAGAGAGTTTTTCGGAGGGGAGAGGGAATGAAAAATTGAAAGTGGAGAGAATCTGTGAGTGGGAGACTAAGACGAGATTGGAATAATCATCACAGAGCTTAATACTGGAAGAAAAGCAAGCTTCAAGCTTCGAAGCTCGCCGGAAAATTTGAGTGCCTCGTCGGAGTTGCCTCGGACCACCCTCATTCGACCTCTTCTAGGCGTCAAGAGGTAGATCTCTTCTTCATCATCTCATTGCCGCATAATTTACAAGTTTCTCTACCCGTGCACACTGCAAATCATATTCACCATTCTCGCCGGTCATCTTCTTCCATGAAGTTGCACCGGCGAGACTTTATTTTCCTGTTTGACACCGTTTCACTACATATCTTTGCTTGTATTAACTTGCATGATGATGAGAACAACCTAAGGAACCTTTTTCGACCTCTGGACCGGCCGTTCAAGGTCGCCGGAATCTCGCCGGAAAATGTACTCCGGCGAGATCATGTTTGCTGTTTTAATGTGTTTTGCTGTGTAATATTGTGTAATTTCGTTTTCTGCACCTATTAGGAACATGTATGAGCAAAAATAACAAGTTTATAAACATGAAAACTGAAAAAACAGTGAGATTATGATTGGTGTTTGATATGAGAGGAAGATGTTGGTGTATGTGATTGTTTCTATGTAAATGTGGTGCAATGTTGTAAGTTAGGTTATGTTGAGTTGAATTATATCATAAGTGAGTTATTACAGTCACTGAATATGCATGAAATTGGATTCAAAAAACTGTATTTCATTCAGACATTTTGTCGAGCACCTGGTCTGCTCATTTTGGTCCAGTGGACTCACTTCGGGGTAAATTAGAGAGCAATCGGTGAATCTGTGAGATTGGTGGAGGAGTGCGTTGGAAAGAGCTTCTGGAGCTCTTTTCAATGATATATTACATAACCATTTATGATAACCATAGGTGCTCCAAATCTAGCCCCGAAATTCAGGTTTCACCATTAATCCTATTTCCTGGCGGATAAAATAACATAAGTGGAGCATGGGCACTAGTTTGGGGCTTTCGTTCTCAAAATCCTTGAATCTTTAGAGGCCTTGTGAGGGTGTGTTGGAAATATATCCTGAAGCTCTTTACAATGATATATGGAAAGTACATTTATGAATCCATTTGCACCTTCAAAATTGACCCCGAAAATCGGGTCTCAAAACTGGTTTCTGGAAATTCCAGAAACTAAGTGTTGGCTGGATTCAAAGTTGGTCACTAGACCAACTTTCGAGGGTTTTTGCTCTCAATCCTTGAATCTTCATGAGGTTTGCGAGTAGGCGTTTGAAAGATTTCTTGGAGGTCTTTCCAATGGTATATCACAAGTGCATTTATGAAAATATATGAACTCCCAAATTTGACCCCGAAAATGGGATCCCATCACTGAATTCTGGAAATGCCAGACCTTAGTATTGGTTGGGTTCAAAGTTGGTCAATGGACTAACTTTCGAGGGCTTGTTCTTTCAATTCTTGAACCTTCATGAGTTGTATAGGTATGTGTTGGAAAGATCTATTTAAGATCTTTACAACAGTATATAGAAAGGTCATTTATGAAGCCATGAACACCTTCAAAATTGAGCTCGAAAATGGGGTCCCATCACTAAATTCTGGAGACTAAGTGTTGGATGCGAAAGTTGGTCATTGGACCAACTTCATGTGGTTATTTCTCATAATTCTTTAACTTATAGTAGATGTGTAAGTAACCATTGGAAAGATCTCATTATGCTCTTCAAATCCGTATATAGCTTGCTCATTCACATAGCCATTTAACCACTCAAAATTTGATCCAAAGTTGCTTGTTCACCATTTTTTTTACAGCATAACTATGAAAATTCTAAGTCCCCAAAATCCTTGGTTTTGCTTCTTGATGCCATTTTGAGTCATGTGAACCTCCTAGTGGCACGAACGCTGCCCAAAGGATGCGTTTAATTTTGCTCAAAACTTGCATTTAGAGTAAATCAACATCTGCAGACCCACTTTGCCTTAGCTAGATTCAGTTAATCCACTAAAGTAATAATCCTTGGCATGCACACTGCCTCTTTAGGTTTCATCTGCAGTGTTTAAGATTAAACCTCTCTCTCATAAAGCCCTGGCTTGTTTAAGCTCTCAGTGTAGGGAAAAGCACGCACGATGCTACCTCTTTAGACACTGAGAACTTTAGCGAGTCAGAGTAACATTACCTGAGCCTTAATCCCATGCAAGCCACGTTCGCTGACACTATGTGTGGAACATTGGCACGTTCGCTACCCTCCTTTTGATTATCCCTATCTTTTCATTTCTCACTAAAATTATAAAATGACTAAAATATCCCTCAGTCTTAAAAAAAGAAAAAATAGAAAAATATTAAAAAAATCATAAAATCAATTTCAAAATTACCCAATCACATATTTAGAACTACGTATTTCATGATTCTTCACCCATTGAGGATGTTGATACGTAGGAGCAAGGTCAATCCTTGTCGGGTCCTTTAATTTAAAAATTATTATTTTGTTTTTTTAATTAATTACATTTTAATTATATTTTTTTGGAAAAATAAATATTTTATAAACCACATTTGATTTTGATCATTTAATTAAAGGTACTGTCTTAAGAATGACGCTGTGGGGTGCTAATACCTTCCCCTCGCGTAACCGACTCCCGAGCTCATTTCTAGTTCGCAGACTTTTCCTTATTCTTTTCTTGGTTTTTCCATAGTTTTCCATAATAAATTATGGTGGCGACTCCATTTCTTTCTTCTCATTAGTTTTTATTTCTTTTTTTCGGATTGCCATATTTGTCGTGATTTTAGGTCGCGACAAATAATATTGGGCTTGATCAAGGAGTCCAAGTAGCACAAGGAGCTCTCTCCTTGTGCCACTTGTCACCACCTTGTGAGAACATTGGAGTGCAAACTAGGTTTGGGAAGCTTGTCATAAAAGCTAGGGTTAGAAGCTTGTCTTATAAGCTAGGGTTTCTAAACCTAGCTTCTCCCATACCCTACCTAGGTAGCTTGCATGGAAAGCTAAGTAGCTCATCCTTTATTCTATAAATAAGAGGTCTAGGAACCTCTCTTGTAGACTTGATTTGAGTAATGAAATGCTGTCAAATTTTCAGCACATTGCCTCAAGTTTCACATTGAGTTTCTTCTCCTAGAAGCTAGAAGCTCTCTCTTGAAGGTTGGCCTAACCTCCTTCAAGGCTTTCACTATCTTCTTCACCAAAACCATATCAAACTTCCCTTGCACGCTTCCTTCCATGGTGAATTCCTCCACATCCATTACTTCTGTATCATGAGGAGCTCTTTCCATTCAATGTGTTCGGTGCAAATGGCTTGAACATGCTCTTCATCCATTGAAGCGTGAGCTACAAGCTAAAGCACCAAAGAGCCTCTCCATCAAGTATTGTTGTTTTCGTTCTGATTTGATATCACTTGTATTGGGAGTGGTTTGGTTGCAAATTACATAGGGTTTTTGATTTGTAATTGTGCATTTGTTACCCATATTACATATGGTTTGTATTTTGGGTTGTGTAGTAAGGTTTTGTACTGTTTTACAGCTGATGTAGGGTGTAGTAGGTTGTGTGCTGTATAGGGTGCAGTGTTAACTTGCAGGGAGCAAGGGTAATTGTATTGTATTGTATTAAACTGATCTTGGTGATCTTTTTAGTGGAATTATTTGCTTGTTGGTATAGGACTGGACATAACCCTTGAGGAAGTGTGAACCAGTATAAATCTTTGTGTTCTTGATCTCTCTTTCTCTCTTCTTGATAACTTTTCATATTTGTTGTCATATGTTCAACTAACTGTTCATCATGGTCGATCAATTGTTCATTCTACAGGTGTTATTTTTTGTGTTCTCTAAAATTGATTAATATATATGTTCAATTGACTGCTTTTGTTCTTTAATCAATATTAAGTGTTCCTAGTTAATTGTGCTTGTTGTGTAATTGATTATATTTCTGAAAAACTTATTTTCTTGAATCTGGATTGCTTTGCTGTGTGAGTAATTCTTAATCAATTGTTTCTGGTGTTTATCTGATTGTTGTGAACTGTGCTGATTTGAGTTCTTTGTTCAACTGATTATATCTGTGATTGAATAAACTGCTTTCTATTGGTTATTGCTCTGATTGCGATATTCAGTAAATTGTTTCTAGTTGTTACTTAACTGTTTTGTAAGTTATCTGGATTGATCTCTGATTTCAGCCTACTGCTTCCGCACCTCAATCTGTTGATCTTTGTTGTTTACAGTAATGTGTGTGTTTGTTGATTTGAAATTTATTTACTTTTTGTTGTGCACTTTCGAATAACACTTTTGATTGTTTTAGTTAAGAACTTTAATTCTATATTTCAAATACTTTCCATTTTTGTGAAAATTTTGTGAAAGTTCAATTTACCCCCTCTTGAACTCGGCCTAAACTTGTTTTTAGTATGGATACAACAACAGAGGCAGAATAATTGGCTGTGGTGATATAGGAGTCAAAGGCAATCTAATCATACAAAATGTATTGTTGGTTGACGGTCAAAAACACAATTTGTTGAGCATTAGCCAGCTGTGTGATAAGGGCCTGCAAGTCACATTTGAACCATAGATATGCCTCATTTCCAATGCAAATTCCAGACAAACATACCTTGTTGGGAAAAAGGTTAACAATGTTTACATGTTAGAAAAAATTGCATAAACTATAAAATCAATTGCTTGCTGACTAAGAGTGATGAAACTTGGTAGTAGATAGCCGATTTGCTAACATCCACATGCATCATTTAAATAGAATTGCATCTAAGGAACTTGTAATTTGTTTACCTAAACTCAAGTTTGAAAAGGACAAAGCTTGTGAAGCATGTCAAAAGGGAAAGCAAACCAAAATTTCTTTTAAACAAAAAACTTTGTTTCAACAACTAAACCTCTTTAACTGCTAGAACCATGAGTATAGGTGGCAGTTTTGTCATTGTAGATGATTTCTCTAGGTTCACATGGACATTATTCATAGTAACTAAGGAATATGCATTTGGTGCCTTTAAGAGACTTGCAAAGATTATCCAAAATGAGAAAAACTGCACCATTACTGCCATAAAAATTGATCATGGAGGAGAATTTCAAAATAAAAGGTTTGGAAAGTTTTGTGAAAAATTTTGGCATTCAACATAATTTTCACCTCCAAGAACTCCATAGCAAAATGGGGTTGTGGAGAGGAAAAATACAGCCTTGGAAGAGATTGGTAGAACTTTGTTAAATGAAACAAATCTTTCAAAATATTTTTGGGCTGATGCAATGAACATTGCTTCCTATGTGTTGAACAGAGTTCTAATAAGACCAATTCTGAATAAACTCCTTACAAACTTTTGAAAGGAAGAAAACCGAAGATGTCTCATCTAAGAGTTTTTGGCTACAAGTGCTTTATTTTAAACAATGGTAAGGATAATCAATGCAAGTTTGATTCAACGGTAGATGAAGGTAGCTTCCTAGGTTAGTCATCATATAGCCATGCATATAGAGCATACAACAAGAGAACCATGTTGATTGAAGACAATGTGCATATAACCTTTGATGAGACTAACCAAAAGTTGTAGGAAGAACATAAATTTATAGCAGAGGATGAAGAAACAGAAGGTGTTCAAAGGCTGAAAGATGTTGCAATAACACAAGATGAACAACTAACTACAAAAGTGAATTCTGGAAATTTTGAAATAAATTTCACTCCAGGACAAATTGATTTGCCTCAGGAATTGAGAGTTCCAAGAGATTTGTCCTTGGATAACGTGATTGGCCAGATTCACAAGGGTGTTTCAACAAGGAAATCACTGAACCTGTTATGTGAACTCATGGCGTTTGTTTCACAAATTGAGCCAAAGACAATACATGAAGCATTGAATGATAATCATTGGATCAATGTCATGCAAGAAGAGTTGAACCAATTCATTAAAAATGATGTGTGGAGTTTAGTTCCTAAAACTAGCAAGATGAACGTGATTGGCACAAAATGGGTGTTCAGAAACAAAATGAATGAGCAGGGCATAATTGTGAGGAACAAAGCTAGATTACAAGCTAAAGGTTCAATTAAGAGGAGGGAATTGACTATGATGAACATATACGCCTATTGCAAGGATTGAAGCTATTAGACTATTGCTTGCTTATGCTATTCTAAATGGTTTTAAGTTGTTTCAAATAGATGTGAAGAGTGCATTCTTAAATGAATTTATAAATGAGGAAGTATATGATACACAACCACATGGATTTGAAGATCACAAGCTTCCTGGACATATTTACAAACTCAAGAAAGCTCTCTATGGGTTAAAGCAAGCTCCAATGCTATGAAAGGTTAAGTAATTTTCTATTCTCAAAGGATTACAAAGAGGTCAAGTAGACAAAACACTCTTTATTAAGAAATTTGAAAATAACATAATACTAGTTTAAGTCTATGTTGATGATGTAATGTTTAGATCAACTAATGAGTTGCTTTGCCAAGAATTTGTTTCAGCAATGTAGGGGGAGTTTCAAATGTCAATGATGAGAGAGCTGAACTATTTTCTAGGACTACAGATCAAACAAATGAGAACTGGAACCTTCTTGAACTAAACAAAGTATTGCAAAGATGTGCTGACAAAGTTTGAAATGGAAAACTACAAAGAAGCCTCAACACCAATTTCAACTAGTTGTTATCTTGATGCTAATGAAAATGGAACTACAGTTGATCAAACACAATTCGAAGGACTGATTGGATCATTGCTTTATCTCACAACAAGCAAACCTGACATCATGTTCAGCATATGAATGTGTGCAAGATTTCAAGCCAATCCAAATGAATCTCACTACAATGCAGCAAAGAGGATTCCCATATATCCCAAAGGAACAATGAATGTGGGATTGTGGTATCCAAATGAAGATACACTCAATTTTAAAGGATATTCAAATTCAGATTTTGCAGGGTGTAAATTGGATAAGAAAAGCACAAGTGGTATATGCCTTTTAGTTGGAGCCAGCCTAATATCATGGAACAACAAGAAGCAAGCATATGTTACTTTCTCTATTGCTGAAGCTGAGTACATTACTGCTGGAAGTTGTTTTGCTCAAATCTCTTGGCTCAAACAACAACTTAGTGACTTTAGTCTTAAAGTCACAAAGGTACCATTATTCTGCTATAATACCAGTTCTATAAATCTAACAAAGAATCCAGTGCATCATTCTAGAACAAAGCATATAGATATTATATATCATTTCATTAGAGAACAAGTTAGCAATGGGGTTTGTGAAATCAGATTTATTGAATATGAAAAACAACTAGTAGATTTCTTTACTATACCACTTGCAAGAGATAGCTTTAATTATATTAGAATTGAACTAGGAATACTGGATCTGTCAAACATTGCATAATAGGAAAATTGCATCATGTATGTGTGTACTGTCATAAAAATAAATTGATTTATTCAACTACGAATCAATTTATTTTGTGCTGTGAACCACTAACGTCAAATTTTAGCCAATATAACTTTGGAAATCGATTCTTTAATTGCTTCTGAGTTGGTTATTGAGACAAGGAAAATATGTGCAATAAATTGATGGACTGTGGTGAGTGGACTTAAGCATGCAAAGTCACATAATGAGCCACACAATGCCACATGTTAGACCAACTACTCATGTTAGACCACAATGAGCCACACAATGCCACATGTCTAAATGCTATTGGAAGTGAAAAAGGCATTGACTGAAAAGCAACCAATTTAGCAGGTACCCATATGCAAAATTTTCTTGTCCCATTTAAGCTACAAGGTACACTGCTCCAACCACAATTAGAGTATTGGTAAAATGAACTTATTTTGTTTTTAATGCAAAGCCAACTGCAAAGTTATATTGTGTGTGTATAAATTGCATTCTTCATGCATACATTCTGCATAAACCCTCAACCCATTCAAAAACCAACCCAGAACTCGTCAAAACTCATTGCTTCCATGGTCTCTTCAAGTAATCCAGGGAAGAGAATAAAAATATTGTAAGTGCTGGAAGATTTTCTGATGAAAAAGGGCACCTGGAGAATAGGTTTGTTGGCCCAAATAGTTAAGTAAACTCCAAACAGATTGAAAAATATCTATAAGAGTACAACAGAAAGATATCAACACACCCAAGTACCTAAGGGTGGAGTGGCTCAAATCTGAGTAGCTGCTGGAGGTCAGTACATTGCTGGAACTGCAGAGCCTGTAGATTGTCATGATTGTATCTGTTAACTACTATAATGGAGTTTGCTAATTTGTCTTGGTTGTAATGATCTATGGTTAATGAAACAAGTATGTTTTTAAAAGTGCAACTTCTAGCAATACTTACAAGCTATGAGCACAAATGTGAAACTGTGAAAGAGTGAAAGGTATGATTGATTTCATCTTAAAAGACAGGAAAGCAAATCAGTTTATTTTCTTACATATGAGATAATGAGTTTATCAACTTGTTGCCTTCACATGTTTTTTCACTGTGCAGATGAAGTTGCAAACCACTCACACACTAAGTTATCTTCATCAAATAGGGGGAGATTGTTAAGAATCTCACAGGATTCAATATTTGATGAAGTCACGCAATTGGTCAAAAACAAAGCAAAGCATGAAGTTGAAGATGAAGACTTAGTCATTGCCTTAATGGGTGTGAGTGAGTGTGATTGAAGATGAAGGTAAACCTATGCACAATTGAGAATAAAATCCTTGGCACAATTAAAACATACTTAAAATCAAAGTAATAAAACTGAGCAAAATGTTTTTGAGAAAAATCAATTGAAAATTAAGTTTTTAACAAAAAATAAATCGATTCCAATTTCATGAAATCGATTCATTCACGCACTGAACCAAAACTGTCTCAACCTTTTTTCAAAAATAGTTTCGGTATTTTTCTATTTTAAATACCTCGGCTTTAAAAGTGTGAACATAAAGAATACAAAGAAGAGAACAACTTGAATTTTGAGTGAGAAAAACAAAGATGTTTGGTTTTCCAACGATCAAAGAAGTGCTCTTGAATAAATTAAAAGACTTGAATTCTTGTTGTGCCATTAGTGTTCTTCAAAGCTTTGCGCTAGCTTGTCTTTAGTGAAATCAGGGAGATATCTGCAACCTAAAAATTTAACCTGTTTTGATTCAAGTGTTGCATATTGTAATGTTAATTGTAATCTTTGATTCAAATTAGATATTGGTAATGCCATAGGATTTAGCATTGGTGTAATATGAATATTTGGGGTAGTAGGGTTCTAGCTTAAGTATTCAGTGGTGTTTTTCATCTTGCAGGGTGCAAGAGGTGTTCTTGATTGTAAGTGTTTACAATTGAGTGTTTGATAATGAAATTTTTCTTACTAGGGTTGCAAGAAATTTTGGATGTAGCCCTTGAGAAAGGGTAAACTAGTCTAATTGTTTTGTGTATTTTTTTCTTGACCCTTCTCTCTGCATAATATTTTGTTCAGTGCCATTCATTTATTATGCACACCTACATTCGCTTCTTTGTGCTTCTGTCTTTATGCATTTTATCAACTAATTGATTATTGAATGATCAAATTGTTTTTATAAAGATTCTTAAAACTGAAAAATTGTTTTGATTCAAGTGATTAATTCATTTATGTTTCTTTTTTTTCAAGATTTACTCAACTTGTTTTTATGAAAATTGCAGAGATTCATTTTGTTGTTCAAAGATTTATTTTGTTGTGCTGGCATAACATTATAATTTTAAATCTTTGGATATAATCTTTTCCAAATTCACATGTGATTCTTTTCGCGTAACAACTTTGTTGATCTTGTTATTTTCGATCCAACTGTGATTTGATTCATTTAACAAACTGATTTAACTAGCATTGTGATCTAAGTGCTTCTATGCATAATTTGAAAGTGTATCTTTGGTATCTTAAATTGAATTTCTCCTAACCTTGATTTTGTGACTGAATCTGGAGTTTCCACCTATTGGATTCTGGTGTTTCATATTAAGTATGTGCTACAATCAAAACTAGTTTTGCAGTAAAATCATTCAAATTGCTTAAACTGCAGAATTACTAATTGCTTTCTCTATGAGGGATTGAACTGTAGCTTGTCTTGTCTTAATTCCTTAATTGAATCTTGTATTAAGTTTTTTAATTCATTAAATTGAGACATAGCTTAATTCTATAGTTGTGTTCTGTATTGCCTATTCAAGATCACTGTGTTTGAAAATCTTATTTTCTCAATTCTGTCAGTTTTTAATTCGATTTATTCGCATTGAAATTGATTGAATTTCTGTGTTGCACCTAGAGTCATTGATCATGAAGTATCTTGAAAACTCTCATTTTTCTTAAAACATTTTTCTATCTTTCTATATTAAAAAATTTTGAAAAGTTCAATTTACCCCCCGCCCTCTTTAACTTAGCCTAAAAGTATTTTCAGCTACGAGCCCAAAGAATACTTAGTTAAGCCACAAGTGACTTGTGTCAAGAACACTAAAGGGATTAGCTAGGAGTAGTTACGTGTACTTCGCAACATTAGTCTACTTAGTTGAACTTGTCTGGTTGGTCAAGAAATGGATGTAGCCTGTTACGATAGATGAACCAATACAAATTACTTTGTGTATTTTTATCTATTCCATACCTTCTTTATATTGTATGTTATCGTCTTATGTAATAACCCAAGAAGAAAAGTTAGTTTGTGTGCGCAACTAAAAATGATTTTACTAAAGTGTTTTTCAAACTAACTTTTTATCTTATATTTGTATTGGTAGGTCAAATTCTAAAAGTATGATCTAATCACTTGTTAAAACAAACATGAAAATATATTAGTCAAGTGATTCAATTGAGCTACAAACTTGTATCTAATGTGACCAACGGAACCAAAAGAGATAAGGATAATACAATCGGTTAAGTGTGCCCATCCAATCATATTTATTAAGCAATTATCTTCAAGCAACCATTTTATGATTTGTCAGATCAAAACCTGCTAAGAAACGTGTTTTAAAAGACATATTTTAAGCTTGCCTTTCTTTAGTAGATCATTCTATGTCAAATCAGCATTTGAAGCATCCTATAAGATGGAGGAATCATAGTGTGATTTTCTATTAAAATTTGAGAAAATAGCCTAAATAATTGATTCACTTAAGGCAATTTGCATATGTGCTTAATTCAAATAAGAAAACTCCAATCGTAACACTATGACAGTGGATACTCACAATTCACAATGAAAAGAACATCCACACTCCCAAGGTAAAAAAAACGAGAGAAAAGTTGAGTGAGACTTATATGAGAACAAGATGGAGATGGTCAAATAGAGATGAGAAATTTGTATTCTACTAATAATGATTCATTAGTTAGAAGGTATGTATTACAATATATTACAAGGTAAGTATTTATAGATTTTCTTTGTTTGTATAAAGGTAAGTATATAATGTTTTGTTGATTTCATGTATTAAATGGTCTAGGGTCTGCAAGTACAATGTAGAAATTTAAGATTTGTTCCCTCGATTTGAGCAATAATTTTGATCTTTTTGAAATTACAATTGACATTATTAAGAATTTTGAAAATTTTAGATTTTGATTTATGTTGTTTGGATTCACTAAATATTGGTAAATTAAGATAGTATTGAAAATCAATACATTGAAATTGGTGGTACAATTTTTCCTTGGTGAGTTTTTGAGCCTAATTGATGGATGGATCATTCTTATGCCATACCTCTTTATTTAAGTGTAAATTTGTTCATAATGACTTATGCATCAAAATTTAGCTTGATTCTCTATTTTTTATGACATTGGTATCATGTATTGTTTAAGATGATTGAGGGAAGTTTATGTCTTCCCTTTCATATTCTTTCTTATATCTAAATCTTATACTCAGCACAATTATGTCTTTGTAGAATATAAATAAGCATTGGAAATCTTTTGGCCAAAGACTTTTGAAAAACAGATAAAACATGTGATATGTTCCACAATACAAGAGAGACCAAAAACATATACAAAAATTTCAAGAAGTAGAATGTGTCATATTAGAAAAAAAAAGCTTCGAAAACAAAATATATTGATTCAAAATAACTGAGTTTGCTACAAAAGTAAATACCAACCAGCTTATTAAGTTATTTTAGCGTTAGTCGCTCCATAAAAATCACTAGCAGTTGCGACCCAAAGTTGATATAGTTTCAATTGATCTTCTTTGCTTCTTTATTTTCTACTTGATATTGTTTACCTCCTATTCACTTTATTTTTCTCCCCATATACAATTCACATCATAGCCCATATATAGTCCACATCACAACCCATGTTACAACATTATATAGTCCTCATAATTCTTAACAGTTGTTACTAAGTATTGTGGATATGAGAATTATGTTAAATTCATGATTGTGTTTGCTTGCATGAACATTGAGTGAATATACACAAGCCTAAGTAGTTGAGAGTTGGAAATTTTTGATGTGCACCCGGTAGATCACTTATTTCTCTCTTGATTTTAACTACTATATTGGTTGACCTAATTTAAGGAATTTCATTCACATTTTTCTTGATTTATTATTTTCTTGATTCATGTTTCTGCCAATTTTATTTTTCTTTTGGATCAAAATTGTAGTGATGATTTTTTTTTTTTTTATGTTGTCAAAACCAAGTGGGAGAAATAGGTCAGAGTCATGTTTTTCTACCAATCTCTTACTTGCCACATTTGTACAACTTCCTCCATTAGTGATAAGAATACAAACTTTGTTGTTTATAAGGCATCTTAAGTGAAAAATGCATCCTCTTTGAGAATTACCAATGTCTTTATGGATATGGCCAAATATTTTCCTTACAACCAACAAGTAACATTTTTTAGGACAAGTTCATAGTCACTATTGGAAGAAGAAAAAGTACTCTTGGTTTGTGAAGAAGGAAAAGAAGATAAAGCAGAAGGAAAGAGAATGTTCAAATAGTATCTCTCCACCTTTATTGCTATTTTTTTTGCTCTATTGCTCTATTTTTCATAATAAAATATGGAGTACAATATATAAGATCATAATAGGCTGATGAATTTTGATTTTAATGCTAACTAAAGCATTGATATATGTGTCTTGGTATATTCTTCATGGTGTATAGGCTGCATGCAAGATACAAAAGGAGAAGTGTTTTTTGGGCAGTAGTGATATAAATTAATCCTTAAGAGTTGGTCTGTAGGCTCAAGTATATTCAGTTAAGGTGTTATCATGGACAAGTCCATTCCAACTGTCAATTGGCTAAAAGAGAGTAAATAGATTGGTAATGTACTTTAATAATTTTTTTTAAAGCAAATGCATATCAAACCAATGTAACAATACTAGTGGTTGTGATAATTCAATACAACAATTGCATAAAAAGGAAACTAAAGGCACCCATCAAAATAGGTGGACAATAAAACAGCGATGAAATCAAGGATGAGTCATTTTGTTTTGGTGAGGCAAATACATGCAATCCTGTGTAGGAAGATTGACTTGAGAAGGAGTAGAAAGAGCATGGTCACAGAAGGAAAGAATCAAAAAGTTATCACATAAGAGAGAGAGAGATTTCATATCACATTTTTGTTACCAAACATAATACCTCCTCCACCAACTTGTACTCTTCATTCTATTGCTTTTGTGCCTTTCTTGATTTATTGGATTACCTGCCAAGTGTCCTCTTAGAATTACTAATTCTTCCATCTCAGCACCATACCTCACTTCATCATTAATTTCTTTGTCCCTTGTTTCCCTCAATACATTACCCTCCCCATTAGCCATAACCTTGTCCTCAAGGTTGAATTGAGGATTAATTTTAGAGAATTCTATAGTATTTTCCCATGTGCCTCAGTTGTGTTCCCTTCACCCTATTTAACCAGCACTTGACCAATGTCTTTGTTATCTTGTAAAATTGTTCTGCGATTGAGGATAAAGTGTTGTGCTAAGAGGGGTTCATGTTCAATAGATTTCAAAGGTAAGGTCAAGTAATGATCCATTGTATCTTCCCTAAATTTCTTTAAAACTGAGATGTGAAAACATTATGGATCCTATCCTCTGCTGGCATATCTACTTGAAATGACATCTCACTCAGTTTCTTAGAAACTTTGAATGGGCAGAAGTATTTCATCCTAGTTTTTGGTCCTTGCGCAATGCTGATAAGTATTTCATCTCACCTTCATTTAACTTAACATGTCTCCTCCCTTGATCGGCATAATATTTCATATACTGTTGAGATTTCACCATATTCACTTTGAGCTGATCCAGCTATTTATCTGTTGCTTGTAACATTTCTTGCAGGGATGGTTCATCATAAGGTGACATTTTATAACGAATCAAGAATGGTGGTTCCATCCCATAAAGGGATTGGTAAGGCGACATCTTAATGCTACTATGAAGTGAAGTGTTATACCAATATTGGGCCCAAGGAAGAAGCATTGAGAGCCAATATTTTGGGTTATCATAGTAAAAGCAACGCAAGTACATCTCCAGGATTTTATTCAACACTTCACTTTGTCCATCTATTTTTGAATGGTACGCTGAACTCGTGGCTAAATTGGTGCCTTGGATGTGAAATAATTCTTGTCAAAATTTGCTTATGAAAACTCTATCACGATCAGAAACAATAGAGTGTGCAAACCTATGCAACTTGATGATGTTGTTAATGAAAGCTTCAACCACCATTTTGCTATTGAAATCATGCTTCAAGGGAATGAAGTGAGCAAATTTGATGAGGCAATCAATAACTACCATGATCACAAAGAAGTTGTGTGAATGAGGTAGAGTTGTTATGAAATCCATGTAAATATGTTCCCAAACTTGAGACGGAATAGGGAGAGGTTGTAATAATAAGAGCAAAGGTATATCCATCAAAACAAAAGTCTATTATGCTCTCACTTTTTCTTTCTCTTCAAGAAGAAAATTAAATATCTTTTGTCCTCCGTTATCAAATTGGTATCAAATTTATGGCGAGTGTGACCAATAATTTGCCATTGCCCCGACTGACAAAGACAACAAATTATGATAATTGGAGCATCCAAATGAAAACCCTTCTTGGATCTTAAGATGTTTGGGAGGTGGTGCAAGAAGGTTTTAAAGAACTAGAAAATACCACAGGATATTCGACTGCTGAAAACAAAATGTTGAAAGAGACACGATCGAAAGATAAGGAAATTTTGTACATGTTGTATAGAGTTGTTGATCAATTCACTTTTTGAGAAGATTGTTGGTGCATCAACTATAAAGGAAGCTTGGGACATCCTGAAAAAAGTGTTCAAGGGTGTCAACCGAGTTAAGCAGATGCATCTTCAAACTCTACAAGGTGAGTTAGAGGCCATGAAGATGAAGGATTCAGAGGATGTATCTAGTTACATTACTCATATACAAGCAGTATCCAATCAACTCAAACACAATGGGAAAACCCTCACAGATGTAAGGGTTGCGGAGAAAATTCTTCAATCATTGACTGATGACTTTGAAATTGTCGTATGTGCAATCAAGGAGTTGATAAATTTGGAAGAAATGACCATCAATGATATTTTACAAACAAAGATGGGCATCAAGGAGGACAAGGTGATGTAAGTACAACACAACCAAGGACGAGGATGTGAAGGTCATGGTTACGGTCGTAGCAAAGAGCATGGTAATGGAAAAAACAATAAAGAGAGAGGACAAACGAACCAACAAAACTGGCATGGACGAGGGTACGGTCCTAGATGAGGTGATGGTTCTAAGCATCCAAATTTTGAATATTACAATTTTGGAAAATATGGACATTACGCAAAGGATTGATACGCTAAGAAGAAAGCGGAAGAAGATGCAACTTTATTCGAGGAAGATGAAGGAATCCTCATGATGACCAATGAAGGCATCACTATGGACGGTGGCATGGTGTGGTATCTAGACATTGGTGCTAACAATCATATGTTTAGGCACAAGAATCTCTTTATAGATATACAAGATAGAAAAGATGTACATGTGTCTTTTGGAGACTCAATAAAGGTTCCAATCAAAGGATGAGGAAAAATATGTCTTTCCCAAAAGGATGGAAAAACAGGTGCTATGAAGGATGTTTATTATGTGCATAACTTGAAAAATAGTATTCTTAATATAGGACAACTACTGAAGAAAGGATGTTCAAATTTCATGAAAGACCGAATGTTGCACTTGAAGGACAAAAATGGTCGAGTGCTTGCACATGTGGAGATGACAAATAATAGGATGTTCAAACCCAACCTAAAGATAAAGACTCTTTATCTCTGGCGTGAAGGAGGAGTTAAGGATGACGAAGAAGTTCTTAAAACGTCCAAAGCATTAGAAGCCCAGATGGGAGAGATGGAAGCCGAAAAGAATAAAGCACAGTTTATGGCTCATGTAATGAAAGATGAAATTTTCAATCCTACAATTGTTGAAGAAAGTGATGTGGTTGTTTCAAAAAATGATATGCATGACACACATACAGTGGATCTATTTGTGCCTGATTTGTCTTCAAGTATTCCTACTGCAGTATCAAAAATTAAGGGAAAGATAAAAAATGTTAATGAATTTTTAAGACAAACCAAAACTTCGGAAGCTCAACCAGAGGATATTGGGAATCAGAAGAAGAACTTGTCACTTAATGTTTGTAAGGATAAAGACTCTCTACAGTTTAAATCACTTAATTTCTAAGAAAGACATGAAAATTTGAGAGTCGCTACTGAAACTAATAATGTTTCAACTTCATGTATGGTTTTGGTCAAATAACAAACACTAATTGCCTGCTAGGAAGAGTACTTCAAGTGAAAATCTTTCAAAAAGGATAAAAGTGAGAAAAAAACCATTGATCATGGTTTCTCAGCTGATCACTCAATGGATATTTACTAATTGGTAATCAGTAACAACGATTCTATAACTTGAAGGAGATGATTATTGGAATAAAAGATCGAAAATGTTTGAGTTTAAGGAAAAAATTTGTTAGCATTAAACTCAAAAATCACCAATTTGTTAAGGGGTGTACGGTTATAGAATCTGAATGGTTAATAATTATCTTTAATTGTATGTTTTTAATGTTAATTATAATATTAATTATAACATAGTTGTTATAGATAGAGAGATAAATGTCAAGAATCTATATTATGATATTATATATTAAAGTTCACATTTGATTATGAAAATAGAACAATAGATAAAAAAAAAAACAGTAGAGCAATAAACATAAAAGAAAAGATATATTCATCAAAACAAAAGTCTGTTGTACCCTTACTTTTTCTCTCTCTTCAAGAAAAAAAAATTAAAATATTTCTTTTCTCGTATTAGTTTCCCGTAGTGCTTATAGTATGATCTACTATCATTGTAACGTATTGAGATACAATACAGTTTTATTGAGCCTGTCATTCCTTTGGTAACAATTGTTTAGTTCTTTTGTGTCTCTTAACTCTTACCTTTTATATTTTTTTGCTTCATGTAGATAGGCACCTCTGTGTTACCATTCCTTTTAATTGCAGCAGGGGACACTCAATAACATCATTGTAGGACAGATGATCACCTGCAAAAATCAGTAAACAATCCCCGTGTAACATCTCATTTAAGTTAACCAAATCACAACACAAATAGTTACATAATCACCTACTAAATTGATTCTATATATAAATATTATTAACTTTCACAACTTTAATATACATAATAATAGTTACATAATCAGATACCTGCTAATTTGATTCTATATATAAATATTATTAACTTTCACAACTTTAATATACATAATAATAGTTACATAATCAGATAGCTACTTTTGATTCTATATATAAATATTATTAATTAACTTTCACAACTTTAATATACATAATAAGAGTGTTAATATTAGATAAAATGTTGAAAATTTAAATACTAGTTAAAAAGTATAATTTTCAAAGATATATAAAACTGCATTATTCACATAAAAAAAACATACTTTATTACATAACGGTATCCATGGATTTCTTTTTCCTTACAGATCCTTCCATCAATAATACCCAGTCTCAAACACCCAAAAACTCATTGAAGAGTCCATAGAATTTGTCCATTTCCTTAGGAGGAAGGGCCACAATAATACTCACCCCATCACCTCCACCATCACCAGGAGGAAACAACAGAATAATATCCTTCCTATGGTACACCACGGGGCAACAATACTTAGGCTTCCCCCATGGATACTCCACCTCCTCAAACCCTAATCTCCACCATGATGACACCAAAACCTCCCCATTTGGAAACCCTTTGTTGATCTCTCCCCAATCAATAATCGACCTTGCATAGTCATTGGTCATCCTAGTTGCACCCTCAGACACCTTTTCAACCAACTTCATGAAGGGCCATTCTTCTAGCTCCCTACACGTGGCTGTGGCATAAGCCGTTAACACTGCGTTACCCGTGTAAGATTTTGGCAAAGGAGGGTCCAACCTCGAACGTATATCCACAGCATAGAGAATGGTTGATGACTTATTAGGGTTATTATCATCATCGCATGATAGTGCCTTGCATCTCCATATGTGGGCCGTGATAACGTTAAAGCCTGTGACACGTGTGGCAGTGTCACCAACAATTGAATTTTTGGCCTCTTCCTTGAGCTTTGTGATATCTTTTGAGGTTAGTTTGAAGACCTTGAACTGAAGCTGTTCGGTTGAGGCTTCGAAGATGTTGGAATTGGGGAGGTCGTTGAGCTTGAGCATCTCAGGGTGAGGGAAGGTGACACGTGGTGGGGATCGCGCAGCCAGGAGGTTCCTGTCGTGGCACGGCGTCACGGCCAAGGGCTTTTTAGCGGCTAGGGCAGCAATGTTGTCGAGGAAGGTTTTGAAGCTGAGGCCATCGAAGGTAGTGTGGCTTGTGGAAAATCCAATTGCAAAGCCACCACATTTGAAGGATGTTACCTGTGCGAGAAACAACATAAGTTAGTTACAACATGTTTTTTATAGATTTTTCTATCAACATGTTTACTCAAGAAAAAATCTAGAACTTTCTTATTTGGTTTTGTAAACTTTTTTTTTTTTCCTTGTTACAAACTAATTTAAATTATGAAAATATTGGAGATCTTATATTGACTAGAGAAGGTCTTAATAGTTTATAAGTGGATGCATACCTCACCCTACAAGCCGGTTTTATAAGGTTGAGTTAGACTCAGGTCCACTTCTTAATATGGTATCAAAGCCTATTCTGAAAAGATTGTTAGGTTTATCGGGTTACCCGTTATTGGGGTGTTATCGGATGACCCTTACATATAAGTTTCACTCTCGAGTTGAGGAGTCTCGGGCTGAGGGAGGTGTGTTGGACATCCCACATATCGACTACAGATGAGGTCTTTTAAGACTTTTCAATAATTTATAAGGTGGGTGCAAACTTTACCTTACAAGCCGGTGTTATAAAATTGAGTTAGACTTGAAGCCCACTTTTTAATAGAAAAACTTATTTTTCTATATTTTTCTTTTACAAAGTGTTTATAGAAAATAAAAGAAACTAATTGCTTTTCTTTAGATAAAGCCTGGATGTAACACAAACTTTTTTTTATGGAGGAAAGAAATACAAGCAAGAACTATCAATACAAGGAGCTTTTGTAAATTATTTTCGGTAATTTATATAAAAACACATTAATAAAAAATAAATAAACTATATATGCTAGTTAGTTATAATTAATAATATTATAATTTTATTTTATTTAGAAATACTTATAAGTTAAAATGGTTTAAATGGTGATTACATCTATTTCCTACTCCACTCGTAATTCGAAGTACAATTTATATTGTTAATAGGTTAGGAAGTGCATTCACTTATGTGGAGAATGACTGGGTGTTTAATTAATCAACTTTATAATAAATCAATAATATGAAAATAAATTAACAATTAATACGTTTTAAATTAGCTTATTTTTTATTTTGAGAAAAAAGTGTTTCTTTACATAAAGTTATAGAGATAGTATATATTCTAGGTATAAATATAATGCATAATACTTTTATTCACTTTTGTAATATATAACTTAAAAGTTAAAAAACAATTGGCGGATGATATAAAAAAGTTTAAATTTACATGCCCATAAAATTATAAGGACAAATGTTCAAATATAAAACAATTAATTCTGAAATACTTCATTCAAATATAAGAGAGCTTAAGTTTTGTTAAAAGATCATATCTATCATGCAAAACTTTCGTTAAGCGTTTTTCCAAAAGCTAAATCCTAACATCGAAAAAAAAAAACTGGGATTAACTTTATCCTATAATAATAAAAATATTAAGCTGTACTATTAAGTTTAAAAAAAATGTACTGCACCTAAATACTGTGTTATTCATATAAAAAGAAAGTGTATGTACGAAGCAGTTAGTGAGTAACTATCATATTAATCCTCTTCAGAATTGAGTTCTTTGGTCTTTAAAGTTTGTCCAAATTTTCAGTTATCTGATTAACATAAAGAACCGATTTCAATGGTCCTCACGCGGTAATCAAGGGATATGTGATGTCAATATCGGTGGACAATTAAATTTAATGAAACAACTGGTGGTGTGTTTTTCTCTTCTTCTGCTTCTTTTATTAAAAAAGGACTTTAAGTATCTATCAGTTTCTGTTTTTTTTACTAAAAAATAAATTTAAATCTAACGTGAGAATTATCTCACTTATATAATATAAATTAACTATTATAAAAATATTTTTATGTTTAATTAAATTTTATTATCATTTTCAATAAATATAACACAAGATAATTTAAGAGATTTATGTTTTTATTATTTTATGAAAAAAAATAGTAAATATAACAGCAATGTAAAAATAGTTAATTTTAATCACAACTGAGCCTAGAGATGATGCAGTATTAATGAAGAGCAAAACATTATTTTTTAAATAGAAAGATAAATAAGAATTTATATAAGATAAAATGATGTAATGCATTCTAGATATTGCGTTCTCACATGCTGAAATTGTGGATGTTGTAAATTGAATGAAAATTTGTGGGGGATAGAGATTCATTTAATTGAAGCAACTTCATAGTGTGACAGCCAAGTGGGCGAACTGTAATGTAGGCTTTAATTTGCCACTACTATTATTATTGTTAATAAAAGTCAAAACAGCCTAATAAATAAATCACGTGGAGACACTTGATAACAGTGTTTATGCTTTTGCAAAAAAATAGAAATGTTTTGTTTTAATTTAACTAGGATACTTTGCCCTAAAATTTAAATACGTTTGGTACTTGACTATTTTACGAAAATTAGTTCTGCTCATTTTTTTTCTCAAAAAGATTATTTCAATATTTTATCTTTTAAATTTGACTTAATATTGTCCTTCTAAAAATTTTAATTATTTTTATTTTTAAGATTTACGATTTTAAACTTTCTATTGGTGAATTCAAAACATAAAATCTATCCATCAAATATACCTTGTGAAAATAACAAATATTATAATTCGAAAAGAAAGAGATATGGACACCCAAACTTATTGAAATGAAATATAATATTACTCTCATTAAAATTTCATTATGCAAAATAAAAGCTTTTGATAAAAATAATACGTTTTCCTTTTAAAAGAGTTATATAAATAATTCCAGAATTTTTTTAACCAACCAAAACAAAATTCTGCATCAGGAATCATAGTATAGTGTTTAAATAACAAGGAGAGTCACCGATGACTTTTTAAGATAAAAATGAGATCCATCATTTACAATTTTGAATAATCTTGAGTCAGTAATAACATAATGTTAAAACAATATGATCAATAGTATATTAGTAGCATGCCAATTCAAATAACAAATTGAGAATGGTAATTAAGGATGTAATGGATAATCTATCTGTACCTGGACAACACACAATGGGACATCACCCTCTTTAAGAAAATTCTTGTTCTTGTGCACCAATTGTGTAAAGGCTGTATTTGGATAATCCAAATCCCCTATCTCATCCAGCTTGTACTCACTGGAAGCCACCACAAACCCTGCACCCTCTGGGGTACAATCGATCTCTAACCTTTCGGTTTCAAGGCTGACCTTCAATCTTCCACCCAAGAAATCATAAACCACAAAGGCATCTTCTAGGGCATTCTTGAGCCTTTCAGTGACAACATCGGGAGAAAAATCTTTGTGGGCACCAAAGAAGTGAACTGTTTCCACATCAAAGGTGAGGACCTTGTCTATGTTGGAGAGGAACATGGACTTTCTCCCAATCTCTTTGGATGGGAAAATCATGGAGGAGTTGTGGATGGTCACCTTAAGGTCTAGAAGTAGAGGAGGAGCATCATGGTCATAAGCAGTTCCCATTTTTGTGTGTGTGCCTAAAGTTTTTAGGAATGTGTTGTGCTTGTTGATAAAGTGGGTGTGTTAATATATAGCGATTCCATGCACGTTGTTCCATGTACCAATGTGAACAAGTAGAGGCTAAGATTGTGATATGAAAGCATGTAAAGAATTAAAAAAATAAAACAAAAAAAAATAATAGAAGCAGGTGATTAAATGTGGTACAATGTGAATTATAAGATTAACAAATCATGCTATATTTATAGTATGCACGTGTCAACAAATCAACTGCTAACAGTCAAGCTGAATTAGAGAAAGAATGATATCTGTACACTCCTTCATTTTATACATCTAATTTATAGTAGTAGTATTTTTTCTGGGATTATTTTTCCTGGCATATTATTTAACATTCTCCATTGTTTCTTTTTTATCAAAAAACTTGTACTGGAACACCTCTATTTAGTTTATATAACTCCTTTATTATTTTTGTTTACTAAAAATAACTCTTAAAATCTATAATGTTCAAAATATGCAACAGAAACGCTTGAGAAGAGTATCTGCATTAGTTAGGTGTTATATAATGTGTACATATCTATTTAATGTTTTTTTCTTCTTTTTAGGTGTAAAAAAGTATTAAACTTTAGTATACACTTTACTAAGGATTTTGCATGCACATATATGCACTCTCCTAGTAGAATAAAATGCATGGTAATATAAATTTGATAAGATTTATTGAAAGTTGAAGAATAAAAGGGTATGAATGTAATATTTCTTTCTTTCTTTTCTGTCCGAAACTATCCGAAATAGAGTATATGGTTACCAGAGTTTGAGAAATTAGAGACTTTTCATGAGCCGGCAGGGTAGAGCCAGTTGCTTTATCATTTAAGAGTTTGTTGCTAAAATAAGGAGGTAGTTGGTAAGTAGGTGCAAACACAAGAAACAGGTTGGGTGTAGTTAAGGCTAAATTTGTTGGTTGGATATTGAAGGGTAAAGATGATGACACCACTTGCAATAATTATATGTACAGCAAAGCTTTCACCTATTTTTTTTATAACTTCTTATAAGTTTTGACTGATTGAAAATAACTTTAGAAAAAACCTGCTATGAAATGTCTTTTAATTGTTTCCCTTTTTTCTGCAAGCTTACTTAGGAGGGTACACACCAACTCTATATATGCCCAATAATAGGGATTGGGTTGGGGTACACATTCAACGCTGTCTCTGATCAGAGTTGCAACCTTGGCCTATATATTGTACAGATCCGAACCAATTTTCATTAGTATAGCAAAGAATATTTATTATGACCAAAATGAATTTTATGAACTAGATGAGTGCAACAAATTTTCTAGGCAAAAGATGATTTAGTAGCTAGCAGGTATTTATTAGTTCGTCAGACAGTAATGATCATAGACTCAACGCCCATTCATATGTTAACAGAAGAAGCAGTAGTGTAACGATAGGTTAGCTAGGGGTCAAAATCCAATAAATATATAAACACAATGTGTTTTTTAAAAAAATTAGAATATACAATGAAAAGTATATTTGCATGTAAAATATTCTAACATTTTAAGGATCTAAAATACAACCGATAATTTTCAATTATACATGCATGCAACTTAAAATCTTAATGAATTCATGATAAAAATTGTTATCTATGTTAAGTTTTCTTTTTTACGAAAAAATTCTTATTACTTTTGAAAACACACAATTTTTTCTTTTTTTTTTTCGTCATATTTACACATGTAATACGAATAATTTAAATTAAATAATCTTCTTCTTTCTCTTTCCAGTAATGCTAATTTAAAAATGTTTTTCTTTTTCTTTCGAAAACAAAAAATGTTGATAATTTATAAAATGAACTAATTTGTTAATTAATTTTATCAAAAAAATGAAACTTTTTAAATAAACGTAAATTAAAACTCTTTTATAATTTAATTAATTTTTATTCATTTATCGGACCTAACTCGACCTTTTAGATAATTTATTACAAGAAAAAATCTTTTAGAATTTAATTTATTGGTTTCTAAAATGATAAAATTAGTCACTAATTTAATTATAGGCTAATTTAGAATCTAAATGTAGTAATTGGTTAAAATTTTGGTAACTAGTGTTAGATACTGTTGACAAGAATTCAAGTTTGAAGATTTGATGAATCAATCCTAGTTTGAATATTGGTTTGGGTATGATTTGAGTCTTAGAATTCATGTTTTGTCTGTTTGTTTTCATTATGTTAAAAGTATGCAAGAACTCTATTGAATCAAGTATAAATCTGTTTTGAAAAATAAGTTTTTATTAAAATTTTTTACACTGTGTGAAAAACAATTGATTGTTTTTCAGAATCTATTGATTGAAATATACTTCAATAAAATCAATCAATTGAATTGGAAAAAAATATCTAATTGATTTCACTTAAGTGCAGATCTGTGATAAAAGGACAGGTTATACAGCTTTCGAAATAAGCTTTTTCATATTTCAAAAAGTGTGAAACTTGAATATACACTTGAGAGAGCACGGGGTGAGCAAGAGAGCTTCTTGGTGGAGAGGTTTTTCAAAGATTTCTAAAGATTAAACTTGATTCTCAATCTTGGAGCAATTCTTGTGTGCCTTTAAGTGATTGGAGCATCAATACAGCAACCTTCATTTTCAGGGTAGTGTTTCTTGTCTTTCTTGATAGGTTGTAGATATTGTTTTGATTCAATTCTTTGTTTGTAATTCATTTTCTTCGATTTTTTGTGTTATAATTAATCTAAGATAGGGTTTCTAGGTGTATTTGGTGTTGGTGTTTAATCTAGATAGGGTTTCTAGGTGGGATTTATAGTAGATTATGCAGTTGTGCAGTGGGGTGCTGCATAGGGTTCCTTGTGCAGTCTTGTAGGGTGCAAGATTGTGTCTTGAACTTGTGTTTTCATGTAATATTTGATTGATTAGTTGTGAAAATACTTTTAGGTTCAGTTCAAGAGGGGGGTTGAATTGAACTTTACAAAATTTTTGAGTTTATTAAGCAAGGAAAATGTTTTAAGCACAAAGAAAGTTTCCAAGAATCTCAAAGATCAATGATTTAAGGTGCAACATATAAAATCAATCAATTTGAATGCGAATAAATCAATTTATATTCTGTCAATTTCAAGAAAATTACTTTTTCACATAATGAGTTCTTGAACAAGCAAAGCAGAATCAACAAGCAGTCAGTGAATTAAGAAATGTATCAATCTAGTTAATCGGTATACTATAAATTGAGATTCAATTAAGGAATCAAGGCAAAGCAGATAATAGATCAATCACTCATAGTATGAAAAACAATGATCAATTATGCAGAAAGGCTATTGAAAAATTGTTCTGATTCAAATTGTTTTGATCCTAGCAAACTAAATAATTGAAGAATAGAATTGACAGAGTAGCACACAAAAAGATTTACATGTGAATTAAGCAAAGAATATGGTCAATGATTCAAGATTGTGATGTTATGCAAGTGCAAATGATTTAATTCAATGAACAACGAATTAACCTATGCAGAATAGAATGAAATGCACAGAAACAGAAACTGATGTAGAGAGAAGGGCTAGAGAGAATCCACACAGAGCAATTATACTGGTTCACTCTTCCTCAAGGGCCACATCCAGTCTTTCTTGCAACCCTAGCAAGAAAATTTTCACTATGAAACACTCAATTATAGACACTTACAATTAAGAACACCTCTTGTACCCTGCAAGATCAATATGACTATTGAATATTCAACTTGCACCCTACAAACCCAAATTATCAGATTTCACCAATACTAAACCCTATAGTATCACCAATATCCAACTTGAATCAAAAGATTACAATTATCCGAACACCAAGCAACACTTAAATCAACACCCGTTCAAGATTTAAGTTGTAGAAAACTCCCTGATTTCCGACAAAGATGAAGCAATGCAAAACCTTGAAGAATACCAATGGCTCCTTGAAAATCAAGTCTTGAATTCTTGAGAATCAAATCTTTGTTCTTTGTAAAACCAAACTGTATTGTTTTCTCTCTTGTGTACTTATGTTTTTATCTTCTGTGTATTCACTTTATATGTCCAGGTATTTAAAACAGATGATACCCAAACAGTCTGTGAAAATATTTAATACAGTTTAAAATTAACGCGCGAATAAATCGATTTCTTAAAAGTGGAATCGATTTATTTTTGTTAAAAACTAAAATTTCAAATGATTATGTTCAAAAAAAATTTATCCAGATTGATTACTTTGATTTTAGGTTTGATTTAACTATGCCAAAGATTTCCCTCTCAGTTGTGCACATGTTCACCTTAACCTTCAATCACACTCACTCACACCCACTTAGAAGATAACTAAGTCTTCTTTTTTTATCTTCCATGTTTGGCTTTGCTTTTTTCCAATTGCTTGACTTCATCAAATATTGAATCATGTGAGATTCTTAACAATCTCCTCCCTATTTGTTGAAGACAATTCATTGTGTGAGTGGATTGCAACTTCATCTGCACAATGGAAAAACTTGTGACAACATGTTGATAAACTCATTTACTTATATCAGCTGTAAGAATTAAATTTTTAAAAGGAGAGTGAACTGATTTGTTTTCCTACCAGTTATGATGAAATCAGTTTTACTTAACCTTGCATGTGCTTCCTTCACTCCTTCACAGTTTCACCATTTGTGCTAATAGCTTGCAAAAATTGTTAGAAACTGCACTTTGAAGAAAAGAAACTTGCTTCATTAACCATAAACCATTACAACCATTAGATACATTAACCATACATAACACATAACAGTAGCAACAACAACAAAATATACCAACTGACAACAACAACAAAAGACTAGGACTAGAACACATATGCATGACCTACACTTCACTTTTCTCCCCTTTTGTATTCATCAAATAGGAGAGAAAGGCTAGGTGTGAACTAGAATTCTTAAGATAGTTAAAACATGCATGTTATTCCTTTGGCACATTCCAGGCAACCATATCTCCCAGTTGTTCTTGCACTGCCCCAATCTGAAGGTTCTGGTGTTGAAATCTGGCAGTACAAAACTCATGATGGTTCCTCTATTCCATTGCCAAGTTGTCTAGTTTGCCTATGATCAACTATTCAAAGTTTGAAAATCAATCACTAGGTCCAACAACATCACCCATGTTCATATCTACAACATTTCTAACCTTCTCTTCCTCAGTCTCTGCACCAGCACTCTCTGCATCTGCTTGACAAACCCAATGGGCATTGTTGACTTTCTTCAGCCCAATTTTATGCAGAGTTGCAGTTGTGACTTCATGATGTTGCTTGAAAGGTTCTGATAGTTCTCCGTCAAGTGGCACACAAAAGTATTCAATAAATTTTGAAACCAGCACCACGTATGGAATTCTATAGGCCACCAGCCTCTTAGACTTCATCATATGCTCCCCCGGCACGTATGCCTAGTTTACCTCCATTTTATTCGGATGCAGTACATCAATATCAGATCTTCTACATGCAGGACATCATGGTTATATCCTCTGGGTGTGATTATTTGTACGATGGTGAAGCAATGATTCTCGGTTTCATGGCTAAGCCACCAACTTGAAATCCCTTCATTGCTACATCCGGGTTCCTTAAACAACTTCTAAATAAGTGAACCTTGTGTGAGTTACCTGGTGTGGTAATTCTGTTTGTACAGTGGGTTCTATACAGGTTGTAACTTGATGAGGGGATCAGTAAGGGGTTTTCTGGGTTATACAGTGGATACTGTATAGTTCTTGATCTGTTGTAGGTTTCAGCGGGTTGTTTTCTGTAGGGAGTAGTGTATTCTTGCGAGTTGCAAGATTGTGTTGTAAACTAATCTGTTAGATCTTTTTCATAGTGGAAATCCTTACAGTGGTGTAAGTGACTGGACGTAGCCCTTGTGGAAGGGTGAACCAGGATAATTTGTTGTGTCTTGCTCTCTCTTGATTGTTCTTGATAAATCTTGTTAATCTTCTTGATTTTTTCAAAATTTGATAAAAACTCATTAACTAGTTTAATTGATTGGTTCTCATTAATATTTGAGTATCTCTTAAATCATAAAATACATCTATAAATTGTTTATTTGATTCTTTTCTGAAACAGACAGTTTTCCAGAAAAGTTGACTTTCCACAATTAGTGGTTAAAAATTATTTTCTGATATTAAACCAAGTCTGTTCTATTTAATAATAGGTTCTTGAATAAGTAATTCATTGTTAACTTGGAGTTGATCGAATTCTTTAATTTCTTGAATTAATCTTTAAACAAATGATTTATTGTACACTGTTTTTCCAGAACTTGCTTAACAGTCTACTGGTTTTCTAGAATTAAAATCTCTCTTCAGTTTATTGATTCTATGTGATTGCTATTATTTTGGAATTAGTTTTGTACCTTTGCTGATTGCATTTTATATCATCTTGAATAGTTTCTTTAAAGATTTTTCATTTCTCTCATTGAAAAAGTACATTTGTGAAAAGTTTTAAAGGATTTCAATTCACCCCCTCCCCACCCTCTTGAACTTGGCCAAAACATATTTTACAACATTATCTAAGGAAAAATTTATTAGAACTCTCCATTCTCAAGCCAAATTGATTTGACCTGAAGTGGAATCGATTTCAAAATTTCCAAATTGCACTTCTGCAGTTAGTTGTTCGTATTATTTTATTGCAGTATTGATACTTTTATATTTTTTTACCACTTTTTTATTGCATAATGATAACAATAAAGATAAATCAGTTGGTAATTATTATGGTTTTACATAATTTTGCTGTAATTAAGCCAATTTGGTTTCAGTTAAAAGTTTGTTATTATTTTGACACCATTTTCCAAAATTTAACACATTTGAGTGTGTTTCGTATTTGGTCCATACCTTTTGCCACAGAACTCGGATTTGCTTTATTATTATTTTGTTTTGCAGATAACTTAAAGATCTACAAATATTATTCAAGGGGCAAGATCAAATTTGAATTGGAAAGTGGTTAAAATTGGACTTAAAGTTCGTACACAAAGGCTGGACAACAAGGCGACACCTGGATATTTGGAGCAAATTTCTTTTATGGAGGGCTATTTAGTCATTTTATGTTTTAGGTCAAATTTTTAATAAATACAACTCTCTTGGTAGAGCCGAAAGACATCATAGTAGACAGTAGATAATTAAATACAGTTTCTCTTTTTTTTTCCTTTCTCTTTTGTGCAATTTACATTTATCTTTCTGCCTTGCTGTGCCAATCGTGATTATGAGTGACTAATTGTTCTGTTCAATCCGATCTCCAAGTGCCCTTTTATTTCTTAATCAAGAGGTTCATGTTTTGTAATTCTTTTCATAATTACGTGCTCAATTGCTATTTTAATTTGATTATTGGATTTAATTTAGTAATTGAATCAATACAGATTGGATTGTGTTATGTAATTTCTGAATCGATGTTCAAGTCGGAATAATATTGTTGCTCATAGTGGGCGATTTTAGGTATTTAACATATTGTGTATTTAGTGAGATACTCCATGATTGAGGGTGTTCGAAATGTTAAATAGATGCAGAAATCTCGATCTATTAAACCCACACATGTAATTAGGATTTTCTTTAGGAACCAGTGAGGGATTTGGGAGAGCCGAAGAGGTCGGGTTGTTTTTATTATTTGCGCTTATCTATTCTGTTTAAAATTTTATTTTTTATTATATCTAATCTATTCAAAATTCTATTTTTATTTTATTATATCTAATTTGTTTAAAATTTTGTTTTTATTTTATTATATCTAGTCTGTTTAAAATTTTGTTTTTATTTTATTATATTTAGTCTGCTAAAATTTTATTTTTATTTTATTATATCTAGTCTGTTTAGAATTCTATTTTTATTTTATTAAATTTAATTATTTCATTAAAATCTACTGAATTCTTTTAAGAGAACGATTGAACAGTTTTTGGGAAGAATGACCTAGGTTACGTATACTATAAATTTAGCTTTCTAGTTTAATTTGGGGCGTGTTTGGCAGTGTGTATCAAGTATCTTTCAGTCTTTGAATACCTTCTATTTCTTCATCCTTTGCTATAAATTGAGGTTCTTCCTACAGCTTTTGGATAGTCTCATCAAAGGTTATATGCACAGTCTCTTTAATCAACATGGTTCTCTTGTTGTATGCTCTATATTCATGGCTATGAGATAAGTCATCTAGGAAGATCACTACAAGAAAATGTTAAATTACCGACGAAATTTTATCAACAGAACTTTATCTATCGATAAAATATCATTATCGACAATTTTATCAATGGATTTATGAGTCTGTCAGTAATTACCAACAAATTTATCCTAAATCCGTTGGAAATCCGTCGATAATTACCGACAGACTAAAAAATTCATCGATAAATTTACCTACAATCAATTTACTGACAAATTTTGGGTATTTCCGATGGATTTGTTTCCAGTAATTTTTGTTTGTTTTTTTTTTGTACTGGATGCCTTCATCTGCCTTTGAATCAAACTTACCTAGATTAGCCTTACCATTATTTAAAAATAAATCACTTGTAGTAAAAAACTCTTAGATGAAAAATGTTTGATTTTCTTCCTTCGACAAGTTCATAAGGGGTTTTCTTTAGAATATGTCTTACTAAGACTCTGTCCAAGACATAGCAAGCAATGTTTACTACATCAGCCCAAAAATATTTTGGAAGATTTGTTTCATTTAACAAAGTTCTAACAATCTCTTCCAAGGTTCTATTTTTCCTCCCCACAACCCCATTTTGTTGTGGAGTTCTTGGAGCTGAAAAACAAATATGTTGAATGCCAATTTTTTCACAAAACTTTTCGAACCTTTAATTTTGAAATTCTCCCCCATGATCAGTTTTTATGACAACAATGGTGCAACTTTTCTCATTTTGGATAATCTTTGTAAGTCTGGTAAAGGCACCGAATGCATCATCCTTAGTTACTATGAATAATGACCATGTGAACCTAGAGAAATCATCTACAATGACAAGCTAGACTAATTGCCACCTATACTCATGGTTCTAGAAGGTCCAAACAAGTCCATGTGAAGCAATTCAAGAGTTTTGGTTGTTGAAACAAAGTTTTTTTGTTTAAAAGAATTTTTGGTTTGCTTTCCCTTATGACATGCTTCACAAGTTTTAGGCCTTCAACCAGCAACACATTTTGTATGATCAGAATGCCTTTGACTCTTATATCACCACAGCTAATTATTCAGCCTCTATTGTTGTCTTCATAAGTGACAAATCCTCCATATTTTAAACCAGTCCAGAAAGATGCATCCCCTATCATATGCTTAGAACATCCACTGTCCAAGTACCAAAGCTTCTCTTTGGCTGCATCTTTAGTATGCAAAACAGATTAATGAATAAAGGTTTGTACCTTGTTAACTTTGGGTCCAAAACTGTTATGATCACCTTTTGGTATCTACCTCACTAGGCCATTTGGAAGATCAAAGAGTCTAACTCTATAGTTTCTAGCAGAATGACCTTTATGTAAATAATAAAAGCATGTTTGAAAGGGTGAGGTGTGCTTTTTGTTGTATTTAAAAAAGGTGTTGAATTTTCTGGTTTTCTTTTGAAACTTTGGTTTATATCCAATTCCAACTTTATCAAACACTCAATTTTGGGAACCTAAAACAACATTTAAATATGTAGTTCCCAAGGCAAGCTTTGAAGAAGTTTTCACAAGATATTTTACTTTAGCTTGCAGCACCTCACAGTTTTAACACTTGGCTGGTTTTCTGCATTCACCCTCAAGGTTAGAAGATTGGAAAATCATGTTCAGGTGTTCAAAATCAATTTTAGCAGTTTCTAGTTCTTCTTCCAATGAGTTGATTCTCTTTTCTTGCCAATTGTTAAACCATTCAGTCTATTATTTACAAGTGCCAATCTGTTTGCTTCATAACGTGTTTCAAAAAAAGCTTGAAGCAAGGTACTGTAGTTTTCTTGAATTAAAGAAATGCTTACCTCAGATTGCTCTTTAGCCATTAAACACAAATTGATCTCTTTTTCTTCTTTTGATGAAGAGCTGGTTGTTGAATCATTTTCATCTTGAATCATTTTCATCTCAACCTATGTAGGCTCTTTTCCCTTTGTTTTTTTTTTGTTGAATTTCCACAACATATTCTTTATGAACCAGATTTGGACATTCGATCTTGATATGTCCCTGTTTTTCACATCCAAAACAAGTGTAGTTAACAACATTAGAATCAATTTTCTTAATATACCTTTTAGACTGTTAATTCTTCTCTTTTCCCTTTTTCTTTAGGAATTTGCTGAACTTTCTTCGTAGCATGTTCAAGGTTTCAGCTTCACTACCCTCATTGGAATCATTTCATTTTCTTCTCCCAAGGCAGCAGCTTTGAGTGCTATATGACACTATTGTTTTTGGGCAGCCCATGAAGCTTAACTACATCTCTTAGAATGAAACCCCCTTTGAGTTCTAGGTAGACCAAGGACAAAGTCCATATTGATATCCTCCCAGGATGCACAAGCAACAGGTAATGGGGTATACAAACCGTGAGGCATGACTGTAGATCACTACTAGAAAATTGCTAAATCGTGACTGAAATTAGTGATAAAAAAAATCGGTCACTATTGGTGACCGAATCAGTGAGCAAAAAAATCGGTCACTATTTAGTGACCAAATTAGTGACCGAATGGCTCTCGCCCTCTTCACAAAGTTCAAGGAGCAAATCGTCTCACGTACATCTTCTTCAGAATGGCTTATATGCACGAGCATCAAGACCTTTGAGCCAAAACTCACTACGTCAGTCTTGGGTACCCAACCGATGTAGGTGTTCTCTTCACCACGTTGGTTTTGGGACAAAACCGACGTAGTGCTTCTTCTAAAATAACTTATTATGTTAATCACCATGTCGGTTTACTTGTCTTAACCGACTTAGTGAGTCCAATCACCACGTCGGTTGTTAAACCGACATCTGATTCAACATCTCCTCGGTCAACGTCGGGTCGAAAACCGCAAAAAAAGCCTCTCAGAACCGACGACGAAGGCTATTTTTCTACTAGTGTTTGTAAACTAGCAAAGATTTCCACTAAAAAGATCACAAGATCAGTTTACAACCCTTGCTCCCAGCAAGTTACAAACTACTCCCAGCAGTAAACCCATACCTCACTGAACCCCTCAGCTAGTGTGTAACCAGTACAGAAACCCACTGCACCACAACACTTACAGTCCGCAAGCAACACTGCTCCCCGCAACACTCACCCTCTACTAAACCCCTCAGCAGATGTGACACCAATGCAGAAACCCACTACACCAACTCAATTACAAACCCAGTAATTGAAAACAACAAACAAATTATAGAACAACAAGATCATAAATGATCACACAGTACTTCTACACAGAACAGATTACAAGGAATGAAGATCTGGTGTAGAAGACTTAGCTTTGGTCCAGAACCAAAGTCGCAAGAACCTCACTCAAGGATGCTTAAAGATTCACGTTCTTGGAAGTTTCTTGTTTTGAAAAGCTTTGCCAAAGGATGATCGTACAAAAGGGGCCCTATATCTCACTTAGAAAATCTCAAGGAAGGCTTTTCAAAAATCTTAGATTACTAAAAATGATAATGCCCATTTCTTTAAATAGCCAAATCAGATTTAGAAACAGCTTAGGTGTCACAGTTCAATTAATTGAACAAACTATTCAATCGATTGAATTGACCGTTAGTTGACCCAGTCAAAGATTCCAATAGTAACAGAAATAACTGTCACATTCAATTGATTGTTTTAGAAATTCAATTGATTGAAAAACCTTTTCGAGCAAAACACAGTTTGGGTTATTTTCTTAAAACCAGTTTTAATAAAGATATTTGTGAATCTCTTTAGCACCTTAGGAATGATGAACCATGCCACTAATGATTAAGGACTAAGCCAATCACCAACACGCAAACTCAACTAAGGACCAAGACTAAATCACCCAACCATCTTCATGTTGGCACAACGTTTTCACTTGAACAATTCTGGTCCAGGTTGGTTCCAACAAATTCTTCATGAAGCAGTCTTCATCAGCTCATGTGCTAGGCATTGATCTAACATAGTCCAAATCCAATTCATCAGAAAATTTAGCAAGCTATGGTCCTTATTGACTTCATCAAATCACATGCTTAGCCTTGGTGCTAATAATCTCCCCCAATTTGGTGAAGGCAATCTGATGTGTGTTGTGTTTAACAATCTGAACCTGAAATACCTGTCTTTTTACTCAAACAGTTTATTAGCATCACAAGGTCCAATAGGTTCAAAGCAAAAAATATCAAATCAACTGGTTGAGTTAAAACATAGTTAATTAAATTTCTTCCAGTAACCATACTTTGATGTCCCTTAAAAAACATATAAAGAGATTAATAACATAAGGCAATCATTTCATTAATATATTGACCCGTGGAGGTCAATCAACATAGCAAGTTGCCAATTACATCAAAGACATAGATCATGATTAAGAAAAACATCAACAAACTGGAAATATAACTGAGTTGCAGGTGCTGGCACATACCCAGCAAATATTCAATCAACCCAAGCTTAATACTATACTAAGCAGATTTGAACTAAAGCAAACAAACTGAAACAGATGACAAACAACAAACTGTAAAACAACAGGACAGACACACGAAACACACACAATTAATTCTCCCTCATTGGGTTCATCAAATGGAGGGGAACAACATTAAACATGTAGTGTGTACACTAATCATCTGGCCCATAGAACATTCGCCCCAGCTTGCCTTGAATGTCATCAACACGTTCTTCTAGGTTTTGGAAATGGGTTTCACAATACTCATGATGAGACCTTTGATTGGTTTCAATGTTGTCCAGTTGATTGATCATCAGTTGCCCAAAGCTGGAGTAAGACTGTTCTCCAGTCCCTAGTTCTTCTCCAGTAAACTACTCAGTAGTTGCACTTGTTCTAGCACCATCCATCTCATCCTCTTCAGCACTGGCTTTGCAAATCCATTGATTTCCATTGACCTTCTTCAGCCTAATTTTGTTCAATGTGGCCACGGTGATCCCACTGTGAGCTTTGACTTCTTCACTCAGCTCATTCTCCACATCAATATCATAGTACTCAATGAAACTAGAGATCAACATTGCATAGGGAATTTTAAACTCAGGCTTCTTCCTAATGCGGACCAGCTGCTCCTTAATAACACTTACCCAGTTTACCTTTATCTTGTTGACCAGGCAGTACATCAGGATCAGGTCATCTTCAGTAAGCACAACATGATTAAATCCTCTAGGTGTTAGTATCCAGATGACAATATAGGACAACAGTATAGGAATAATAAAAAGTCATCCCACTGAATAGCTCCTCATTGAACTGTTTGGGTTCCTTAGACAAGCCTTGAAGAACTGGACCTTGTCAAAACCACCCAGATCTGCCACGTTTGCCCTGCTCACAATTGTTCCAGCATCCCTTAAGCCAGCCACCGAGAGCCAAACTTCATCCGTGATAGCCATGTCCACCCCTTTCACTTGTGAATAAATGACACCATTATCTATCCACATATTGGTAAGGAATACCTTCACCAAGTCCGGATAGATATTCCCGGACAGCTTGACAAAGCGTTCAAGCCTTTGAAACTTGAGGATATCTACCACTTGATTCAGATTTTCATTTCTAAGGAACTCCATCCTTAGGAATTTTGGATTGACGAAAGTTTTCTAGCTAAACTCCCTGTGATACTCGTTGATGCTCTCCATGTTGCCACCGAACCATCTAGTAAGGAAGCCAGATTCATTGTTGTCGTCGAAATCATGTTGTTCAACTTGTTTCACCATGGCTTTCTTTGTTCTTTTTCTAGATGCTGAGGAGGAGGCCATGGTTTGGTTGAAGACAAGGGCAGAATGCTCAATGGGTTCTTGAGATTTAGTATTCACACAATGAGTAGTATAAGGTGTGTGCAAGTGAACGCAAGACCTATTCTAATTTAAAGAAACTCTAATGCACAAACAAACAAAACACTAAACACTGCAGAACATAACAAATGCATGCACAGATTCTGTTGCAGAGTAATAAACTGACTGTACTTATCTTTAGAGAATATTCTGAACTGCTTTTTGACCAGTTGACCACGAGTTAATCTGTGACACGTGACACTGTGAAGATTCTTCTCTTTAAGCATTCTCGTCCCACATGTAGATGTGTCACATGTTGTTGAACATTGACCAGTTGTGTCCTTTTACTAGAAGCAGGTTACAATCTTGTCCTTATTCTCTAGCTGTAGAGATTCCCATACAGTGTTGATTCTGTTGACTGCAGTTGATCAGTTCTGAATTGATTTTTGATCCTTTTCATGTACTTATTCTTTACTGCGAAGCATCTCCACTGTTCAGATATCATTGCCTTCCCAAGAAGCATCTCTTATGGTGCAGTAATACACACAAATTTTGTCTGCACATCAATCAACTAGCTACAGGAGTTTCTGCTCAATTTATTGATTCTCAATTAACTGAGACACATTCTAGTCATTAAACTACTTCCAGAATTAATTCACATTTTTGAAATCAATAATGCCCAACTCATTTTTGAGAAAATTAAATCTTTCTTTATTTAAGGGCTTTGTGAATAAATCTGCAAGTTGATTTTTAGAATCAACAAATTGAATTTCGCAATCACCATTAATTATGTGATCTCTTATAAAGTGGTGGCAAATTTCAATATGTTTGGTTCTAGAATGCTGAACTGGATTTTTAGTCAAGTTAATTGCACTTGTGTTATCACACAACAATGGAATTTTAGAAAGATTAAGTCCAAAATCACTTAGCTGATGTTTTAACCAGATGGTTTGAGCAAAATAGCTTCCAGCAGCTATGTATTCTGCTTCAGCTATGGACAATGCAACACAGGCTTGCTTCTTGCTATGCCAAGATATCAAACTAGATCCTAGCAAGTGACATGCTCCACTAGTGTTCTTCCTGTCCACTTTGCAGCCTGCAAAGTCAGAATCAGAATATCCAATAAGATTTAAAGTTACCTCACTTGAATACCATAAACCAACTTCAGTGGTTCCCTTGAGATACTTTAAAATTCTTTTGGATGCCACATATAGTGTGATTCCTTTGGTTTAGCTTGAAATCTGGTGCATAAACACACACTGAACATGATTTCTGGTCTACTTGTTGTTAAATACAGAAGTGATCCAATCAATTGCTTGAACTTAGTGTGATCCATATCAGCTTCAGTTTCATCAGTGTCTAAATAGCATCCAGTGGCTATTGGAGTGGAAGCTTCTTTGCAATTTTCCATATTGAATTTCTTCAATAATTCCCTACAATACTTTGCTTGACAAAGAAATATGTCATGTTCAACTTGTTTAACCTGCAAGCCTAGAAAGTAATTGAGTTCCCCCATCATGGACATCTCAAATTCTCCTTGCATAGTAGCAACAAATTGCTCACATAAACTTTCATTAGTTGAACCAAAAATAATGTCATCAACATAAACTTGAACAAGTATTATATCATTGCATGAATTCTTAATAAACAAGGTTTTATCTGTTTTCCCTCTCTCATAGCCTTGAGAAAGCAAGAAGTTACTCAACCTCTCATACCACTATCGAGGTGCTTGCTTTAACCATACAAGGCCTTCTTGAGCTTGAAAATGTAATCTGGATTGTTGTGATCTTCAAATCTAGGGGGTTGGCTCACATAGACCTCTTCATCAATGAACTCGTTCAAGAAAGCGCTTTTGACATCCATTTGATGTAATCTGAACCCTTTCAAGCAAGCATATGCTAGTAGCAATCTAACTGCTTCCAATCTAGCTACTAGCGCATAGGTTTCTCTAAAATCGATGTCTTCTTCCTGGTTATATCCTTTTGCAACAAATCGCGCCTTGTTCCTCACAATGACACCTTGTTCATCTATCTTGTTCTTGAAAACCCACTTGGTTCCAATCACATTCATCTCCTTTGATCTAGAAACAAGTGTCCAAACCTCATTTCTTGCAAACTGGTTCAGTTCCTCGTGCATTGCATTTATCCAGTTGCTATCTTTAAGAGCTTCACTCACTGATTTGGGTTCAACTTGTGACACAAAGGCCATATGTTCGCAAAAATGATTCATGGATCTTCTAGTGGTTACACCCTTCTGTACCTGACTAATGATATTGTCCAGTGATAGATTCCTAGGAACCCTCCATTCTCTAGGTAGTTCAGTACTAGTTGTTGCTGCTCTAGTGTCAGATTCAATAGGTTGATCTTGTAATTCAATCGATTGAGCTTCATCCGATTGATTATCTTTTTCAGATTTACCCAGTTGATATGTGACAATCTTCTGATTCACCGGTTCATCATCATCTGCAGTAATCTTAATGTTTTCCTGCACTTTGTGGTCAGTTTCATCAAATGCAACATGCATGGATTCTTCTACAACCATGGTTCTCCTATTATACACTCTATATGCATGGCTATGCAGTGAGTAACCAAGAAAGATATCCTCGTTCGCTTTTGGATCAAATTTGCCCAAGTTGTTTTTCCCATAGTTTAAAATAAAACATTTACATCCAAAAACTTTTAAATGGGAAATGTTAGGCTTTCTACATTTAAATAGCTCATAGGGGGTCTTCTTCAAGATTGGCCGAATGAGTACTCTATTAAGTACATAGCATGTTGTACTAACTATATCAGCCCAGAGGTATTTAGGCAAATCTGTTGCATTCAGCAGTGTCCTGGCCAGCTCCTCCAATGATCTATTCTTCCTTTCCACTATTCTTCCTTTCCACCACTCCATTCTACTGTGGAGTTGTTGGAGCATAAAAGTTGTGCTTGATTCCTTGCTTCTCACAAAATTTTTCAAATCTTTCATTTTGAAATTCGCCCCCATGATCTGATTTAATGGTAGAAATCCTACATCCTTTCTCATTTTGAATCACTTTGGCAAATTTCTTAAAAGCAAGATAAGCATTATCTTTTGTGGCAATGAATAATGTCTATGTAAACCGTGAG
>Ga0209489_100663_pt1 | contig 66995 bp, 29 predicted proteins | sample SiratrowhiteBW_FD_187527 | JGI IMG/M metagenome (GOLD analysis project Ga0209489, IMG submission 187527) | Root nodule microbial communities of legume samples collected from California, USA - Siratro white BW (SPAdes) (version 2) | ecosystem: Host-associated > Plants > Roots > Nodule | place... | reverse complement strand
TTTTATAAAAGAAAAAAAAAAAGAGTCCAAGTAAGTACTTTTAAGAAGGAAAAAAATATAAATAAATTTTAAAAACTAATCAATTCAAATAATTTAAATTTTCTCTATATATAAACCATTCAAATTAGAACGGGTAATTTTTCTTCATATTCTTCCATTCAAATTAATTTCATATTTATTTTAATTACTTAAATGACAATTAATTAATTTCAATAATTATATTTTCATTTTCATCAAAATTTCCAAAACGGTTTTATCACTATGCATTAATTCTAATTTAATTTTATATGCATAACCCAATATAATATCGAAAATAGGAGAGGAAAGGTGGGAGAATTAATTACCCTAAACTCTTGCAGTAGCCTACCGATTTCAATTAATTAATTAATTAGTTAATTAAAATCATACATTTATTCCACAGTTTCATTATTTTAACTAAATTGTATTATCTTCTCACGATTTCATATATCTTGAATAATTAAATCGTGCAATAATAGAACGATTTATCCACAATGATATCGTGCAATCTCTGCACGATTTACCCATATCCGAAAATAAAATAAAAAATACACCATTTTGGGAATTTCAAAAAAAATTTACACTAGTTTAAGAAATTTGCCCTCAAAATGTCTTTCTAAGTCAATTTTATTTAATTGCAAGTATCTCTTTGGTTTGTATTCCCTTAATGTAACCAAATCAAACCAATTCAATCACTACTTTAATTTCATGTCAATTTTTCAGTTTTCCAAAATCCAAAACTGTCTAAATTCCTCATGTTTACCACGCCTACAAATAAATATTACATAAGAATTTATTTAAATATTTTATTCTTATATTATTGAAAAGTATTTGCAAAATAACAGTATAAATAAATCTCTTAATTTTTATATTTTGCTTATTTTATGTATAAAATAATTATAACTCAATACATAAATTATTGGCAAATGTAAAAAGGTGAAATTTGTTGTGGGACTCATTTAAAAACTAAGAAAAATGTTGGATTGGAGAAAAAAAAATCTCGTTAAGATACTTAAATTTAAAATAAAATAAAAGTGAGTAACTACAAATGAATATATTAATTTAAGCACTCAAAAGAAGTATCCTATTTTGAGACGAGTTCAAAGCAGTTTTATTTGAGGAATTGAAAAGTTAGGCTGTCAAACATTCTAGATGGCACAATTAATAGCAAAACACTATCGAAGGAGGTTATATTAAGCTATTAAACCAATGAATGGCTCAAAGATTTCACCATCAAATGTTGAGGGCAATGGTAAAATAAAAGAAACAAACATGGATCGGTGACAACGATATATTCAGAATTATTCTTAAAAGACATTATAGGTAAGAGTTTTTTGTTGTTGAGTGATTATAAATAAGAGTTTTATAGTGGTTATACATGTATCAAAATCCATAAATAAGATCTATTGTACTTTTTATTCTTTCCTGAAAATATTTAACTTTGTGTGTTTTGTATTTAATATAACATAATTAAATAGAAGAGATCAATACTAAGAGACACTACGTTATTGAGATGGAATTTTACATATCTTAAAAAATAAATTTTAAGTATAACTCAACTTAATAAACTAATCTATAGGATGATGTTATATATAATCATTAGGTTCAATGTAAAAAGAAACAGAACATACGTGTAATTAAACTAAAAGGTCTCAACCACTCCCATATAAATCTAATTCTCATATAAGCATGCTTTACATGACATTACATAGTTACAAACTTTTTTTTTTTTCATTTGATCACTCTAAAACTCAAGTTAAAAGGAAAGTACAGCATTTCATTACACATTACACATTAACTTCTAATTTAAACTTTAATATTAAAAAAAATCCATGCAATTAAAAACTAATGATGTCAATTCCTGATATCAAATTATCCATATTATAAGCATATCAATTAAGTCACATAAATCTTTCCAACTTCATAATTAAAGATACCTTTTATTTTAAACTACCATCATTATAATAGATTCTCAACTCCTACTAAAACCTCCAACTTAATTAGAATGAAATAAATTAAATTAACTCCTCTTACCTGAAATTTGCTTAAAATCTAAGAAAATATCAAGAAGAAAAACTCAAAAAATAAAATCAAATCAAAACATGTAAAAAGGTTTCTAACTTCAAGACAACCAAAACACTAATTAAAAAGAATTATGAAAGCTAGACAGAATCAAAATTTTCAACTTCTAAGATAAAAAAATATTATAAAGATTAAAGAAATTCTAGAACAAAATAAACTTATTTTATTTAAAAATTTGATTGGAGGGATATATTTTTGAACTTGTTTGATAAGATTTGGTCACAATCAAGAAATAAGCATCCAAATCAAAATTATAAACAGGAAGAAAAAAGAGAAAGAGTTAAAGAGGGAAAAGAAAGAGATAACAAGACTCCAAGCTATCATTTTTGTAAAACCAAAGAAAAAGAGAGAGAGAAGATAATAAAGAAAAAGAGAATGGATCACCATCCAAAGTTTCACAACATTTTTTTTATTCTCTTGTATTTTTTTATTAATTTTTCTCACATCGATGACAGCTTATAGTTACTTTTTTTAATCGATAACTTATGCTCTGTTCTATAGCTCTTTCTTTTATAACTTCCTCGTTTTATTTGATATTTGTTAGTTATTTTTTAATAAAAATTAAATTAAAGAAATATTTAGGATATTTCAACTCTTAATATAGTATTGTTTAAGCGCTTATATAACTTCTAATACCCTTGATAGAGCAAGACTTAAGTTTAGTCCTAAATATAGAGTGAAAAACATTTTCTGAATACAAAAATTGTGACATTTGAGTTTGTTGTTGATTCAGTAATTGGCAAATTGCTTTGATATGATATCAAGAACAAGTATGGGTGGATTCATGATTGCTATATTTATAATATTAAACTCAATAGATTTCAATCATCCTTTCTTAATTACATCAAAAGTTATAGAGTTTCACAAGAAATATGACTCCTATATCATGACAATCTACAACTAATGTATATATTGATGTGGTTTTCTCGTTACACTAGAAAGAAATACTTATTTAGTGAACTTGTGAGCTTGAATAATAATTTTGACTTGTCATTCTCATCTGTAGAGTTTGGATAATGTCTCTACTATAAATACAAGTTATGTTAGTTCTATTTCATCCCTTCTACAATATAGCTTCATGCTCATATAATCTTACAAAGCGACAAAGAAAATGATCTGGGCCATATAACCTAATATAGAAATAGAGAGGAAAAAATATCTTTTGAGCATTGATAATAATATTTAGGTTAAATTATTCATTTGATTTTCCTAATTAAACAAACTTCATCTTTGGTCTTTACAAAATTATTAATTTTAGTTTTATTCTTGTTATTTTTAGTCTTTATAATCTTTATAATTTAAATGACACCACTTAAGAGATAAAAAATAGCATGTATAAATATTAAAAAAATATTAAAATAATATATATATATATATATATATATATATATATATATATATATATATATATATATTAAAGAACTAACACGAATGACTTTTAAATATAAAAATTAAAAGGTAAAACTTGTACAATTATAAAAAATAAGAATTTGTTTAAGCACACATTCTTGTAAACCTTATTAAGAAAACAAATGAAATGATTTTTTTAATAAACTAAAACTATCTTGTGTTTAAATTAAAAGAAATTAATACAAAACCAAATCTTTAAACAAATTTATCCATATATTTTTCTTCTCCCGTTTATGAAAATAATTCCTCCATACAACAAACTAAACCTAATAATTAATATTCAACCTTTACGTACTCTTCTCACGTAAATAATTTTCTGGATGTGTCGATGTCAACTTAATTAGTGCATGGCTTTGTCTAATTCAGTTTCTTAGTCTTGTCAAAGGTTCGTCATGTTTCACAAATTTATTTGTTTATCAAAGATTCTAATTATTGACTTAGTCAAAGTCATGATCATATTACAGAATAACAACAAATATTTTGTATCTTTTTTAATGTTCCTATTTATTATATAAATAATTTAGAATTTAATCCACATTTTAACTATATAGTTTTAAATTATCATTAACTCGATATCCAATATTTCACTGCAATAGTGTCGTCACAGTTTTTAACAATCATGTTTAAAAAGAAACAAGTTCTGAATTTAATTTTAAAACATTATATTCAAATATATCAAATTTTATAAAATTAATTAATTCAACAGTTTTTTTTTTCATGAGCTTTTTCTTTAGAATATAAATTAACAAATATTTTACTATTTGTTATAATACGTCTATGTTCGGTTAATCTACCAAACAGTAAGGGCAATATTTGACTGGCCAAATTCAGAAATTATAATTATTCATTTAATGCTTGAACCCTGTTTTTGATATTGTGATAAAGAAATGTACAAAATTAATAAACATTTTGTTTACCTTACTTTCCCATTCTAATTAAGGACATATTTCGCTGTAACATACTAAAAATATAAATGGTATATATCCTTTTATGTAATTAAATATTCCATCTAATATACTTATTTATATTAAATTGCAAAATAATATACTTATTTTCGTCTTAAACATAATTTATAATATAATAAAATTAGATATATAAATAATGATAACCATTTGTTTATTACAAATAGCATCAAATGAATGTATAAAAAAATACTATTAGTTTTAAAAGATTAAAATTAACTTCAGCATCATATATTAACATATATTAAACATTGTGAAAGCTCAACTATCTATACTACTATATCTAGAATATTTTTCACAACCTCAAACAATTAGCTGAGTATTAATAATTTTTTTCCATCGTTTTAGTATACGAAATCTCTATTAGTTTTTTTTTCTTTCTTTATCACATAACATAATTATTTATCTATTCTGTATATCATTAGAGTATGAATATCCCAATCAATATTTTTACTCAATACATCTTTGTTTTCTTTTAAACTATTGTCACATATACACATCATATTAATACCACACATATTTACCATATATAACATATCATCAATCACATTCAATAATTTCATCAAATAACTTTTTTTTGTCTGCTTTTATATATATATATATATGCAATCATTTTTAATTCATAATATTATATTAAAGGTACTATTTTAAATTACAACCAATGTACTGACCGAAGTGATTTTCACGAACCGAATTAAATTAGGAAACTTGTTTTCGAGTCTAAACTAGTTAGGTAAATTCTAATCCTTTAAGCGCTTTAAAATTTGTTGTGTGGATCAAGAATAAAATTCCGTTGCTCTTTAGATGACATCCGTGTAGCAGATTATGCAAAATGAGCAATCCTGTATAATCTTTCAAAATCAATTTTGTGAAAATAGGTGAAAACATAATAAGAGATAAGAAGAGATGATTAAACAGTATTATAAAACTTTTGAAATCTTTTTGTCTAATGAACATTATCAGACGAAATGAATGGTTGACAAATGAAATTCTAAAAGCCTTTTTTAAGAGATTGCATTTGATGATAAGGTTTGACAAATAGATTCTCTAAAAACGTTTTCCAAAATTTGTTTGTGTGTAAATCTCTTTTTTCTAATATTAGTTATAATTAAATAACATGTAATATAAAAAGATAAGAAAAAGAAGAATTTATACTATGTTTTATATTGGTTTATTTGTTAGCAAAGATTACGTCTATTTCTCAATCAATTAATTGAGTTTCACAAGACAGACTATCGATACAAGATACAAATGACTATTATTTAAACCTTAGTTACTCCTGACTAAAATTGAGTATTATTCAGATCACAACTACTCCTAACTAAACTTAGAGTATTTTTTAAACAATTGTCACTCGTGACTAAAACAAAGTATTTTCTAGAATACAACAACTCTTGAATAAAATTCAATATTATTTGTAACACAACTACTTCTGACTAAATACATAGGGTTTACAAAGAATGTGATGAAAGATTACATGTTTGCTCACGAGAAATAGTAGTGCGTCTTACAACGTATACAAATATTACAACATTTTTTACTTTGTACAACAACCAAAAAAGTGTGGCCTAAAGTCAAAAAAACTGTGGGCTAAACTTTAGGCCGCAATTTAGCTACGGTTTTCAAGCCATAGAGTATGATGCCATGGGTTTTTCTTTAAGACCACAGTTATTTTAAAAATTGTTGCCTTAGACTCATATAATAGGCCATAATTTTCTGCTAATGTTTGTGCTACATTTTTTTCAGTGTTGCCTTTCCTTTAGATTGCAATTTCGAACCCAAGTTCTAGAAGTACTTATAAAACATATAACCACTGCACTAGAGAAACTTTGTATTCATATTATGATTATTTTTATTCTTATTATGACTATTATTATTATAATTAATAATATTATTAATAACAATAATATTATTAATAATAAGGTTAATAATAATATTAATTATAATACTAATATCAAGAGTAATACTAGTAGTAATATTAATAATAACAATAATTTTAATAAACTTAAGTGTTTTAAATATTTTAATTATAAAATTAAGATATTTTTTGTCACACTTCTTTGTTTGTTTGGTTATTCATAATTATAAGCTACATTAAAAAAAATCTTAGTTTAAACTATCAATTTTTTATGACTCAAACTCTATAGTTTAGACCATATTTTCATTATTTTAGGCCACACTCTTTTAGTATGGTTTATTATTTTTTAAAAAAGGCTACATCTCAACACTGTTACTTAAACATTCATGATTCGATAAAGGTGGTCTGTAATAGTTCATAAGTCACATTTGTAAAAATGTGGCCTTTTCAACCTTTAGGCCACATTTATTTATTTGTGGCTAATTTAAAAAGTCGTGGTTCAAACTATTTACGTTTTATAACTCATACTCTATAACTTTAGACCAAATTTATATTATTTTAAGCCACACTTTTTTATTGTGCTCTATTCTTTTTTTAAAGACCATAACATTTTTCATCTTTAGGCCATACTTTTTTTTGTCTGTGGTCAACTTCAGTGTTGCCTGAAGTGATAAATGTTGTAGTGAAGGTTTGAACACTCTTCTAGATATCTAATAAACACATGCAATGTTCTTTTTCATAACTACAAGGATTGAAAGCTTTAGATTTTGAATAAATTCTTGTAGTAATAACTTTGTCATTGTCCACCTTCCTTCTTCAAAAAGATCTTCTATTTATAGAGCTCGAGAAGAAAAGAGTATTCAAACATTTTTTATAGTCATTGTTACGATCTTGTTGACCTTTTTCGGCAAGTGTGTTGAGTCAAAAGTAATATAGATTTTTAAAGTACGAATGTCGATCCCACATAGAATAGTTTTGCTTAAAAATCTCAGTTTTCACTACTCACTAAGCAAATGAAATTTTAAAGATGATTTGATAATGATTTGGTTTAAATAACATACGAACATAAAAGAGAAATTGCAAAATAAATTAGTGAGTATCAAAATTGGTTTAAAAGATATAGAAGAACTTTGAGATTGAACTTCATCTATCTCCCTCATTCATATTTTGGGTTTGATAAGAACATATAATATTTGTAACTACTCACTATTGATGTACATACACCGATTCCTCTTACATGAAATTCATAAGGAAATTTCCTAAACACTGATTCCTCAACTATTTAGTAATTATCCAACATTAAAAATAGATGTTATATGCAATCAATACATTGAAACATTTTCCTAGTATTCCAATATATTGAGTATTTTCATCTACGTCAGAAATTTAAAAATACCTCCTAATTAAATTCAAGAATCAAAATCAAGAATTTATTGATCAGATAAAATCTAACAATAAGCGCAAGATGAAAATACCAATTGAGTATAAATTGAATATTATATATAAATATCACCAAAATACAAATGAGTTCAAAAGATTACATTCAATCCCAAAGATGAAGAATTAGCTACTCATGGTAGCCATTACAATCCAAGGAAAGCAAGATTGCTAGAGAAGAAGAAGAATTGATGAATTGCTTTCGTCCTTGATGGCTGCTCTCGTTCCCTTAGGTTCCGATCCCTTCAGAAAACCTAAAATCCCCCTTTTAAACTCGTTTTCGGCCTAGGTTAAGCGACTTTTCGCTTGGGCCTGTCAAGTTTTAAACTTTTTAGTTTTGTTCTTCATGAATCTTCCAATCTCTCATTTTATTCATTCTTTTATACCTGAAATTTTACAATAATTGATATAAAATAATTTCCTTTAACTTAGTACTTTAAAATCTAAATTTAGATCCAAAAACTCTCAAATTGGGGTAATTATTATCTTAAAGAACGCTTAAACCCACAAGTACTCAAGCTTTCTCGCGTATAAAAGATACTCAAAATTGGCACTTATCTGATCTTCAAAAAAATTCTTCTTTCAGCATTTGCTCACAAGTTTGGAGAAGCATTAAATGCAAGATGTTCAGGTTTAAATGTGATTCTCCTCTTCAAGCAACATCCCAAGAGTTGACAAGGCTAAATAGACCTTGGTCAAAGAACAATTTCCAAACTAGACAAAAAGCATAAGAAAGTGTAAGACAGATAACCTTTCTAGATTTGACTTTAGCTCATACATGATAGTTGATGAAGTGGAGTAGTTTTAATGCGGGATATTTTTGGTAACATAAGATGAGTTGTTAGACAATATTTTGTGAAGAACATTAGTTTTGAAACTATGTTCATATTATCTTATTGAAGTTTATGCTTATTAGACAAAAAAAAGAACACATGTGTTGTTTGTGTATAATATTTTGTAAAAATACTTATATCTGTCATTATATGATGCTAAGAAAAGACTTAGGTATATAAAATGAAACAATTTTATGATTTATACATTATTGTTTAAATATTCAATCAAAACCAAACAAATGGTCTATTGAACGTAGATCTAACAAATTTCAAATCCTAACCTAAAAAAATCATACATTTTAAAAAAGTTTAAAACAACATCTAACACAATACTAATTCTTCAAAACTCATTTAACATTAACATTAATCTACCTTAAAATCACTATGTCAAATAGAAAAACTACATAATTTAATCATAATTCAAGCAACTCACTGGATCATTGATAATGTTTATACAATTTTAAAACAATTTAACTAAAGCCTCCAGTGTATCCTATTTACAACATCTGAATACAACTACTTCAAACACAATTGATTAATAACAATTCTAAAATCATCAATTAATATTGTAATCATCCAAAGTCTAATATTACAATATCAAATCATCTTAATACATTTAATTCTAATTCTAACATCTCAACACTCTCAATACACTTTACATTTTAATTGAAACATCCACTGTCAAACCAAATCATTCCATCAATTTTCAACAAAAATTAGATAAAACATCAATTCTGGATGGATGAGAATCAAACTTCATATCAAATCCAAAATCAACAAAAAGAAATGAAATCATCAATTTTCCTTATCTTAATTTCTGTATTCTTTAAGAAATTGCTGCAAAGTGTTAGAAAAAACTTAAACAAATCATAAATTGCACACAATATGTTTCATTCACATACCAAATATATTTTTATGAACCTAACCTAATAGAGATTGGTATATTCGACTTTGATTTTATATGCGATAACGAAACTTTCACATATAACTAAAACAAAAGAAAACTAGAAATATGAGGAAAAATATAGACTTACTCTAGTTCAAATTTTAATTGATCAAAATTGATTCTCAACTCATTTTCGTGTCAATGAGACTCTTTGATCGAGAAAAATGGTGAAATTAATTTTAGAACGTTAAAGAAAAATCATAAAAAATTTAAAAATAATAATTAAAGGACAATGAGATATAAAAATAATTAACTAAACACTTACAATTTCTAATTTGCATAATGAATATAAAATAAAATTTCAACTCTTATTTCGTTTTTAAAGAAACATAATTAGTAAACTAAAATTAAGTTTCACATATTAAAAAAAACTTGTGTTGCGAAAATATTAAACTATCTAATAAATATATAAAAAATTGAAAAGAGTTATTATTAAATATATAACATATAATTGTATAAGTTCAAAAAAATAATTATATATGAATCATAAAAGTTACTTCAGTTTAACTTAAATTTATTTATGTAAATTACACAATGGTTACCCTCCTATTTTCACTCTGTCTTTCACTTTATTCTCAATGATACCAAATTAACAAACAACTTAGGTTTTAAGTATGTCTACTGTTTTATTGGCGAATCCAGAGTTATACTGTTATTGTTGTAGAAATTGTTCTTTAAAAAAAATTACAAATACACTATGTTGTCTTTGTTAAAAAGAATTAATTATAGTCCCTTATGATTTAACTTCAGGATGACTAATGACTGTTATGGTGAATGGTTAAAAAGTATTATTTTCATACAAAAATATAAAAAACAGTTAACATTATGATAAAAAAAAAACAGAGATCATAATAATTATCACTGAAAAAAATTGTGACATCATTAAAAAGTAAAATAGTAAAAACAATGGAAAAAGATATAAAAATGTATAACCTTTATTAAGTGTTATAAATTACGTTAATAGTGTAACTTTTGAAAGAGATTAATCATGTACGAAAAGAAGAATTAAAAACATCTGAAATATTCAAATGATTTGCGTTTACAATTTTAAGGAGCAGAATAATTATTTTAAAAAAAATCAGTATCTTTTTCAGGAAATAATTTTCAACTTCTAATATGAATATATTTTGGGCCTATAAGTGAGACAAGAACATGGGGCGAGAAGATGCATGGTTGAGACTGCTTCTTCCGGCACCTCCAAGCCTTCTTGAGGCACTTCCATAACTTGAAAAAAATACCAACTTTGTCTTTAATGAAATTACAATTTTATCCTTCAGCTAAAGAAATGATAAAATAGTGAAATTGTGGAGGTGAGAGATGAAGGGTTGAGGAAAGTGCATTGAAACACGTGATTCTACAATTCATAAGTTGCGGAAGAAATCCACTTCCAAATCGTAATTCCAACAAAATCTCTCAACTATCCTACAAATCCTTCAATATATCATACCTATCTCAAATACTTGTCCAATGTAGTGTTATTGAAAGATGACAAAATGAAACCAGCCAAAAAAATGTAAAACGGAACAATGGGGTCCTTGGAGGTGCCACAGGGCAATTGGTTCTTGCCTCTCATATTTGCTTCCTGCAGCCCATCAGTTTGTGATAATCCCATAAATGCATTTTGTAGAATATCGAAAAGAAGGAATAGTGTGGGTGGTGCGTTTTATCTCTGACGAGTATGGTAGTGGGTGATGCAAGGTAGTCTTTTCTTGCAGCATTTTCACAAGTGAGGTAAACTGCTTTTGTTTTTGTATAGGGACACAGAATGTGTAGAAGTTTATTGCAGAAATTATTTTCTAGAAATAGTTTTCGGAAAACAAAATCTGGAATAAGTTGAGGGGTGGCTTATGTTTTGTATTACAAAAATCATTTTCTGGAATGAGGAGTGTGAGAAAAAGTGGTTATGGAAATTGTTTTTCGCAGAAGAAAAAGTACTTACGAAAAATGTTTTATGAAAAACAACTTTTTTTATTTTAAAAACGTTTTTCGAAAGACAAAAAGTGATTACAGAAAACCATTTTTGAATTTTTTTTAGAAGTTAATTTTATATTCCAAAACTATTTTTTTCATCCTCAAAATTAATTCTGAAAAAAATTAAATTCGAAAATCATTTTTACACCCATAATATTCATTTCGAAATACCCATCTTTGAAAGCCATTTCTACATAAGTAATTTTGATATTTTAAAAATATAATGAAATGGAGGAAGTAAATGAGGATTGGAGGAAGCAATTGCCTTATGAGAGTGATAGTCTACTTTATTATTTATCAATTATCAAAATACTAGTTTGAATATAGGTTTCCGCTTTGTTAGGACAAGTTTAGGGTGGAAAAAAAAATTAAAGATGCATTTTATTGACAAAAAAGAACTCTTAAATAGAACCATTTAAAAATGAATTATTAAAAGTTTTCTGTTAATTTAAATTTATTTATTTAAATATTTTAATTTGGTTAGTTTATTTTTAAAATATTTAAGTTATCTCCGAAATGAGAATGTGTTATTTACATGTTCACCTTTCCAATTCTTAGTATATTTAATTATTTAATTATTATGCATTCAATCTTTATTTTTATAATTAAGTTTTACTTCAATATTTTCAAAATAATTTAGAAGAAACACCAAATAAATAATTTAGTCTTAAAAACTCTATACACACATTAAGTGACTAGAGGCGGTTCAAGTTAATTTTTACTAAATATAATCAACATAACTTAGTAAACAGTCTTATGAATAAAATAATTATAATTATAATTATAATAAAGTGAAGTATATTTTGATATATAAGGAAAACACGTCCTCAAACTTAATTAGAATGTATTAAATATAGATTATATTAATATAAAACCAAGTACTATTGTAAGATGAAAACATTATAGAAATTTTAGCAAGGTGGCGGTGCACATTTAGCGCATATTTTATATTTTTTTATGAAAGACTGTGTATTTTATATTATCTTTCGTGCTTGTTAATTTTAACTATTTTATAAATTTAAATATTTTTAATTCAATAATTCAGTATAATAATTTGTTTTAATAACAATATAATTTAAAATGTCTAATTTATGGTATATTTAAGATTTAATGAAGTCTATCTTTTAAAATGTTCACTCTTTAATATATGATATTAATGATGAAATCAATCAACATTTATATTTTTCTAAAAAAATATTATTAATTTTATGAAAATTTTAATTGTTCAATAAAAGAAAAAAAAACATGTGTACTACTTATTTTAACATAATGTTATTAAATGTTTAACAATTTATAGTATTACTTTTAATGATAAATACATTAAATATAATAATGATTTAGAGTGTTTAACTCTCAATTTGGTTAGACTCTAATTTTTATTAAAAAATTATATAAAGTAAATATAAAAGTTAAATATAAAAAATTATATGAAGTAAATATAAAAGTTAAATATATTTTGATTGAGTTTAATTTTAAATTGATGTAAAATTGAAATCAATATTGTGATTTAGAAAAAGATTAGTGTTTTACTCGTGGAAGTTTTTTACCATTATTGATTAACTTAAATATAATATGTTTTTTACGCATTCTAGTACCTTATATTCATACTTGTTCTATTAGGTATTATGATAAACGTAATATTATTAGTTATCCAATACTAAATCTTAATAAATTAATTAATAAAATAAAAATGTAATATTATTAGTTATCCAATACTAAATCTTAATAAATTAATTAATAAAATAAAAATGTTCATAGTCAGATATGATTATAGAGAATGACAGTTGATGTGGACAGTATTTTTTAACAGTTCAATTGGACCCCTAATTAGACCTTTAGTGTGGGTGCGTACATTTCTAAGTATAAATAGATTACCTTTTCCATCCCATAATTTTGTTTTGAGCCTAAAATTTATAATCGGCCCAAGCGATACAACTAAAGTTGTTAAATAAAAAAATGTTGATTATTTTTATAATTCTTACCATAGGTATAATTTTTTTATATATTTATAAATAAAATATATAATCTTAAAAAATATAAGATAAATTCATTATTATGTTTGATATCTATAAATATATTATAATTATAATAAACAAAACATGTAAAAAAAATTTCATAGACATTTATTAATTATTAATTATTAATTAATTCTAAAGGTATAATATTATATTTTAATATAATAAACAATTTAGCTTGTTCTTTTATTTTTTGAAATTGAATCAAACGGATGAATTAAGAGAAAAATAAATAAAAAATAAGTGTAATTGGTTTTCGTTTTTAATAAGTTTTTGATTATTTTATTACAATTGATTTTTTTGTTAAAAACTCTTACTAATAATATTATTTACAAAAGTCTTTGGCATGTATTACTATTACATCTTATTATATTAAGTTAAATTAATTATATATCACATTTCATTTAAGTATAGAAATTGTAGTTATTTTTAAATTAAATGAAATATTTATTGTTATTATTATTATTATCAGTACCTGGTGTTTTATTATCTTATTGATTAAACTAAATCACATCTTATTTTAAACTTCCTAAATCACATTATTTTTTAAATACTATTGCTTTCATTATAAAAATGAATAAATACAAATGTAAATAAAGTTAAATGTTATTTTATATTTTACATTAGTTTAATTCATTAAATATATAATAAAGAAGTTTTCATAATATAATTAAATGATTATGTATTTTTATTATACAAAAGACAATTTTATTAAAACTTAAAGCATAAAGTAAACACTAAAAAAAATTATTATAAATACTAAAAAGACTTAAAATGAGACAAAATTTATGTATGAACCATTCTGACAAGAGTGGTGTGTAAGAAGGGCCCTCCCCTAGAAGAGTACACAATTGGTTGGTCATACTGCAGGCTTATATTAGTATTTATGTCTCTAACTCTGTCACTCTCACATTTCTCAAGTTCTTTTCCACACCCTATAATCCATGGCTTCCTTAGTTGAATCTTCTTGGCAGGTTCTATCTCAATCTTCACTCAGCTTCATCACTAATTGCTTTTACAATGTGCCCTTTTCAAGTTATCTTCAAAAGTTGATTCTATGTCAATCTTGTTCAACAACAAAATTTTGAAGTAGTGTTTGATGATTTGACATTTTGCATGTTCTTGTGATTGCAGTTTTTGATCACACATTTCAGTGAATTTCAACTGGCCTGTCTGGGAACTTTCTTTCTGCATGAAGCTGTTTTCTTTTTGTCCGGACTTCCATATATGATGCTGGAGAGATTAAGGTGGCTCAGCAAGTATAAGATTCAGGTTTCACCTTATTTTTCTTCTTCTGTCTTTGGCAATTGAAATTGAGGACATGTTTAACAGGATGAAATTTTGTCCTTCTTTGCTGTTTTTCTTGGTCGGAAAATCAATTTTGTATTACTTGATGTAGTTGCAACAGATTTTTCAATGTCTCTCCATTTTCGTTGTCTCTATGTCCTGCATGATGAGGATTCCAAAGGTTTTGGATTCTGACCATGATGTGATTTTGTTTGAGAGGAAAATACAATTTTAACTGACCAGGTGGGCCTTATTTGATAAAGATGAGATTTTCTTTTTTCTTCATTAGGATCATATGTTGTTCAAGAACAGGAAAGGATACAAATGCCCTCTGGCTGACCATTCACATTTATGTCTTTTCTTCTTTGTCTTTACGCCCTCAATGAAAAGGATTCAAAGAATCCTCTGCAGTACATGCATGTCTGATATCTGCTATGGTTTAATTATTGCATCAACTGAAATCTTCCAATGCCAGTTCATGCAGAAAATTTTTCAATTTTTTTTTGTGTGTGTATATATATATATATACATATATATATATATATATATATATATATATATATATATATATATATATATATATATATATATATATATAATTATTTACTTTGGAGAAAGTTAGAGTTTCACTTTTGATTACTAGAGTCTGAGTTTTGTTTTTACAAAATTGTACTAAAAATACAGAATTCAAAATGATTGTACAGGAAACAGTAAACCAGAATAGAATTTTTAGCTGTTTTCTGTTAAAAAATAAATACTGAAAACAAACTGAAAACAAGATGCTAGTTGTAATAACTAATGATGAAAACAGAGAATGAGAACAAAAGAACATTTCCTCAAAATATTGGGTCCCTTTGTTCTTTCCTGTTTTATAATAATCACTCATTTCTCTCAATTCAATGTGTGACAAGTAATGCTGGTTATTAATCATTTTTTTGTTGGTATTTTCACCATTTTGAAGCCTAGCCGTCTTATAGTGTGTCTGAAAATCGTTCTACGGCCATAAATCACATCCTTAGTGTGAAAAGAAGTAATTAGGACTAGTAGTGATCATTTTGATATGAAAAAAGTAATAGCTAGAACTAGTTGTTTCCATTCTGATGTGAAAAATCTGATTCACTTCCACACATGCTATCAGTTTGTTAAATATATATAACTTCTAATGCTTCTTTCGTGCAGGAAAAAAGTAATAGCCCTGCAGCTCACGAAAAATGTATTAGTCGTTTGATACTGTACCATTTTGGTGTCAATCTACCTGTTATGATAATTTCCTATCCTTTGCTTAAGCGCATGGGAATGCAGATCAGTCTTCCATTGCCATCCTGGTACTTCAAGAGTTCTTTTAGTAGTTATAATGATAAAAGTATGTAGACATTTTTGAGCTACATGATAAAAGCTATTTATATGAATATGAAAATATCTTATTTTTGGTTTTACAGGAAAATTATTTTAACCCAAATAATTTTCTATTTCATATTGGAGGATTTTGTATTCTACTGGGGCCACAGGATATTGCACACAAAATGGTTGTACACAACTGTACACAGTGTTCACCATGAGTAAGTATTATGCATACACCGGTGTTGATTTTCATGTACCTTTGAAGGTTTTGCTCATAGTTCCAAAAAGTTTTTTCTATCTTGTGAAGGTATGCTACACCATTTGGACTTACCTCTGAATATGCTCATCCTGCTGAGATACTTTTCCTTGGATTTGCTACTATTATTGGTCCTGTTCTTACTGGTCCTCACTTGATGACTCTCTGGATATGGATGACTTTGAGAGTCCTGGAGACAGTTGAGGTGCATTGTGGTTACCATTTTCCATGGAGTCTTTCAAATTTCATTCCCTTGTATGGGGGGTGAGTGTGATGTTCCTTTCCCTTGACATCATCCACTGGATTTATTCCACTATAGTTCTTATTGTTAAACTTTGCATCCTCATTTTCAGAGCTGATTTCCATGACTATCATCACCGGTTGCTGTACACCAAGTCAGGAAACTACTCCTCAACCTTTACATACATGGACTGGTATGTATTCCACACATTTTGCTCTCAAAGAATTAGTCTTTTTGGTGTTATAGAAATAGAGAGAAAACTATACAAGATAGAGGATATTGCATTACTTAGCCAACCAAGCTGCATGAGTAATCATAACTAAAATACAACACTAAATGGACGTAATGTGAAAAACTCCTCCAATGCTTAGTGGTTACATAAGATGGAATACCCTGAAACAAAAATAGTGTTCTCTAATGTTACCAACTCTATATTTTGTTTTCTAATTATTATTTCTAACTGTTGACTAAGCTTTGAGATGGACCTAACCTAACCAACATTTTCATGGATTTCCTTGTAGAAGCTTTTCTTTTAAGATGTTTCACTAGTAATGTTGATGGTGGTATGTAATTTTTTGTTGTTTTTTTTTTTTTTTTTTTTTTTTTTTTTTTTTTGTGTATAGGATTTTCGGAACTGACACAGGGTACAGAAACTTGAAGGCATGCAGGAAAGCAGAAGCAGAGATAAGTTTTGAGCAAAAGAAACAACATTGAGGTACCGATGTTTTTGGGAGTACACACAAAGATCAGGGTTGATATCCGACTCAAAGGCACAATATCATTGTTATAGTGCACTTGGTTTTTGGCTGTTCCTGTATGCATAGTTCAAAGATTTTCTTTCAAGACATATGTTTTGTTTTTCAGACAAAAATAAGGAAGTTATTGTTTTCAATGGTTCATTTTTTATGTGTAAGACTTAAACTTTCAATTACTTTGCAATTTGGTATCTTGTGGTTATGCTTCAAAGTTCAAAGCAAGCACCATAAGGATCTCTGTTTGATCTTAGCCAACTATGAAGTCCTAATCAGAATTAACAAACAAGTATTGAACATTGTTTAGTTTGTTGGTATATGGAACTTGTAGCATTAAATTGCTTTATTTAACTCAACTCATGTTTGAAAATAGCCATAAACAGGGTGATTTGTCTTCTAATTTGAATTAGAGAAAATAAGGAAAAACCAAGTTCTTTAATACGGAAATATTTAGTTAAACACTTTATTTTCATATTAAGTTATTTTCTATAGCTCTTAAAACTTATGTTGTTATAACCTCCACATTTAAGGTAGGAAATTAGACCTTATAAATGTTCTAAATTATTTTTTATAGTATATAAAAATTACATTCAAATAAATTTTTTGATAAATAAATTAAATTTATTAAATTTAATGCAATGAAAAGCTAATTTAATTTCTTTAAATTCTTTATTTTAATGATTATAAATAAATATTTATTTTGCATGTACAGGGTCATTTTACATTCTGACTCACTTCTTCTTTGTCTTCACTATTTATTTATGTCACATTACTTATTTTTCACGGTATTTACTTCTCATAAATTTTCTAATGCCATAAATAAATGAAATAGATTTTTTTGAGTTAATATATTATCAGTGTGGAGTGACCGTAATTAAGTTTTATTAATGTATGTCAGAATTTGGTTGGCCAAGTATAATAGATTTAAATATTAATATAAACTTTATATTTTTTATTGAGAGGTTCCATCTTTCATTTATTTATTAATTTTTTGTCATCCATATTTAGTTTATCAAATACATAGTAACATTAAATATTATATTTATTAAATTAAATGTAATGCAAAAAACAACTTAGGAAAGTTAAAAATAATATAACTAAAAATAAAGGGCTTAATATACTTAAAAGTTATATTAATCGTACATATAAAAGAATTTCATCATATATTGTGTGAGAATTTTCATTGTTAGAAAAAAATCTTATAAAATTAAATATTACAATTTTATGTCTCAATATATGCTATTTTTATTTTTAAAATATTTTTTTAGAAAACATATTTTCAAATCACAAAAATAAAAAAGGCACAGTACACATTAATAATGAATTATAATAAATAAATGTTATTTTAAATAATTACAAAGAATTATTATAAATTTAAATACATATTTAACATATATTTTTTGAATAATTTAGTATTAAAAAAATAAGATTCAAATGTATGTTAGTATAATTTTAAATTTCTTAAAAATAAATGCTAAATCTTTGTTATAATGCCAATTGTTATGTATTTTAAATTACTCATCAACAAAAAAAAATATATAAATTATTTTGTAAATTTATGTATTTTTAATTATTGTTTTATATATCAACGATTGATAAAAATAGTTAATTATCTTATGTACTTAATAAATTTATGTGATGCGAGAACTTAGCAGAGATAGGTGCTAGTGTTACATTACATGAAAAGTTAATTTTTTGAGATGTGCGAGTATTGTGAAGTTAATTTTTTTTGAAGAATTTTGTTTTGCAAATATATATAATGAATTTTGTGATGAGGATATTTTATCTTTAAATTTTCTGCCACAAGCTATCACAAAATTGTGTTAATGACGAAAATTTCTTAAGCGAGAGTTATAGCACACTTAAGTAACAATTGTTTAAGAGAATCTTATTGCTCTAACTTAAGTGAAACTTAAGTAACATAAACCTGTCATCTTAAATTTAAGAAATTTCACCGTATCAAATAGAATTATTAGAGGTGATCTAATTTTCGAAGAAGATGACAGTATAGAGGAAGAGGAAGATGTCAAACTACAGTTTAGAGGTGACTAATGCTAATCTAATACTTGATCCGTTTTCATCCTAAAACAGGTGATATAGAAATATCCATTTATTTTTTATAAAATAATATAATATAATAATAAGAATAATAAGAAGAAGAATAATAAGAATAATATATAAAGCAATCATGTTCTTCAGCAAATTGTTCACTCTAATATTTTATTAATCCTTATACGAATATTTTTTTTATCATTTTCTTTGCCCATTTATGTGTAATACCTCAATTAAAATATCACATTCATTCTCAATCATCATCTTTACTACAATTTTAAAAAAATAAACTTTTTATTTTTCATTACATTAACCTTGTCAAATCAAATTTATAATAAAATTAAAACATATTAATATCTATTTAACAAGATTCAGAGAATAAATGTAAATATTAATAAATTGTATAGAAATTTGTATTATTATAACTATAAGTTTTTTTTATCAAATGTTCCTAGCCACTAATCTTGTTCGTGAAATTGTTAATCTAACAAACTTTTTACCACCAAAAGATTATCTCCACACATAAACTCAGGTATCTAACCAAAGCCAACTTATAAGTTATAACCTAACTAATTCGAATGCCATTAAAAAATTATCTTGTATGTCACCAAATTAATTCATATCATAATTAATTAAATCAATAAGTTTACAACAAAATAAATTTTCACGAATATTTAGTTAAAAGTACATACATTTTCATTATTTTAAATATTTATGAACATAGCACCACAAAATACTTGTATTGTGAACTTACAATCCTTTAATACACTCTGAAGGATTTGCCGTAAATTTGGAATTTTTGGGAGTGATCGTAGGAAATTTTGGGTGTAAATTACAAAGCCCAATACAAATGGGTATAATGCAAAGACAAATACTGGGCTACGTAAACATATTGTTAACTGTGCTTCTATGTGAACACCCTTGTTTTACTAAGTTTTCAAATTTCGTTACGCTGATCCGCTAAATCACCAAGTCCAAACAAGCGGGGCAGATTTTTTTTTTAATTAAAAAAATAACTTAAAAGATTGATTTTTTATATTATATTATTTGAAGGATTAAATACACAATAATATTGAAAAATAAATTATTAATATTTTAAAAATAAATTCTATTTATTAATTATAATAAAATGATTTAACCTAAAGAATATTAGAAATATTAATTAATTAAAAACTTAGAAGGAAAAAAATAAAATGCTATCTACTTAAAAACTATTATGTAAAATTATAAATAATTAGTGTGAGTTGTCTCTTTTTTTAACATTGGTATATTCATATTAATGGTATTAAAATGTTTCAGGTGATCTATATAAGAGTGATACGTTATCTCTTTTACTAACACACCAGCTTAAGTGAAATTGGACAACATATTAAAGTCTGGAATTATATTCATAAAGAAGAAAAAAAATGTTAAGAGAACTTTGTATTATGAGATATCACCAGTCAAATTTATTTACAAAAAAATTTATCAGAATATTTTTTGATGACGTTTTGGTCACATGTTTTTACTTTTGCATTTTACATTAATATATAAATGAATATATCGATTGAATATCCTGGTGGATATGGATTCTATCCATGTTGTGTTTATCTTCGTGTCACTATTTGATATGTCTGCGTGTGTTTGTATGGAATATCCTATCACCTATGTTTTATTTGTGCAACATCTTTTTGTACGGAACCATATCTGGAATAACGTAAAATCATACATGAGATACATTTATGCCTGCAAAGATCCCATCCATGAAGACAGGGAGATCCATTTCTAAGAGTATGCTCCATCTTTTAATAACTCAGACCAATTCTAAAGAAATTGTTAAAAATATAGGTGTGATAATGTTTTTTACATAAAATAAAAATACAAAAGTTAAATAATATATAAAATAATCTCTCACGTTTTCATTATTTTAAAGTTTTAGCTTGAAAATGACTATCTCTTTGAAAGATCAACATAAATCTACAACCTCGAACAAAGGTGTGTTTGGTTGGAAGGAAGGTAAATATTTTTTCTTTGACCGTTTAAAGATTTTCCATAAATTTTATAACAAATGGTGGTAGAATTTGAAACTATATTCCCTTCTTTAATGAAATAATATTTATAATATACTGTTGAAATGGCAAGGTGGAGGCTTATCAAAATAAAACACAAATTGGCAAAGTGGTACATGATGCGAGTAACTAGCAAAAGCACTTTTGTTGAAGGATTTGTCACATGATTCCTGAAATCTATTTGATTAGAAAAGTAGGGTAAGGAAAAGACAAAAGTTTGCCACCCGGTTTGACGTAAAAATTGACTCTCGACCAAGAAATGTTCGTGTAAATGCATGTAATTATCCCATTATGACCCTAAGATTGTTCCCACAAACTGTGACAAAACCCATTTTGGATTTGATTTAAGCAAATGATGTGGGTGACAAGGTGACCACCACAAACCGTGGTGTCCATTTCTCACCTCTTCAACCTGTTTTTTAGCGTCACTTTATATATTCCTGCCACACCAATAATTCTAACATGGTTTTACTCCCTCGTGCCTATCTCTTTCTCAGTGAGTGAGGAACCAAATAGACAGTTAAAACCATCATCACTGCCAAAAGTGAAGGAAAAGAAAAGTGATCAATCTTTGCCATTCGTGCATGAATTTGTCGAATAAAACATCAAAGGGGAAACACAACTTTACGCTAAAGTGCTTCCAGTTTTTGTCTTGTTAAACGTTGCTATGCTCTCATCCATTAATTATTGGAACAGTGTTCGCATTTGTGTTTTATAAAATATTATCATTACTACTGTTCAAAATCTTGTTAAACAAAACTTGAGACTGTGCACCACCCAAGTGCATCACATCAATCGTGTGGTGGGTTAATGGAATCTTTGGTGTTTGTTCGAGACACCAAACCATGGTTCTTTGCACATGGTCGTAGAACTGTGTAGATTCGAAAAATCAAGCAACCCAACAGCAAAGTTTTTTTTTTTTTTTTTTTTTTTAACCACATTAATGTAAAAAAAAAATTGAAGTTTCTCCTCATGTTCTGTTCTTGTAAATGAAATGGAATGTGATCTCTTTATAAATGTTTTCAATTAAACGTATTTAATTGAAAAAATAAATATATAAAAAAAATTTATAAATGAATTTGGTTATCTATGAATTAATTTAACTTATGAAAATACTATTTTATTTGTTTTTTTTCTTATTTGTGCTGTACAAAATTCATTGAAGTAGTCATACAGAAGAATATGTGTTTTTTTTTTGCTATTACTTTCCTCTGTACACGTCACTTCACACTTAAGAGAACAAATAATACATAAACAGAGAAGCAAATTGAAGTGAATTTATCAATTTTGAATACTAAATGAAAGAAATGAAATAGTGCGAACAAAATAAATATTTTAATGCATAAAACGTTTATTTTTTTAATCATTGATCATAAGAAATCAGAGTGTTCTGTTCTCTAATTTAATAAAAATAAATAAAAAAGTATACCATTTTTTACAGTTTCTTATGGAAATATTTAAAATAAATAAAAATTATTATTTATTGTAAACTAATGAAACAAGAAGTAAACTTAGAAAATAGTATGGGTTCTTAAATTTAAAAATTTGGTTAGACTCATACATGACATACTCTACTGATAGGTTGTAGTACCTATGCATGTTCCGTGGTCATCTAAAAGCAGTCGTCTACTGGCAATAAAACAATAACCACTTGCAAGAACAGGAATCGGAGAAGTCTTTTCATTTCTAAAAATATGAAATTTTGTAAAAAAATTATAGAATAAAATTAGCAAATACATCTTATAAAATCATGATTCACTTTCACGAAATTTAAATTTATAAAACTAACTTATAAAATAAATTTATAAAACAGCTAATTCTTAAGATTAATGAAACTTAAACTTAATTCAATATAAACAAAATCATTAAATAAAATGATTTAAGTTAAGAATATATAAACATAGGTTAAATATTTTTATATTGATTTATTATAATATTTTCGACTATATCAAATTATTTATTGAACAAACCGTTTAAAGAGATTTCACAATTAATTTAATAAAAATTATACGCAAACATATTTAGATTATTCAAGAGATTTCATAATTAATTTAATAAACATAATATACAAACATATTTAGATTATTCAAATATATAAATTTTTTTAGTTACAATGAATACACAAATCTCTTTAAGTTATACACAAAATGAATACACAAATCTCTTTAAGTTATACACAAATTTTAGAGGTTATAATAAGTACATAAACCTCACCAGGTTATAACGAAGATACAAATCTCTTAAGGTCATATCATTTCAAATAAGATCATGACCACTCAAAATTAAAAAAAAAAACAATTAAAACTCATAAAGATTTTTTTCACAATAATAATGAAGAATCACATAATATTATTACAATCCAAAATTATAAATACTATCAATAACATATACACTTAAATATTTAATACGCTTTTTAATATATTATATGATAAATTTCTCTTTTTTTTTCTTCTTCTTCCTCTCTTTAACTTAGAGCGATAGAATTAAAGTTAATGGTCGTTATTTTGATTTTTTTAAAAAGATTAAAATGATTTTTTTTTGTTTGAAATTTTTCTAAATTGGATAGTTAGATTTTAATCTCTATGCGAGAATTTATATTATGAAAATTAAGGGATATGGAGATCATTCTCTGCATAAATATATATTAAATATTTTTATTGAAATATAGGCAAAAAAATAATTTTATAGAGAAAACTCAAAAATATGTTACAAAAAGTTGTATTTTAATTTTCAAGAATGTTTAATGTAAATTACAAGGTCAGAGAAATAATTATGATTTTTAAATTGCTTTAATTTTATTAACAAACATCAATAATCATATGTGAAAAATTAGCATTTGGACCCGTAAAACTCATTGATATGTTAAAGGTATTTTGTGATTAAATAAAAATATATGTTTTTTTTTTATATTTTGAACATAGACTATTTTGCATTCTTGAATTCGGAAATTCAATTGGATTATATTTATCAAGGGGAAAATTCCAAATAATGTACTACTAGCCTATTTATTTACATTTATTTAGATATTAGTATATTTTCACATTATTATAAATCAATATAATAAGCTATGTAAAATATAAAATTTCTTAAAGGTTACGTCATTTGTACGATCTCAGACTAAACCAAAAAGTAAAAGGCTTGTGCATAATTTTAGTTCCAAATAACAGAAGAGGACAGAGTTGCAACTTCATTTTTTTAACTTAAAAAGTTTAAATTAAATATTTTATTACTCTAGTATTATTATTATTATTATTTCGCATGTTTTATTATAAATTTTAAAATTAACAAGTTTTATCAATCTATTAAATTTTTAATAAAATAATGAAGTGTCATAAAAAATTATAAAAATAAAAAAATTAATAAAACGTCTTTCGAAAATATTATGATAAGATGACATTTTTTTTTCTTAAATCATGACATCTGATTACTTAGTCAGAATTTAACAAATCAATAAAATATATAAAAATTTAAAAACTTGAAAGTAAAATGTGTATAAAAAAGGAAAATTAAATGTTAAAATTTATGATAATAATAATAATAATAATAATAATAATAATAATAATAATAATAATAAAATAAACTATACAATTAAATCTAACTTTACATCGATGCTGAATTTCACCTGAAAATCTCCTTCAAAATTAAAAGTCAGGAATTTGTTTTTGGTTATTGGTGCCTTTTAGTGGTTAAGCATTAAGCATGATTATTATGTACTTTGATACGTTTGTCAATTCATGATGGAAGACCACGATTTGGGTGTGTTGATAACTTAAGATAACCTATTCATGATTACAAGGCTTGTTTTAAAGTTTTTTTTTTTTTCTCGAGCTCATAACCTAAGTTTTGACTATGATTATGAATCATTTAGTACTAGCTCCCGTCTTTATTTGTTAAAATTATGCATGAATCCAAAAAAGTATTCATATTCTAAGGTAATAAATTTGTCATATTTTAAACTTTTTTTCACTAAAAGTTAGGTCCCCTTTGAATCATAGATCTCCGTTGGCGTTAAAACCAATTCTCTTGTTCAGGTCTTTTCTCGAAGGATTTGGATCTTTTTTGTGGGGAACAACATAACAATGTCATATCATGAAACAGAAGCTCAATTCTATTAGTAATATTTCTTATAATTTGTTTAAGCCCCATTAATTTAATGTTGTAACATAACATGGTCACATGAGAAAATATCATGGTGAAACAATGTTGCACCATTTGGTTTAAGGACAATTGAGTGTCACTTTAATGTCTTGAAGCATGTACCCTTGTGATATATGTTGTTGGTCAAGGCAAAATACTATTGGCCTAACCACATGCAATTTTATTTTGTGAATAAAATAACAAACAATTAGCAGATGAAATGTGTGAAACAGATATGGTGAGTCCAATGTGAACAATGTTTTGGAAGCCTTGCACGGAGGACAGTATCCTGCACCTTGATTTTTTGGAATCAGTAAAAATTAAGAGAGGAAAAAGGAAAGCCAAGAATGATTTGGAGACACCAAACCAGATATAATAATATCAGATTTCATTTCACAATCTTTATAATGTGTCCCCAAACATGCAGATTTTCTTTATGAGAATATACTGAACTTGTTTCAGACAAAGCGCTGTAAAAACCCTGAACATTGTTGGGTACTTGACTGTCCCTAAAACAACATGGTGGCATATGCTTTTGCCCCCAAGTTCCTTCCTCAGTCACCAATTTCCTGGGGGTTCTCAGATATTTTGATTCACTGAACTTTCCTAGTGGATAATAAATTCATTAGTAGGTGCTTTTTGGATGGTTGGTTTTGTTTTTATCATGGGGGGAAGAATGTGGAGAAAGCAACTCTTGGCATATGTCCTTCACAGCAACAAAAGAACGAATAGTCCCCACAAATAAGAGGCTTTCACAGGTCCAATGTTTGGTAGGAAGTTTTAAATAAAAGAGAGAATGTTCAAAAGCCACGGTACAAGCCATACAAAACCTGAATATGGTACCCCCCACAAGTTGCAAATATGAACCATTATTGAGATTGAATTCCATCAACTACTATATTTAAAACACGTCCTAACATTAGAATATTAAGAGCATTCGGACCCCAAAATAAATAACAATTGATGGCGGCCATTTTGGTGGCCACATAGGTCTAAGACTCATACTATATAATAGCAAAGGTGTAGTCCCCTACAAGAGTCATGTTTGAACAAGAAACAGTCCTTTCTTCATTTAATATTTGAGCCAAAATCACCCAGCACCTCACATGGCTTACATAGACTGACATTATGCAGAGATGTTTATTTACACATGTGAATCAGAAGAAGAAAATTTCAAACCTTGGGGCAATCATAGTTTAAGCAATATCAGATTCACATGAGTCAAAGATCTACACCAATATTACCACTCTTGTCTTAACTCAACTAGGCATTGTTCATCCCAAGATATGGACAATTTATTGAGCAAAACATACAAATTAATTATATTATGTCAACATTTCCCTCCGTATATGATATGATATGGCGATACATAGAAGCAGACAACCTATGGAGGCCCTTCCTAGGGGTGGTCCCATAGGTCATACTTACTTGCTTGCTTAACATGGCAAAGCAAGGCTAATGTGTCGTAAAAGTGCAAGAAAATGTTAAATCAGTACGAAGCAATATGAATTCTAGTAATTTCAAAATTAATTATTCATGGCCATGTAGCTAGTAGGATCATGGGGAGAAATTGTGATTGAAAAGCATCTTTGGTGCCTTGTTGTCAAAGTACTCAAGATACGCACAAAATTTGCTCCATGAATCAAAGGGGATTCTCAAATCTATCATTTATGGTTCATAAAATAGTTTGGGCGAGTCATCATGTATCACATCCTGAATTAAAGTTTCTCCACATTGAAGATGGAAGACTCTTGCAGCCGTCTGAAAAGAGTTATTTATCTCAATCTAAAACTTTCAAAAATTACAAAATGGTGTACAATGATTTGGTCCAACCCACTTTCAACAGCACTCAAAGGATAAAGCTGCAAGGGCCTAGAAAGCACCCAAGCAAAGTTCGCTTGAACACACATATTTTATGCAATTATCAATCAATCAACCAATATCAATTATTTGCCACGGAAGAGGTCACTTTGAAGCAACACTTTGCATTGGACTCCGAAGCGTTTGAGAAAAGTTGTGCATTGTGGCAATATCCATTTAATATTATGTTTGCAATGGCACTACCAAGTGAGTGAAAATTTGGCAACATGTTAATTCCTAGAAGTTTCTACCTTCACCTCTTCTTTCGCTCACATTTTCTAGGAAACCAAACAAACAAGGGATGCGAGTTTCTGTAACCCGGATAAGATGGTGCTGTGTCCTTTATCCAACGTCCACTCAAAAGAATCTTGTTCAAACGCACGCTTTGAGTACCCAATTCTTATTTTATTGTCCTTATTGTTAGAATTATTAGTATTTTCTCATTTTTGGTTACAGAGTAGTAGCATAGATAATACGTAAGAGGCATTTGTCTTACCTTAAATCTAATGTTGACCGCGTCGACATCGCCGAGCATATCCGTCCAATTTTCTCCATCTTCTCATCTCTCCACGTGGCATTTGCACCATTTCTAGAGGCCAGTGCCGGTGCCAATCAGTGGTTGCCCAATACTAAAATAATTAACCACTATGTCCAAACATTATCTTACTAGATTCACAATTATTAACGAAAACGTTCACAATATTTTTGTCATGCCTCCCCTATGCAATTTAAGGCCAAATATCTTTGCCTTAAATTGACCACCTTATCATAATAATAACATGTTAGTTGGGAAGAGGCTGGTTAAAGAGCCAAGAGTCTCAGAACCTGTTTTTACTATATTTGTGGGGTGCTACAAGGAGCTGTATAGATAGAGACTTTTGCTTACTTCACTTCCTTCCTTCTCTTCATTCATTCCTTCATCCATCCATTCTCCCTTATCTCTACCATTTTCTTCACTCTCTCTTGCCCTGAGACATGGGGAATTGCCAAGCTGTGGATGCTGCAGTGCTTGTGATCCAACACCCTTGTGGGAAGATAGAGAGGTTGTATTGGCCAGTCACTGCAAGTGAGGTTATGAGGACCAACCCAGGTCACTATGTGTCTTTGATAATACCATTGCCTGTGCCACCACAGGACCAGAATCAAGACCACAAAACGGTGCGTTTCACCCGCGTTAAGCTCCTCCGGCCTAATGAGACTCTCAACCTTGGCCATGCCTACAGGCTCATCACCACTCAAGGTATGGTGCTATCAGATCTTTGTGATCAATAAATAGTATTTTTTGTGTTAAAGGGTCAATTGCTGCTTTCAAAGGGTCTATGTTTGTGTGGTTCTAAGAACTTCTTCTGCTTCTGGTTTTAGAGGTTATGAAGGTTTTGAAAGCAAAGAAGCATGCAAAGACAAGGAAGCCACATGCTGAGACAGTTGAGAAGGCACACACAGTACAACCGGAGAAGCAGAGTTCAGCCAGTGAGTCACACACAGGAGGGGAGTCTACACACCTGGTATGTCTCATGTCAACACTGCTTTTCCACTTTTCCCTTTAAATTAACTGTTATTCCATGAATAATATTCTAGTAGGTTGTTTCGTTAGTCCACCCCCACAGTGAATCCACTGAAGAGTTTGATCTATCTGCCATGGCACGTCACATGGCACATGGTCTACAGATGTTGAATCTATCTACTGTATATCTATAACATATATTTTTTAGACAAAATAGACATATGTTTATTCCATTATGTCATGCAATCCTTAACAAAACATGGCCTGGATGTTATATTATAACTCTATGAAAGTGTGAAACTCTAGCAAATGAGTGATCAAAGCCAAATGAAATATAATTCAATAGTTTGACAGCCATAATTTTACTAGAAATCAAGTTTCAGACACAGCTTATATCTTCAATTTTGGAAGTTTTTATCCTCCTCATTTATTAGTATCGATGCTAAACAGTGTAATGAATTCCAGGGAACGAGGGCAGAGAGACACAGGCCAAGGACGGCTTCAGCAAATCCTGCTGTAGTGAGGTCAAAATCCTGGCGCCCCTCATTGCAGAGTATTTCAGAATCAGCAAGTTGATTGGTGCGAACTGCAAATTTGTGACATGTATAGTGGCTCATACAGTATTATATGATAGCCACTAGAGAATGTCATATGTTCCTAATAGATGATCCCTTACATGGGCATGGAAATTCTTCAGACGTTTCAACCAAGATTTCTCTTTATCATACCCTCAACTGCGAAACCATGCTCCTGTGATTACATGTTTGTATAGCCCCAACAACAAGAAGAAAAAGAATACAAGAGTAATGAATGTAAAAAAATTTTAGAAGTGAGTTTTCTGATTGATATAGTTACAGCATCCACATCCTCCTTTTAGTAATTATATTTAGCAAATAAGCGATTCCTACGTACAACTTGAAGGGATCTTATTTATTATAACACAAAAACATGAGGTGGAAATTATATCAGTAGAGTTCCAAACTTCCAACATTCAAGTCTTTATGATGCTCTTGGTAACCAACATATCCGTGAAAGGTTTCACCATGTGCCAGGATCTCCATAATCCTCAAGCGAAACCTCAAACAATATCTGTTTTCCAATTAAGACCGGTTAAAATTTATCTTGGAAATTTTGCTATTCCATTATTTGTTTCTAGGCTCAAGCATCAAGGACAGGTAGCGCGTCAAAACATTGTCAGCTTTGGACTAAACATGACACAAAATTTTAAGTACTTTAACAGAGGTTTTCCAAAATTTATGCTGACTTTCTAGTAATTGTGTTGGGGTCAATAATTGTACCATTCATATCATGTCCCGCTTTCTAATTGAAATGAGAATGAGAATTCTTTATTGCAGAAGAAAAAATAAATACAGTAACAGATCATTAGACATCTGAATTTTAGATTTGCTCTAACTGAAGTGTTATACACCACGGAATTCTGATCATGGCTTGGCCTAGATTGTTCGTTTTGTTAAAAGAAATCAATAACAGATACAAAGAGAGTTACTTTTTCACTGTGTGTGCAAATATAACAGCATGAAGTCACAAAACCACCACCCTTTTATTGTTTATGCAATAGGCACTTGAAACAAGCCATCTTTTAATCAGCAACTCAGTCTCTAATATAATGTAACTGCATAAAAAAAAGTCTCTAATATAACGTGAATTCAAATTATTAACAATAAATTATTTGTTGATATTTTAACTACTGAGTCTTGACCCTTAAGCTATTAGTACAATAGCATGTAGGGAAGAAGCCAAAAATCCATCCATCAAGTTAGGATGGGTCCATAACTGCATATATGAAGCAACTAATTACTAGTATGGGTCTGCTATATTAAGAACCAACAAAGAAGCACATCTTATTATGAACCAACATTAAAAATGAACTCCTATGAAATTCATGATGACAGTAATAGTTATAAATAACCATTGTAATACTCTTTTATAATGTACCTACTGTTTTTGGTGATATTTATCCCTTTAAATAAGGCCATATAATTCATTTATTAGATTAGCATAGGCCAGAATTTCGAACAATCAAAACACCTACTATTTCCATCATTTCAACCATCCAAAGAATTGCATATCACTTCATGTGTCATTATTAGACCCAGATCAGACAGTCTATCTCTACTGATTGAGACCGAAATAGACAACCAGGTAAGCCTACCTTGTGATTTTTTGGGCAATCATTAAGGAAAATTAAGTAATTATAACATACTATCCACCAAGGACCACAAATCAAATCTGCAATAAATTCTCAATTACTCTGAAAGGCAAAAGAAAAGGGTCATATAAAATAAAGGCACATGCAGATGGGTCCTGTGTTGTGACTCATCAGTAAACAATTGCGATATTCTTATTAATGTTACACTGTTTCTTCTAGGAAAAGAATGTTGGCCACAAACATTAATGAACAAATTCCTTTAGATGTACCAATATTGGCCACAGAATCATGAGATGAGAATGTCCTTAATGTGGGCAAGGTAATCAATAAGGGTATTATCAGTGAATTAAACACTGGTCTTTCAAATTCAATTCAGGATTGCTCACGATAATTATGGTGATTGAATTCTCTGTCCCCATTTCCAGCCTTCTTTGACAGTTCCACACTGAAGCTCAAGTTTATGAGTATTATGATTTAGAAGAAACAAGAAGTCATGAACAGAACCCTTGACTTATGATCAACATTCTTTTTCTAAACATGTTGCTTGAAAAGATTAACACGGACTAGCATATGATAATGGACTTTTGTTCTTTCAAGAGAGATGCTGGATATCAGATCACAAAGAAACTTATTCTATACAACATAGGTTAAGAATTTAAATACGAATCTAAATCTCACATTAAATAAAAATAAAAAAGTTAAATAATATATAAAAAAAATTCATAAATCTATTACTGTATTAATGTTTTGGGTTAAATATCATAAATACCAATACTTAAACGTTAAAGTTTTGGGTTAAAATCATAAACACCAGTACTTAAACTTCAGTATTTACGTGTTGAATATGTCATGAATAGAGGTTTAAATCATTTTATATATGTTTTCTTTCCTTTACTTTTAGAAACTTCTATTTAAAAAAAAAAATTGTAATAGAATTCTGAACTTAAGGCAAAAGCTATTTTCGTATCTAAACTACAAGTTTTGGATAGGATAACGTTAACATTAAATATAATCAAAGAAAGAAATAAAAGATTGAAAACTCGATTAATGAGATGCTTGATTCAGTTTTTTCACATAGAAACACTTTTAAATTTTTTTATGTTTGTTTACAGAACAGCATTCTATTTTTATGAAAGGTTCTTTCGAGTAGATTTTGGAAAGAAAAAGCTGTAATTATAATTATATTTTCAAATAAAACGTTTTTATAATTACAACAAAATAAAAAAGTAGCTTATACATTTTCTGTAAGTTTTGAAATTATATATGCATCCATGGTGGAAGTTATCTTGATAACTTTTTTTTTGTCTCTTATACGTTCCTTCACAGCAAGGTAAACTAAAGCAGAAAAATGACTATTTTTTTTTTTTTCATAGATTTAGTGTAATATTTTTTTAGATTTATTAAGATGAGTAATCTTTTACGACTGAGAAATTTAAAATGAAAAAATTGTGCACCTAAACATATAGCACGACTTCAAAAGTAATTCCAACCACAACTTATTCATTTTCATAAACAAAATAGATTAGCCTATTTCAATAAATTTCGAATAAAATTACACCAAATTTATATATGAAAAAAAATAACATAATCACAAATAGTTAAAAATGTGTATTTGGATTATAGTTAGGAATTTAGGCAAAGTTAGACTTACGTTCAAAAAAATTAATTTATTAGGTAGCTAAAAGTTTTTCTGGACTTTGTTTTTAACTAAACTAAAGAAAGAAAGTTTTCAAATATATGAACATAATATTTAATGAAGACTAATTAATGTTTCAATTTAAATCCCAGCAAACACAAACACAAACAGGATTATACCAACAACACTAATAGGATGAATTACAACATTTAACTCCATTTAATAAGAGTTTTTAGGGATATTTATAAGGAATTAAACCACTTTACAGGTTATAGATAAGAACAAAACGTGCTCTCTAGAAATGAATAAGGACAAAGAAACAGACTTAATAACGGAGCACTAGAAGCTTGGGAAAATTAGTTTAAAAGGAAACAAAACAAGAAAGAAAAGTGAATACTCTGATTAAAAAATTACTGCTCATCTTTTTTAAACTATAACATATTTATTATTAATATTACAGTTAAAATAAAAAATTAAAAAAATGATAAAAGTATGTAATTCAGTAGGATAATAGGTGGTTAGTTTTTATTTTGATCATTTACTTTAGATAAAGTAGTTAACCATTAAAAATCAATTCAACAAAATTTCTTTTATTATAAACAGACATATCATCCAAATTCATAATACAACACCCTTCTTCAAAAAGAAATTGGCTGAGAGTGCAGTTAATAATTTTAGGGTTAGATCGTTTGGGCTAGGTTAAAATGTTAACACGGATTATCATAGTGGAAACAGTGCTTATTTGTTTGGGCCTACATTCCAATTCATGAAAGACTTTAGCGAAAAGATTTAGGCAATTGCATCCTGTACCCCTTATTTGTTTCCTGCACTCTATCAAAGAAAGGAAATTTCTGACATGCCCATGAGGATTGATAGGTATAGGCAGGAGGGTTTTTGGTACAGTATTGACGAAGGTGTATTATAAATTAAGAATTTGTGAAGTTTTAGAATTTAGTAATTACATTTTATTATAAATTATTTATACATTATTATTAACATAGAGTGTACCCCTCTCAATCCAATTTTAAAATAGATAACATGTAAACTAATAACACTCACCAAAAATTATACGTACCTACCAATTTACAAAGCTTATTTTAAACCCCTGATTTTTCTTGTAATTTATTTAACTGGAGAAAGCCACTAGGAAAAACTTTGGTAGTTTATTTTTCCTTTCTGTATTTTATTAATATAACAAAACCATGATGGCCAACATGAAGATTGGATGGTCAGAACCTTGCTGCCTTCAGCATGCAGCCGCTTCACATTGCTTTACAAGTGATTCCTGCCTTGCTGCTTAAGAAACCCTAAACCCTTCATTACAAACTATTCCTTCTCTTAACAATTTCTCCTTCTTAACCTTCTTTTTGTTTCATACAATCTTTCTTCCATTTCCATCTTCCAAGTTAGAATATGACAGAGTTTGTGGTTGAATCTGTGCTTCACAATTTGAACTCACTCGTCCAAAAGGAGTTGACACCATTTCTGAATTTTCATCAAGACCTGAGGAGGTTTGCCGACATGTTCACTACTATCATGGCTTCGCTTGAAGATGCTGAGGAGAAACAATTCTTACACCCACCTATTAGAGATTGGCTGCTAAAGATAAATGATGCTGCTCACATGGTGGATGACATTGTTGATGAGTGTTTCTATGAAGCATTGGGGATGGAGTACCGAGGGGTCAAAGCTGATCCATCAGACAAGGTACAATGCTCTTGCTTATCCTCTTTTCATCTCAATCACGTTGTTTTCAGTTACAAAATGGCTAAAAAAATAAAAAAGGATAAGTGAGAGATTTATAGAAATTGTCGAAGAAAAGTTTCATTTGACTGAGATTGGGATGATTGCTGGGAGAAGAAATGAAGTGATTGAGGGGCGCCAAACTACCTTTTTCTTCAATGAACCACTAGTCTACGGAAGAGAAAATGTTATAGATATGGTTATAGTCTATTTAACTGTTTATGGTTCTGAATTTAAAGATGATTTATCGGTCTATTCTATTTTTGGTCCAGACGGATTTGGAAAAACAACATTTGCCAAACTCATTTTCCATCATCCGAGAGTAGTCAACAACTTTGAGTTAAGAATTTGGGTATGTAGTTTTTCGGATTTCAGTTTGAAGGGAATGATGGAAGCTATCATAAAAGCAGCTATTGGGTGTGACTGTGAGGACTTGGATCTAGACCTACTACAAAAAAAACTTCAATATCTTCTCCAAAGAAAAAGATATTTGCTTGTGTTGGATTTCAAATTGTATCCCCAGTATGAGAGTTTGTATCCCTTTCGTGATGACTGGCAGAGGTTGAAATCAGTATTGGCTTGTGGGAAAGTCGGTGCTTCCATTTTGGTCACCACTTGTCTTTGGGAACTTGCACAATTCATGAGAACAGATTCTTTCGGACTTTGTGAATTATCAAAGCTATCTAATTCTTGTTGTCGAAAATTGTTTCTACAACAAGTCTTTGAGCCAAATGACGAGATACCGATTGAGCTTGAGGCAATAGGGAAGGTGATAGTAGAAAGTGTGGGGGAGTGCCTCTTGCGGCAAAACTAGTAGGTGGTCTTTTACACTTCAGCAGAGAGGAAAAACAGTGGCTCAATGTCATGGAAAGCAACATTTGGAGTTTACGATACGGTGCTATAGGAGACGATGAAAACTTTCGAAATTTAGCACAAGCTGAAAAGTCTGTAACGAGTGTCCTGATATTAAGTTACTTGAACTTACCAGCAAGACTCAAAAAATGTTTTGCTTATTGTGCAATATTTCCCAAAGGTAAAATAATAAGGAAGCAATATTTAATTGAACTTTGGATGGCTAATGGATTCTTTTCATCTGATGGAAGGTTAGATGCTGAAGAAGTGGGCGATAATGTATGGAATGAATTATATAGGAGATCATTTTTTCAAGATATTGAGATAGATGAATTTGACAACGTTACAAGTTTCACAATGCACAATCTTGTTACTGATCTTGCAATCTTTGTTGCAAAAGATGTAAAATATTCAATACGTGACACTGGTACATCTTGGATTAATACAATCAACCATCTCTCAGAATATAGACGGATAATTGAATTTACTTCAAGTGATCTGCATCAAATAAAATCTTTGAGGACTTGCCTAATACCAAATCAATACAGCGATCAACTTTCTCCCAATGTATTGAAATGTTATTCTTTGCGGGTGCTTGAGTTACAACTAAAGGGAGAATTGTCACCTTCAATTGGAGATTTAAAGCATCTAAGATACTTGAATCTTTCCAAGAGTGACTTTGAAATGCTTCCAGAAACCCTGTGTAAATTGTGGAATTTGCAAATCTTGAAATTAGATTACTGCAAACATATACAAAAGTTGCCCAACAGTTTGACAGACTTAAAATCCCTTGTAAAGTTATCTTTTAAGGGTTGTCAGAAACTATCAAGCTTGCCACCTCAAATGAGAAAGTTGACTTCCCTGAGGTGTTTAACCTCGTACTTGGTTGGGGACGAAAGGGGGTTCCTTTTGGCAGAATTGGGAGGTTGTCGTGGGACAGAAATGAAGAGATCAAATTAGGAGAAAATATTGAAGAGATTTTTGAAGTGCTTGAACCTGATACCCAACACCTTGTGAGTTTGACAGTAACAGGATACACAGGTGATCATTTTCCAAGATGGGTGTTGAGTCCTTATCTGAAGAAATTGGAGATTGAAAGATGCAGAGAGTTGAAAGGTTTGCATGAGGCTTTACAAGCCACGACTTCCCTCCACTCCTTGAGATTATACGATCTTCCAAATCTAGAATCCTTGCCTGATTGCTTTCAACATCTTCGCTCTCTTCGCCAATTAGCTATTGGTTTCTGCTGCAAGTTGATGACACTTCCAAAAAGTTTAAGAGTGAGAAAGCTGGAAAGATTGGACATTTACGCTTGTCCTGCCTTAGAGAAGCAACTATACGATTGGTCAACAGTACTTCCAGATTGCGAAATTGGAGTGGACGGTCGTCTTATTAGTCAAGGTAAAACTATTACTTTCTCTTATCACATATTATATGTTTAATGTCGGTTTAAATTACGAGGTTTGCCAAGTTTTGTTGGTCCTTAGAATTTTTTTCCGTTTAACCAAGTTTATAAAATTTAATAGTTTTTATCGGCTAAATTTTACAAGATAATGTCAATAATATTAAATATGTAAACTGAAAAAACAAGTAACTTAATATGTCCTAGAAAAAACTTGAAGGGATGGAAATGAATATATTTGTTAACTTACCTAACCAATAAAAAGTTGTAATTTATTCTTTAGATATTTTTACCTGAATTTGGATTTTCTGATCGATTTATAGGTACAAGAAGACGTTGAGCCTTTTTAAATTTAGGTGAAGATTTCGATGAGGAACAGGAAGAAAGTCCGTTTGGTATGAATGAGAAATGAATCACAGGCATAAGACTTTCTTGCTTTTGAATGCAAATTTTTAGTATAATGTAAAAATATAAATAAAAATTGTTACATGAAGAAAATATGAGATAAATGTTAGTATTTTGTAACGTATTGCAAAGTAAAAGTTTATACTCTATTTGTTTTTGTCTCCCTGCAGACTAAGAAGAAACATAAGGGGATGAAAAAGATCCAGACAAGCCACCCTGTACCGAGCAAAAGTGGTCGATAAATTTCAAAGAAACTTCTTCACATCAACTTATTTATTTTTTTCACATGTGATTTTTATTTTTATGTTATGTGTCATTTAGTGGTTATGTCTATAACTCATGTGCTAGGATGTGTGATGCAATTATTCTTTATTTATTACCTGTAAAATACTTTTCATGAAATTTTAAAAGAATAAATTTCATGTAATTTTTTTACAAGTAATTAATCTCTTAAAGGATAAACAAATAAACACGACATATCGATTGATAATAACATATTTTATATCTAATATACTCGTAATTGTCTATAAATAATGTCAATGTAATTGAATATAATATATTGTATAATGCACATATAATAAAAAGTAGTATATAAATTACATAATATATTCATACCGTTTACATCTAACAAGAAGTGACTTTTTAAGATATTTATATGGTTGATCACCTCAAAATAAATTAACATCGTTGACTAAGTGTTTTAGTCAAGTTCATGCGAAGAAGAACCTATGATTCCTGTGTCATACCCAACAATATTCTAGCAGTATAATAACCACCATGACCATCAACAATATCTAATATCTATGGATGAATCTCAACATTAAATTAATCCAGAAATAAGATTGATTTTCTTACCAAATTGTCTTTTCAATTTTACTTTCCTATAGTTTCAAGTACATAAACTTTCATACTAAAAATGCATCACATCAACTTGCTTAAAATAAATAGGATATGCTTAGATGATTTGCAAATTTATTAATTCATCTCTTTGATATTGTCGATCAGTGGACACAACCTTAAGTATATAATATCTAGATATTGGACGGTCATTATGGTTGGAATTATTAGTATCTAGATAATACTTATCTCTTAATAACTAAATCAAACTAGATTTTAAGGAATTTATTGGATTACAACTAAATGATTTCAAAAGAATAGAAATAATCCATGATTTCTCTATAAATAGAAAGTTTAAAAAACTTGATACAGTCACATAACTTGATGAAAGAAAACATGAGAAAAACTAATTATGAGAGAATAAAAAAGGAAAAACTCTATTTCAAAACTGTCAAGATAGGGAAAGGAGATATACTTATGTATTTTATTTTGTTTTGTGTTTCCGGTTATGTGTCCTAAGCCTCACAACTTTACAAGTTTTTTCTAAAAATGTTTTAGTGAAAAGTTATTTTCAAAATTTGAACCTTTATTGCAGATTCAAAGTTCACTTAACTTCCTATCCTAGGAGACCACTTCAATTATCCTTGAACCTAAAAAAATAATATGGGTGCTTGTAAGTATGCATAATACCACACACGATCAACAAAACTCACTTGTAAAGAATGTTCAAGTGCTTTAGGCCTCAAGGCTTCAAAAAAATTTAATATGTTTTAGGCCTCAAGGCCACAAAGGCTTCAAAAAAATTTAATATGCTTTAAGCCTCAAGGTCTAAAAAAAATTTAATATTCACATATTATTATAAAAAAATATTTAATTTAAAATTATACTAACAAAATTTTAATTAAAAATTTAAATATTTTAACTTACTTTAAGTTTACATTGGTACTATAAATATTATTTAATGACTTTAAATTTGTATTAGTACTATAAATACTATTTAATGAATAATATTCTTGAAACTTTCTTATAATAAATTAATAATATTTTAAAAAAATCTAAGGAATCTTTCTTATAAAAAACTTTCTAATTTATCTCTTTCCTATATTTTAACGGATTGATATAATCTCTTTATATATCCTATGATTGTCTGACTCTTTCACGTATCTCCTTTCTTCCTATATCTCTTTTGTTCCTTCCATAATATTATTTCAACTTGTTTTCAATTTTAAATTTCTTTCATTTCATATTTCATCATTTCATACTCATACTGTGTATTTACTAGGAGACTTTGAATATTTTTTTCATTATTGTTTAATTAATCTTAAAATAAGTTGTGCAGATTCAAGAAAGAGAATTTAGAAGTTACAAATTATATTTAAAGACATACCAAAGGACATGATTAAAAGATAATATCATAATCATAATAGGAGACTTGAGACTCTATAGTCAAGTTTATTGTCTTGACAATCAGGTTTTATCCTTTTAACTTACACTTATTTTATATACTTATAAGTTATCAGTGTGATATATATTATAGTTTTTTATTTTATATAAAAATATACAAATATGACAACTAGAAAATTTGAATAAGGTTATTCAAAACTTAAAAAAAAAATAAGAGTTGAATTTTTTGTTGAATCACAAAAAGTGACTATGGATAAATTTATAAAAATAAACAAAAAAAAAATGAATTAGAAAATACAGGTGAGTCTTCTTCGAAGAATATAACAATATAAATTTAGATATAAATATAGGTGAAGACAATAATAAAGTAGACAACAAAGATAATAATTTTGAGTGTCAAACTCAGGATAATAATTTTGATTCTCAAACTCATGATAGTAATTCTAATTCACAAACTCAGGATAACAAGAATGAAATTGCAAGACAAAATGATTCTAATATTAATTTTAAAAATATATATGATTCAATTTAAATGGGAGGATATTGATACAAAATTAAGAGGATATTAATACAAAATTAAGAGACTTATTAGTAAAAAAAGTTATTGCAAGACAAAATGATTCTAATATTAAAAATATATACAGATCCAATTTAATGGGAGGTTATTGATACAAAATTAAGAGACTTATTAGTAGAAAAAGTTATTGGGTTTGTACTTTTGAAAGAAAAATGTTTAAACCTTGAAAAGTATTTGAAACATGATAATTTATTGGATATTGACAACTTAGATTTATTTTCACAATTAAATATCTTAAAAGAGATTATAAGATTGAAAAATGATAAACTAATTGACATTCTTAATTATATAAAAAGAATAAATTCTTTTCCAAATACATATATAACATATAGAATAGTGTTAACAATTTTAGTATCACTTGCTTTAGCTAAAAGAAGTTTTTCAAAACTTAAACTAATAAAATTTTACTTAAGATGAGCAATGTCTCAACAAAGATTAAACGGATTAGCTTTATTGTCTATGATAATTTTGTATCACAAAAAGCTTGAAAAATAAATTTTAGATAAAAATATCATAATTTTAATTATTTTATTAATTTAAAAAAAGGTCTCATTTTTTATTCGCTTTAAGCGTCCTAAAATCTTGATGATATTTTTCACATATTGATGCCATAAGTTTCTGTATACCATCACCCTAATATGCACTATTTCTTTGTCCTAGTCATAACCACATACTACATAATTCTTATATTAATCAAAAATACAATTGAACAACATTTATGTTTCAAAATAAAAATACATTTTAGATTTCATAATCCAAAATGTATTATTGAAAAATATATTTTAAATTGTGTAATTTAGAACACATTTCTAAATCTACAACTGCATTTTGGAGTACACAAATATTTTTAATAAGATAATATATTCTGACTTGTGTAATCTGAATATTTAGATGTAATATCTTATTCAAAATTATATTTTACACTGTTAAATACAAAATACATTTCTAGATTTATCATGCTATTGAAAATTTCATTCTAAATTTTACTATTTTTACATCTAAAATTATACAATCTAAAATATAATATATTTTAAATGTTGAGGAGTAGTAGAAGCAGACGAGGTGGAGATAAGAATTTAGGTTTAATAGTTAATTAAAGATAAACTGGTCATTTTTGGGTGCATGTTAAAATCATGGGGTCGAGGAAGAAATGATACCCAACAACTTGTGAGTTTGACAGTAACAGGATACACAGGTGATTATTTCCCAAGATGGGTGTTCAGTCCTTATCTGAAGAAATTGCAGATTGAAAGATGCAGAGAGTTGAAAGGTTTGTATGAGGCTTTAAAAGCCATGACTGCCCTGCGTTGGTTGAGATTATATGATCTTCCAAATTAGCTATTGGTTTTTGTTGCAAATTGATGAGCCTTCCAAACAGCCTAAGAGAGATAATGCTGGAAAGATTGGATATTTATGGTTGCCCTGCCTTAGAGAAGCAGTTATGTGATTGGTCAACAAAATTTCGAGTTTGCGAAATTAGAGCGGACGGTCGTTTTATTACTAAAGGTAAAAGTATTACTTTACTTTCTCTTACCACATGTTATATGTTTTGTGTTGGTTTAAACTACCAGGTTTGTCGAGTTTTTTTGGTGTTTAGAATTTTTTTTTTCTGTTTAACCAAGTTTACAAAATTTAATATTTTTATTGGCTAAATTTAACAAACTAATGTAAATAAAATTAAATATGCAAACTGCAAAAAGAAGTAATATTATCCTAGAAAAAAAATTAAGGGTTGGAAATGAATATATTTATTAACTTGTCAAACTAAAGGAGAAGTAATTTATTCTTTATAATAAGAATTATATATGTTCTTACCTGAATTTAGGTTTTCTCATCGATTTAGTGGTAGAAAAAGATGTTTATCCTTTTTAAATTTAGGTGCAGATTCCAATGAGAAATGGGGAGAAAGTGTATTTTGGTACGAATGAGAAATGAATCATAGGCATAAGACTTTGTGTTCTCTTGAATGCAAGTTTTTAGTGCATTGTAAAAGTATGAAAAAAAATTGCTACATGAAGAAAATATGAGGTAAATGTTGGTGCTTTGTGACGTGCAAAGTAAAGGCAGAGTTAGACTCTAATTGTGTTTGCTGGCACACAGATAAAGAAGAAACACGAATTAATGGTGAAACTAGGAAATGAAGATGATGCAAACAAGCCTTCCTTACTGAGCAAAAGTGGGAAAGCAACTGCATCGAATAAATTCTTAAAGAAGTTTCTTCACAGCAACTTATTTATTTTTTTACATGTGATTTTTATTTTTATGTTATGTGTTCAACATTTGGACTCATTTGAGTGGATATATCAAAAACTTATGTGTTAAGGTGTGTGATGCATTTATTCTTTATTTGTTATATGTAAAATACTTTTCATGAATTTTTTAAGGAATAAATTTCGTACATTTTTTTATAATTAATTGATTTCTTAATGGATAAACAAACTAACACGATTATATCGATTGACAATAACTTATTATATATATGATATACTTATAATTGCTTACAAATAATAACAATATAATAAAAAATAATATATTGTACGATAGACATACACAGGAAAAGTGATACATAAACTATGTCACATATTCATTTCATTGTTATCCAACGAGAATTGATTTTTCAGTACTGATCTTCATTTGCCGCTCAAAGTTTTGAGGACGCCTAGACCTTTATAAAAAGAAAGATTTATTAATTAAAATTATGATATTTTTATCTAAAATTTATTTTTTTGAGTTTTTTGTGATATAAAATTATTTATTAAATTATTATAATTAATTTTATTTAATTTTTTTTCAATAGACAATAAAATAAGTTAATCTGTTTAATTTTTGTTGAAACATTGTTTAATATTAAAATTATTTTGTTTTGCAATTTTACTATTATGAGTTTGAGAATCAAAATTATTATCCTAACTTTGAGAATTAAAATTATTATCTTTGTTGACTACTTTATTATTGTCTTCATCTATACTTATATTATTATCTTCATCTAAATTTATATCGTTATGTTCTTCATTCAAATAAGACTCACCTGTACTTTTTAATCTATTTTTTTTTGTTTATTTTTATAAATTTATCCATAGTCTTTTTTGTGATTCAATGAAAAGTTTAACTCTTTTTTCTTGAAGTTTTGAATAACCGAATTCAAATTTTCTAGTTGTCATATTTGTATATTTCTATATAAAATTAAAAATTATAATATATATATAACACTGAATATAACTTATAAGTATATAAAATAAGTCTAAGTTAAAAAGATAAAACCTGATGGTCAAGATAATAAACTTGATGGTAGAGTCTCAAGTATTTTATTATCTTTTGATAATGTCCTCTAGTATGTCTTTAAATATAATTTGTAACTTCTAAATTCTCTTTCTTGAATCTGGACAAATTATTTTAAGATTAATTAAATAATAATGAAAAATAAAAAATTGGGATCAAATGCATATAAATGCATAGTAAGAATAATGAAATATGAAATAAAAAAAATTTAAAACTGAAAACATGTTGAAATAATAGTATGGAAGGAACAAATAGACAGAGGAAGAAAGAAGATAAGTGAAGAAAGAATGAGAGAGAAGTGGAAGAGTTAGACAATGATAGGACATATAAAGAGAGATGATATTAATAGGTTAGAATATAAGGAAGAGATAAATAGAAAGTTTTGATAAGTAATATTATTAATTTATTATAAAAAAATTTCAAGAATATTTTTCATTAAATAGTATTAATATAAATTTAAAGTTATTAAATAATATTTATAGTATCAATGTAAACTTAAAATTAATTAAAATATTTAAATTTTTAATTAAAATTTTGTTAGTATAATTTTAAAATTAAATATTTTTTTATTTTATAATAATATATGAGTATTAAATTTTTTTTAAACCTAAAACATATTAAATTTTTTGAGACATTAAATTAAATGTTTTTTTAGACATCTGAGACTTACCGTTGCTTTATCTGCTTTGATTACTTCCAAATAGATTAACATATTCATAGTTACATTCTCATATTTTTCACCTCTCAACTGTCTTGATTCATTGGAATAATACACGAAGTTGTACAAGAGGAGTGAAACGGGGATCGTATAGGCACATGTTTTATAGAAAAATATTAGTTTGACAATGATATTGAAAAAACATCTATTTCATACTGCTATATATTAATAAAATAATAATGTTGTATAGTATTAAATGGAATATGAACAGTGATATTAAAGTTTCACCAGCCTGTTTCATATTATATTTAAATAAATATATTTTAGATTAACATCTATATCATTTTGTAAACAGGTTGAAACATACTTAAATATTTTTTTTTTATTTTTTTCATTTTTGGTTGTTAAAAGAAACTAAAGACAGCACTTTGCATGAAATTATTCTAATGTAATAATATATATGTTTTCTTATAGCAGCAGATTATTACTTTTATTCTTGAAAGTAAGAATGCGTTGACTTGGATAACACATAGTAATTACTTAAAAATACTAATTATTTCAAAATAACTGCTTTTAGATTTCATTCTTATCTTAATAAATTTTTATCACAAAACATAACTGTATATATATTTTGTTTACAAGAGATAACAAAACAAAAGGCAAAATATTGAAAAAAATGCAGAAAATAAAGTATTGTTATCTAACTAAATTGACTCCGAATGAAGTTCTGCTATGGTACCTGCAATCCTTACTCCTACTCCTCCATGTTTCCTTGGTATTCTGTCTCTAAAAATGCATCTTTTAATCATATTTTAGTAACATATTATTAGCATATAGTAGTATAAAAAAATATATTCTTCAATTATCTACCAGAAGTCCTTGTTCAGTTACCTGATAATGTAAGGCTTTTGATATTGTGATATCATAATTGATTTTATTCTTATCAGCAAAGCAGTGATTACAAGACAGCCATGGTGCTGCAACAAAAATGTAATCTACCTTAAGAAAAGGATTAAATTACATAAAATTTCTGCATACTTAAAGATCAAATCTGTAAAATACTTAAAGTGTTTTTAACCAAATTAAAGCAAGTTTTCACATACATCAACATAATGTTTAATGAAAAGTAATTAATGTTTCTATTTAAATCCCAGCAAACACAAACAAGATTATGCCAACAACACGAACACACACGTTACCAAAAACATGAAATAGAATGTGAATTCAGTCAAAATAAATGTAAACCTGAATATCTTGGTTCAATTTACATTGAACTATTTTTTTTATTCAGTTAATTTTCTTTTTTTGCTAAAACTTAGCCTCCTCCAAATTATCATATAATATATTTAACTTGAACTTTCTTTGTTCACAATAAAATAGGAGAATTTTGTTTAGTTCAAATTGTTTTTTATATTTATTATTAAATCTTAAATTTAAAATAAAAAATAAAAAATAATGACAAAAGTATGTAATTTAGTAGGATATATAATAGGTGGTTAGCTTTTATTTTAGTCATTTACTTTAGATAAAATACGTAATAAACCGTTAAAAATCAACTTAACAGAATTCCTTTTATTATAAACAAAGAGATTATCCAAATTCATAATACAACACCATTCATAAAAGAAAAATGTCTCAGAGTACAATTAGGAATTTGATTGTTAGATCCTTTGGGCTAGAGTAAAATGTTAACATAAATTAGTAATGACTTTCTGAAGTATCTATAGTTAAAAACGACTAAAATGTTCTCTTGTATTTATAGTTAAAAATCTTCTAGATTTAGAATTCCAAAATATATTTATACATTCAGAAATTTGGAACCTATTTCTAGAATAAGCATTACGGAAAGCTATTTTGAAATACATATTCTGAAGTTGTCCAATATCTACTTTGGAAAGTTGAATTTTGGATTTTCTTTTTTAGAATATCTTTTCTAGAATATTAATTTTCAACCATAAAAAAATATCTTCTTCTAGATACAATTAAAAAAAAATCAATTTCAAAAATTATTTTCTTCTCCCAAAAATATCTTGGAGAATTTATGTTCCAGAAGTCTCCTCCAAGATTCAATTTCCGAAAACACTTTTACTAAAAAAATTACTTAACCTTATCTCAAACCACCTCCCTTTCATTCTGAACACTATCATCATGTCTATTTAGGTCAACAATTCTCCACTTTTGAAATAATTAAAAAGAAAATAATTACTTAATATATAAAATAATAAAGATATTATTGATATTTTAAGAATTTATTAAATATAGGAAATAGTTTGTATCGTGAAATAACTGTCAGGAATTAATTATTAAAATATTGGACCATTGAAGTAATTTTAAAATTATAATACTTAATAGTTTTATTATTTATTCTGTAAGATAAAGCCGTTGTTCGTGGTATACTAAAAAAGAATATCACAATTAATAAAAAAATATATTTATAATTTTAATATAATATTAAAAAGTAAATTATTGAATATATAGTACTAATTACATTAAAAAATTAGAATTAAATATTATTCATATATTAAAATAAAATAAAATTATATGTGATTGCATAAAATGATAAATACGTAATTTAATTAAGTTAGACAAGTACAGTAATTTAATTGCATTAATTTAAAAGGTTCTTCATTGTCTTTATTTTCTTAATTAATATACTTCTTTATTTTTAACCTTAAAATAACTCTAACTCAAGGTAAGACTAAAAATAATAATAAAACAATGTGAATAATCTACAACTAATAAAGAAATTTACAATAACTAAAATTAAAAACATCATATTGTTACACGAATTTAAAATATACTTAAACATAAAAAAAATAAGATTCTGAAAATAGGATTTGACTTCCCTAGAAAATAATCTTTAGAAAATAATGTACATCTCCAATGGGTGATTATAAAATTAACTATTTGAAATATCACAAAATCAAACACATATTTAATAAAATATGAAATAATTATAATGGTCGACATTAATTCCTTTAATCAATAATTTCAAGTTTTACAAATTCATCTTTTTTTTCTAAAGTTTTAACTCCACTCATGTAAAGCAAACAACTAAAAGAGGATAAATTGGATGACAAAAGATTCTTTTTATATTTAACTTTTTTTAAATTATCATTACAAGGTTATTTAGAAATTGATTTTTAGCTATCAAATGAAATGGTTACTAATTGTAACCAAAATAGTCATTTGGTTGCTAAATAAGTACAAAATAGAAGTAATTATTGAATTTAGTGACCAATTAAGTCAAATAATTGGTATCTAATATTAGCTACTAAGGTTTTAGTCACCTATACTATTATATTCTTAATTAAATACTCATTTAGAATCTAATGACATAGGTTACTAAAACTTTCGTATATAATGTTAGATATCAATTATTTGACTTAATTGATCACTAAATTCAATCATTATTTTTATTTTGTATTTATTTCACAACTAAAATTTAATTTGGTGACTATTTTGATCACAATTAACAACCATTTCATTTGATAGTTCAATATTAGTCTCTAAATAGTTTTTTTTCTTGTAGTGTATTGTTGAAGAAAGTAAAAATAATACAATAATAATTAGTTATAACGAGACCCATAAAATTTAAGATTATATAATATAGAAGAAAAAAAAGACATCAAATATTTATAATGGTTGAATCTGAGAGAATCTATATGAAGCAACCTTAAGTGAATTTTACAGTGCCTTGTTGATTTTCAGTTACAAGTTTTTATAACTGTTCTCACATATGGTATTAGGTATGGACACCAGCACTTTCCGTTAATCTCAAGTCAGTGCTTGTGGAGAACCTTGTTGCCTTCAGCATGCAGCAGCTTCACATTGCTTTACAAGTGATTCCTGCCTTGCTGCTTAAGAAACCCTAAACCCTTCATTACAAATTATTCCTTCTCTTAACAATTTCTCCTTCTTAACCTTCTTTTTGTTTCATACAATTTCTTCCATTTCGATCTTCCAAGTTAGAATATGACAGAGTTTGTGGTTGAATCTGTGCTTCACAATTTGAACTCACTCGTCCAAAAGGAGTTGACACCATTTCTGAATTTTCATCAAGACCTGAGGAAGTTTGCCGACATGTTCACTATTATCATGGCTTCGCTTGAAGATGCTGAGGAGAAACAATTCTCAGACAGACATATTAATAATTGGTTGCGAAAGATAAATGATGTTGCTCACATGGTGGATGACATCATTGATGAGTGTTCCTATGAAGCATTGGATTTGGAGCACGGAGGGGTCAAAAGTGATCTATCACACAAGGTACAATGCTCTTGCTTATCCTCTTTTCATCTCAATCATGTTGTTTTCGGTTATGAAATGACTAAGAAAATGAAAAAGATAAGTGAGAGGTTAATAGAAATTGTCCATGAAAAGAAGAAGTTTCATTTGACTGAGAGTGGGATGATTGCTGGGAGAAGAAATGAAGTCATTGAGGGAAGCCGAACTACCTTTTCCTTCTGTGAACCACCAGTCTACGGAAGAGAACGGGATACACATAGACTTTCAAACTATTTGAGAAGTGATCGTTATGATCTTTGGAATGATTTATTGGTCTATCCAATTGAAGGTCCAGAAGGAATTGGAAAAACAACATTTGCCAAACTCATCTTCGATCATCCGAGGGTAGTGAAGCACTTTGAGTTAAGAATTTGGGTATGTGGTTTTTGGGATTTCAGTTTGAAGGGAATGATGGAAGCTATCATAAAAGCAGCTATTGGGTGTGACTGTGAGGACTTGGATCTAGACCTACTACAAAAAAAACTTCAATATCTTCTCCAAAGAAAAAGATATTTGCTTGTGTTGGATTTCAAATTGTATCCCCAGCATGAGAGTTTGTATCCCTTTCGTGATAACTGGCAGAGGTTGAAATCAGTATTGGCTTGTGGGAAAGTCGGTGCTTCCATTTTGGTCACCACTCGTCTCTCGACAATTGCAGAAGTCATGAGAACAGGGCCTCCTGTTCTATTGTCAGAGCTATCTCACAATGATTGTTGGGAATTGTTTCAAAATCAAGCCATTGAACCAAATGAGGAAATACCGTGTGAGCTTGAGGCAATAGGGAAGGAGATAGTAGAAAAGTGTGGGGGAGTGCCTCTTGCGGTAAAACTAGTAGGTGGTCTTTTACACTTCAGCAGAGAGGAAAAAAGTGGCTCAATGTCAAGGAAAGCAACATTTGGAGTTTACGATACGGTGCTATAGGAGACGATGAAAACTTTCGAAATTTAGCACAAGCTGAAAAGTCTGTAACGAGTGTCCTGATATTAAGTTACTTGAACTTACCAGCAAGACTCAAAAAATGTTTTGCTTATTGTGCAATATTTCCCAAAGGTAAAACAATAAGGAAGCAATATTTAATTGAGCTTTGGATGGTTAATGGATTCCTTTCATCTGATGGAAGGCTTGATGCCGAAGATGTGGGTGATGATGTATGGAATGAATTATACAGGAGATCATTTTTTCAAGATATTGAGACAGACGAATTTGGCAACCCTACAAGTTTCACGATGCACAATCTTGTTATTGATTTTGCAATCTTGGTTGCAAAAGATGTAAGATGCGTAATGCCTCACGCTGAAGAAAGTTATTGGTTTAATACAATCAACCATCTCTCAGATTATAGACGGAGAATTGAACTGGATTCAACTGATTTGCAGAAAGTAAAATCTTTGAGAACTTATCTAATACCAAATCAATACAGTGATCAACTTTCTCCTAATGTATTGAAATGTTATTATTTACGGGTGCTTCAGTTACGACTAAAGGGAGAATTGTCACGTTCAATTGGAGATTTAAAGCATCTAAGGTACTTGAATCTTTCCAGTAGTGACTTTAAAACTCTTCCAGAATTCCTGTGTAAATTGTGGAATTTGCAAATCTTGAAATTAGATGACTGTAAACATCTCCTAAAGCTGCCCAACAGTTTGATAGACTTAAAATCTCTTGAAAAACTATCTTTTAAGGGTTGCCACAAACTATCAAGCTTGCCTCCTCAAATGGGGAAGTTGACTTACATGAGTAGTTTAACCTCTTACTTTGTTGGAAGCGAAAGAGGGTTCCTTTTGGCAGAACTAGGACGAATGAGACTGAAAGGAGATCTTAACATGAAGCATCTGGGAAGAGTGAAAAGTGTAGAGGATGTCGTGGAAGCAAATATGTCAAGCAAGAGATTGAAGGAGTTGAGGTTGTCATGGGACAAAGATGAAGAGACCAAAGTAGGAGAAAATGTTGAAGAGATTCTTAGAGTACTGAAACCTGATACCCAAGACCTTGTGAGTTTGACAGTGAAAGGATACACAGGTGGGGGTTTCCCAAAATGGGTGTTCAGTCCTTCTTTGAAGAAATTGCAGATCGAAAGATGCAGAGAGTTGAAAGGTTTGGATGAGGCTTTACAAGCCATGACTGCCCTGCACTCCTTGAGATTATATGATCTTCCAAATCTAGAATCCTTGCCTGATTGTTTTGAACGTCTTCGCTCTCTTCGCCAATTAGCTATTGGTTTCTGTTACAAGTTGATGAGCCTTCCAAAATGGTACAGGCTGAATTTATTGGAGATTAATGCTTGTCCTGCCTTAAAGAACCAACTATGTGATTGGTCAACAGAACCTATAGATTGCCAAATTAGAGTGGACGGTCGTCTTATTACTCAAGGTAAAACTATCACTTTCTCTTATCACATATTATATGTTTAGTGTCGGTTTAAATTACGAGGCTTGCCAAGTTTTGTTTGTCCTTAGAATATTTTCTATTTAACCAAGTTTACAAAATTTAATATTTTTTTATCGGTTAAATTTAAGAAGCTAATGTAAATAATATTAAATATGTAAACTGAAAAAAAAAACTAATTTGATATGTCCCAGAAAAAATTTGAAGGGATAGAAATGGATATGTTTATTAACTCATCAAACCAAAGAAAACGTAAAAAATTGTAATTTATCTTTAGTAATAAGTAGTATATATATTCTTACCTGAAGTTGGGGTTTTTCTGATCTATTTATAGGTAGAAGAAGACGTGACCCTTTTCAAATTTAGGTGAAGATTTCCATGTGGAACGGAAAGAAGAAAATCTATTTGATATGAATGAGAAATGAATCACATATATAAGACTTTCTTGCTCTTAAATGCAAAAATAAGAGGTAAATGTTAGTATGATGTGCAAAGTAAAAGCAGAAGTAATACACTAACTTTGTTTGCCTGCACGCAGACTAAGAAGAAACATATATGTTAATATTAATGATGGAACTGAAAGGGGATGAAAAGGGACGAAGAAAATGCAGACAAGCCTTCTTTACTGAATTACTGAGCAAAAGTGATAAAGCAACTGACTCGACGAATTTTAAAAAAACTTCTTCACGTCAACTGTGATTTTTATTTTTATGTTATGTGTTTAACATTTGACTCATTTGAGTGGATATGTCTAAAACTTATGTGTTAAGATGTGTGATGCTTTTATTCTTTATTTACTATATGTAAAATACTTTTCATGAATTCTTGAAGAAATAAATTTCGTAAATTAAAGTAAAATACTGTCGCAAGGTACATCATATAAATACTACTATTATGAATTAGCAGTTATGCAATTTGAAAAACTTTCTAAAATAGCCAACAAACGGTTCTGACAGTAGGTCTGAAAACAACAATTGAGGAGGAGCGACGGAGAGAAGAAGATGCAAAAGATGAAGTGAAGATGAGAATTTAGGTTTAATATTTATATTTCTTTAAAGATAAACTGGTCATTTGGGTGCATATTAAAATCACGGGGGTCAAGGAAGAAATGACCTTCTTTGAGTCTTCCTAGAAAGTTTAAAATGTTTGTGCTAACTGCATACATACACTCCATCTAGTCACTTGTATATATGTTTTTCTTTCTTTAAATTTTTAAATTATTACGAGTTCATGTTTTATATGTTGTAATGTTTTCTTTTAACTTTTTATTTTATTTTAAATTTTAATATACTTTTGTTATTTATAATTATAATTAGTTTTGCTTATAATTCCTGAAAAAACTTACTTTCCTTCTTTCTTTTATCTTTCTCATCGCTTTCGGTTTAGATTTTTTTGTAAGGAAAAGTAACTAAAAGATTAAAAACACAAATTTTAAAATTACAAAGTAAAAAATTACGTAATTGAAAATTAAAATTTATACAATTAAAATATTAAAAAATATTTAAACTTTTATTTTATTTGTATATGATAAAATATAATAAAATAGTTGACTTAAATATAATAAAATATTAATTTATTTGGCATTTCATTTTTTTTTTCATATGTAATAAGAAAAACAACAAATCAGTTACAACAATTCTGAAGAAACAATTTCTTATGATTTTTTTTATTAATAAAAGTTTACTTCAATACAAACCCAATTACGATGTCTCCATAAAATCTTACAAAAGAATTTATTAATAAAAATATTATTTTAGTATAAGTCCCACATCCTCTGACACGAGCAACCCTAACAGCATACCCGTAGCAAAATTCTAACCACGCACCTTCTTCAAGTATACATTGGTAAAGACGTGACCACCCAAATTTTTTAGTGGCTGGTTTTATTCTCCTTTGTACAACCCCGTTTTTAGACAAGTGAATAAAGTCAGACTTCATAATAAGTCAAACATGTCATTAATTCAATTATTTAATTAAAAATTATTTAATCTGCTTTTTAAAATTTTTCATCCATAGAAGACTAAAATCAAAATTTAAAATTTTTAAAAAGTAAGCTGATGTATCAGACTAAGCTAATAAACTTTGAACTGCTAAATTTAAATGGAGTTTATTTGGACAGCACCAGCACACACTACGGCACTGCAGTGAGGAGGTGCGCTCCTCATAAACAAAGAAAAGCAAGAACTCATTATTTGAAACAGCTGATTTGCGGTGAACTGAGAAAATGGAAATGGGAGAAAAAAAAAATGAAAATCACGTTAATACATGTGTAATTACATCTTCACCCTTACAAGAATGATAATCGATTTTGAAGAATACATAATTTACTATATTTTTAAATTTTCATACATAATTAGTTACTATAGTTACATAATGATGTAACAATTTTTATATGGATAATTAATCTTTTACATTAATCACTTATGAATTTGTGTATTGAGCATATGCTATAACACGGTGGTTAGCTTGTATATGAAAGGTTCGGAATCAACACCGTGCTTCTTTTTTTACTTATATTATAATAAAATAAATATAATTAATAATATAATATGAACTTTTAATTATATTTATTAATTATTATTATTATTATTACTAAAATAATAATAAATTTATAAAATAGTAATAAAAATAAGATAATTATAAATAATAATAATAAAATTAAAAATTATAATAATCAAAATAATTTATTTAATAATAATAATATTATTACAACAATTATTTTATTTTATTTTTATTTTTTTAATCATATTTAATTTTTAATTATTTTTAACTATAAGGACACCTCTAATATCATTTACAATTTTTTATAAATTTTTTTCTTATTTTTCTTTAAATCTCATTCATTTCCTTAATTCTTCAAACAACTAAATTTTTATATATTTTCATCTCAAGTCCACTCTTGTCAAATGCACTTTCTTAACAAAATAAAGCATGAATAAAATTATTCTAATATAATAATATATAGATGCAAATTATTACTTTTGTTCTTGAAAGTAAGAATGCATTCATAGTACTTATTTCAAAATTACTGCTTTTAGATTTCATTCTTATCTTAATAATTTTTTATCACAAAACTTAACTGTATACATTTTTTGTTTACAAAAGATAATAAAACAAAAGGCAAAATAATGAAAAAAGCGCAGAAAACAAAGTATTATTATCTAGGTTGACTGCGAGTGAAGTGCTGCCACTCCTATGGCAAGTTGGTTCAAGTTCTGCTATGGTACCTGCAATCCTTACTCCTACCCCTCCATGCTTCCTTGGTACACTGTCTCTAAGAATGCATCTTTTAATCATATTTTAATGAAATACTTACCCTATCAACATAACATTTTGGGCCAACACAAACTCTCGTTCACAGGTGACAAAAGATCGTTGTATTAAATAATAAAATACAACCGTTTTACACATTGTTGAAGTAGGTTCAGTAATTTTCTAAATTTTGGGCATAACTTCAATCCGAATAGACAACGACAATCTTAAAATAATTGTATTATTTTATCAAATTTTATTAAAATATTATTAGAATAATAGTAGTATAAAAAACTATATTCTTCAATTATCTAAGAGAAGCCATTGTTCAGTTACCTGATAATGTAAGCCTTTTGATATTGTGATATCGTAATTGATTTTGTTCTTATCAGAAAAGCAAAGCAGTGATTACGCGACAGCCACGGTGCTTCAACAAAAAAGTAGTCTATACCACATTAAACATTATTATGGAGATATCCACACTCTCTACCTACGTAAGAAAAAGATTGAATTAGATAAAAATTCTGTATACTTAAAGATCAAATCTGTAAAATACATTTCAAGGTTCAATGAAGGACATGTTAAATGTTAGTTTAGATTAAAATATGGACTACGAGCACTGCTTATAAATTAAAGAACCAAAATTCCACTAAGGAAAACCAGCAAAACGATAACGCCTAAAACCAAGGATAAGTTCATCAATTCTAACATCAAAACAGAAAAAACCTAAAAAGCAACCTCAATAAGCGTTCACAATTTAGTCAAACAGACTAAAACCCATGTCATCATCAGATTCTTCAGCTGGCTCTTCCTTCTTTTCCTCTTCCTTGGCTGCAGCAGCTGGAGCACCAGAGGCAGCAGCAGGAGCCGCAACAGCAGCTACGGCAAACTTGCTTGGGTCCTGCATTTAAAATAAAATAAAAAAATCGTAAATAAAAAGTATGGGGATAACAGAACTATACACAATCAAAATATCAAAATATTACCTTGAGATACTCCTTGACTTTGTCTGCCTCAGGATAAGAATAATCTGTCTCAACCGCAACAGATAGAACATTCTTGTAGGCATTCACAAACATATGTGGTGCAGCTGCAAGGGTTGGGAATGAGATAGCCAATGATAGAGAAGTAACGATTGAAACACCAGCAGCAAACTTCTCAATGAGGTCATCCTCAGTAAGATCAAGGACCTCAGGACTAAACACAGAGCCATTATCATAAACTGAAAGGACCACAAGCCCATATGAGAAAGGCCTTATTCCAAGCTTGGCCAGCAATGCAGCTTCGGAAGATCCAACCTTTTCTCCCTTCCTAATGAGTTCCACAGGTGTAATGATTTCCACAGTACCCTTGTTAATCTTGGTAGGAATGTTAAGGACCTAGAATAAAGAGAATACACATAAACATATAACCCAAATCAATAATAATAATAATAATAATAATATGTCAAGAACTACTTATTCTGTTTCAGAAAACGGAAACTATAATCGATGAGAGCAGTTTGTGAAAATTGTTTAAAAATAATATTATTTCTTAGCTTCCAAATAAAGAACATCCTAAAAGTTTTGACTTACCACTTCTAATTCTTTCTTACAATTTGGTCCCACATTTTTGTATCTAGATATTAGTTTTAAAAAAATCACTAACCTGGAAGAAAGAAGTCTGAGATGGATCAAGACCAGTGTTGCCAGGAGGAACAACGACATCAATTGGAGCAACCAAACCAACACGAGCAGGCGCTCCAACCTGTTGAGATTGAATGCAACAATGTTTGAACAACGAACATTCAATTAAAGGAAAATACAAACACCAGGAAAACGTAATGAATATAACTCCCCCAACAGCTGGGACAAACATTCAAAACAAAACTTGACAAGTCATAACATGCAACGAATTGTTCAAAAATCAAACTCACTATTGCAATCACGAAGTAATCCAGAGCATGATAATATAACAATAGAAAAACTACTATACTTAAGAGATACATTCACTAGCATTAGTCCACAAAATAGTTGAGTAACACAAATACAAGCAGAATGGGTAAAGAAGTATCATTATCCAAAAATAAAATAAAATAAAATAAAAGGATGAAAAATATCACTTTACCTTGTACTTAGCAACCTCCTCACTGACCTCCTTCAAGTCACCCTTAGTGAAAATCAAACCCACATTGCCCTAATTAAACGCAAAACAAGTTATGTCAAGCAAGCAATTAAAACACCAAAACTCTTGACGATTAATTGAACAAAGCAAGCATATACAAAACAGTGAAAGCTTAAATAGCTTTAGGAGAGGGGGAAACTCACGACAAGGAGAGGGATAAGGCTTAGATAGACGTTGTTGCCGGTTTTCTCAGCGTGTATCCTGACGGAGCGCTTCATCATGGTGTTCTTCCCCATAAGGACGACGGAGTCTCCGCGGAGACCCTTGCGAATGTTCTGGAGCTGGTTGGATCCAACGTTGTCGGCGTTGACCACGAGGATTTGACCGTATTCATCGAGAAGCTGGCAGAGCTTCCCATCGTAAGCTATCTTCTTCTCTGCCTTGGTTTACTTCGGTGCCATTGATTATGATGATGGTGTTGTCTGTGACCGTGAGTTTTGCGCGGCAAAATCCAGGGCCAAGACAAAGCTCGGGCTCGGTCAAGGCGGACAGCAAAACGGTGCCGTCTCTTTAACCTCTTCTTCCTTGAGGTGAGCTGCAGAAGACTGACGAGAAGGGAACGGAAACGAATGAGGGAAGCGGACTGGAGTATTTATATGTTGTTAGGGTTTTTAGAAACCTAAGTCCGACGGCAATCGGACGGCTCGTGTTTTGATAGGCCCAATGGGATTCAAATATAACGTCTTTATGGTAATTGCTTCCTACACCCCGACATTTACATCCTGCGCCCCATCAAATATGTGAATGTTATTAGTCAAGACAAAAGGGATTGGAATTGTTGTGGGAGGCATCATTGTCATTGTAGGAGGTGCTGCAGAGGAAGTTGATCGGCGACGACTCGGTGGAGGACGTTTTCACATTACAATTTCAGTTGTTTTGGAGTATAGAGGTAAGTGTCTGATTGTATGATTTTGACATGAGTAGAAAAAATGTTGGTAGTGATTGTTTTGATTTGAATGTGTAAGATGAATTAAGTGGGTTGCGATGGTTGTGGATGGTTATTTGAGTGGTATTGTGGTGAGTTTTGGGTGGTGATGGGTTATACTATTTGTTTGTTTTCTAGTTCTTTTTTTTTTTTTTTTTTTTTTTTTTTTTTTTTTTTTTTTGTACTTATTTACTTTTCAAAATCATCTTTGGGAATTTTTTGAAAGCAAATTTTTTTTAAAAAAAATCGTAATTTGTTGTGGGAAACAGATTCCAGAAGCCAATGAGGGGTGCCTAAAATGATTATGGAAAATGTTTTTGTAATTGGTTTTTGACTTTTGGAAAGCGTTTTTAGAATTAAAAAATGATCTTTGAAAAATATTTTCTGAAATGTAAAATTGACAGAAAAATATTCTCCGAAAATTAATTTTGTATTTTGAAAGTTATTTTTAAATTTTGAAAAATATTTTAAAATATTGTTTTTTACATCCCTTAAATTTATTTAAAAAATCAAATTCGAAAATCATTTTTATACCTCCAATATTTATTTCGAAATATCAATTCTGAAAGTTATTTTTACATCTCTAAAAATAGTTATGATATTTTAAAATATGATGAGGTGTGCAGAAAGCAATTGTCCGTCTTTATTTAAGTCTTTAACCTGCTAATGCATTTGCAGTGGTTTGAACTATTTTCGAGATGGCCATTATCTACTTGTCTTTACAAAAATCTTTTGTTTAGTAACTAAATGATATCAGTTAGTAACTAAATGTTACTTTTATTGTTATTTTTATCTAGTATTTATTTTTTGAAATATATAATTCACCAGCTTTTATGAAATGAATATCTATGTGAATTTATTTCAAGTAATGTTTATTTTTATTTTTGTAAATAATTTTAATTATTAAATCATGAAAAGAGAAAATCAATAATGAAAATTAAAATTATCTACACTTTTATTTCAAAAAATGTAGAAAAAATCAAAATTTCGACGTAATCAAAACAAGATATTTTGACTATCATAGCATTAATTGGAAGATAATATAAATTATATATCAATTTTACAAACTTATTATATGAATTTTATTTAAGAGAATATATTTATTTGAAATAAATTATTATACAAAAATAAAATATTAAATTATAAGATGATACATATAATTAATCATACACTCAAATGAATATTTTTATTATATTATACTCGTATAATTTTATTTTATTTTTAAATATTTAAATAGTAAATATTAAATGTCATGCAAATATTTAAAATTTATATAAAATAATATTTAAAAATATTTATTTATCATATTAAAAATATAAATATATTTTAGTTAAATATAATTAGGTATTAGATGAAGTATGTAACCATATATATATATATATATATAATTTTTTAATATATAAAGATAACAAATATATTAAAAGAATTAATTCAAAACCTTATCATGCGTGGCGACATGACATTTTTAAAGGTAATAATTCATCACCCGCAACCAAAATTTCACTGTGCAAGTTAATATGTGACATTTTCTTAAGCGTTTTTGAACATATGTTATATCTATGTTAAATAAGAGTTCAATGCTTTAATGCTAGTTGGTATGATGAATTATGATATCTCTAAATAAGGTCTATTTGAATAATGGATAACATCTGACATGTTATATAGAGTCAAATTATGCAAAAAAGATTATTTTGTTTCCAATAATCAGTTGTGTGATAAACTTAAGTGTACTATAGGTATTAACAGAACGCACGCACTTTCCAAATGACCATATATAATTTCAACATTTTACTACTTTATAATTAGCCTGCACTTCACTGCAAAGAGTGACTTTGATGTTATTAATGGTTATTCGAAGTTGTATATGTACACCTTGAAAAAAGAAAAAGCAGAACAAATAAATAAACAAATATACAAGAAAATGGATTTGAAGAAGAGTAAGTTATTATATGTTAAACATTCTCCTTCTCTAACCTTTTAGACCAAAATGCCTTTAGTCGCTTATAAGATTGTCGCCACCAAAAACCACCAGATTCTTCCTATGCACTTCCATTACCCTCTCCCAGGTTCTTTTCCTCCTTGCACGCAAACCTTAACATTCTCCCTTTCACTCTCCAAGTCGATTCTCCTTCCGTGTTTCCAGTGTTGTGCATTCGCACACATGCTTCCACAACTTCTTCTTCCTTTCGACCCAAATCCCTAATTTTCCCTCTTTCCACTCACACACTTTTGTTTTCTATAATCTAGAGCTTTCTTTTGATGTTTAAAATTTTTTTCTTCTCTAACGTTTTTGCCCCTACCAACTTAGCAACATTTGACATGTCACTAGTGTCAAATGAGAGTTACTCTCTCATCAGTGTCAAAGTAATATTATTGTTATATTTATGTAAGCAAATGGAATAGGAAAATGTTAGTTTGACACTCAAAAGTGATTTGATACTTATAATGTGACAATAGTTACTGAAGTGGCAAAGGGTACTTGGTAAATTTTATTCAAAGTTTGAAAATTTGCAAATTTCTATTTGGATGAAATTTGAGATTGGGTTTGAGAAACTGAAAAAGAAATGACATAGGGTTTAGGTGCAAGGAGGAAGAATACCTCTGTTAAGACTTTATTCGGCAAGTATATCGAGTCACAAGTAATATAGTGAGTTAAGTAAAGATGTCGATTCCTCAGGGAACAATTTTGTTTTAGAATTTCAGCGTCACTACTCAATAAGCAAATTCAATTTTAAAATGATTTGTTAATAATTCGAGTCAAGAAACATAAAAAACAATTAAAAATAAGTAACAATTATAAAAAGGAGTTTGCAAGATCTATAATGACTAGGATTGAACTCCATCTATCTCCCTCATTCATATTTTGGATTTGATAAAAACATACAATATCCGTAACTACTCATAATTGATGCACATATAAAAATCATTCACACCGATTCCTCTGATATGAAATTCATAAGGAAATTTCCTAAACACTGATCCCTCAGCTATTTAGTAAATTACCCAACATTAAGAACAGATGTTATACGCAATCAATACATCGAAACCTATCCCTAGTATTCCAATATATTGAGTATTTTCATCTAGGTCGGAAACTCAAAAGTACTTTCCAGTTAAATTTAAGAATCAAAATCAAGACTCCATTGATAAGATAAAATCTAGCATTAAGCACAAGATGAAAATACCAATTGAGTATAAACTGAATATTATATATAAAAATCACCAAAATATGAATGAGTTCAAAAGATTACATTCAATCCCAAAGATGAAGAATTAGCTACCCATGGTAGCCATTACAACCCAATGAAAGGAAGATTGCAAAAGGAGAAGAAAATCTTGATTCTAACCGTCCACCTCCGTCTTCTAGGTCTTGATTCCATCCTCTAGGTCTTTTTTTTTCCTTCCAAAACCCTAAAAATCTCCTTTTAAACTTGGTTTAGGGCCTAGGCTAAGTGGCTTTTCTTTTTGGGCATTTCTCTATTTTAAACTTTTTATTTCTTTTCTTCATGAATCTTCCAATCTATCATTTTCTTCATTCTTTTATACCTGAAATTTCACAATAATTGAGATTAAATGATTTCCTTTAACTCAGGACTCAAAACATAAATTTAAATCCAAAAACTCTAAAACTGGGAGTAATTACTATTTTAAATAACACTTAAACCTACGAGTACTCAATATTTCTCATGTATAAAAACACTCAAAATTGGTACTTATCAACCTCCACCAAAAAATGAGAACTTGATTGTGCGGAGTCACAAACCATCATCAAATATGAGAGAGAACAAAATAAAAAAACTTAGAGTTTGGATAGAAAAGGAACAAAAATTCCTAGAAAGAGTGAAAAAAAAACGACAATAAAAACTAGAAAAAAACAAGTAAGACTTATAATAAAAAGAATGATAATAAAAAAAAAGATTAGAGGAGAATTGTGAAAAGGTAAAAAAGAATATAAAATATGAAAACTCAATATATTAAAAAAACATTCTTTTTACCATGTCCTTGCCACATCATTGTCAACTCAATGTTAATCCATGACAAGTACTCAAGGAAATAACTATAAACATTACCCTTAGATTTTTTTTCCAAATATTTTTGGTCACGACATTAAGCTCGGGAAAATTAGTGAATGGAATCCTAAAATTTAAACACAATTAATAATTAATAAGATTCTCTTCAATTTTAAATATGCATCAAACTAAGACTAGAAAATTTTAAATATGCATCAAACTAAGACTAGAAGGACGGATTGAATATATGATATTCTTTCCTCTATAATGGAAATCAAGCTTTCTTTCCCTTTAAATTAGATAATCATCAAGAAACATATAACAGGTCTCAAGTTCACTAAGGATTACACTAGATATCGAAAATGTGCTCTTGTTTTGATGTCAGTCGCAAATCCAACTCAAAATTGAAAGGATCTCCACACCATATTATTTACGGAAGTATGCTTTTTATATTTTTCAAAACAACAATTTCAAAGGTAAATGTTACGAGCGATTAGTAACAAAGAGGCCCACGAGGTCAAAGCCCAACAAAATTAGGGTTCTACAGAACAACATAACATTCTAGAATTTGTTTAATGTTTTATGGTGTTGTTGTATAAATCATCAATGTGTACTTGACAGTAACAACATAAGAATCTCTTTCACAGATATTTTATTGTGTTCACTTCTCTGTTCTTAATATTTCACTTATCTGTTCTTAATATGGTATCAGAGCTTTTCACCAGGAGCTCTGCTGATACCCACTTACCCTTCATGTAATAACTTGTGTGCACGCCATTACCGCTGCTCGCGCCGTTGTCGCTGCTTGAGTCCCCTCCGCTGCTCCTCCGCTCGCACGCGACCGCCGATCGCTGCTGCACCTCCGCTCGCGCCATTTGCCCAGCCACTGCCCAGATTTGTCGTTGCCAGCCGCTGCCGGTCGCTGCCCAGATCTGCAGCTGCCGCTCCAATAAGCCCAGATCTGCCATTGTTAAACGCATAAGTCCAGCCGCTGTTGACCGCATAAGTCCAACCGCTATCAACCGCATAAGTCCAACCGCTATCAACCACCGAGATATCAGCCGTTGTGCTTACTGCCTTCAGATACGATACCCATGGCTAGTGCATCCACTAATGATCCCCAACTCCCATCTAGCCCTTATTATATTCACCCTAGTGAGAGTCCCTCTTCTATCAGTGTCACACCTCCTCTAGCCGGAAACAAGTATCATTCCTGGTCCAGATCTTTCAAAATGGCTTTCATCTCCAAAAATAAAATGGGCTTCATTACTGGAAGCATTCCTGTTCCAGACACACAAAGTCCGTTATATCCACCGTGGGAGCGTTGCAACAACTTGATTATTTCATGGTTACTGAATTATGTTTCATAATCCATAGCCCAGAGTGTCATCTATTTTGATTCTGCTACTGATATTTGGAATGATCTCCGGGAACGGTTCTCTCAAGGTGATCTACTTCGCATCGCTGAACTTCAAGAAGAAATATATGCTGTTAAGCAGGGTCCACAAAACATCACAGATTGTTTTACCAATCTCAAGACTTTATGGGAAGAACTGGACAATTATCGTCCTTTATCCTCTTGCAACTGTTCTGCACAAACATATCACCAATAAGATTTCATCATTCGATTTCTAAAGGGACTTGATGAGAGATTCTCTGTAGTACGTTCTCAGATCCTTCTCATGGATCCTCTGCCGTCAATGAACAAAGTCTTCTCTATGGTCATACAATAGGAGCGACAACACTTGAGTTCTGGTCTAATTATTGGAGAGCCTAATACCTTGATTAATGCTGCTGACAGTCAATGTCGAGCATCACTTGGACGGGGTCGTGGTGGTACTCTAGGAGGTGGTGGTAGGGGCTCATCAAGCAAGCTTTGTACCTTTTGTGGACGAACTGGACACACTATTGATGTTTGTTATGGTAAACATGGCTATCCCCCTGGCCATCCTCTGTATCCTGGTAAGCCCCGAGTTTCTCGATCTCAAACCTCCAATTCTGCTTCCATAAATCATGTTGCCATCAAGCCAGACCACGAGAATGTCACAGCGCAAGGGGCCAAAGAACAACACTGATGGGTCGGGTCTCGGGATCACTCCAGCCCAATACCAAAGCCTAATGGCTCTTCTTCAAAATATGTCAGGTTCTACTTTTTCAGGATCCGTGAAAAATCCTCAACCCAATCAAGTCAACATGACATACTCAACACAAAATGGACCGCATACTAGTTTTGGTCCATCTCATGGTAACATACACCAACATGCATTCACTTCACATCTTGTTAATCATTTATTCATTGACACACACTCACAAAAATCACACACTAGTTCATGGATAATTGATTCCGGAGCTACAGACCATGTGGTTTCATCTTTGCATTGGTTTAAAACTCACTCAAAAATAGATCCTGTTGTCATATATCTCCCTAATGGGATTACTGTTACTGCACATCATTCTGGGATTGTTGAGTTATCACCATATTTTGTCCTTCATAATGTTCTCTATGTACCATTCTTCCATTTTAACTTAATTTCCATTTCCAAATTAGTTTCTACCCTTCGTTATTCACTCACCTTTGCCTTTGATTCTTGTAAAATTCAGGAGGTGAACTCATTGAGGATGATTAGTTTGGCTAAATTGCGGAAGGGACTCTATTACTTAGCAGATAGTAAGATGAGTACTCACATACCATCCAACAATGTCGTTGTTAACCACACTGTTGCCACTCCCATTACAACCTCCAACCTTTTGCATTTTAGATTAGGACATCTTTCTACAAACAGATTGAACATTTTGTGTCAAACTTATCCTTTTATTTCAAGCCATGTTGATGAAATACGTGATGTTTGTCATTTAGTTAAGCAAAGAAGATTATCTTATTTACCTAGTTTGAACAAAGCATCCAAAACTTTTGAGTTGATCCATTTAGATATTTGGGGCCCTTATTCTAAACAATCTGTACATGGTCATAAATATTTCTTAACCATTCTTGATGATTTCAGTCGTTATACTTGGACAATTTTATTGAAATCCAAAGTCGAGGTCCAATCAAAGGTGGAACATTTCATCAATTTTGCTGAAACTCAATTTGAAATTAAAGTCAAAAGCATTCGTTCTGATAATGGACCTGAATTTTTTTTTGAAATCTTTTCTGGCTTCAAAGGGTATTTTGCACCAAACCAGTTGCGTTGAGACTCCTCAACAAAATGGGAGAGTTGAACGTAAACATCAACATATTATTAATGTGGCAAGGGCTTTAATGTTTCAATCTCATTTACCCACACATTTTTGGTCATATGCTATTGAACATGTTGTTTATCTTATAAATCGGGTTCCTTATCCTATCATTGGTAACAAAACTCCCTTTGAACTTTTATTTCACCAATCATCTGATTTCACAATACTCAAAGTTTTTGGATGTTTGTGCTATGCATCTACGCATGTGTCTCATCGCCACAAGTTTGATCCACGAGCCAGACGTGGTATTTTTCTTGGATATCAAATTGGAATTAAAGGATATGTTATTTTTGATTTCAACACAAAGGAGTTTTTTGTTTCCAGGATGTTATATCTGATGAGATGACCTTTCCCTTTAAAAATCCTGGTCAACATCACCACCAACCTTATCTCTCCCTCATGGCCCAATCACTTCCTCAACAGATCCATTTTCTATAGAGCCTATGACTTTACCTTCAACCGCTGACCAGCCCATTCATCATACTATCCACTCTCCCTCAACCTCTCATTCCACAACTCCTTCTCTCTCATTCGAAACACCATCACCCAGTCCACCATTAAACCCAACTCCTTAACTTCCTCCACGACGACAATCACAACGCGAAACGCGACCACCTGCTAATCTTGCTGACTACTATTGTAATTCCTTTCTTCCAGAACCAACCAGTTCATCTTCAAAGTGTTCTCATCCTCTTAGTTCTGTTCTTTCATATAGTCGCTTCTGTTCCCCTCACCTTCACTACCTTATGTCTCTCTTCACGGATTCCGAACCAAGTAGCTACCAGGAAGCTAAACATCATGTTTGTTGGCAAGAAGCCATGAAAGCTGAGGTAGAGGCATTAGAGTTGAACCATACCTGGACCATTGTTGATGTTCCCTTAAATGTCAAACCTATCGGTTGCAAGTGGGTTTACAAGATTAAGCAGGACCCAAATGGTTCAGTGGAAAGGTACAAGGCTCATTTAGTAGCAAAGGGTTTTGCTCAAACAGAGGGTGTGGATTACTTTGAAACTTTCTCTCCTGTTGTGAAGATGGCCATTGTCCGAGTGGTACTTGCTCTTGCTTCCATTCATCGCTGGACTATACAACAACTCGATGTCAACAATGCCTTCTTACATAGAGACCTCTCAGAGGATGTTTATATGACTGTTCCACTAGGTGTTTCTGTCTCTGATACACCCAAATGTTGCAAATTGCACAAGTCTCTTTATGGGTTGAAACAATCTAGCAGAAAATGGTATGAAAAATTATCTATCCTACTTCTCTCTTGTGGGTATCAGCAAGCTCAGGCTGATCATAGTTTATTTGTCAAAACTGCTGATACTAGTTTCACTACTCTCATTGTCTATGTTGAAGACTTCATCTTGACGGGTAATTCCACTAATGAGATGGCTCATATTAAGCATGTGCTTCATTCCAATTTTCGTATTAAAGATCTTGGCATACTCAAGTATTTCTTGGGTATTGAAGTTGCTCATTCAGAGACTGGTATCTATCTTTGTCAACGCAAATATTGTCTTGATCTCATGCGTGACTCATGATTGTCGGGTTGCAAGCCTTGCTCTACACCCATGGATAACTCTCTTAGGCTACATCACGATGATAGTGAATTACTCACTGATGTTCTCTCTTATCGCCGATTGGTTAGGCGTTTGTTATATCTGACCACCACTCGTCCAGATATTGCATTTGCAACTCAACAATTAAGCCAATTCATGTCCAAACCCACTCGTTCTCACCTTGCCACCGTTATGAGAGTCTTAAAGTATCTAAAAGGTCGTCCAGGACAAGGATTTTTCTTTCCCCGTGATTCTCAAATTCAATTGACTAGCTTCAGGGATGCTGATTGGGGCACTTGCATTGATTCACGACGATCCATCACAGGCTACTTTTCTTTATTGGAAGTTCTCTCATCTCGTGGAAGACAAAGAAGCAGAACACAGTTTCCAGATCTTCTTCTGAAGCAGAATATCGAGCTCTTGCCTCGACCACTTGTGAGTTACAATGGCTTACTTACTTGCTCAAAGATTTAAAGGTCCCTTGCTCTCGCCCACCTGCTCTTTATTGTGATAACCAAAGTGCTCTATACATCGCCGCCAATCCTGTTTTTCATGAATGAACCAAACATTTGGATATTGATTGTCATTTAGTTCGAGAAAAGTCTCAAGCTGGCCTGATGCGCTTACTTCCTATCTCATCTTCCAATCAATTGGCTGACATTTTTACTAAAGCTCTTCCTCCACGACTTTTTGGCACTTTTCTATCCAAGTTGGGACTGGTAAACTTATTTGACCCTCCAGCTTGTGGGGAGTAACAAAGACAGAAGAGGCTCACGAGGTCAAAGCCAACAAAATTAGGGTTCTACATAACAATAGAACATTCTAGAATTTGTTTGATGTTTTAGGGTGCTGTTGTATAAATCATCAATGTGTACTTGGCAGTAATAACATAAGAATCTCTTTCACAAATATTTTATTATATTCACTTCTCTGTTATTAATATTTCACTTATCCGTTCTTAATAATCAGGAAGTTATTAATGAAAATTAAAATAGAAATGATTGACTTGTTTTTTTTTTTCTTTTTAATGTAAATGGTACTATTTTTGTTGAGATTTATTAAAATGAATTTTTTTAGGAAAATAGATAAGCACAACCTTTGAGATGCAAAAAATATTTTTACTTTGCATATAAATCAGAATATTCTTTTACTGAACACAACTTTAGTATTATATATATATATATATATATATATATTAATTTTT
>Ga0209489_100662_pt1 | contig 67021 bp, 30 predicted proteins | sample SiratrowhiteBW_FD_187527 | JGI IMG/M metagenome (GOLD analysis project Ga0209489, IMG submission 187527) | Root nodule microbial communities of legume samples collected from California, USA - Siratro white BW (SPAdes) (version 2) | ecosystem: Host-associated > Plants > Roots > Nodule | place... | reverse complement strand
TTATTATTATTATTATTATTATTATTATTATTATTATTATTATTATTATTATTATTATTATTATTATTATTATTATTATTATTATTATTATTATTATTATTATTATTATTATTATTATTATTATTATAAGAAGAAGAAAAAAAATAAAAGAATTTCATTAAATTGAATTATAAAATAAAGTAAAATTTAATGAAAACTATCTCATAACTTAAATTTTAAAATATAAATTAAGAAGTCTAAAAACTGCTCCTTCCCATGTATGGAATTTTACCATATCATATGAATTGTGGTATTTTTTAAAAATTAAAAATTCCAATATATAATATGATGTAGTTCTACACTTTATAATATTATTAGATTTTAATTTTCCAAATTTTTTTTTAATCACAATTTCTAGTTCACACCCACATTCTGTAATTGATTTTTTATATTTTAATTATGGTTGTATTCATCGCCCATTTTCTTAACTTTCGCTATCATCATTCTTAAATTGACTACCATTCCTTTTATTATTGCCTCTCATTGTTATTTGTCACTATCTCTTTGTTCGATTACTAGTATCTTGTTTATTATCAATGTTAATATATTTACACAAATACTTATCATGTATATTTATGATAATCAACTCTACGCTCTTGTCACCGTACTAACCAACATTATTTACTATTCATACATGTAGGTACCATCAATGCATGTCATGGTCATGGTGCCTATTATACAGACGTTTGTTTTTTTGCATTTATTTTTAGAAGAAAAAAAAGTCACATAATTTATTTATAAATTCGTTTATGTATAAATTTAAAATAAAAATGTTAATTACCTATACTAAAAATCTATACAAATTAATTTATGTACAAGTTAATTTTAACTTGAAAATAAATTATTTTTTTAAAGAAAAACTTATAGAGAAAAATACCTGAACAAACTCTAGATTGTTATCCTCTTTCTAATCATTTTCATTACCAACATTATTTTTATCATTTACAATACTATATTGTTAGTGTTATTATAAACATTTTTTCTATAGATTAATTCTATTTCCAAACATTTTATATTATTATTATTAAGTTGCTTATTGTACATAAAAAAGTTTTTTATGTTAATATTCCTTTTGTAACCTTTTATCATAAGAGATTACTAATAGCATATAATTAGACAGTAATGAAATATAATATTTAATCTACCAACTAGTAGTATATATAAATATAATATGCTTCACAACATTCAAATATAAAGTCTTAATAAAATGGTAGAATATCGCCTATAAATAAAATATCAAATTTTTAAGTAATTTTATTGTTATTCCTTTTTACTATTGAACCATATAAAATTATAGTAGTTTACAAACATATATCTAAAGATGGACTAATTTAATTTTTAAATATCATATTATAATAGAATACATATAATAGAATATTATAATTGAATACGTACATATCATATAAACATCAGTTTTATCACATTTTTAATAAATATATCGCAAATTACACACCAAAATTAAAAAAAAAATCCTCTATAATATATGTTAGGTATTCAAGTGTGAGTCTAAGTCCCACATTGGGTATGAATGAGAAAGTTGAACAACATATAATAAACAAGATCCACAAACCTAACGTCTTAAAGTTTTGGATTGAAGATGGTGTCATTCCCTTATATGTTGACTCATGTCTCATTGTTTGAGATCTCCCGGTGTTTCCCCCTCAGATTCTCTCGACAAGTGATATCAGAGCCGTTGGTTTACGGCTTGAGCGAGTCAATTGAGCAAGTACAGTTTGACCCTGTATCAAAAGTCTTCTTGATAGTGATTTCAAGCAAGCGTTTTCCGTAAAGTCCCCCGTATAAGTGTGAGTAGTCCAGTATAAATATGTATCAATGTGGTGGAGGAGTGACTCTCACTTAAAGGTAAGTAGGTACATGTTTCACTAGAAATTAATATTTTACATATTAAATATAACCGCGTACAAATTTACTTTATACTCATATTAAAAATTAAATACGGTCAATATATGTTATTTGTAAATAAACTTAAATTGTGTTATATTACAAATTTTAAGAAAGAATTATAATTTTTGTTTTAAAAACGACATTAAAAAATAACAGGCAAACACCGTTTGAGGAAACAACCATTACTTGAGCACTTTTATCTTTAAGTATATGGTGTGTACTATTTTAGAATTCATGCGTCACCATCTTTATAAGGAATTAATTATTTGTTTTTCCACGGTATTCTTTATCAATATTTTTCTCAAATGATATACAAAAACTTACTCAATCATTCGACACCTAACATTTTAGAACACTTAATAACATACATTTATACATTTCAAATATAAAATATACATTAATTTCATTACATCCATATTCACTACATTAACTCTACACAATATAATTATAAAGTAAATTTCATGCCATTTAACCTAGTGGTGGAAAATCACACATATAATATGATTATAGCGTGATTGATTTTATAAATAGACTACCACTTCTATTAAATCCCAACTTTTTTATAAAATAAATACCACAAATAAAATATAGTAAAAAACTAATTTAATATATACTTAAAAGTAATATCAATAATTACTAACACGTTAATATTTATTTAATTATTAAATTTTGACATTACAATTATGACAGCAATAATGTCCAATGTATTTTCATTTCCCAATTCCACATGTGGAATATTCATTCCCCTTTGTATATTCCTTTAGTTATTTTTTAAAGGAAGTGTTAGTTTGACTTATGTTGATTTAAGAAATTACTTTGCGTTACGTTAGGAGGAAATTTCGTTGTACATGATGAAAAAATGTGATAGTAATTTGTAGAAGGAGAAAAGTTTCAATAGAAGGAAAGTGACATAAGATTACAAAATATATGATAAAAATTTGGGTGCAGACTTTAGTGATTACACGTATGCAATGTCAATGGTCCCAATTCAACAACCTCTGATGTGTACATGTTTTTTCTTTTGACCACTTTGTTTGGCAAAGGAGTTCCTTAGAGCAAGGCCACAAATAAATCGTGGTTCTAAGGACGCGGAGGACTATAAGGTTGGAAAGGCCTCTAGTGTTACCATCAGTGAAGGACAAAGTCGTTGCTTGCCAAAACAACAAACTCACCGTGACATACATCACACCCTTTAATTCATTATTTCTAGATTTTCGCAGTCCAAATTCATTACGTATCATATGATCTTAGGTTGATTTTTTTTTTATTTTTCTTGTGTAATAAATGTATAATAAGACCGATCCACTCACTCATTTAAATTACATTTATATTTAAAAATACTTTTTTTTATTAAACGTTGTGTTTTTTCACAAGTTGATCTGAGATTTTTATATATGAGATTTTTATCATGATGTGTCGTTGACCGGAAAGAAGTACATCTAGAAGTCCTTCATAAATTAGATATCTAACCCAAACATTTAAAGTTTATTTAAAAATTTATAAATAGAAAGATGATCTCAAGACACAAGGTACTATTATTTTAATCTTACTCATTCTCTAACTCTTTAAAACTCATACGGTTAATTGATTTGAGCGTCAGAGTACTTGCAAGGATCGAGAACGTAACTAGGAGCAGGAAAAACTATAACAGGAACTTGGAAGCAGTTGAAGCTTATTAGAGATCTCACATCAACTAGAGATAAGATCTTTCAATAGTTTATAAATGGGTGCAAACCTCACCTTTAAAGGCGATTTTGTAAAGTTAAATTAGGCTTAAAGTCCACCTCTTGATATGATATCAGAGCTTATCCTAGCAAGATTGTTGGGCCTATTGGGCCATCCGCGACCTTTACATATAAGTTTCACGCTCGAGTTGAGGAGACTCAACGTGACGGGGGGTGAGCCTATCCTAGAAAGGATATTGACTAAAGATGAGACCTTTTAAACTAGTTTTGTAAAGTTTTATAAGTTTGAATTAGACTTAAAATCTATTTCTTGATAATAAAGTCCGAAAACTCTAACCAAGTTTAAGTTTAATTCACCATATTCAAATATTATTTAAAAATTGAAAGCATTTAATAAAATATTTATTGTGCATCAAATTTTAAACTAGTTTTGTAAAGTTTTATAAGTTTAAATTAGGCTTAAAATCTATTTTTGATAATAAAATCCTAAAACTCTAACCAATCGTGTTTAAGTTTAATTCAACATATTCAAATATTATTAGAAAATTGAAAGCATTTGATAAACATTTATTATGCATCAAACGATTTGTAAACTGTAGAAAAACATAATAAAATCATGAATCTTATCCTATTAAACATTGACGAGCTATAAAATGATATTGATAAAAAAATAATGTTTTCAACACCCTAGCAAACAAGCAAACAAATAAAATAAGGTGTACTTTTAAATACCACCCTTTATTTGCTAGCTCGTATAACAGTGAAAAACACTAATTCCTATGTAGCTTGAATTATATTGAACTTATACTAGCATGGGCATCTAAAATTGAATCTTTCTCTATGCACCAAATATAAAAGCCTATCAGATTAATTGACAACTCATACATAACATGTGTTTTTATATTTGGATTCCACGAATATACTCTTGTATTCATTCCCTATCTTTTAAAAGTGCACTAATTTTAAAAAGATAATATGCAGGAATTACAACAAAAATAATCAGAACTAGCTAATAATCCAATTTTATATTGTAATTTGCATCAGTTCAAAAACTTCCAATACATTTACCTTATTATTCCTAGAAATAATGTTATTTTCTCTTCTACCATATACCTCTCATCATGTTCATATTCTTTCAAAGTAGGTATGGTACCCTATTGCATATTATTGATAGCTAGGTTATGTGATTGAGAACTTCCTCCTGTTCATTTGTTTATGTATGAGACTTTGTTGCATGTAAAAACAGGTGGTTGGTTGTTTGATTCTAGTGACCACATATAACATAGATATTATCCCTAATAAATAACTTAAAGAGAAAACTTGCAAAAAACAAAGTAATAATTAACTTGTAAAGAACAATAATTAACTCATAAGAAAAGATGATTCTTGTGCATACATTTGGAATGAGGGGCTGCTCTATATATTATGCAGGCCAATGAGCAAGGAGGGAACACCTTGTCAAGAGAGAAAATGTCACTGCCCAACTAAAAATTGTTGCAATAAATAAATTTATAATAATTGAGTTGTTTGAGTTAGGAATATATAAAAATGGGGTGAGACATGTCCATATATAGCATCATAGTTTGATCAAGGTCAGAAGGTCAAGAGAATGAAAACCAATAAAAAAAGGAAATGAAAGGAAAATACATGAATAAGCCATTAACTTCATGTAATATTTAAAACAATGTTCTAAAATATGATAGTTTTGACCATGCTAATGAAGATGGGAAACTACTTGCTCATGCAAATTAAATGTTTTTGTTGCAAAATTCTTTAAAATCAACTGATCACAATTATTAGAAGTAGAATGAAGTTATCCAGTGTAATGGGTGGGTGGCATATAAATGGTGAATGACTTTTTATATCACAGGACACAAAATAGAGATATGAAAGTGATGGTTTAACCATACAGAACCTATGTTTAGTGGAGGAGTTGATGGTTTTTCTAGCATCAACGGCAAGACTCAAATGAGTGGTTATTATAGAATTTTGCTACTTTTTTCTACATTCAATGGTCATAGATAATTCTGATTGGAGTTGCGTTTCGAATTCATCATAACTTGTTAATCATTCCCGTTTTTTCTTCATAATAAATAGTTGTTCTTATTCACACTATGTTTATAATACAATCTTCGTAGTTTGTCCAAACTATTTTTTAAGGAAACTGAAGAATCTAAAAAATGTAAGGTCTCTTCCTAACAAAATTTGTCTGTATAGGCTGTTAGAACCTTCAACTACTTAGTTTAAAAAATTTGTGTTCTTTTTTGTGCAATTAAACAAATTTAAGTTTAAATTGGGAGTGACAATTTAAGTTTAAGACTAACCAAATACATTTAAGCATAAGGATTACTTAATTCTGTTTTGCTAGTGAATTCTTTAGATTTCAATTTTAGCACCTACATATTTTACACACCCATAATTTCACGCAGCCTTCTCAGTGACAAAAAAAATTAAGGACTGCGAAAACTCCTAAAAGTATGTTTAAATTTTTTTTAGGAAGAATGAAAGTGTAGTGCTAATAAGCATAGTAAATTAATTATTGAGTTTTTAATGAGAGATATGCTTAAATTTAATAGTATACCATGTTTTAAATATGATTAACATTAAAGAGAAGATATATATATAAAAAACAGCTTATGAAAATTCTAAATATAAAGATAGAGTTCTCAAATATGAAAAAAAAAATTAGGGGTGGAAGAGACTTGATAATTATACTACTAAATCAAAATCTATTAATTTTTTTTATATAACATTCAACTTTCTCATCTTTATTTAGTTTAAAATTTTTAATTTATATTTATATTTTTTCATTTATCTCAATATATTTTCCTTAGCTTTATTACTATGTGAATTGTTTTTACTACAACACATGTTCGTCTTTGTCTATTGTCATCTACTATTACTATTTTTAGAACTGAGAAAAATTTAACATTAATAAAACAGGATTATGTCTATAAGAAATCATAACAGTATTTTTACAAAAAGTCTTAAGACTAAGTGTTTATTGATATTTTTTAGTTATATATCATTCAAACTTTATTATTTTTACTTAATCTAAAATTTTCATCTTATACTTATATTTCTAAAAATAATAAATTACAATAATAAAGATAATATCCGTAAATTACAATATTTGGAGGATATACCGCCACAACCGGAGGGGATTGGAAGCGATTTTCCTGAACTCATTTCTTAATTAAAAAGAAGGACAACGAAAAGTAGCAAAGTTCAAAATTTAGGTTAAAAAAAGTCATAAATTCGGTCCGTCATAATGGGAGTGAAAGGAATAACTTCATGTTGTCAACAACCTAATTCAGAGTACTTTTTCCTACTCTTTAGCAGCATATATTTTCTTACTTTTTTAAAGTATATAATTCTTTTATTTTAACTATAATTCAGCATGTGCAATTTTACTTCATTATTGATAAATTACATAAACATATAAATTATAGATTCAAATCAAATAAGAGATTTTTGTTTTTAATTGTTGTCGTTGAATAAACTAGTTTCATGTATGACAGAAGATAATTTGTGAAACAATGGTTTGATGTTAGGTGTGTTTGGTTAAGTATTGAAGAGAACATGTTAAAAAAAAATGATTTTGTGTGATTGGTAGAAGGATAAAATATTATAATATTTTTTTACATGCTTTTACTTATGAGTCTATTTTTTTATTAAATCAATTAAATTACATAAGTTTTGAATTTTTTTTTTGTATATTTTTATTCTACTAAATAATTCAACATTATTTTTTTTGTTTATCTATTTTCTTATCTCAAATTATTCTATTTCCATTTACTTTATTTATTATTTTCTCAAAACCAAAACAATGCTTGAGTGATTTCAATGTTAGTGGTATTTGCACCTTTTAATTTGCCAAAAGAAAAAAAAATTGTAATTCAAGATTAATACATTTTTTTTATTCTTTAAATTGCTCTCAGATAATAACTTATTTAAATTATATTCATATGAAAGACACTCCACTAATTAGCCTAATAACATATCATTAATTATGTAAATATATTTCAAACTAGTACAATGAAATATTATGTGAAGCAATTAATCAAATACCTTTGTAAGTTAGGAGGTGGAAGGAGGCATGTGAGTGAGTTTCGGGGTTGTTGGCAGCATCACACCCAACAACAAAAGCTGGTGAAGGTGAGGTCAGAGATGATTAAATTTCTTCAATATTTTAATATTTTTATAAAGATTTTTATTCAAAGCCATAAATTCTATTTTAATAAAGTATTTTAAAATTTAATAAAGGAAACAGTGTTAGATTACTTCTGTAATAATGTCTCATTATTTTATGTGATTATCAATTAAGTCACAACTTTCTCAAAGAAAAAAAAAACATCACATGCTAAATTAGTATTATTTAAAACAGTCAAATATTTATTGATTTAATTTTAATATCACTAAATGAGAATAGCTTTAATTTTAAAATTGTGGAAAAAAAACTAAATGACTAATATATTTTAATATATTTATAAAAGATAATTGTGTGGATGTCAAAGAATGTATCTGTCATTAATTAAAAAGTATTACATAATATAGAAAACTAATTATTAATAGTCTCAAATTCGAATTCTAAAAATATAGTAAGGTTAAATATTCAAGTTCCGTGATCCCTGATGATGGCAGAAAAACCTGACTTGAGGAAGTTGTCTTCTCTAGGGTGGGGCCCACATATTTTCTCGAGAACAACAATAGAAGTAATTACTACGTAACAGAAAAAATTGTCTTTGATTGCCATTTTTATTTAACTAGATTTATAAAAGTTGAAATAATAATAATTACAATTTAAAACATTCATTTGAAAAAGAAGAGAAAAATACTGTGGTTATGGTCTAAATAAAAGCAATTATAAAAAAATGACTTGTAATAATTAATTTATTCAGTTGGTCTGAGACAACTCAAGGAGAAGTAAACGTTTTCACACGTACGAAGCGGCAAAACACGTGAGTTTCTAGATGTTTGACAAATTTTTCAAAGGCTTGTTTTCTGCTCTGTCATGTCACCATTCAAATCGAAAGTGGTTTCGCATTTGCATGCTTCCGTCCACATTTATTCTCCCCTGTTTTTTTATTATTTCTATGCTTCAATGGTCAAAGACTTTCAAAAAGTTCTGGGATTCTAATACCACCCTTCATAGTCAAAAAACCAACGCTTCCTCAATGAAATAACACAGAAGAAAGTGATCTTTAGACACATCTTCATTTGGAATTTGGGTAAGGTTGCACCTACTCCTTCAACTTTCCAACAACGCTGTCTCTGTCTCTGTCTTCCGTTTCAATCCCTTATCTATTCTTCGTTTTTCCTCCTTATTCTCTGTTCCTTCTCTGTTTTTTTTTCATGGGAGTCTCCTTCTGCTGTACGTGCTTTAGTCCCCTTCCTTCTCTCGCACTCTTGAATTTCCGTAGATCAACTTCGTCACCTGCAAAAGCTATCTGATTTCTGTTTGTGTTAAAAAGGGGCATGCATGCATTAAAAAGACAACCTTTGAAAACATATATGGGTGTAGCTCTGTTTTTTTTTTTTTGTTTTTTAGCCTGTGATGAGATAGATCTTTTAGATATATTGTTTGTGTTTTGCTGAGGTTTGCCTGAGAATTTGGTTTTCCCTATTTATTAGGATTTTAATGCGACATATTTTTGCATTTGTTGTGGTTAATTGAGTTTTGATTTGACTGGATGGAACAGTCACAGTAGGATCGGTTGATACGAAAGGTGAGGCAGGGGACACTCGGAAAGAGATGGCTCAGAACGGAAGAGTTATGCAAAATTGTGTTTATGCTCCTAATCCCTACCATGAATGCACCGAGGCTTGCTTGAAAAGGATCAAGGAAACTAAGCCTGGCAAGCCAAGTAAAAATAAAAAGAGTTCTGGTCAGTTTTTTTTTCCTGTTTCCTTAACTTTTCTCATAACTGCTATCACTGTATTTTGGTCATCAATCTAATCTTTTTTCGAATGAGTACCAATTAGATATAATTTGCACAAGTTTTGGAATTTGGGTTATGGCATTCTTTTTATCCTTTTTTAAAAATCACTTCTTTTGTACTATGGAGTGAACTGTTTAATTGGGATAACCTCTTGATGCTGGCATCAATTATTCGTGTCAAGGTTTTAAATTGTAGTCCCCATCATGTTTTTTCACCTGCCATAGACGATCTATGGCGATGTAGGGTGAAGAAAAGGAGAAGAAATAATGAGATTTATCTTTGATTTTGGCATAGTATCCTTGATCTTTTGGTAGAGCACACATTCTTAATCATAGTATCCTTATGCCTATAGAAACTAAGGACTCTCAACCACTCGTTGGCGTCTGATCTGAGATGTGGTTCTCCAAGAAATTGTGAATTGGGGCCTTTAACACTGTGGAAATTGCAGGAAGATGTGGCTGCAATTGCTGTAGTGATGTAGTCCCAGTGAGTTGACTTTGCGGATAAAATTGCGATCACTGAACAATTTTTCAAACCTTGTTCCCTGCATTCAGTTTCCCGTTGATTCACACATTCAACAACTCATGTTTTATTTCAACAAATCAGACTTAGAACATGCATCCAAAATTTTGAATCGTCCCTTCTTCATCTAACTGTTAATAATTCAACGAATGCGTGAAAAGTTGACTGCTTTGTATGCTACTAACTGATTACTGATATATGTTCCTGTTCTGTATGTCTGTTTTTCCTGTGCCCTTTAAGGGCATTTGTGATTGTTTGCTGAGGCTGTTTTCACTTGTTTATATACATCAACTTTGTTTTAAACTTTATAGTGAGCGTGCAAAAAAATATGTTGTTTATATGGTCACCAGTTACAAATTACCATGTATGATAAAATTATTGACTTTCGTACTAAGTATTTAAAAAGTCGGGTGATTTCTAGTTCAATGACAATGTAAAATTTATTATACTTATTGCATGAAAAATTAAATTGTAAAAACACTTCAAATTTAAGCAATATATATTTGGGAGTGCCCAGTTGCCAATGCCTGAACACTTGTAAGATCTGTCTTTCTTTTTTTTTTTTTCCAAAGATTATCGCAGAAGTGTTACGGATGGTGAACTTGGCAAAAAGGTGAATGAAGGAAAACGCAGGCCCTCCTCAGGTTGCCCTAAAGCATCTAATCCGTACCATGTCTGTGATGATTACTGCCAGAAAAGAATGTCTGGGGCTGATTCAGGTTTCCCTCCATTTCTTATCTGCCATTTAAGGATTTGTGATATAAATTTCGGTGAAAATTTTCTCATTTTAATCTGTTTAGTAGCTTGTAAATTGTGTCTTGTGTTGAATTTCTGCGCTCAGAGAATTTTAAAGCAGGATTTCTCCATTATCTGACTTAATCTTCAAAAAGAATTGTCATTTACATACACCCCATATGAAAAGAGTTGCAATTTTGAAGATTGAGTGTCATTACTGATTTCACTTCTGTTCTGAGTGCCATTGCTTTTTGCAATTTAAACATTACACAGCTCATTGTATAAACCTGCACTATATGTGTAATTGGTTTGTCTAGTTCAGAAATATATAGTTAATGTCATTCATACTAACGATAAGATAGACATCGATTATATATTTTATGATATAATATGAATGGACCACACGCTTCAGGCCACCATGATAATATTTATATATGATTCAACTTTGAATGGTGGTTAAGAAAACGCTAGCTGCCCAGCCATGTTTGCCTGCTAAATTTGTTTGACTAGTCAAAATATGTTACTTGGAGTTGATAAACAGATCATTGGTATACCTTAGATCTTCCATTATCAATATGTTCTGAGTATTCTCTTAAATTGCAGGTGCCATGTCATTAAACTTTGACACCAAAAAGAAGGTTGGTTATAAGCCAGAACTCCCAGTTCTTGACAGTGTTCCGCCCTCAAAAATTGGTGCTATTTATCTCTCTGATGCTTCATCCCCATTATCAAGTTTTTCTGAGCAGACAAAAGGGGAGCCAAAAAGCTCCGAGCTAATACCGGTTTCTGGAGAAATCCATGTCCTGGACGTCATGGTAGTGCCCTCTCTTTTCTCCTTTTTGGTCAAACCTCACATTTCTTCAGTCAAAATTTCTCTCTATATTATGGCCTAATACAAGCAAACCAAATAAAGCATATACTTGACTTGTCTCTTGTCCTTGTTTCTTTTGAAAGGCTACCAACAACAAGGTCCAATCAAAGCAGAATGGGGACAAAAACGCTTCACCAAAAGTTGTTCCAATCACCTCTGTTGATGACATGGGAGGCCTTACTAAATCAGATGGTGGGTCCATGAAATTTTGCTTCTCTGGTGGTCTCAATGAAGACAGTGATGGCGAGGAGACTGAGTCTGTGGTCTCTGAGGCACGTGTCCCAGTTGGAAAATACCATGTGAAAGAAAGCTTTGCTCCCATTCTGAGATCCATCTTTGAAAAATATGGTGATATAGGAGCAAGCTGCCACTTGGAATCAGTTGTGATGCGATCATACTATGTGGAATGTGTGTGCTTTGTGGTCCAAGAGCTGCAATCTACTCCAATATTTGAATTGACAAAGTCCAAAATCAAGGAACTCTTGGCCATTATTAAGGATGTAGAATCTGCTCAGCTTCGTGTGGGGTGGTTGCGCAGCATAGTTGATGAAATTGGTGACAGCATTGAACTGATCGATGAGCACCACATAGCAGAAATGGCAAAGGCTAACTCTGACCGTGAAGTGGAAACACTGAACAAGGAGCTAGAAGCAAACATGGAAAGTTTAGCTGAGAAAGAACAAGAGGTAACTGATATCAAAACAAGAATTGAAGAGATCAGAAAGCGCTTGAGCGAGCTTGAGCTCAGGTCTTCTCATTTGGACAAGAACATCTTGTTACTGAAATCCAAGGTTGATAATTTAGATAGCAAATGCTTGCTAGATGAACTAGTGTAACGAAACCGTTCTTTCAATTTCCTTATGATATTGCTTAAATTGTAGAATATGAAACTGAATAAACGCATCAAGTACGTACATTTTTAAGCTAGGCAAGGTTTGATATGATTACATATTGCACCCACACACGCACATTTTTAAGCTGTATTTCCATTTATTTTTATTTTCAATTTTACTTTTATCTAAATATCCCAACAATATGGGGTTCTTGAAAATGTAGTCGTAACCGACAAATTGAAGACATTGTTTTATCATCTGCTATACTATTTCTTTAGAACTGATATGATAGTCCCATATTGTTTCACTCTAAACATTACTTTGTTTTTGGTAGCACTTTACTTTGTTTTTGCTGAGTGTTTATATATAATATGGGTTTTGATAATCTTACGTGGTACCAGTCACGTAACGTGAGTTGACAATAATAATAATTTTTTAATTAGAGGTGGTAACTGAATTAAAAAATAATATTTTATTGAAAAAGAAAAGTTTAATGTGGAGATTAAGATGAATTTAAGTTTAGGATTGTATTTGGTGTGTGCTGTGGTTTATTGTGTGATGAAAGGAATATGGTTTATTGTGTGATAAAAGGAAATTCATAAACGATGGTTAGTCGTGAGGTTGCAAGTGGTTGTCTTTTTAGGTAGCAGTATGATTATGGTTTTCTCGTGTCTTCTCACCTATTTTTCATCTAAATTCTTGTCTTTTTCACTGACCTCTTTTTTTCCCCAACCACACCTTCAAGATGAAAAACTTTAAAACTTTGTTTTCTTTTTACGATATTAAGATCACAATAAACTTATCAGATCTTCTTTTTTTGACAACAGCGTTCCGATTTGAGCTTCTTCTATCCCTCCGAATGACTTCAACTTCTATTTTTCTAGTTCAGTCACTCAATTTTCCAAAATATAGACTTTGATCATTTACTATACTATTTCCTTACCAGTGATAAGATAGTCTCATATTATTTGTGTTTTACATTATACAGTTTTACATCATATAGACTTTGATAATCTACTATAATATTTCCTTATTACTGATACCTTTCACACTAAACTTTTATGCTTGTTGTTGAGAATGAGGAAAGGACTTTTGCTTTTCTTCTTTTTCTTTTAGACTTGATGTTTAAAAGTCTTTGAAAATTGGAAAGCTATGCGTGTTTATTTAGAAGTGAATAGCAGAGCATAATAGGTATGTTGGCAGTTGAAAACAAAATGTGAAAGAACAGAAAATAACTTTGGACCATATGTAAACAAAGCATGATTGACCGCAAGCATTCATTGGAAGAGTCATTATTGAAAGTTTTAATTTTCTTTATGTAAATCTCATTTTATCACTTTATTTATAAAAGATGACTTTAACTAATATTGTTAAGACAAAAAAGAAATATTTTTCATATTCTTATGATTCATGATTTTAAACATTATGTGATGTCATCATGTTCTAATAAAGAAGTCTATAAAACCTAAACCTTAAATTTATTACTCTCATAATAGACATGTCTTTGCTAATTTTCATTCTTTCTCAATATTGAAACACACATGTTTGATTTCTTTTTATTATTTGCTGAAAAAGTTTTACCTCGCCGTGTGTACACAACTTACATGAAGCTTTTAAGGTTGGTCTTACATATATATATATATATATTTGTTTGTGTATTTCTTTTTTACAAGGGAGGAATGTAAATTGAATGGTAAATGCAAACATTGGAGTAAATTAAAAAGAATTATGCTATATCTCTCTAAATTTTGTTAAAATTATATTACTTGTTTGATGTGATTAAATCTGATGTTTTAAAGAAATTACAAGTATATTGTTTTATATAATAAGTTAGTTTGGTGGATTTATTTGATCTTTTCCTTTTTTATTTTATTTTTCTTCTTTGACTTATACGTTATTTCTAGTTTTTTCTTTCTCATCTTCTCTAAATCTCTCGAACAATATCTAATTTTTATTTTTTTAAAAAAAAACTTGTAGTTAGAAGGTAAGCAAATGTAAGTCATTACAATATTTGATTTAAATAAGTTTTCTTTTATTTAAAATCTTTCTGTGAATGTTTCAAGATTATATTAGTTTTGTCAATTGAGATTTTGATAAGTATTTTAATTGATTTGGTGGTGTTTTATTACGTTCTTTAAGAATTTCGTTATCCTTCCAACTCTCTTTTTCTATTGTTGGAAAAAAAAAATAACTATTGAGTAAGAGAATCATTTTGAAATATAGAAAGAACTTATAATGTGTAATGATAATTTGTTGAAATGATTAAAACTGGCAACTGAGAAGTGTGGATTGAATTTATTGTTTATGTAATTATTGTGTTTTGCACATGAAAATTGGTATGGTCAAATTGAGTTATCTTGATCAAAGTAGGTAAATTTTGTAGTAATTAAATATATAACGCTTGTTTGAGTGACTAAGTGGATGTTCAAGTAATAATATTACATGTTCTAATTGTGTTTTAGGTTGGAATGAGACAGTGAATTAAAAGATTAAGAACCAGTGAGATAATTTGGTTTTGGAAATTTTTTATGAAATTGCATAGTTATGAAATTATAAAAGTAAAATGGATTTAAATTTGAAAAATATAAATAAAGACAAAAGAAATAGTTTTAGACGGTAGAATATTTTTACTGGTTAAAAAATAACTTAAAAAGAGAAAGGTGTTTTTTAGAGAATAATAGCTAAATAATCAAAATAAAATCAGGAATAAGAGCAAAGTCTATCCACAATACCATTTGTCCCCTAGAGCACTGCATTAGAGAATAACACAAACCCTAATCCCAAAAATTTTTTTTGCAAGAAAAACAAAAAAATATCACATACCAATCTCTTTGGTGCGGGATTCAACTGCAACCGATAAAATCCTCAAATCCGAATCCCATTCCCAATTCTTCTTCTTCTTCTTCTTCTGTCGTTAAGGTTCGTATCTCTCTTCCCTTAGGTTTAATTATTTACTGCGAAGTGCGAACGCAACATTAAGCAACAGCAGATTCTTCCATTTCGATTTCACCTGTAATCTACGTTCTTTCAATTCCAATTTCTGTTTGCGCTACTTGTTGCTTCCAATTTTTGAAATATGAAGTTTCATTAGGGTTTTGACACGAATGTGTTTGCTTGCTATGCGGTAACGTAACAGATCAGGGGATAAATTCTTTCTACGACATGACCGGAGAACGAGCAGTGCATCCCGATTGCCGGAATGCTAGTAATCCTTTTCATGAATGTAGTGATTACTGTTTTAGAGTGATAGCTGAAGCCAAAATTAGGTCACAACAACGACAACCTGGTTAGTTTTTCTCTCTACTAATTGTATAGTTGTCTATTGATTTGATTATGTTTACATCTAAATTCCTTCGTGGACCGTTGTTATTCCGTAAATGGTCACTGTGCTAGGTAAGTTTTTAACTAAGATTACAGCACTTTTGTTTAATTATATTGATTTTTGTTCTTTCGTAACTAAAAAGAAATGTTGTATTTTTTGTTTATATGATACTAGTGCTAAGTTTAACTAAAAAAAAGTTTATATGATGTCTATCAGAAGTTGGACAAGGTAGTGGTGGAAGTGACTCTAAGCAAGACATCCCAGATGAGTCACACGCGGATGAGGAAGTACATGATGACAGACCCAATTTTGAAGAAAACACTGACAGTGATTCCGACCAGCCTGCTGAGGAACCAGAGCAAGTGGAGGCTGACTGCACAAAACTTTCTGGGAGACAGAAAAAGTGGATGGAGTTGAGATCCAAGATGGTAAACGGTTGAAAAGTCCCTTGTTTAAAACAATTTATTTATTTATTTCAAGAAAACCTTATTGTTGGTTTGTTTTCCTTGAAGCAAGAAGCAAAAAAACGTAATCAAATTGAAATAGCTGCTGAAAAAAAAAGGATGGAAGCTCCAACCGAGTCTAGGGGTGTTTCAAAACAGAAGTGGCTTGAGGATAGGAAGAAAAAGATTGGAAAACTTCTTGATGCAAATGGACTGGATATGACAAAGGCATATATGCTTGACACACAGGAGGCAGCTGAAGTAAAATACAAGAAATGGGAGAAGGATCCTGCTCCATTCGGATGGGATGGTAATCATTATGTTATTTTGTGGTTGGCATGTGTATAAATGCAGGTTTTTTGCTCTTCTTTTAGTGTGTAAGTTTCAATGCAGTTCCAAAAAAATTCAGATATTCGAACCTGAGTTTTAATGCTCATTTCTTAGTTGTTGACTTAAGAGTATGCTTAGATTTACAAGTTTTTTAGAAATGAGCTATTGCTAAAATCCTAGTGAGGAAAGGCTCGATTGTTGTTGTTATACCATTGATAAAATGTCCGTAAAGTACTTTTTAGACAGAAAAGCTCGGCAAAATATTTGTCTAGATATTTTTTTAAACATACACTGCTGCTACATATAACTTTGGATATTTACATTCTTGTTATCTGAGATCTAAGGAGAGTTTTATCTTACGAGAAATAGATGCCTTCTTATCGTGTGTGTAATTGATTGAAAAATTATCCCAGGGAAATTTCATGTTGTAGAGTACTGATTGCAGCTAATATTTTATTTTATCAGTCTTCAATCAGAAGTCGCTATACAATGCTTACAAAAAGCGGACAAAGAATGTTGAAGTCGATGTAGAAGAATATAATAGAATGAAAGAAGCTGATCCAGAGTTCTACCGTGATGCTTCTAGTCTCCAGTATGGAAAGGTGTGCTACCAAACCATTGATATATTTTTTTCAATATTTGCATTCCATTACCATTCATTCTTTTTGTGACTAACGGTCTTTACTTTCATTTTAGGCACCAAAAATCTCACAGGATAAGGTTGACAGGATGGTACAGGAGCTAAAGGATAGGGAAGAGAAGCGCAAGTCATTTAGCAGGAGAAGACGGTTTCATGAAGAGAAAGATATCGACTCAATCAATGACCGTAATGAGCATTTCAACAAGAAGATTGAGCGAGCCTTTGGTAAATACACGCTGGAGATTAAAAATAATCTCGAGCGAGGAACTGCATTGCCTGACTAAGGTTATGTAGTGAATTCAAAATGTTCTGATACTGACAACTTTCAACAGTGGATTGCACTTTTTAGAGTGCCTTTTGATAATGTAATATTATAGTCTAATACTGTGCAATGCACATCTGGAGTAATTTTGAACTTCAAGTAGTACTTGCTTGCTGGAGACCTGGGTTCTTCTCAGTGACACCCTTCCGATCATTGCCTAAATATGCAGTTTCTAAAGAGAATTTAAGGCTGAGGGTGTGTTTGTGGTTCGGTATCTTCCTCCATCCTTGCCGTTGGGATCATGATATTTATGTTTTGATGTTTGGATTGACAAAGAAATGAATGAGATGGATTGGAAATTACATAATAAAATTTTATTATGTTGTATGTATTACATAGTTTATAATCTAATGAAGTTAAACGAAATGTGAATCTACTGCATGATGACACGAATTTATCTACCCTCCGACGTGGGATTTATTGGATGGAATTGGATTTTTTTTCTTTAAATTCATGCTACTCATTTATCTTTCTTTAGCCTATAGGCTAATGGTCAAAGCTAAATATAGACTCAGTTCTTTAAACTAAATTACTATAGCCACCAAAACCAATTTCAATGGAACTCCTGAGTGAACCATGATGACACATCAATCTAAAACTGAATAATTTCTACGAGTCAAACGTATGTTGAGTTTACTGGAAAAAATAACAGCTTAACTTTTTTGCTTTTGATGGAGTTTTTAAATTAAAGTCATTATTCCTTTTGTAATAAGCTTATCCAGTTATGCTATAAATTAGGCTATTGAGATTTAATTATCTGTAAGTTAGTCGCTTACCCAAGTATGTATGCAATAAACTAGTCGTTTTTCGTTTAGGAAAATTGTACCACTTTACATGTTAGTTTCAGAGGCAAATTAAGTGATCGAATAAATTTTCATTATTGTGATGATTTCCTTTTTGATAATAGCAATGACTTAAAGAATCGTGGACAGAAATAATTTGGTCGATTAACTTTACAAACAAATTACTTGAATAAAACTCTTCCGAAACCTTTAACCGGATACGCTGACACCAACGATAGAAAACTTTAATTTGACTAGAGTTAAGCGTTAACTATTTCAATTTGGTAAAATATTTTTAAAAAAAATCTATTTCTTATAATTTATAAGATAACCCTTTGATCAATCAGCCACTGAAATTCTAACAAAAATCATAAATAGAGTAAATGCCAGTTATGTTTCACTTTTCAGAGTTATGTCGAAACTCCGAGAAAGAAAACAACCAGGCAAGTTGGTTTTAAGATAAAAATATATTCAAACATGCCAGAACATTCTCCTCTTATCTTTTGAAGGAAACGAGCTGAATCCTCAGGTATAAGTTCATTTTATGTTTAATTAATGTTTCAAATACTACAAACCCATGATGCTGTTATTAAGGTGACAGTCTTTGTATTCACACTGTCATCAGCACTCTACACACACAAAAAGAAAAGACTAACGACAGAGCCCAACTCAACACACAAAAATTGGTCATTTTTTGCAATTGAAGGCCCTTGTAGGATTGAACCACGAGTGTTTATAGCTTTGAAGTTGGCAAACCTGCAAATACAAGGACAACATGCAAGTCCAATTAGTTTTGTTGAAATATTTACGAACAAAAATTATTTTTTATCTTTCTAAAAACTAACAATAACTTTGCATAAAACTAATTTAAAGTTTAACTAATAAAGTGAACATGATTTTATTACCCAGAGCTTTTGCATTGACAATGCTTGGGCATGCAGCTGGTGGTTGAGCATTCTCATTGAGGAATGGTTCCACCCTATTGGCATCAAACCATACTGGGTACCCTTTAATCTTACCCTGCACATTTTATGATTAAGGAGCATAATCAGTTTTACAAAGACACAATTTTCATTTACCATAGAAATAAGTCCAACATGGAGAAACATGTACCAGCACGTTTAGAGCTGCTAGTGTAGCCATTCCCTCACGGGTCCACTGCAAGAAAACATATACATGAAGTAATTGAAAGTGATCTTTACCATAACATGAGTTTAGGATTTACAATTACTTACCTTGGAGGCAGATGCAATGTGGGGTACCACAATGGCATTTTTCAACTCTGCAAGCCCGGGTTTCATGTAGGGCTCTTCCTAATAAAAGTTTCAATTTCACATAGAGACTTAAAAGGTGGTTTTGTTGCAATATGGAATCCAATTATTCAGAGATCAAAAAAGGGTCAGTTACCTCAAACACATCAAGTCCTACTCGAAACATTGGATTCTGTTTCAAATGCTCCACTAGTGCAGCTTCATCAATAACAGGCCCTCTACTGCAATTTATGAGAATTGCTTCCTGTAATAAGGACACCCTCATTAGAAAAATGCACTTTGCATCACTTTATTTCTGTAAATAATTGAGAGAAAAAATATGTTGCATAAATAAGTACCTTCTTCATTTTTGCAAGCCTTTCCTTGTTGACTAGATGATAAGTGGTTTTATCCAACACAGGGTGAAGACTAATCTATAGAAACACTCATGATGAAACATATTAGTTGGAAGAATCAAATGTAACAAGTTACAGCTAGTGCATTAAACTTCCTAAATCAAGTTCTTACTATATCCGCCTCCTGGAGGACCTCATCCATGCTTGATGCCCTTTTCCATGTCACTGGGGTTTCACCACTTGCTTTCAAGAATGCACCATAAGCTGCAATAGGTAAAAGGGTACTCTTAGTTCACACTTCACAGTAATTTGGTTTACAGATAGGACTTGACAGAAAACATGCCTGTGACAAACTTTTCTAGCCTTGTGGACTGGTAGAGATCAAAGTAGATTAGGTTCATCTTGAACCCTTCAACCTGATGCAGAGAAAAGCAACTTTGTTGTCATCACCAAAGCAAGAACATTATTGAGCATGCAACTAACTGAGTCACAAACATCAGCAAACTATATAATGCAATTTCTTGCAAATCACCTATAAACAGCTTAATACATTACAGCCAGAGTGGTCTTTCAAAATTTTGACACAAAGAGAAGATTCAAGTAAAGAAACCAATATGTCAGTTGTTATATTTATGAGTAACAAGCTTAGCATACTACTAAATCAAATGAACCTGATATGTGGGATTGCAACATATAAAAAATTTACCATCATTCTTGCATAAGCGGATCCAATACGACCAGCTCCAATTACACCAACAGTTTGTCCCTTGAGCAAGTTTCCTACAAATCTGTCATAAGAACAAGAAGAGCAGTTTATTAGTTACTTGCAATTCAGTTTATGAAAACTGACAAAGAAAGATGGTAATAATTTTTACGGTATTTAACATTACTCTTCACTTCATGAAACAAAAAAAGTAGTGTAAAAAAATAATTTTCATACAAATGAGGCAGCCATCCATCATATAGTCCTGCCCTCATGAATTCATCTGCCTCAACTATCCTTCTAGCAGCTGCCAAAGACAGAGAAGCTGCCAACTCTGCTGTTGTCTCAGTTAGCACACCCTACAAAATAAAATGAATGAAACTAATGTTACAAAAAACACAACCTCCTCAGGTTATCACTTCCAGTCATAAATCATAGACAACATAAATAATATCATATTTGGTAAAATTTTCAACAAGACTTCCAAGAAAAGAAAATAAAATGAGAAAATCAAATTGTACATATGATCTTTTAAAAAATTACATGAGATAAATTCCATAAATTTAAGTGCACAAGTTATTTTAGTTATTAGAAAAGCTCAATTAAGATCACTTATAAAAAGTTCAACAAGTCCTTAGAAAAAGTTCATCCAAACTATGCTTAAAATCACTTCAGCATCACACATGAACATGGTAGTAATCCTTGCAGCATCTTTTATATTCTATTAAAAGCAAAAGGGTACTCAATCTATAAATGCTAACTCCACACTTTACAAAAGTTAAAAAACACACTTAAGATATAATGTAACAGTAATATCAAAAAGAGATAACTCACAGGAGTGTTTCCAACAGCAACACCATACTTGTTTGCAGCATCAACATTCACATTGTTATAACCAACAGCCATGTTACTGAAAGCTTTCCCTCCAGCTTTGCTCAAAGCAGAGAACAACTCTTCTCCCCAGTCTTCAGTCAACTGCAAAGAGGAACTCCATCACATACCCACCAAGCCAAAACCAAGAAAATCTACACAAAATGATATCTTTTTATAAAATAAACCAATACTACATCAATTTGCAGTATGATTCTCTAATCTATTACCTGTCCTATAACTCCATCGCACTTATCACCAATCAAAGCAATGATGTCTTCAATTGACAATATCGTTTTCTTCTCAGTACATATCTGGATAGCATGTGCAAGACAAACAATGAATCAAAATTTTAACCATACACTAAACTTTGACATGCTCACAAGGTGTCTCAACAAAAGCAAAGAACATAGTATAAAAAGAAACATGGGATGTTTGATTACTTCAAGACGACAATCATTCTGAATGAGAAGATTAATCCACCGAGTTCCAGGCATTGATTTTGTGCTAATAACTCTGTATTTGCCATTTGGGTTCCATACTTCAATGGACACTGGCTTGGCCATGAAGGTAACAAGAGTGTGAAGTGGCTATGGATAGTGGAAGTTGAGGTTGTAATAATTTCAGTTGGTGTTTGCTTATAATGTTAGAGACTTATGATCCAGTGTGAAATAGTATATCATAGTAATTTATTTGTGACCAATAAAATTGGTGCATGGAGAAGACTTTGACCTTTGAGATAACTTGAACACAAAACACAATAGGATGAGGCTGTGGAGAAGAGATGAGTTCAAGAAATTCCATTGTATTTGGGCCTCTCGTTAGGATAATGTTCATTCCATTTCATTAAAGACAAATATAACCTTCTGTTTGTGGCTCATAGTAGCTTCATTCATGGTGACTAAATGCTTGTTCTCTATCCTTTGGTCTTCAAAAACTTTCCATATTTATTAATTTTGTTTAATTTAATCTATAAACATGATTTGTATAAAATGTTACTAACTATGATTCAATTATTTACTTTTGTAATATCATTTTTTATGATAAAATATTTATAATGACATTACATAAAAATCTAGTAACCTAACTATAATAATTTAATAATGTAAAATCATCCACCTCAATATATTAATCTTAATTGCATTATAAGACTGACTCAAAATCTAAACAGGTAAAACAATGACTTTAGGTTTCAAAGTCTAAACAAATTAATATTAATATATTATTATAAAATTAAAAATATTTAATTTTCAAATTATACATAAAAATAACTTTGAATAAAAAATTTAAAATATCTTAACTGGCTGTAAATTTATATCCATATTATAAATATTTTATTAAATTTATATTGAAAGTATAAATATTATTTAATGAATAATATTTTGAAACTTTCTCTAAACAAATTAATAATATTTTATTAAAGACATTGAACAGTCAAGATGTAAGGACTTCAAGAATAGTCATAGAATAAATGCGGTGGTTGAAAGAGGCACCTAACTTTTATTATTAAATTAGGTTTCATATTAGGTCTCACTTCTCACTTCTCAGAAACCGCCGCCTCCTCTGTAAGACTCTTTCCTCTAAACCTCCTCTACCTTCTTTCTAACTCTATACTCTATAGTTTCTACTATCCTCATATTAGGAGTTCGACTTTAGCTTAGTGGCGAAGAACATAACACTTCTGTCCGATCAGATTTTTAGTTTGAGTAAGTTTATTTTTTGTCCCTATTCCTTATAATTAGTTTTAAGTATATCGTTTATCATTAATAATTGTGCTCGCATGTGTTTGTTGGTTTAGTGTCTTAGTGTTGTAGTTTGATAATTGATCAGAAGTTTTGTGGTGCAGGTTGGAGTTCATATGAAACCTAGGGTTTTTGGGCTTTTGTAAGGACTTCTACCTCTAAACCTGGTAAGGGAAGTTAACTACTACAGTTGTATGATTATGATGTTTTAAGACTTTAGAATTTGAAATTTAGGACTAGAGATGTAATTTGAGTGGTATGTGTTGAGCTTTTTTGCATATCTAAAATTGGCTGATTTAATTGCTTTTGAGTGTTATTTGGTATCTGTGGTAGACTTATGCATGTCTTGAGTCAGTTATGATTGTTTTATTGTGATGATGTGTTAGAAAAGTAATATGATGAGTCCTTACATATTGTTATGCATGAAATTAAAAATAAATAGATACATATGTATGAGTGTAGATTGTTAGAAGAATGCAAGAGTTATATGTGACAAGTTTAATCACAAAAAATACTTAAATGAGAATGATCATAAGTTAGAATTGATTTAGGAAGCATAGAACAAAATAGGTTAAGTTGGGTTTCATGACTTGTTTTAAAAAGGATGAAATTCTTAAAAGAAAAAATGAATTGCTAGTTGATAAAAATGATGGATTAAAAGTGTATTTGAAATTGAAACAAGTTAAATGAAAGTGATTTGCATAATAATTTAATAATGTAAAATCATTCAACTAAATATATTAATCTTAATTGGATTATTGTGATTATCATTAGAACCAATAATAGTCACAAATCTGGGGTTGGTTCAAGGTCCAAACACCTAAATCAATGACTTTAGACTTCAAAATTATTATAAAACTAAAAAATATTTAATTTTAAAATTACACATAAAAATAAATTTTAATTAAAAATTTAAAATATCTTAAATGACTCTATGTTTATATTGATACTATAAATATTCTTTAATGAGTTTAAATTTATATTGAAACTTTCTCTAAATAAATTAATAATATTTTTTTAGAAGACCTTGAACAGTCAAGGAATCCTAAATTAAAATTTTCTAACTTTCTATCTATTTTTAATATTCATTATATTGACATCATCTATCAGTATTTTTCTTTTCTAACTCTTCCAATTATCTCTTTTACTTTTCTGGCTTTTTCACTTATCTCTTTTTTTTTTTCTCTAACTCTTTCATTAGTTTTTCCATGTTATTACTCTAATTTAAGTGTTTGATTATCATTAGGTCATTATCTAATTTCAAATTTGTTTTATCATTCTATATTTGAAGACTTGGAGTGGTAGATTGAGGAATTGGAGGTTGTGTTGACTTTTGCTCCTTTTGAATGCATCAATATCATGTAGTAATCAATATCAGATTGATTGATCTCAAAATCATTCTATTTTTCATTATTATTTAATTAATTTCATAATAATTTGTGCAGATTTAAGGAAGAACATTAGAAATGTAGAATTTATAAAAGGCTTACCAAAGGACATGATTGAAAAATAAAAGGAGACTTGAGACTTCAAGATATTACTATCAAGTTCATTATTTTGAAAGTCAGGTTTTATCTTTTTAACTTAATCTCATTTTATATACAATTTATATTCAGTGTTAGATATATTATAGGTTTTAACTTTATATAAAAATATAAAAATATGTTAACTGGAAGAGTTGAGTTTTTTGTTGAATCACGAAAAGCGACTATAGATAAATTTATAAAATTAAACAAAAAAATGAATCAGAAAATATAGGTTAATCTTCTTTGAATGAAGAAGATAACAATATAGATATATAGATGAAGACAATAATAAAAAGTAGTCAAAGAAGATAGATAATAACTCTAATTCTTAAACTCATGAAAACGGGAATGAAATTACAAGACCAAATGATTCTACAACTCTACAATTAAAAGGTCTTCTTTCATTTTTTTTAAAAGTATAGAGAAAATGGACTTGAAAATGCATAGCATTTATTTTTGTAGAAGAAATTGCCTCTAAAATGGATGTAGAGTCTAAGTTTTGAGAAAATATTGAGAATGAAGTTATGAAATCACCTCAAGAGTTATTTAGAATTGATTATTTTTTTATATATTATAGATAAAGCAATTACCACACTCCAAAATAGGTTTGAACAATTTAAAATATTTGAAGATATTTTTGGTTGTTTTATCTACTATTAAAAAACTAAAATAGTTAGGTTGTGTACTTTTAAAAGAAAAATGCCTAAGCTTTGAAAAATATTTAAAACATAATAATTTGTTAGATCTTAATGACTTAGATTTATTTTCAGAATTAAGCATCTGAAATTGTAGGATTGAAAAATTATAAACAAAGTGATATTCTTAATTATTTTAAAAGAATAATTTTTTTTAAATATATATAATATATAGAATAATATTAACAATTTAAGTATCACTTGCTTTAGCTAAAAAGAATTTTTCAAAACTTAAACTAATAATATTTTATTTAAGATTAACAATATCTCAATAAAGATCAAATTGATTAGTTTTATTGATTAAAAAAAGGTATTTTAAATGAAATTAATTATGATAATTTAATAGATAATTTTGTATCACAAAAAACTTAAAAAATAAATTTTAAATAAAAAATTATAATTTTAGTTATTTCATTAATTTCTAAACAAGAGTTGGGATGGTGAAACTTTATTTTTTATTTCTGTTTTTTTTGTTTTGTCCTGTTTCAAAATCTTGAACTTTGTTCTTTGGTTTTACTCTACTTTTTCAACTGGTAAAATAGAAAAACCTCTGCATGTATGAAATCTTCAAACTCTAAGAAAAAGGCTATTCTAACTGCAAGTGACACGGGCTATAGAGAAAGACCAATCTTTCTGCTATGAGAATCCCCCCTTCTTTGTCAAATGCAACTATCATATATTAAAAGAAAATTTATGGTACTCTTCTCGCATAAACATACAAATCACATCTATCGTAATTGCTATATATAAAATGTATTAGTTTCAATGAAAATATGGATTCATAACCAATGCACCAGAGTTTTTCTCATCTAATGTGCAATTTTATTTATTTTTAAAGAAAATGAGCATGACAGTGTTTTTTGACATCAGAAAATAGAGGTTAACTGGTCCATTTCTAGAGGACTAATGTCAGTAATCAAATAAATCTTGCCACTGATTGAATTTATTTAGTAAAGGATCTAACTTGCAATTAAGAGATCTATGTATTTTTGAGAAAATTAAGAATCGGAATATTTTAGAGTTTTTACTTTTAGCACCACAGAAGAATGAAGTTCTTCTAACTCTTCAGGTTATTGGTATTTTTTAGAAAGTGTTCTTTATTTAAAATATTTCCTCATATTACTTCATCTTTTGATTTATTTTTATTTTTAGATTTTGAAACTCCTGGATGCAACAACATGATCTCAGAAAAATCATTTCAGTGTCTGCATTTTAGCCCCTCATTAATTAGAAAAACAAATTTAAGGCATGCAAACATGTGTGTAAGAGACTAATTAGATTCACTGTGTGTTGTGACTAAGTAAAACTTTTATTTTTCCAAGCCCTTCAATATCTACCAAAAAAACAACTATGAATTATTTGATAATAAAAAAATGCACTATCATTAAATGAAAATTCTACTACATTTATATCCTATCTATATAACTACAATAAATTTAATACTTACTATTTGTACATTAAACTGTTAACTTTTATAGTATATAAGAACTTAAAAACGTAGTAGTAATGCAGTTTAAACCTTTATATTTTTAAATTCTGAAATATTCTAAACCGTTCATTTAGATAAAATCTTAGTAATACGACAAAAACAACCACAATAATAAATTTCATGTTATTACTCATCAGTCACAAAATATTTATTTTATAAATGAGTTTTAAAAGAATTGAGAAGTGTTTTAATCTTACTTTTCGTGTATTTTGATACTCTTAGTTTACATTTAACCAGATTTAAATTGCAAATAAAACATTACGATAATAAATACAACATATAAAAGAAAATACACTCATTAAAATTTCCTTAATGTCAAGTTCCAAGGAAAACATACTTAAACCAAACAGGTTTCAAAATTAATTTGGAGAGATACAAATATCAATCACAAACATCACTCTATCCATGTTACAATGTTAACTTTAAACACAACTTTCTTCTTATCAATCAACTCCAACTCACAAACATCTCCAACATTCAATCTGCATTCTCTGGTAAAATCATACCAACCTCTAGTGAATCTACCATATGAATCTAGCCTCACATTCCATGATCCTCTTCCAAGTTGCAGGGTCACTTCAGTTGAATTAGCAATACCATGATTTTTTAAGAAAATCCTTGGAATGTTCTGCACAACACACACAGTGAATCTAATTAGTCACAGAAAACATGTTTGCATGCCTAAAACTTTATTCTAACATAGAGTTGATCAGGCTTGATGCAGCAGACACTGAAGTGATTCTCTGAGACCATGTTCTTGCATCTAAGAGTTTCACAATCTAAAAGAATAAAAACAAGTCAAAAGGTGAAGTAATATGAAACATATTTAAAAAAGGGCACTATTGAAGAAAAACCAATAAATTGGAAACTTGTGAGAACTTGATTCTTCTTCTTATGGGGTCCTAAAAATATAAACTCTGAAAGAGATTCCAAATTTCTTAATTTTCTGAAAAACACATAGATCCCCTATTTGCAAGTTATGATCCTTTGCAAAATGGATCAGTAGTAAGATTTATTTGGCGACTGGCATTATTCCTCTCCAAATGAACCAGTTAACATCTCTTTTCAGATGTCCAAAGAGTAACACACTCATGCTCCATTTCTTCTTCTGTTATCATATTACCAGGTATCATCTGTGTTAAATAAATAAAATTGCAAAAAATGAGAAAAAGTCATTGTATATGAATTCATATTTTCATTGAAACTACATAGTAATTACAATACATATTTATGAGAGAAGAGTACCATAAACTTTATTTCCATATATGATGGATACATTTGAGATTTTCAGAACAGAAAGATTGGTCTCTTTCCATAGCAGTGTCACTTCCAGTTGGAATAGTCCTTTTCTTAGAGTGTGAAGATTTCACAAAGGCAGAGGTTTTTCTTTTTGGACCTGTTGAAAAATTAGAGTGAAACAAAAGAACAATGGTCTATGTTCAAGATTTTGTAACAGAATAGAAAAATCAAAACAAAAACAAAGTTCCAACATCTCACCTCTTTTTAAAGTCCTGTTTCATGAAAATCATTTGCATGCATTTCATTAACTCAACCTTGTTCCTTTGAGATCGAGCCCTCATATTTTCAACAGTGTAATCTAGTTAATAGCATTAACATTTAAGTGAGACAAAAGGAAAACAAAAGTTACTCTTTCAAAATCTTACTTGATCAATGGAAGATTTCTAACAATGTGTGAATAAAACAATGTGACGAATTTATGTAAAATAACTTCAATAAAGAGCAAAAGAATACTAACCAGATCCCCGTTTTGGGTGTGTCTTTCTCAATCTTCTTGAAGAAGTGAATGGGACTATCATTGGCAGAAGAAGACATTGTTAAACAATAAACTAGATTTTTTTTTAACAAAAGTGCATTCAAAGTATCACTTTTCATAGAAAGTTGAAGATGTCTTATAATAAAGATTCATAGAATAATGAATGTAAAATATCTTAACAATATTTTTAAAACATTTACAGAAAAGTAGTTTTATCCAGGGATGTTAAATACATTCAAAGGTCAATTAAGAATAGCAACAATTCATTGGTTACTATTGCTGCTGTCTTTTATCTCAGGAAGAAACAATTGATAGGAAATTTGAAGAGCTGAACAATTTTTATCATAGGAAGAAACAATTGATATGAAATTTAAAGAGCTGAATAATTTTTATCTTAAAAAGAAACAATTGATAGGGAATTTGAAGTTTATTGTTCTATAAATCTTTATTATAAGACATCTTTAACCTTCTAACATATCATAAGTAATACTTTGAATGCACCATTGTTAAACAAAGTCTAGTTTATTGGTGAACCATATCTTCTTTCGGTGATGACAGTAACATTTGCTTCTGCAAGAAGATTGGAAAAGACACAATTCGAAACGTAGATCTGATTAGTGTTCTTCTACTCTTTATTAGAATGTTTATTGACAGTAATAGTCTTATTGATGAATTTTTTAAATTAAAAAATGTAAAATTTGAATAAAAATATTATAAATAATATAATAGATAAGATTGATTTCTTATATTACACTTAGGCATGCAAACATTGCGTGTGACTAATTGGATTCACTGTGTGTTGTACAGTAAAACTTTTCTTTTTCCGAGTCCTTCAATATCTACCAAAAAAACAACCATGAATTATTTGATAATAAAAAAAAGAATAAAACCAAAAAGGTGAAGTAATATGAAACATATTTAAAAAAGAGCACTATTTAAGAAAAGCTAATAAACTGAAAACTTACGAGAACTTGATTCTCCTTCTGTAATACTAAAAATAAAAACTCTGAATGAAATTCCTGGTTTCTTTATTTTCTGAAAAACACATAGATCCCCTAATTGCAAGTCATGATCCTCTGCAGAATGGATCCAACCAGTAGTAAGATTTATCTGGCCACTGGCATTGTTCCTCTGAAAATGAACCAGCCAACCTCTCTCTTTAGATGTCCAAAGAATAACATTGTCATGCTTCAATTCTTCTTCTTCTGTTATCATACTACCGGGTATCATCTCTGTTAAATTACAAACAAATAAAATTGCTCACAGATGAGAAAAACTCATTGTACATTGGTTATATAAATCAATTACAATACATGTGATTTGTATGTTTATGAGAGAAGATTACCATGAACTTTCTTTCAATGTATGATGCATACATTTGACGAATGAAGAAGGAATTCTCATAGCAGAAAGATTGGTCACTTCCAGTTGGAATAGCCCTTTTCTTAGAGTTTGAAGATTTCATAGCAGAGATTTTTCTTTTTACACCTGTTGAAAAATTGAAGTGAAACAAAAAAACAAAACTCTTCAAGATTTTGAAACAGAACAGAAAAACAAAACAAAATCAAAGTTCCAACATCTCACCTTTTGTTTGAAATTTTGTTTCATGAAAATCATTTGCATGCAGTTCATTTAACTCAACCTTGGCCCTTTCAGATTGAGCTCCCACATTTTCAACATCTTGAGAGAAAAAAGAAGTTGGTAGAGAAGAATCTGCCCTCTTAAACTGGTATGAACAGTTACCATTCTCTGCATTATTTAGATTTGCTTCCATCAAAGTATACACAATTTCCAAGCCACTTTGATCAAGTATCACCACCTCAAACCGAGACCTACCCACATATTTAAATATCAAGAGATTATCTTGATCCAAACAATAAAATTCTAAATTTCTTCCATTCATCAATCAACCAAATGTCAACCCCAATTTTTTTTTCATTATACTTTCCATCGACCACTTTTGGAAAGCACAAATAGCAATAGATTTGATACATCTTTCCAATATTTATCAACAAAACTTCTAGGTATTCTCTATCATAAAACATTCAATAGTGTAATCGAGTTAACAACATTATCATAATATTAAGTGAGAAAAAGGAAAACAAGAGTTACTTCGTCCAAAATCTTAGTTATTAATGAAATGAAAGATTTCGTACAAAGTAAAATGAATTTATGTGAAATAAATTAGTTTGAGTTGTGATAATTGATTCTTACTTCATCAATAAGAATCAATTATCACAATTCAAACCAATTTATGTTTATTTCACATAAATTCATTTTATATTGTTAGAAATCTTTCATTGATAAGTAAGATTTTGGAAGAAGTAATTCTGGTTTTCCTTTTCTCTCACTTAAATGTTAATGTTATTGACTAAATTACATTGTTGAATGCCTTATGACAGAGAATACCTAAAAGTTTTGTGGGTAAATATTGGAAAGATATATCAAATTCAATGCTCCTTGTGTTTTCCAAAGGTGGTCGATGGAAAGTACAGTGGAAAAAAATTGGTGTTGACATTTGGTTGATTGATGAATGGAAGAAATTTGTAGACTTTTATTGTTTGGATCAAGATAATCTCTTTATGTTCAAATATGTGGGTAGGTCTTAGAGGTGGTGATACTTGATCAAAATGGCTTGAAAATTGTGTATCCTTTAATGAAAGCAAATTTAGAGAATGATAATTGTTCATACGAGTTTAAGAGGGCAGATTCTTCTTTACCAGCATCTCTTTTCTCTCAAGATGTTGAAAATGTGGGAGCTCCATTTGAAAGGACCCAGGTTGAGTTAAATGATTTTCATGAAACAAAATTTCAAACAAGAGGTGAGATAAGACATATATACTAGTATATCTCTTATTAAAATGTTAGTGATTAATTATAGTTGAGAAAAACATCTGAATTTTAAAGTTCATATAAATAGAATCCTTAATTTTCAAATCTGTAAGGTCTCATTTCTTAAAAATCACCTTCTCTTTAAAAAGAAAGTTTCTCTATCTTCTTGCAAGTCTGGAATTGACTGACTTAATTGCTTTTGAGTATTATTTGGTATCTGTCTTAGACATGATTAAGTGTTGTTCAATAATTTGTGCAGGTCTGGTGTTAATTTTGAAATAATATGCATGTCTTGAGTTAGTTATGATAGTTCTATTGTGTTGATGTTTTAGAAAAGTAATATGATGGGTCCTTACAAATTGTTATGCATGAAATTAGGAATAAATAGGTATACATATACTGTAGGCTGTTATAATAATTATAAAAGAGTTATATGTGACACGAGTTTAATTATAGAAAGTATTTAAATGAGAAAGGTCATAAGTTATAATTGATATAGGAAGCATTGAACAAAATATGTTGTTAAGTTAGGTTTCATAACTTGTTTTAGAAAGGATGAAATTCTTAAAGAAAGATGCATTACCGGTTGATAAAAATGATGGGTTAAAAGTGTATTTGAAATTGAAATAAGTTAAATGAAAGTGATTTTTGCATAATAATTTAATAATTTAAAATCATCTAACTCAATATATTAATCTTAATTAAATTATTGTGATTATCATTAGAACCAGTAATAGTCACCAATCTAGGATTGGCTCAAGACCCACATTGGAAAAGTAATGATTTTAAACCTCAAAAGCCTAAAACAATTTAGTATTAATATATTATTATAAAAATTAAAAAATTTAAATTTTAAGATTACATATAAAATTAACTTTTAATGAAATAAAATAAAATATCTTAATTGATTCTAAGTTTTCATTGGTGCTATAAAATTTTTTTTTAATTACTTTAAATTTATATTGAAACTATAAATTATATTTAATGAATAATATTTTTGGAACTTTCTCCAAATAATATTAATAATCTCAATATCAATTGTTTAAGGTGAAAGGAATTTTTTAAAATTTAAATTAATAAAATCTTATTTAAGATTAAGAATGTCTGAATAAAGATTAAATAAATTAACTTTATCAGTTTAAAAAGATATTTTAAATTTAATAGATAATTTTATATCACGAAAAGTTCAAAAAAGTAAAATTTAAATAAAAATATTATAATTTTAATTATTTCACTAATTTCCAAACAAGAGTTGGGTGTGGAACATAGTTCTTGTTTATGTTTTTTCTATTCTGTTTCAAAATCTTGAACATAAACCTTTGTTTGTTTTATTTCACTCTACTTTTCTAGCACGTACAAAAAGAAAAACCTCTGCCTGTATGAAATCTTCAAACTCTAAGAAAAAGGTTATTTCTGAAAAGTGACATTGTTATGGAAAGAGACCAATCTTTCTGTTTTGAGAATCCCTTCTTCTTGCGTCAAATGCATCCATCATATATTGAAAAAAAGTTTATGGTAGTCTTCTCTCATAAAGATACAAATTACATGTATTGTAATTGCTATGTAAATTGACTTATATATTAATGTATTAGTTTCAATGAAAATATAAATTCATAACCAATGTACCATGAGTTTTTCTCATCTATGTGTAATTTTATTTATTTTTTAAGAAAATGAGACAAAGGTTGGCTGGTTCATTTCCTGAGTCCAAATAAAGCTTACTACTGGTTGAATTAATTTTTGTAAAGGATCATAATTTGCAATTAGGAAATCTGTGTTTTTGAAAAAATTAAAAAATCAAAAATTTCATTCATAGAGTTTTTATTTTTAGTACCACAGAAAAAGAATAAGTTCTCCTAAGTTTTCAGGTTATTGATCTATTTTATAAAGTATTCTTTCTTAAATATTTCTTCATGTCAGTTCACCTTTTGATTTACTTTTATTCTTAGATTATGAAATTCCTAGATGTAACAACATGGTCTCAGATAATCATTTCAATGTCTGAATCAGTTCTGAGCAACTGTTATGGTAGGATTAATTATAATAAAGTTTTAGACATGCCTGTGACTAATTAGATTCACTGTGTGTTGTAACTACAGAAAACTTTTTTTTTCCGAGTCCTTCAATATCTACCAAAAACAACTACGAATTATTTGATAATAAAAAAAATCACCATCATTAAATAAAAATTCTACTACATTTATATCCTATATATAACTACAATAAATTTAATACTTACTATTTGTACAATAAACTGTTAACTTTTATAGTATATAAGAACTTAAAAACGTAATAGGAATGCAGTTTAAACCTTTATATCGTTAAATTCTGAAATATTTCTAAACCCCTCATCAAGATAAAATCTTAGTAATACGAAAAAAACAACCACAATAATAAATTTCATGTTATTACACATCAGGTTTCAAAAGTAATTTGGAGAGATACAAATATCAGTCACAAACATCACTCTATGCTTGCTACAATGCTAACTTTAAACAAAACCTTCTTCTTATCAATCAGCTCCAACTCACAAACATCTCCAACCTTCAATCCGCATTCTTTGGCAAAATCATACCAACCTCTAGTGAATCTACCATAAGAATCTAGCTTCACATTCCATGATCCCCTTCCAAGTTGCAGGGTCACTTCACTTGAATTAGCAATACCATGATTTTTTAAGAAAATCCTTGGAATGTTCTGCACAACACACAGTGAATAAATCTAATTAGTCACAGCAAACATGTTTGCATGCCTAAAACTTTATTCTAATTAATTTTACCATAACATAGAGTTGCTCAGGCTTGATGCAGCAGATACTGATGTGATTCTCTGATACCATGTCCTTGCATCTAGGAGTTCCATCATCTAAAAGAATAAAACCAAATCAAAAGGTGAAGTAATATGAAACATATTTAAAAAAGAGCACTATTTAAGAAAAACCAATAAACTGGAAACTTACGAGAATTTGATTCTTCTTCTGGGGTCTTAGAAATAAAAACTCTGAACGAGATTCCTGTTTTCTCAATTTTCTCAAAAACACATAGATCCCCTAACTGCAAGTCATGATCCTCTGCAAAATGGATCCAGCCAGTAGTAAGATTTATCTGGCCACTGGCATTATTCCGCTGAAAATGAACCAGCCAACATCTCTCTTCAGATGTCCAAAGAGTAACACTCGCATGCTTCATTTCTTCTTCTTCTGTTATCATACTACCGGGTATCATCTGTGTTAAAATACAAACAAATAAAATTGCTCACAGATGAGAAAAACTCATTGTACATTGGTTATATAAATCAATTACAATACATGTGATTTGTATGTTTGTGAGAGAAGAGTACCATAAACTTTTTTTCAATATATGATGGATGCATTTGTCGAAAGAAGAAGGGATTCTCAGAGCCGAGAGATTGGTCTCTCTGCATAGCAGTGTCACTTCCAGTTGGAATAGCCCTTTTCTTAGAGTTCGAAGATTTCACAGCAGAGGTTTTCCTTTTTATACCTGTTGAAAAATTAAAGTGAAACAAAAAAGCAAAAGTCTTCAAGATTTTGAACCAGAACAGAAAAACAACAAAAACAAAGTTCCAACATCTCACCTTTTGTTTGAAGTTTTGTTTCATGAATATCATTTGCATGCAGCTCATTTAACTCAACCTTGTTCCTTTCGGATCGAGCTCCCACATTTTGAACATCTTGAGAGAAAAGAGAAGCTGGTAGAGAAGAATCTGTCCTCTTAGAGTGGTATGAACAGTTACCATTATCTAGATTTACTTGCATTAAAGGGTAGACAATCTCCAATCCACTTTGATCAAGTATCACTACTTCAAACCGAGACCTACCTAAATATTTAAACATCAAGAGATTATCTTGATCCAAAGAATAAAATTCTACAAATTTCTTCCATTCATTGATCAACCAAATGTCAATCCCAACTTTTTTCCACTCTACTTTCCATCGGCCACCTTTGGGAAGCACAAGGAACAGTGGATTTGATATATCTTTCCAATATTTATCCACAAAACTTCTAGGTATTCTCTGTTATAATCAATAACATTAACAATGTATGAATAAAACAATGTAAAAATTAATTTATGTGAAATAACTTCATCAATAAGACTATATTACTGTAAATAAACATTCTAATAAATAGCAGAAGAATACTAACCAGATCCCCGTTCCGGAGCGTGTCTTCTTCAATCTTCTTGAAGAAGTGAATGGCACAATCATCACGAGAAGAAGACATTTTTTAACAATGAACTATACTTTGTCTAACAATGGTGCATTCAAGGTATCACTTTTCATATGTTAGAAAGTTGAAGGTGTCTTTATAATAGAGATTCATAGAACAATGAATGCAAAATCTGTTCACCTCTTCACTTCCCCTATCAAATTGTTTCTTGGTAAGATAAATGACAGCATGAGTATCCAATGCATTGTTCTTACTTTTATTTGACCGTTGAATGTTAAATCCCTGTTGAATGAATGTGTTTAACATCCTGGAACAAACTAGTTTTTGTGTAAATGAAATGTTGATAATAAATAATTATTAAGTAAATAATGTTAATATTTATCAATATATATTTACATTATGATTATGAATCAATTTGTTTGTAAAGATTGAGATTTTTTAAAATTATTATTTATTTCTTTATTAGTTATGTACTACACATTATTATTCACGTATTATTCAATTTTAAATTGCTATTTACTATGTAAATTTGAAAGGTCCAATGAGTTTAATGAAGCCTAACTACTATTTTGAAACAAACTTTTAACGTTTACTCTTGATGAATTTTGAGAAGGTCTCATTGGAAATATATAAACTAAAATATAGAATATGTTTATCTTTTTAAATATACTCTTCTGTCTTTTATCTTATCAAGAAATAATTGATAGGAAACTTGAAGAGGTGAATAGTTTTTGCATTCATTGTTATGTGAATCTTTGTTATAAGACATCTTTAATTTTCTAACATATGAAAAATGATACTTTGAATGGATCATTATTGAATAAATTCTAGTCCATTGATGAATAATATCTTTTCTAGGTGATTATAGTGTCATTTCCTTCTTTAAGAAAATTGAGAAAAACACACTACGAAAGAGAATCTGGTTATTATTCTTCTACTTTTTATTAAAATAATATTTATTTTTTTAAAATAAAAAATATATGTTAAGTTGAGTTATTGAATTAAGAAAAAAATTAAATGTGACTTTATAATTAACTTTCCTTGAAAAATTATATAGAGCCGATTGTTAATATTGATAATCGATTATAAGTTATAAAATATATATAATTGATTATTAGGTTTTGAAAACTCGATTAAAAGTCAATTATAATTAAAATAATTATATTTAATTAGTTTGAGTTGTGATAATTGATTATTATTTTTGAGATAAACCGTGGAAAAAATTTTGATTGTCTTTTTAGAACTGCTGGTGTAACTTTCACAATTTTACTTACACAAATATTTTCTCTCGGAACACATTTTTTGTGGCGGTATTCTTTTCGCTATGTATCTTTTATTTACGTAAATTCAAATTTATTGACATAGTTTATCTCTTATTTTTTAAAATATATAATAAATTTATTAATAATTATTGTAAGAAAATACTCCAACTCTTTTATCTTTAAAATCAAATAAATTAAAAAGTTATCATCAATCTTTATTTCCTGAACTAATTTAGCTAATAAATATACACACATTTAATTTAGAATGTGAACTACTGAAAACAAGTTATACAAGTTATACAAAATTTAGATTGAAATCTTGTCAAACAAACTTTACAACGTACATAGTCATTCAAATAAATTTGAATAATTATTGAATGAATGAATTGAACTATTGAATTGCAACTACCAAGCATCATTTGGAAAATACTGTTTTTCTTAAAATTTGGGAGGGCATAATTATCCTTAATCAATATAAATACAAATCAAATGAAACTCCCAATTACACAAGTTGAAACATTGATCTTAACAAGCTTTTTTTCTTTCTAATTGCAAATAAAAAAACTAACAAAAAAATATAAGATGAAATTTACTTTAGACCAACAACATTCACAATAGATATACTAAGTCTGAACATGAAAGTTGAACACAACAAATACATGATTTAACATAAAACATAGCAACTAGGACAACTTGACACTTAATCTAGGGATATTTCAACTTTAACTTCGAAAATAAACATATCCTTATCAACCAACTCAAAATCACAGACATCACCTAATTTCAACTTACATTCACGCATAAATTTTAACCAACCATGAGCTAACCTATGGTAGTAATGCTTTGGATAGTGGTCTAGTTTCACATGCCATGTTCTATTCCCAACTCTTAATCCCACCTTAGCTGCGTTTTCCATCCTATGATTTCTGATGAATTGCGCTGGTATGAACTGTTCCTCAGATCAAATAAAGTAAATTAGTGAATTTAGTTAGTGATAGATAAGATGGTTGCATGTGCAAAACATCACAAGTTTAATGAATCCTACCACATTCCGATTGACATGCAGGGTAAAATGATTTTCTGAAATTTCACCGTCGCATCTACCAAATTGAGAATCTAACAAAAAAAAAAGTGAGTATTATGGGAGAAACACGCATGCAATGGAAAAAAAAGACATCAAAAAATATATAAGAGTACCATAGAAGATATTACCACTATGGTAACTTTTTGGAATTTCATCACTATCACTATCAGCAGAACTATCACTACTAGCAGAAGTGTGACTATCAGAAGTGTCACTAGCAGAAGTGTTTTGAAGCCCGGTTTGTTTGTTTGCATCTGCTCCATCATTATCACAAGCTTCTTCATAAAAAACAACTAAAAAAACATTTTGAATATTGAAACATATAATTGGATTTGTTATAGAATTACCTGAAAAGTTGGAAGGACTAGATTCTTTTGGATCACGGAAAATAATAACTCTAAATGAAATTCCTGATTTCTTAATTCTCTCGAAGACACATACATTTCCTACTTTTAAGTTATTATCTTTTATAAATTCGGACCAACCAGAATTTAGCATCACTTGTCTCCTGGTACTGTTGAAACTGAAGTTAACATCCCAACTTCTTTCTTCAGAAATCCAAAGACTAAGACTGTTATTCTCCTTTCGCTCCTCATGTGTTACGAAATTGGCTTGCATACTCTGCCACAACAATGTTTTCAGCAAGAAATTGATAATTAGAGAATGAGTTTCTATTTAAACATAGATAGCAAAGTTACTATGTGATTGTAAACCCATATTCCAATGGCAAAATGAAAAACATCAATATCATAGCAAAACTTGTCAAGATTTCTAACTTGTTACATATAAATTGTTTGCGTGGTGAGATGATATACCAAGAAAGTGCCTATAATGAATGATCGATGCATTTGACGAATGAAGAAGGGATTCTCAGAGTGAAAAGAATAAGCTCTCTCTAAAGCACTGCCACTTTCAGTATCTTCTGAAAACTCAGTCTTGACCTCAGATTTTGAACATCTCCTATTTTTTCTTCTATCTGTCAACAAATCAATGTCACTCACGAATAAAAAGGTGAGAATATCTTCAAAGACTTTGAAATGGAATAAGAAAAGGAAAAAAAATTCAACATCCTCACCTGAAAATTTCTTCGGCAATTCAACTTTAGTCCTTTGAGATCGAGCATATTTACTTCCAACATATTGTGTGGGATAGATATAAGGTTTCTTCCTTTGGTTGATTTTCGCCTTCTTAGCAGAAGGAGAAGATGGTACAGAAAATCTTACTCTCTTAGGCTGACGAAAAGATTTACGATTATCTGCACCATCTACAGATCCTTCCATCAAAGGATACACTATCTCCAAGCCAGTTTGATCAAGTATTACAACCTTAAACTGTGACTTTCCCACGTATCTGAACATCAAAAGATGATCCTGATCCAAAGAAAAGAATTCTGCAAATTTCTTCCATTTATCAACTAACCAAACATCAGTTCCAATTTTTTTCCAATTCACTCTCCATCTAGCACGATTAGGAAGCACAAGAAACAGTGGATTTGATATTTCTTTCCAGAAGTTATACACAACGACCCGAGGTATCCTCTGTCATAAACTTATTGTCAGTACAGTGTATTGCATCCAATAATTTGATTTTAACATAGCCACAGATTAAAAGATTTGAATATGATTCAAAAGATGATTACAGAACTCTTGCACATAGAACATATGAATTGAGTTGGTGAGCAGCACTAAGAAAAATTACCAGCTCCCCATTCCTAAGGGTGGATTCTTCAATCCTCTTGAAGAAGTGAATGTCACTGCCGTGCTCAGAAGAAGTCATTGTTTAACAAACGAACCAGAGTTGGGTACCTAAATTGTTTAAGACAAATGGTGGTTTGAAAGCTCCCAACCAATGTCCTATAAATAGAGATTTGCAATGTCCTTGTGTTCAAATCTATGTACATAAATGGATACGAACACGTAAGCTCCTCCAGATTCGTATGCATAAACAGTAGTGTGAATCAGAGGAAGAAGACATAGGGTATGAGAACTAATTCGAATTTTTGCATTGAAGTGTCTTCTACCCAATTTGCATACGTAATTTTCCCTTCAGTTATTTTTTAAAGTATACTGTTAGTACAAGTATCAGAGGTTTATCATGAACAATTAAAATTATAAGTATGATTAAAAGTATACTGGTAGTACATTAGCTGTAATAATGTAAATGAATTTTTAATTTTAATATAATTTATTTTATTCCATATATATTCACCCTTACTCTCTATTTAATTAGTATACACATGTATCATTTACTAGCTTTAATCATACTTGAATAGAATAAAATAAAATCATTACATTTTTAAGAAAAATAAAATTATAGTAAGTGTTTACTTACACTCTAGACCGTGGTGATTCATCTTCATTTATCCTCCACAGTTTTTTCTTATACAGTATTACATATACGATATTCAAATTTATATTGCATATTTGAAATTCGTTATATATAAAAGAAAGTTGGTCTCTTTAACTTAATTTTTAAAGCATACAAATAATATATTAATAGCTATTCTAAGTAAATATTATATGTCTTCAACTCTCAATTTTTTAATTGATCATATAATTTCTATTTTTAATGAATCATGATTTTATTATACTGCACCTTTAGCAAATGTAATTACTTCTTAAAACACTTTCAACTACAGAATTGATGCACCCCTTGACTCCAACTTAAAAGGGTCACACCACCATTTCTTCTCATCATTTCCAATGCTATGCTCTGCTCACCACATCAATTAATAAACTCAGTTTACTCACTCATGCCAAATATTCTTCAGTCACCTCATCAATAATACCATCTTTGAAGTGTGTATTCCTCAATCTTCTTCAGAAACTGAATATCACAGACATCAATATGATGAACAATAGTTTGCTGCTCAACAGTATTTCAACTCAAACAAGTTTCTTTCAGTCCAAAACCAATGACTCCTATATTTTACTATATAATATATCATATTATATAATAACATCCTCATGCATTGGACCTGTGTCTTTTTGTTCATATATCATATCATATTAACCAATATCAATGTTGGTGAATATAGTGTTAGCTGCTAGTACAGTATTAAGTATAATGCTTGCATTTTCTATTTCACATGCAAAATTTTTTCAATATCTATCCTTAATAGAAGAATGCAGTAGAAATTGCAACCACTACCAATGGAGTGAGATTCTAAATTAATTTACTACATAATCCAAAAGTGAGTTTCTCCATTCCAATGGAAAGTCACATTTCTTCTAATTTGACCAAGAAAAATGGTTAACTTTGGCTTTTGAAGATATGAACTTTGAAAACAGAATCATTTCTTAGAATGAGTTCAAAGATACAAACATCACTGTGGTTCATCCAATATTTCAAGTGATTCATCATCACTGTGGTCAAGGATTTCACTTTGTTGAGGAGTGTGAGAAGAAGGATATTGCATATCTAGTGCACTCTGATCAAGTATGACTACATCAATAGTAGAAATTTCTTCAAATGTAAAGAAAACAAAGTAGCCGTGACCCAGATAATACTTTTCAACAAATTCCTTGCAACCCTTTTCGAACCAAATCTCACCCTTCTGTTTGGTCCAGTACACTTTCCACTGAGTGCCATCAGGTGGCTGGAGAAACACTGGATTTGACAAGGTTCCTCCGTATCTGTTTGTAAACTTGTTGGGGATTTGCTGAGAAGAACCCTTTGGTTAATTAGTACGTGGTGATTACGTAATCAAACAATAAAATATAATGCATTTATCTACATGAGTGTAGTTTCAATGTAATGAATGAGACATGCAAACATGAAACAGGTAAAAAGGTGAAAGTTTTAATGTTTACAAGCAAACATAAAATATAATGCATTTATATACATGTGTGTAGTTTCAATGTAATGAATGAGACATGCAAACATAAACATTGGTAAAGGTGAAAGTTTTAATGTTTACAAGCCTTTGAAGATTTGATTTAAGAATGGTCTTGAAGAAGCGTATAGGCAGATGAGTAGCCATGGATGTCTGGACATTATCTTGATCCAAAGAATAAAATTCTACAACTCTCTTCCGGTCATCAACCAACCAAATGTCCACTAATTTATTTCCAATTTACTTTTCAACGACCTCATTTAAGAAACACAAGGAGCAGTGGATTTGATATATCTTTTCAATATTTATTCACAATAATATTACAGTCAATAATATTAACATAAGTGAGAGAAAAGTAAAACAAGAGTTACTTATATTTCTATCAATTATGAATAAAACAGTATAAAGATGAATTTACGTGAACTAACTTCATCAATAAGATTATATTACAACAAATAAACATTCTAATAGAGTAAAAGAATAGTAACGAATCCACTTTTCACTTTTCGAAATGTGTCTTCCTCAATCCTCTTAAATAAATGAATAGCACTGTCACCATCATCAGAAGACATTATTTAACAAAACTTTGTTCAATAATAGTGTATTCAAAGTATTATTTTCATATGTTAAAAAGTTAAAGATGTCTTATTCATAGAACAATGAAGGCAAAAGTTGTTCATTTCAAATCTTCTATCAATTGTTTCTTAGTAAGATAAATGACACCAGCAGGAGTAATCAATAAATTGTTGTTATTTGGAATTGACCATTGAATGTATTTAACACCCTAGATCAAACTACTTTTGTGTAAATGTTTTAAAAATATTGTTAAGATATTTTAAAAGTTTATAATAAACCATTATTAAGTAAATAATGTTAATATTTATCAATATGTACCGGCACATTATGATTATGAATCAATCTGTTTGTATAGACTGAGAAATTCATTGGTTACTCTTACTATTGTCTTTTATCTTACAAAAAAAATTATACAGAATATGAAAAGGTAAACAGTTTTTGCATTTATCTGAATTTTTATTATAAGACATCTTTAACATGAAAACTGATACTTTAAATGCATCATTGTGATACTTTAAATGCATTATTGTTGAACAAAATCCAGCTCATTGTTGAACAAAGTCCAATTTATTGTTGAACAATTTCTTCTGCTAATGATAGTGACATTTACTTCTTTAAGAGGCCTGAGGAAGACACACATATGGAAATAGAGATCTATCTAATTACTATTCTTCTACTTCTTATTAAAATAAAGTATTTACTTTGTTTTTAAATTAAAATATGTATTAAGTTCAATTATTTGAAACACGAAAAAAATGTAAAATTTGACCAAAAATTTATAAATAATATAATACATATGATTGATATTTAATTTTTTAATAGATAAAATTGTAAAATTATATTTTATTTTTACAGTTTTAAAATAACTAAAAATAAAATATTATTAATTTATTTAGTTTGATTGATAGTTTTTTATATTACATTTACATAATATTATTATTTTTATATTTTTTATAACAATAATATTATCATTATATAATTTATTTTTATTATAAATATCTATATTTGTTTTCATTACATTATAATTATATTTTAGTTTTTATTATTTTTTATTTTAATTAATAATATTATTAAATATTTTAATTACATAAATTTATTTAATATTTAAATTTTTTATTATATTATATAATCGAATACATATATATAATTTAGTTTATAATATATAATCTAATATATAATAATAATGTGTAAATTTGTAGTTAACTTTTATTGAAAATTATATAGTTCTGATTATTAATATTGATAATCAATTATAAATTATTATATATATATATAATTGATTATTATGTTTTTAAAAATCAATTAAAAATCAATATAATTAAAATAATTATGTTTAATTGATTTGAGTTGTGATAAGTGATTATTATTTTTGAGATAATCCCTGTAGAAAATTTTGATTGTCTTTTTACAACTGTTGGTGTGGCTTTCGGACAATTTTAATTGGCAATTAAATATGGAATACTTTCACCCTTCTTTGTTGCGGTATTATTTGTTACATAATTTAATGTTTATTGAGCATATAGTAGTATATCTCTTATTTTTTAAAAGATATAATAAAATTATTAATAATTATTGAAAGTAAATACTCCCAGGTCTTTCAATTTTAAATCAAATAAATTAAAAAGCTATCATGAATCTTTTTTCTTGCAGTAATTTAATCAATGATTGGTTTAATTTAGAATGTGAATTACTGTGAAAACTTTAAGTTAAACGTACATAGTTATTCAAATTTCATCATATAATAATTGAATGTGAATTATTAAAAACTTTAAGTTGATATTTTGTAAAACAAAATTTTACAAATATTCGAACGTACATTATTCAAATAAATTTCACCAACCATTGAATTGCTTTTTTTAATGGCACAAATTATACCTCGATTTAAATGAAGATTGTTTACCTATACAAGAGAAAGCTTGGTAATTGTAACTAATAAGTATAAGTATTCTTTAGAAAATACCAATTTCCTTGAAACATGAGAAGGCATAATTATTCTCGGTCAATATAAATATAAACCAAATGACACATTGATCTTGTTAAGCTTTTCTTTTTTTTAATTACAAATAAAAAAATAAGTAAAAAGAATTAAAGATAAAATTTACTGAACTCCAACACCATTCACAATACATATAGTCTGAATATGAAAGTTGAACACAATAACAACTGGTTAAACATATTATGAACATAGCAAATAGGACAACTCAATCTACACATATTACAACAAAGCTAACTTCAAAAATAAACTTTTCCTCATCAACCAGCTCAAAGTTACAGACGTCACCAATATTCAATTTACATCCATGCATAAATCTTGACCAACCACAAGATAATCTATGGTATTTAAACTTTGAAGAATGGGCTAGCGTCACATACCATGTTCTATTTCCAACTCTCAGTCCAACCTTAAATGTTTTTTTCATCTTATGATTTCTGATGAATTGTGCTGGTATACACTGTTCATCACATCAAATCAAGTGAATTTGGTTAGTAATGGCTTAGACACTTGCATGTGCAACACATAACAAGCTTAATGAATCCTACCACATTCCGTTTGATATGGAGGGTAAAGTGATTATCCGAAATTTCACTGTCGCATCTACGAAATTCAGAATCTAACAAAAACAAAAGAAAACTAAGGTGAGCATCATGGGAGAAACATGTCTACAAAGAAAAGAAGACATCAAAACATATAAGAGTACCATTCGAGATATTATCACTAGGGTACTTGTTTGGAATTCCATTAATATCACTATCAGCAGAAGTATCACTATCAGAAGGGTCACTATCAGCAGAAGTATCACTATCAGAAGAAGTGTTTTGAAGCCCTGTTTGTGGTTTCCATTTGCTCCATCATTATCACAAGCTTATACATAAAAAACAACTAAAAAAACATTTTGAATATTGATACATAGTTGGATTTGTTAGGAAATTACCTGAAGAGTTGGAAGAGTTGGAAGGACTAGATTCTCTTGAATCACGGAAAATAATAACTCTAAATGAAATTGTTGGCTTCTTAATTTTCTCAAATACACATACATCTCCTATTTTCAAATTATTATTTTTTACAAAAGCAGACCAACCAGAAGTTAGAATCACTTGTCTCCTGGTACTGTTGAAATTGAAGTTCACATCCCAACTTCTTTCTTCTGAAATCCAAAGATTAACTCTGTTATTTCCCTCACGCTGCTCAGGTGTTATGAAATTGGCTGGCATAGTCTGCCATAACAATGTTTTCAGCAACAAATTGATAATAAGAGAATTAGTTTCTATTTAAACATAGATAGCAAAGTTACTATGTGATTGTAAACCCATATTCCAATGGCAAAATGAAAAACATCAATATCATAGCAAAACTTGTCAAGATTTCTAACTTGTTACATATAAATTGTTTGCGTGGTGAGATGATATACCAAGAAAGTGCCTATAATGAATGATCGATGCATTTGACGAATGAAGAAGGGATTCTCAGAGTGAAAAGAATAAGCTCTCTCTAAAGCACTGCCACTTTCAGTATCTTCTGAAAACTCAGTCTTGACCTCAGATTTTGAACATCTCCTATTTTTTCTTCTATCTGTCAACAAATCAATGTCACTCACGAATAAAAAGGTGAGAATATCTTCAAAGACTTTGAAATGGAATAAGAAAAGGAAAAAAAATTCAACATCCTCACCTGAAAATTTCTTCGGCAATTCAACTTTAGTCCTTTGAGATCGAGCATATTTACTTCCAACATATTCTGTGGGATAGATATAAGGTTTCTTCCTTGGATTGATTTTCGCCTTCTTAGCAGAAGGAGAAGATGGTACAGAAAATCTTACTCTCTTACGCTGACGAAAAGATTTACGATTATCTGCACCATCTACAGATCCTTCCATCAAAGGATACACTATCTCCAAGCCAGTTTGATCAAGTATTACAACCTTAAACTGTGACTTTCCGACGTATCTGAACAGCAAAAGATGATCCTGATCCAAAGAAAAGAATTCTGCAAATTTCTTCCATTTATCAACTAACCAAACATCAGCATCAATTTTTTTCCAATTCACTCTCCATCTAGCACGATTAGGAAGCACAAGGAACAGTGGATTTGATATTTCTTTCCAGATGTTATACACAAAGACCCGAGGTATCCTCTGTCATAAACTTAATGTCAGTACAGTGTATTGCATCTAATAATTTGATTTTAACATAGTCACAGATTAAAAGGAAATTTGACATCACTGTTTCAAATATTTCATTCAAAGAAAAAGAGAATTGTTTGAATATGATTCAAAAGATGATTATAGAACTCTTGCACATAGAACATATGAATTGAGTTGGTGAGCAGCACTAAGAGAAATTACCAGCTCGCCATTTTTAAGGGTGGATTCTTCGATCCTCTTGAAGAAGTGAATGTCACTGCCATGCTCAGAAGTCATTGTTTAACAAATGAACCGGAGTTGGTGCCTAAATTGTTTGAGGCAAATAGTGATTGGCAAGTTCGGAACCAATGTCCTATAAATACAGATTTGCAATGTCCTATAATTGTGCTCAAATCTATGTACATAAATGGATACGAACACTTAAGCTCCTCCAGATTCGTATGCATAAACGGTGAATCAGAGGAAGGAGACATAGGGTATAAGAACTAATTCGTATTAGTGTCTTCTACCCAACTTGCATACGTAATTTTCCCTTTAGTTATTTTTTAAAATATACTTTCTAAGTTAGTACAAGTATCAAAGGTTTACAATGATTATAAGTTTGACTACACTTTCTAAGTTTTTGTTTTCTTAAATTTGTTTTATTTACCTATTTGTTATTAATTATATATTCATGGAAAAGAATGAACAAATGCAATGTATTGATGATAAGTTTTTAATCATTATTATTTTTTAGATTTAATTAAGTTTTAGATCTATTACAATTTTGAGTATATTTAAAGGAGCTTTTATTAAAAAATTGTTTATTGAGTATCTAAAAATTTTATATTTTTAATTGAATTTTTATTTTTAAGTTTTGTGTTAATATAAGTGCAAGTTAATTTGTATGCCATTATTTATGTGTCTTTATATGAAAAATAGTTTAATATATTATAAATCAATTATATATTTAAATATTTTAATTGAGTTTTCATTAATAATAATGCTTGCATTTTCAAGCTATATGTATCTTCTTTCACATGCAAAACCTTTACATTTTCAATATCTACCCTTAACAGAACAATGCAGTAGCAATTGCAACCACTAGCCATGGAGTAAGATTCTAGCTTAATTACTGCATAATCCAAAAGTGAGTCACATTTCTTCTAATTTGACCAAGAAAAATGGTTAACTTTGGCTTTTGAAAATATGAACTTTGAAAACAGAATCATTTCTGAGAACGAGTTCAAAGATACAAACATCTCCTTCTTCCAAGTCATTCTCCTTTGCAAACTCTCGCCAGCCAACACCCCCCAACCGTTTACCGTCAGAGCGTACCAACTTCATAGTCCATGATATTCTCCCAACTTCCACAGTAACATACTTCTTCCTCTTATCAATGTAACCCTTCAAATCTGGAATATCCTGCACAACACAGTATATTACAGTATAATAGTACAAACAATATAATAAATAATTACAACTTGATAAGTACTATTAGATTCACTTTAACCTTATCCGCCCGTGAGATGTCAGATTTTAAGACTTTATGACAACAGTGAAAAATGGATTGCAGGAGATGAACTTTCTTGCCAACTCCTTAGCTCTAGGATCCCTTGGTTTATTCAATGATAAAGTTCCTTTAGTAACCTCAACATCTGCATGGGAATAGTGCACAATAAAGATAGTGTCAGAGACTTAACCATGCATCCATGTACTTCCAAATGAAAAAATTTATACCTTCAGCATGCGGGTCAGAACCAGGCCATTCATCCAATATTTTAAGTGATTCATCATCACTGTGCTCAAGGTTTTCACATTGTTGAGGAGTGTGAGAAGGATATTGCATATCTAGTGCACTCTGATCAAGTATGACTACATCAATCGTAAAAGTTCCTTCAAATGTAAAGAAAACAAAGTACCCGTGATCCAGAGAATACTTTTCAACAAATTCCTTCCAACCCTTTTCGAACCAAATCTCACTTGGTCCAGTACACTTTCCACTGAGTGCCATCAGGTGGCTGGAGAAACACTGGATTTGACAAGTTTCCTCCGTATCTGTTTCTAAACTTGTTGGGGATTTGCTGAGAAGAACCCTTTGGATAATTAGTACGTGATTACGTAATCAAACATCAAATATAATGCACTGTCTATATGTGTGTAGTTTCAATGTAACGAATGAGACATGCAAACATGAAAATAGGTAAAGATGAAAGTTTTAATGTTTACAAGCAAACATCAAATATAATGCATTTACAGTAGTTTCAATGTAATGAATGAGGGAATGAGACATGCAAACATGAAACATAGGTAAAGGTGAAAGTGTTAATGTTTTTACAAGCCTTTGAAGATTTGATTTAAGAATGGTCTTTAAGAAACGTATAGGCAGATGAGTAGCCATGGATGTTTGGAGCTCACACTGCTCTTTCCGGTCTGTACAACTGCTAAGAAGTGTTTGATGTAGAAGAATTTATTCTTAGATAAGTCTGTAATATTATTATTAAAATAAATGTATGTTATTATTGAAATATGTTTTATTTTATTTAATTGTCTTTAATTAAAAAAACTTGTATATTTGGTATAGCATGCATGTCTCCCTCCTTTCCAAGATTTTTTTCAACAACTGAGGCGTGCATGTTGTCAGAGATAGTAATAAGTGCAATTACTGTTCCTTCTGCATTATCATTATGAACTGTCAGAATATATAGATTTTTTATTTTCAAGTAATTATGATTATCTGCACCTTTCTGCCAAAATCTGAACCATCATTGTAGTGGTAATGGATGACTAAATTCAGGTGGGGATGCAAACAAAAACATGCTCCACGGAATCTGATTTCACCTTTATTGTTTCAATAAAAATATTATTTCAATACAAATTCTGTAAATATAGATTCTTGAAATTAAATAAAAATTTATATATAAATATTCTTTTCAGTTTAAAAATTCATTTGTGCAAAAATTGCATTATAATAATATTTTTATTAATTAAAAAATTTTTAACTAAAAATGTTATCAAATGAGAATGAGAATACAAATAATTTTAATTTAAAATAAAAGCAGTTTAGTTTCTTCAAACTAAAAAGTACAGTTTCATATTTTAATTTTTTTAAGAATTAAAAATGCTTATAATATTAATTTTAGTATTCGAGTTCAAAAATACTTTAAAAAATATTCTAATACTTTAAAAAAATTCTACTATAATGTGAAATGGAATCAAGTCCGTGAATGAATCTAACTTACTATGGATTCAACTGAGATCCGATGGGTAGCTTTGGTTTATAATTGATTAAATATAATTTTATAATTTTTTATTGTAATTATTTACTACTTTTTATTATACGAATTGGTATTTTAATATTTTAATATTAAACTACTGTTCAATGTTTAAATATTTTATAGTTAACAAACTGCCTTTTTTACTTAGTAAACACTTTCTAAAACAGGTGTCATTCAAATCTACTTTGAGGGTATTACATTATACATTTGAAATAAGTTGAAAAAGTAAAAGATATTAAATAAACCAACTTCAGATAATCCATCGCCTTTTTTTTTTTTTCTAAAAAAAGAGTTTTCCTTTTTTCAAATTTGTTTAAAATGAACAAATCATATAAAAAGTGGTGTTAACATAAAAAATTGTGTTAACTCAACGTAAATAGGTACAATTTCTTTGTTAACCTAAACATCAAAAGAGGCTTTCACTTAACTGATTTCAATGGCGTGAAAAGTAGGTATAAAATTGTCTCTCAAATAACTAATAACTGATTTCAATGGCGTGAGTTAAACACATTTATTCTTCCACTTGTATTTTTCATTTGTTACATTTAAAATGTTATACAATAAAATAAACACAATATTTATTTACATATCAATTTATATTTTTTTTACCATCTAAATATTTTAAAAAACAATTCTTCTTAACATTCATATATTGTGGTTGACATACCTCTGCTAATTTGTTTATGTAAAAATTATGATATACTGTCACGAGCTGTCTAATTTAATAATTAAAATTTATCCTAATGAAAATTATGACATACTCTATTCCATCAGTCCTTATAGGTTAAGCTACTAATAAAACTTAGGGCTAAAAATGGTGAACCAGATGCAATAATTTCTCTATTGGAACTTGCTAAAATTGGATTTGACAAGCCACCCTCACATCAACCAGGACCAGCAAGCTACCCAGCTGTTCATGAATCAATTTCTCTAGCACAAGATCACACATAGTTTGATCCAAAATTCAGAAAAGACATTCTAGTTTACCTCAATTTTTTTCTCAAAATATTTCAAATAACAGTAATCATAAATCACCCAATGTCATGCTACATTTTAATAAAAGAGCAAATGGACTCTAATGCCAGTTTGGCATAGTTACCAAATGAACTCTAACACATGGGAACACTCATTACAGATACCTTACTCCTTCATCATATTTTTCTTCAAAATCCTAAGCAAGACAACAGCTTTATGCAGAGAAAGCATGAACTTTAAAAACACAATCCTCTGTGTTAATCAGTTCAAATACACAAACGTCTCCTGGTTGCAATTCACTCTCACTAAAAAACAGGTTCCAGCCAGCACCGAACCTGTATCGTGTAAAGGAGTTGTCCTTGTTCAACTTTACTTTCCACGATCTTTCTCCAAACTCCAGCACCGCCATCCTCGAGCTCAATATAATACCTTCCAGACCTGGTGCGCACTGCGTAATATAATTTCATGTAATATAATTTCATGCAAGGAGTTGGAATGTAGAACACAACAACCGAGGACTAAATGAACATATATGTTTCATGTTAAACTCTACTCACCAGCCGAGATGATGTCGTATGAAAAGGTTTTATGAAAACAGTGAAAAAGGGATTGCATGAGACGAAATTGCTTGCTACTTCCCGTGCTCTAGTTTGTATAGGCCGGTTCAAAGATGAAGTTCTTTGAGCAGACTTCTCACCTGTGGAAAGCAATTCGAAGAAGCCTCAAACATTCAATGACATGTTTTGTGGAGCATGTTCTACTCTTTCTATTAGATGTAATGAACATAAAATTCTGATGCACATGAACAGAAAATGTAAAGAGAATGATAGTGAATAAACAATGAATCCTTACCCCTTATTTGTTCAGCCTTCAGATCTTGTTGTCCTTCATCCAAAATCACTTTGGATTCCTCCTTAGTTTGAACAAGGTTGTTGTCGTTTTCATCTCTAGTGTCCCAAGGATAATCTATTTCTAGTCCGTTTTGGCCAAGTATAGTTACTTGAATCAGGGAAGTTCCTTCATATTCGAAGAAAATGAAATGTCCTTGGTCTAGTGAATAATTTTCCACAAATTCTTTCCAACCCTTTTCCAGCCAAATCTCACCATTGTGTTTTGCCCAGTTCACTTCCCATTCTGCTCCATTTGGAGGCTTGATGAACAAGGGATTTGGCAAGCCACTTCCATATTTGCTGCTGAATTTGTTGGGTATTTTCTGCAAAAGAAAAACCTGTTGGTTAGTGTCTAATAATACTCATAAATCTCTATCAGTTTCTTATGTCTATGTCTATCAATTCCCAATCAGATTATATCAATAGCAAATATTTCAAATATCATCACACATATAGAGAAAAGTCTGAGAATGCTTACAATCCTTTCAAGATTAGTTTTCAGAATAACTTTGAAGAAGCTGATTGGCAGAGCAGCATCTCTTCTGGGAAGATGAGAAGTCATGCATTCAGTTTGAATATTGAAGCTAACAATATGAAAATTCTGGTGAGAGAAAGTGAAACAAGTAATGTTATGACCCTGTATATATAAGCTACTTGCAGGCCTACTGTTGAATTGTCATGATTAACCCTCTATGTTAAATTTCTGACTTTCAAAGCTCCCATATATTTTCCCTTTGGATTTTCTTTCTCAATGTGTCACTTGCTTAATTAAATAGATTCCTAGGAAATGCACACAAAAATCTCTAATATTTTTGAAATTATATGAATAGAAGAAACTTCATTATTTTGGGAGACACCGGTTTGAGTTACTCTGCCTTGAAAAATTTTGGGGTCACTGCGTAAAACCTCTTCAACCAGTTAGAAAAAAAAGTTGGATGGACAAAACTGGAAGTCCAAAAACAAAAACAATACTTTGGTAACCCTAGAAAAAGTATAATCAACTTTAATAATATAATAATATATATTAGGATTTTAAGTTAAAAGATAAAATAAACATGATTAAAATATTATTATTTTGAGTTGTCCAATGGATATGTTTTTCTTTGATGGTACATGAAAATATCACCACTCTTTCTAAAAATACAAGGGTGCAAATAAATATTGATGGAGTGTAAAAAGTAATAGCCTCCAATCAAATGCTTAAAGCAATGGCTTAGGTTTGACTAGTTTTAATATATATATATATATATATATATATATATATATATATAAATACTAATTTATAAGGTAATTTATATAAGTCCTTTCATATATTTTTTTATTTTTTTATTTTTAGGTTGTGCATAGAGTATTTTAACCTATCAACAAATTTAATTTGTTTTTCTTAACTTTTTTTATAAATCTTTATAGGAAAAACTCTTCTTGCCCCTAATCTTGTGAAGGTCGAATAGACCAATCAAAATTAAAAAAAAAATTACAAAAAGTGGATTACACAAATATTCAGATATAAAATAAATTAAAAGTAAAAAAAAATAATAAAAACAACATCAATTGAATTAATTATTTTTATTAATTTTCATGCTTATATTAAAAGTCTAAACTTTTTTAAAGTTAATATCAACAGTATCAATTGAATTATTATTTTTTATTCATTTTTATAATTATATTAAAAATGTTTTATACCTTCAATACCTTGAATAGGTATTTTTTTACGTTAAGATGTGACAAAGCGTGTAATTAGTTTGTTTTAATTATTTGTTATCATCTATGTGAGGATGTATTAGCAAAATTAGAAAAACTTCACTCATTTCTCCCCCTAAATTATATTTTTATTTGAATTTCCTAGACCTAAAGTTGTAAATATATAGGTAAGTGTGGTACTTTCCATACTAAATTATATTTTCATTAAAGTTTACTAAATTTAAATTTGCAAGTTACAATAGATTTAATATTTTTCAGAGTTTCTATTAAAAAAAATAATTTTTTTATATTTAAAATGTAATTTTTACTATTATTTAATTTTTACTGTCAACTGTTATTTTTGTCTTCTCATACAAAAATATGCAAGTTAAGATGATAAAACATAAAACATAAATAATATTCACATCATCCTATTAATAACAGAAATATATATATACACATAATAATAAAAATATTTTAAAGACAGAGTAGAATAAATTTTTGTTAATAATGATGAAATTATTTTGTTAATAATTTTCCATTATAAAATAAAAAACTAATTTACATTGGAATAAAAAGATATATAGAAGCATGTAAATATAACCCTGGTAGCGAGGAACTTGGCACAGAGAGAAGAGAGTGTGGAAGAAAGAAAGAAGAAAGAGATGGAAGTTGAAGGATCATCGAAGAAGATGATAGCGACGCAGGAGGAGATGGTGGACGCTAGGGTTCCCTTGGCGTATCGCGATCAGTGCGCCCATTTGCTCATCCCTCTGAACAAGTGCAGGCAAGCCGAGTTTTACCTTCCGTGGAAGTGCGAGAACGAGCGCCACTCCTACGAAAAGTGCCAGTACGAGCTCGTCATGGAGCGAATGCTTCAGATGCAGAAGATCCGTCAGGAACAACAAAAGCCCGACGCTAAACAACCGCTAATACTCGTCCCCAAACCCGCCAATGCCTGATTCCTTTTCCTCTTCCTCTCGCTGTAAGTTTTTCCAATTTCCTTCCTCTGCGCTTTTTTCTTCTTCAAAATTCTCTCGCCACATCACTGATCGGCCTCTAGGGTTCGCGGATTCGCCGTTCTTAATTGTTCGCCGGTGTCCGATTCACGTTCTTGTACCAATTATGTTACTAATTAGGATTATTAGGGCTATTATGGCTACTGCTCTGTTTGCCCCTCTATTATGGAATTCTATTCATTATACTATTATATTATCACCTTGTGTAGTGTCTTGGGTTTACATGACTTGATTGTGTCGTGGCTGAAAATCTCTCCTGATACTATTCCATGTTGCAAATGCCGGTTGATGGGGAATAGTTGTAGGACTAAGGATTGTCACCGTAAGCTTTGTATTGATACTTGATGGTACTAATATGGTTAATTTGGCTGGCTTTGTGTGTCATAATCAAAATATTATTCTGTCTTTGTTTCGACAGTAAACATCGATATTCGAGAGTTTGTAAGATTCGAAAGAGGTACTTGTTGAAATCAATATAAATTAATCTGCGAAAGAGTATGGTTAAAATATTAACTGTAATGGGAACCTCTTAGATTATAAACTCTGGTTTTTCAGTTCCGTCTGCCATTCACTCTTATGGCTTCCTCGTGACTCTTTTGCTGCTTTTCTGTATGTTCTTGTGAGCAGTGAGCGTGGATGGGATTTCAAATCCATAACCCTTAATTTGACAAAATTAGTTTGGATTTTTTAAACTACTTTAAATTTAGTTTTGGTTTTAAATCATAATTTGAGCTCCTAGTCGAGCTCAGAATGAGTAGTCGATACATTTTGGTTGTGGCCATGTCGATGTGACGAGCTAACGCCACTCTGGCCAAGGCTGACTAAACAGTGTCTTGACCTGATGATGATGTATTAAGATGGTCATTGATTTTGGATTTTTTTAAATCCAAGCAAATATCCAATTAATTGAATTGGATTTAAAATCCATCCATTAATGTGGACTCTTAATGGTTCTGTTTGGTGTGGGTATGGATTAATTTGGATTTTTTGCACGGCCTTTTTCTTGTGGGTTTTGCTTCTGTGAAGTACGGACTTCCTCGTGTCCCTTCCCACACGACGTGGAAGCTGTGTCGGCCACAAGGACATGCCCTCTACACATCACTCTGCTTTACCAACCCTCTCTCCTTTTCCTTCCCAGTTTCTTTGTGTGAACCACGAGTGACTACGGATTTTATTCAGTTGATATGGCTGCTGGTCGCTCTCTTCCAAGCCAAACGACGTGGTATAGCGTCTAAGTATAGTTGTGGAAGTGGGAGATGCTGATGAAAATGCAGGGTGCAGGCGCGTGGCCAAATGGAAGGAGCGGGACTCTGTCATAACGTTACAGACTGAAGCGGGGCATGCTAACAAGGATTGAATGCAACTTTTCTTTTGAAACGGAAAAAGAAAAACTCGTTTTAAACCTTTTCTTTCAACCTTTCTTTCAAACAGTGTTTTTTGGATGTCTTTCAGATACAGTAATTCTATATTAACATTATTTTCTCACATTTACGAAGAAAAGAAAGAGAGACGTGAAATAAAAATGACTGAAGTGTAAAAAGATATTGTACGCAAAATTAGAAAAAAAAAGGTACTGTGAAAATAGTATCTTTAGAACAAATTAAACTTAATGTTTGTCATGTTTATATATATGTATGTATGTGTTTATGTATATGTTGCTTCCCCGTATTTTATGTTTTTCTTTTAGTTTGCCATGTCGTGTCCGAATCCTTGCAACATAGTTTTGCTTTTTGACACAGTAAGAGGCTGTGTTTTCTTAGGCCCACGAGACTCTAAATCAACTTCTAATCTAAGTGATGGAGAAAACAAAAAATTTTGTTTTAAAATAAATAAATAATTTGCCGCAGGATTTATGAACAGGTGAGTTTAGCTTTCAGTATCTGTAATGCTGTTGGTCACTTCTCCAAGCTGGATGTGTGTCTGGTGATATTTATATTTTGCGCTTCTGATTAGACTCTGGTTTGCCAAGTGGAAATGATCAATGATGTATAACTGTTCTGCATTATTTTAAGTAATAACAAAGGGGAATTTTTTCCTAAAAGAGTAGCACTAGCTATATATATGCTTCTAGGTCTATCTTTGTGGATTTCATTTCCAACTTCATAGTTTCTACATAATCTGTTGGTCTTCTTAACCCTCCCCTGGCCGGCCACATACGCACACACAAAAATCTCTATTTACTTTTGTGCAGTTTCTAAATATCTTTTGGTTCATGTACTTTTAACTTTTGGCAGGAACCATTGCTTGGGACTGATGTTATTTCATGTTTTGCTATTGTATGGATCAAAGTTACCTTGGAGTGTTTGTCCAAAGACTACTTCAGACTTTTTATACTTTTTTAGCTATTTCTTCTGTCATGGACCCATATTTCTGCTTGGAAGGAATAAAATTTGTTGTTAACATTTCATAGACATACTAACTAACTGGTTTCACCCACACATTGTCCATGGACTTGATAATTCTCAATAACTTACTATTTTGAGATATTTAGTTGCCAGATTGAGATGTGATTCTAAAACACCTGGCTAGTGATCTAATCTAACGATGTAATTGGGCATTTGAATGAGGTTTGAGGTAACAATGTCTAACATCAGTTTTGAGATGGTACCGGAGCCAAGGATTCAATATAGAATTCTGAAAAGACGATGATTTACTATAAAGGAATAGAAGGAGTTTTAAGTTGCAAATTCGCAAATCCTGAAGTAATAGTACAATTTCACGAAACCAATTTCAATAACAATGTTTGGGAAGAGAAATAAATTCATTCTTGATTGCATTTTCAAACCCTTGGTTGAAGTTTGGCACTGCCAATTTCTCGGCGTTTGACCAGGGAATATTCCTGACGTTTATGAATATCCGCATCAGTTCATTTCAGTGTACAAAAATGTCTGACCATGTCAGAAGTTAGAGGGCTTTGGGACGACGGGAGTTTTATGGTTTTTGAATTTTTCATCCTCTTATTAAGCGCTTGACCTTATCCTTTTATATTCTGGATAGCTAATGTGATTGAGACTTTTCTATCCTGATTGGTTGAATTCGTCCATATTGGGAAAAAAGAGTATGATCTTTGTCACAAAATTCAATAATGTTTTCTGGATGCCCAAAATGTGTTTATCTTAACTTATGTAACTATAGTTTAGCAGAAACATTATTTTCAAGTGAGTGTTGATGGAAATAAATAAATATGTTTACCCTGGAGCATATCTTGGCCATATTACCTTGATAGAAATTTTACAAATGTATTTATAGTTTTTAAAAGCCCTCTATAGCAAAATAAATTATATTTCGCCGATCAAACATAATTTTCTTTTAAAATTTACAAGTAAACAGTAGTAACGAATTCTATTCCAGGACTTTTGAGTTCAAGTGGGGTCATTTGACCTTTCTTAGGCCAAGTGTGCTGTTGTACCCTGCAGCATGAGTTAAAGGAATGGCTGCACTGTTATTCAATATGGCAATTATCTCTATTGGGTCATAAATTGTGTACAATTCTAGTAACTTTTATGCAACCTTTTGTGCACAACAGGTGCCGACTTAAAGTAAGCATGGACCTTTGCACAGTTGGCTATCATCTTGGGCTTGGACCATCTTTTAACAATCTTTTCAAAAAGCACTTGGTGAAAAAAAAATGAAAATTTGATTTTTTTTACAAGTTGGAATTAACTTAGTATAAGTTAACAAGTAGAAATTTTATTATATAGCTTTTCCAAAAGTTTTCCGAAGTTTTATTTTTAATTTGTACGTAATTAGTTCTAACTAATCAAGAAGTCAAATTTGCTTCTTTCTTTTCTATAAACTTTTTACAAAAAATCATACAAACATACCCTTGGTTACGACATATATAGAACAGATAATAAATAAATAAAAGGTGTTAACTATTTCATGAATTAAATACATGAGTAAAATATCTTTGTCTCTTTAAAATATTTAGAGCTCGGTCTTGGTTCTTTTGAAAAAATTGTCCATTAATTTTGAAATTTTAATACTATAAGCTGTTGAAAAGCATAAAGAGAGTGAAATAAAAATGTTTAGATAGTGTTTAGAAAAATATAAAAATACATTTTAAAATTAGAGGGACTAGTATAAAAAAAAATGTAGACATCTTAGTGAAAAAAATGCTTTTGTCCCAAAAAAAAAAGTTGTTATATTTTTGTTCACTTGTCCCTTAAAGCTAGCCAGAATAAGTGTATACCGTGATGGACCTACTTGGAATAATTGTGGACAATTGCACCTCCCATATTCCAAATTGTATGAAAATAAGTTAAAAACATTTATTAGTGTATCCCTAAATCTATACACTAACTTTTATTGAACCAGGGACTCCTATATCAATATAAAATGTGTAGAATCTTGTAATGTATTGTAATATTATTTAGGGTAAAATACTCTTCCATATAAAATGTCTAAAATATTAAATAAAATTTAAAAAACTGTATTATTTTCATCTCTCTTAACTTTAAATATATTTTTTTAGGGTTCTCTAAACTTTAAACATATTTTGTAGAGTTTTTTAATATATATTATAAATGAAAAAGTTATATCAATGATGGTTTTAATATAGTGTTAATTATATATCTAACAAAATTATTTTTAATTATAATTTTACCTGCTAAATTCGTCATTTATATCATTTTTTAATCTGTCACTAAAAAAATATAAAATACATGTTTAAATTGTAGAGAGACAAAAATAATTTGAATTTTTTTAATGACGTATTTAATATATTTGAAATTTTCCCACAACACAAAACGCACCATTCCCAATTATTTATTATTTACTAAATAAATTTTGCCATTGCCTCGTGTGTTGGATACGCCGCTGAATATATGGAACGTAAACGTGAATAAAAGTGAATAGAAAATTAAGAGTTTTAAAACTTATGCTCTCGTGTCAAGGGAATGAATAATGATTGAACCAGAGATACCTACCACCTTGACTTTACATTCTCAAGGCATTGAATTTGGATTAGGTTAAAAACAAAACTTTGAATTTAATCAATTCCTTGTCGTGTGTCTGTGAGCCTTTTAAGCAAAAACACCTTCTCCCATGCAGAGACGTTTATCAAACACCCAACTTTGACATCTTGTGCCTTCCAAACAAACTCTACACACATCTCACTAATCCAAAATAGTCAAAACACTCTCATTTTTTATACATGTTTAATGTTTTTACCTTTTTTATATGATTATTTTGTCATTAAAAACACCAGGTACTCAGTAATAAAAAATTGAGTATTTCCCAAAACAAAAAGCCGAAATGAAATCAAATGGAAGCAATACGGTGAAGTGGATAAGATGTGATGCATGCATGCGTGTGACATACATATGCAAGAATTGATTCAGTGATGATGGTATTTTTTGGACTATTGGTATTTGGTAGAATTAATAATGCAGTGCCTTAAAAAAAGGGTGAAACAGTAGAGTATATACATACATATATAGTAAGTGCGATTTGACGTGAAGAGAGTGTATATCATGTAACCTAAGTTTATTCTTTACAGTGTGAAGGCACATACCAAAGTGACAGGTGACAATTGCATGCAATAATTCCAATTAGCAAGTCAAAAATATTAGCTATAGAATGCAGTTTAGGACCAATATAATCCATATTCTTGACTAATTATTAATAGAATGACACACACATGAACACGAAGTAGTGATGCAGAGTAAGTCAATGAAAGCACTTTATTGGGTAAAGTAAAGTAATAGCAGCACACATTCTTGTGCTATCCAGGGAATATGTGATGACTAATGGAGATAGGTCCCATTTCCATTGTCTCCATCTTCATGCTTTGCTTTTGTTTAATCCTTTAAGATACAGAATTAGGTTTTCTTTTGTTTTCAAAGCTCATATGCACGTAATTGACTGTAGAAACTTCCAATGTATAATTCATTATCACCTAATGATAAGCCCTTTTGTTTTGGTAAGTTTCTTGTAATCTTTTTATTTTATTCAATTGCTTTTCTTATTAAAAATGGAAAACTGTTCATTTATTTAACTCTTTATATCAGCATCATTCTACACTCTACCTTTTGCTGTTTTCTTAAGTCATGCTGACGCTTATTGTGTGTCTAAATGACCAACAAAAACCTTCGATATTGCTGCCTGTTAACCTTTTCATTAATGTTTGTTTCTTTTAATTCTCAAATTTTTAATAACCTTGTTTTTTGTTTTGTTTTCCAATAAAAGAGAATATTATTTAAGACACAGACAAACATTAAGTATTAATATCTATCTTAATATACATTCAGACCTTAATTATCAGACTAACTCCTCTGATTAATGAAGCTTAACAAAAAAAAAAAAATGTAACTCCTACTTTAGCAGCATTCTAGAGGGGAAATATAGTTTAGTCACTTTCCTCCTCGGATCCTCATCGAGTATTATGATTTGATTTGTGGGACCCTTCCATAATGCAAGATTTTAATGACACAATAATTAATAACTAATAACTACTTTGGTTTAGCATACAAAAATATCAGTCATTTATTATATATATTTAAGGAGTCAAGCTCCTTTTGGTTTTTAGAAGATTTCAAATTAAACTTTCAAGCTTATGTTTTAAAAAAACTTTGACGTTGAATTTTGTAAATCATGACAACAAAAATTAACAAAAAAAAATAAAACATTCAGAAATACATATTATTCTTCTTATTTAGAAAGAACAACTTGTGACTAATTTCTCAATATAATAAAATTTATTAAGGAGACTGCCCTCTTAAAATATTTTCTTACAAATTTAGGGTTTTCTAACTAATCACGTTATATCATGTTAGTAAATAAATTTTATCTTGCTATTATAAACATTAGTAGTCATTCTTAAGCCACAGATAATTCTGAACCTGCTAATTAAAACTTTTTAATTATAATATAATTTTCATTTCAATTTAAGAAACTTGTAGGAAAAAACCACCTTAAAATGAACACGAACAATTTATTAATAAAAAACTTAAATACTGAATTAAAGACATTGGCATTAGTACATAACAATAACAATGTCTAACACATAATTTTTACCGTCGAAATACACTACTAGAAATAACTTTTAAAGCATAATTTCATTTTGCAATCTTACTAAACCTAATAGTACTATGTGAAACTAATGACAGTGGTTCGTATTGTACTGATCAAATTGAACATTTATAAGCGACAAGATATACTTTATAAACATTCTCAACTTCCTCGAACAAAATCTTATAAACATCAAATTTATTTCTTTATTTTTGAATGCACAGTATATATTTAAGACCAAATTCGAAAGTATTATTAGCTGAAAAACAACTCGATGTGTGTTAATTTACGTATTCGGTAAAAAGAAAAAAAAAAAAGTGACCACATGAAGTTGTCACATTTGTTGATTTATATATATGTACATGTTCTGCAATTGTCTTCACATGGTGGAGAAACCCACAGCATGATATGAATATGGAAACAGCATGAAAAAAAAAAAAAAAAGTTTTAGAAGGTAGGAGAACTATTTTGTAAAACTGTAGAGAGTATATTGAAATCAGAGAAACGTGTATTTTACTCATCAATAATGCAGTTCAAAATAGAAGTCTTTTGTCGCATGTAATTGTGTCTAATGGTCCCTTTTATTTCTTTGTCAAAACAAGTGGGCAAAGAAAAGCATGGGGTCAAAACAATTTGTCCTAAAGCAAGAGGGTAGAAGGAAGGAGCTGCCTTGATTAAAGTGTTTGTTTAAGGGAAAATCAATGTTAACGTTTGTTAGGTGTCCTTGAATGAAGGAAGGTAAGTGTGGAAAGAATAAGAAAGAAAGTGGGGTTTGTTTTCTTTTGATGGATTTCCGATCCTTTATTGACAAAATGGTTTCAATGTTAAAGAATGTCAAACCCAATTTGGGGCGTAGCAGGTTTTGCATTGTGGAAAGAACAACACGTGCATGCCTTCGTCTTTTCCATGCTCAAAACTTTCATTGACTTACAAATTTTCCCTTAACATTGTTTTACTCTCACTAGATAGAGATAACAAAACATTGTTTAGTGAATTGTAACTTGCTTAATTTTCTAAATGCCTTACAAATTATTTAAGTTATTTTCATACGTTTAATTCATAAAACATCTTTTATTAATTTCCAAATAACACCAACACCAAATCTAACCAAAATTAGAATGTCAAGATTAAGTTACCTAAAATCAAACAAGGAACTTCGTAGGGTCTCGACTAGGCTGTTAGACTCTTTGCATATTTGTCATAATTCAAACCCTTACTTATACTTTGTCTAAATTTTTTTCATCTACTTTTTTCTTTAAATTGAAGAAATATCAAACGCATATAATAGTCACTCATGTTTAACGAACTTTTAAATTTTCAAGTTATTAATAACTAAATATTTTTTAAGCTGTCTTTAATTTTTATACACTTTTCTCTTATAAAAAAAAAGTCATAACTACGAAAACAGTATAGATTGAGAAAAATTTTGGCTTTTTTATGACATACATTTAAAATGTGAGTAGAATAGATTTGTTTTTATTGAGTGAAAGAAGGATGAAAAAATAAATATTTTTGTAATTATGTATTTATCATAGTTTGGATTATATGAAGAAAGAAGGCACAGTTGGCGAGGCACATTACCGTTTGCCTGCTCACGCCAAAGGTACCGGCGGCCTCGAGGCCACCCCCTCTCGGCCCTGTTCTTTTTCACTCAACACTCCACACTTTTGAAATAATTATTATTATTTTTAAATAAAAAATATTATTTAAAAAATGATTTAAAATTGAGGGTTGGAGAGAGAAGAGAGGGGTATTAAATTGAATGGTTCCATAAGCCATGATTCGATTTGAGCAGGAATTTCCAGCATTCCCTTCCTTTACCTTCTGCCATTTCCATCATTATAACTGACAAATGCAGACACAGAGAGGGAAGAAGAGAGAGAGACACTGTTTGTGTTTGTTCATTCTCTCTCTCCCAATCTTCACTTTCTGCCATCTTTTAGAACAATTCCTTCTGATTAGCTGAGAATGCCATTTTGTTTCTTTCCTTTCCCCTCTTATAAATCCTCACCTGCTCCCTCACTACCCTAAATAAATACTCCTTCTCAATTCTCTTGCAAATTTAATTCACAATATTTCACATTTTTTAAATTAAATTAAATTCGTGCTTACTACAACATTTGTGGTACAATATGTGTCTCCATCACACATTTATGAAGGTTGCCCCAATAAATAACAACGCATAAGACAATATATATATATATATATAACACCACATACATGTATAGTATTTTATCTCAGTATTTTCTTAAGTACACGTACTAAGATGTATACATCTCGAAAAAGTATAACATTTTCATTAATTTAATTTTCGTTCGAACTAAATTCTTCTATTTCAGTGGTATTACTTTTCATAATTGAAAAAAAAAATTACATGATTATTCCCATACTACTTACATCACTTAAACAATAGTTATAAAGAATAAAAATAATTGTTTAGTTTACTCGTTTAAATGCCAACTCACATTGGACTAGTGTATATTTTACATTTCTTCCAATAAGTTAAAAAAATATAATATATATAATGTGATCACCTCTTAACATCATTGATTAAGTTATATATTTATATGTTTAAAAATTTATACATTATTGCATGATTATTGTGATCATTTCATTTGAGTGGGATCTCTTTCATACAAAAAGAGTTATCTAGACATCTTTTGTCTAAGTTAGATGTCACATTTTATCTCTTAAATAATATTAAGTGATATATATTAATATTATACATTTTTTTATAGAACATCAAATTACCATTTGAACAATATCATATCTAATAATATTATTTATTTAGTAACAAAAAAAATCAACTAAAGAGTCACAAATATATTATTTTACAAATGCTTTCAATATGTCATTTATATTGTTATTCAATCTCCATATTAATCATTAATATCATATATACTATATAATACTCCAAAAATTAATTATGAAACTTTCTTATTCATAACAATTTAACTGACATTTATTCAAACATTATTGTATAGACCATATGCTAATATTATCTCATTCTACCTAGATGTAATTATAAGAAAAGTTTTATATCCCAATACTTGTATATTTAAATATCGAACCTTACATCAACAATATTTTCTTAAACCCTACAAAATAAAATAAAACACTTAAAAAGAAATTAAACTACTTATCCAAAATAAGATTTTCATTAACTAAACTTAATTTTTACTTATATCAAAATTTAAATAGTTTATAAAAATTATAACTTCAGAAAAATAGAATTTTAATGAGATAAAAACAATGTTTGATTTATAGATTTTTATTTTTTATCTATTTAAAAATTATTTTAATGAAACTTAGATCTTAAAAGCTTAAAATTCATTAAAGGTGAATGATATTTATACAATTTCCTCACTAATTATTTTTAAAAATAATAAAAACAGATATAATTTGTTGACTTTGGGGTTGTAATAGTGTCACTAGGCCTTCCCCTAGTAGCTGGTGTTCAAAATAACATATAATTGCGGAACTTTGAATAGACAACGTTTTGACTTCTTCAAGGTGGGAAAAGTTAGTGATAATCCAAATGAAAGAAGAATTTGAAAATAAGAAGTAAAGAAAGAAAAAACATGCCTTGACCTTTAAGAGAATTGTGAAAAGATTTACATGCAAAATTTATATATAATCAATTGTGTCTTCAAATAATTTATTAATTATATATTTGCATGTTATGATAATTTTTCAAAACATAATTATTTATATTATTATTTACATTCTATTTTAATAAAATGAATCATTAAAATAATAAATACAATATATTTAATCAATTTAAATGTCGGTACTTTAGTGGAACCATTTTTTTAGTTTATTGTTGTAAAATATAATATTTTCAATAAAAATTTTATAATGACATTTTTAATTTTAATTTAAAACATATTTTAATTTTAATTTATATTTTCAAAATGCTCTCTTGTAATTTGTCGTTGTTCATTATTTGTACAGTGACATGTATGATATTGAACACAGTTAGTATTTAATAGCTCATCGTTACAAAGATTTGAGAAAGAAATGGTTTTGGATGGTTGAGAGTGACAATATAAATTCCAATGAATTACATGTGCCAAAACTAAAAAAAAAATAAAAAAAAAAATTACTATAAACATTTGTTACACTTTAAAAAATTAAAAAAATTGGGAATGTTTTGTTGAATTTTATTCAAACATATTTCTGCCTTAATACTATAAATTAAATAAATAAAAACCGAAAGTAAATGTTAACCTTGGAAGTTTACTTGAAGTATTTTTTTTTCAAATTTTAAAGGAAATGTAAAATAAAACTAAAATTTTTGTTTGACTTGGCATATTTTCTAAAAATATGTAAAAATTTAAAATGAAAAATATATGTTTGTTTTCTTTGTAGGTTTACTACAGATAGTGACAATAACAATAGACCTAAGCCGTGAGAAGACTCCACAGTAAATACCTTATTTCATATTGAGGACAAATGTAATGATATATAAACATTAAACTCTTATATCATTAAGTAACAATTAAATTATGTTGGAGGCAAATATACCATATGGTAAATAATGCATGCTTGTATGTCCATACTTGGACGATAAAGACATTCATATGCGTGTCGAGTAATTAAATAAAAAAAAAGTTAAATATTCAATAAATTACTGAATCTTTTAATAGTTTTGAATTTTTTTTCTGATAATTTTTTTTTTGGATTTAGTTTAAAAATGAGATGGGTCTTGAACAATTAAATAGAGTGATTTAGATAATCTTTTTAGGAAAAAAAATATATTTTTTTTTGCTGGAAACAGAAGTTTTAAAAAAGTAATGAAAACAAGAAATCTAGTAATTTACCATATATGAATAAGTCTTGATAAAAATATTTACATATAAAGAAAATTATGTTTGCTTTCTTCCTATATATATTATATGAATTCACTTGATCCCTTATATTTTTTATAAATAATATTCTTATCCCTTATATTTTAATAAAATGACACTTATATTTTTCATTTTATTTAATAATACCATGTTGACTAAATCTTAAATGAAAATTTATATTAATTTTAAATTAAAATGAAAATGAATTTACTTTGTAAAAAAAATGGATGGTTTAATTACTTCATCTTAACATTATTGTATTAATTATATTGTCACTAAATTATACTTTAAAGGGATTTGTGTTATTATGTATTAATAAGAGTGTGTAAATCAATTTAAATTATATTAAACTTTAATAATATATTTAGTGATATGTTTTGAATTGGGTGGTGTAGACAACAAATAAGTCATGGTTTTTGAGTTGGATGGGTTATGTATAGTTTTGAAATGAATTATGGTATGAACTTACCAAATTTGCATTGAATGTTGATTTGAGATGTTTGAAATAAATTAGACTAAGTGTTTCACATGTTTAAGGGTGTTGTCATGTGTATGTATTTTCTAAGTAATATAGTTGAGGTTGAGAGAAAAGTCAATAAATATATATATATATATATATATATATATATATATATATATATATAT
>Ga0209489_100661_pt1 | contig 67124 bp, 31 predicted proteins | sample SiratrowhiteBW_FD_187527 | JGI IMG/M metagenome (GOLD analysis project Ga0209489, IMG submission 187527) | Root nodule microbial communities of legume samples collected from California, USA - Siratro white BW (SPAdes) (version 2) | ecosystem: Host-associated > Plants > Roots > Nodule | place... | reverse complement strand
ATATATATTGAATTGGAAATTAAGTTGAAATTTTTTCTCATACATTTATAAAAGGGTAAAAGTGTATTAAAAGGATTGTAATACTAAAATGAAATGTAAATTTTTATAAAATAACTGAAGTACTACTTTAATCTGACAATACTTACCACAAATTATTTAGTCCAATTCATGGTCATAAACCAAATTAAAATACTTTAGAAATGATAGAAAATGACAAAATATATAAAGGATTATGATAAAAAAAAATTATTGATTATACTTCAACGCATATCAATTACGTGTATATGAATAATTGATTATAATTTTATTCGAACAACAATTAACAATCCATCGGTAATTTTATCATTCATGACATGTTGACTTTTTTTTTTTTTTTTAACTTGAAATTACGTATGACAATAAAACAATACTAGTCCTGGAAGCATTATTAAAATTTGGTTTAAGTTAATAAAATACATTCTTTTTAAAAATTAAAAATACAAAAAATAAATGTTCAAAAATTCCATTTTAAGAATCAAAATATATTTATATATTTATATAAATTCTGATTATTAGTTTTTGACTACTATTATGTCAAGAAAAGCTAATGGAAGAGATATCGAAGATTAACGGTTTAGAATTTCTCAATGAATAAAATTATTGATTGACATGAGTAGAGACAGGACCTAATTCTATTTAACAAGATGCACCAAGCAAAATTTGAATGATTGTTACTTGCAATAGATTATGTCTTATAAGTCATTTCATGAACAATGTTTTCATCCTTATGTGGCTAAGTGCTGTGAAAACCAACGTTGGATTCTTCACTTCATTCAATGCAGTAGTTTTTTTAATATAATACAGAAAAGCATGTGATTGTCGCCATGATAGGACATATATTGTTGGTAGGACCTAGGTGGGTTATTTATTTTCCCACCACACTCACACTTCTATATGCCAAAATTCACCAAAAGGTAATTACTTTCGTTAATTTTCATTTGTTTAGGAGAAATTCTTGTCAATACATCTCAAATGTGATTCTTTCCTTCATTGCAAGTTTTGCAATTTACTAAATATATTAATTGTTCGAACTTTAAACGCTTAAAAAAATAAAAAAGAAAGAAGATATATTTAAACTAATTTTAGTGTCGATTTTTAAGAGTGATGACTATACGAGATTATATTGAACGTACTGAAACAAATTTTTAGTCGAGGATTAAGAAAACAGATTTTCACAGATAGCGTCAATGTTTCAATTTTAAGTCTATTGAGATGATATTGTTAATGTTAGTAAGTACATCCGAGATATTGTTTATTTTGAAGTTTAAAACTCTATCACAATTTTATTTTCAAAAAGATTTTTCAAAAAATTAAAAGAGGTTTGTATATTTAAATTGATCTTAACTTTGACTCCTAGTCATGTAGGACTATATTGGTATTGGATATACCAGAACATTAATAATTTTTTTTTTCTGTGGAAAAATATTTCTGGCTCATGGTATGAATTTAGGTGTCTATTGATTTAATATGTCAAACATTTATGAATTATTTTTAGTTCATTGTTGACAAGTGGTTAATTGTCGATTGAATCAATTAGGTTAATTTTGATACCCATGAAGGAGTGTATATAAAACTGGCAACTGTGACATGATTCATGATTCTTTTGTGACATGTTTACAGTTACAGATGTCCTGTAGCTTTGTGTCTTGGTGACAAAAGAAGAAGGGAGACATCAACCATCAATAGCCTGTGCGCAATTAGAAGTTGCTTGCTGCTCGTTTCCCCTATTTTCCTTTTGCATAGAAAGCATACATTTTGTCAGAGGGAAATGTTATGAAGAGAAAAGGAAAATAAATGAAAAGGAAAAGGTTGATTGGAAATCCACTGGAGCAAAGTGGCAACTTGAGGAACTAGAGAAAGCTAATGGTAAAATATTTTTAGTTCATGTCCTTTTATTTTAAATTTTACTTTCTTATTCAAAAATTATTTAATTGACATCCATTATAAAAAAAGAAGAGATAAATTTCATACATTTCAAAATATTGAAAACAAAAGTAAATATATATTTTTAGGTTTGAGACCATTACATGTACAGCTGAATTTACAGCAATTTCCTCCACCCATCATGTACAAGAATAATATAATTTTTCTGGGGAGTGTTGGGAACAGACACCACCCATTATTTGAAGGTGATGATGTGACTTTCCAGACGGTGCATGAAAGTGTCTAAAATAAACTACCAAGATGAGAAAGGACAAGAAGATTGTTTTATGACATAGGAAATTTACACACAATCATGAGACAAAACCCACTTCTTCACTACTCTTGTCCTTTCCATGAGCAATTATGTGATTGTGTGCAACCACTTACACCAACAAATAATTTATGTTTATAATGTTAAAAACTGAAAGAAAGTTTTTTAGTTATTGTTTAATTCATTGTAATAATAATACATGAGATCATCTCAATCAACATAATTATCCAATTTGAATTTTTATCCAATTTAACCAACAATTTCACTTATATATATATATATATATATATATATATATATATATATATTTTGTAATAGTAAAAATATTTGTTACAGTGTGTTTATATATTCATGTTTTGAATTATATATTTAGAGAACATTAAATATTTATTATTGTGATATATTAAGCTTATAAACAATCTATCTTTAAAATTACTTCTAAGTAATTAAAGGATAAAATTGTAATATTAATATTTATTCAAGATGAAATAGACACACTAAATTTATAAATTAAATTTGAAAATCTTCATTTTTTACTATTATAGATATATAATGTAAAAGTAGTTTTTTATTTTTATTTTGATACATTCTTGCCCCAATATTATTGAACTTAACACTATACAATATAATGAGTGTTATTTTAAGGATCTAAAATAACCTGTCATATAATTTTAAAACAGATTAAAACCTAATTCAATTTGGCAAGCTCGTTTTGTAAAGTTACAAATATCTTGGTGACAAGGTTTTTTAAAGGGTCTCATTTGTGGAGAAAGGAAAACCCTGCATTTTCACAAGAAGGTAATCAGAATTAATAAAGAAAGAAAAACAGATATCAAACATGCAGAATTAAATTTTTGAATCATAAGTCAGGTTTCATTATTTTGGTTGGTGAAGAGATTTGTCATTCAAGTTCAACAAGTGTTCAAGTATGCAATGCAATAACAATTTCACTAGAAAGCAATGATACATATTTGTTAGATGAACTTAGTTTTAAATTGGTAGTGCGCAAATGATGATGTCTAATGACATGTTTTTGGTTAGTAGAAGATAAAGGTTTAGACTTCCATAATAGTATAATGATAGAAGCTCCACGAGTCCAGTATTTGGTGAATGAGTCATGTTGAGATTAATCATTAACTAGGGTTTCGTGGGAAGTTTCTATATGGCTGGATGTTTAGGTTTTGCATTTTGGTACATATAGTCAGCTTTCACATGATAGATTATTCACGTAGTCATTTCTTATTATTATTCACATTAATTTAAAATATCTCATTAATAAGTAATTAGATTTTAATCACCTTAAACCTCACCTACCATAAAAAAATAGAAGCCACATTTTTATTTTTTATGTAAAGATAGATATCATATTCATGTTTATGTATTTACTTTTTAACATACTTTTAACAAACCGGCTTCTAATATACAAGTTAAAGATTGTAAAAGGATCTCTGAATTATCATATAATATATACCAAAAACTATAGCTTATATAATTCTTTGTGTTTAAGATTGTAGTAGTTTAAATATTAAGATTTTATGATAACTTCCCCAACTTAACATCTCTATAAGAGAACAATTAATATATTTTGCAACAATATCCTCCTCAACTATATTTTTTCTATTAAAGATTAAATTCTTTGATTATAATTTAGCTAACTTAGTTTATACTACAAAATAATTGATCTTTATCTATAATAATATTTTTCTTAATAACTGATTTTGTCGAGGAATTTTACTCAACAAGTTATTTAAACTATCACACTTAAATTCTTAACCCAATTCATTTCATCATTTTAAAATAAATTTAGATAAATTTATTTCTAGAGTATTTGTAACTTAAAATTAACACAAAAAAATAAAAACTTAGAAAAATGTTTATTTTATTTTATTGTTTTAAAAAAAATATTTATAAAATTTCTTTTAGAACATAACAAAGAGATGTTGAAGTGTGTTGTCTTTTCACTTCAATTTTATTCAGACCCAAAATCATATTAAAAACCAACCAACTCTCTGTTTGGGAGTGTGTTTGGCAAATGAACATATTATTTGCCGATGAAATAAAGTTTGCACTCTCATTTGAAATATGTAAACTATAACCCAAACATGCCTGTGCTCTCTTTAAACATTGTGAATTTCCAAGAACGTAGTTCAAGTAATTTTAAATGAACAATTATTTATTTTTATGAATTAATAAAATATATTTTAAATTAACCGTTATTTAATAGCTTAAAAAGTTACATTACGCACAAGTTTGCTTGAACGTGTACTGTTTATAACTTTCTAAATAGCCAGATTTTGATATAATAACCTAAGTTGCACCTATTTTCTTGAGTTTATGGTAAATGACATTATGTTCTATTCAGTTTTAAAATACAGTCAGGTTTTCAATAAGATGAGACACATTTTTTTCTTAATTTTTAAATAAATATTTACATTTTTTTTATATTTTAATAAACAAACACATTATTTTTAACAAAAGGGCCATCACTTCTTATTTTATTTAAAAATAACATATTCAACAAAATTTAAGTAAAATATATAAAATTTAAAATTAAAGTTTTATAATATAAAAATTAAAAGATCTCGTATGACAAAAAAAATAAACAATTTAATTATAATAAATATAATATCCTAGAAAATAGTTTTGCCTAAATAAACAATAAATTTAATTAAGCTTGTTCGTTACAGAAAATTACTTGAGCATTACTCTAACATGGTTTTAAGAATACTTATCTGACATTCATTTCTATATTATTAATCTATATGACCTTTCTAATTTATGATTACTCAATTTTTCTCATAATGATTGATATTTCTCCCTAATAGGTGATTGTAGAGCATTTGACACTAAAAGAAGTTGTTGAGCTAAAAGAGAGATTCAAGCTTATGGATAATAACAACAGAGGCAAAATCAATATTGATGAACTACAACTAGGATTTCATAAAATAAGTTCCTGATTCAAATGTTTAAATTCTTATGGAAGCTGAGTACTAATTACTATATTTGGAACCTTTTCTCTAGAACTGATATTTAAAGTACTTACTTCTTTATAAAAGATTGAGGTCTTTTTTTCCGTATTTTTTTCAATATGCCAAAACTAAATTGTAAAGATTAACAAGTTATTTATTTTTTAACATTGTATGTTATAGAATAATTCAGCCACAAACAGGCATTCTTAATTCTTCCCCAAGTGTCATATCCTTTCTTTCTATAAAAGAACTTCGTAATTAAAAGTGCTACATCATTGTTCAGTTTCTGTTAAATCATACTATAAAATACATGCCCTCAAAAGGTTGTCTTTTTCACTCCTAACATATAGATAGTTTTTACAGGGTGGTGTAGACAGGGATGGACACCTAAGATTATGAGAGTTTGTAGCTATCTCTGTTCAATGTTTAATTTTCATTTATATATTCATTGCTGATTCGCTAGATATTTTCATGTTGCTATAGACAGAAATCAAATCAATCAATTATATGCTCAATTAAACATAGAATCTCAATTAAACAGAGAATCAATCTTCAAAGTGAAAACAAACAAAATCACTTGATGTTAATTTCAGATTACACGCAGCCTGAACAGTGGCAGGTGTGAGCAATGGTCATTTGTCCCAATCAATTGAAGAAAGAAAAACTAAAAATGATTGATTTATATAAAATAATGTTACCTTTCACGATAGGGTTTTAGGGATGACTCTTAATGTCTCATTCTTAATTAAAGTTTGACTTCTTCGATTCTTTAACTCGCCACTGGTTCAAGACGCGATGAAGCTATTCAACAAAGTCACTGATTCACGAGTAGAGATGCAAAATGTGAAATCCTTCTTAACCACTATTGCACTACTTCATTTAGTGTTAGAGTATGCGTGAACATGAGATATTATCACATTTAGGAATGAGGGCTTGCATTTAGGGTTGGATATGGTTGTAGCTTCAAAATTAAGAATTGAGTTTGAGATTTGGGAACAACGTTAGTAAGGCAGGCGTAGGTTTAGGATTGGGTATGGGTGCAACTTCAAGCACATGAAAAATTGAAAGGAGCAAAAGTTTTGTGAAAATCTCATTAAACTTGGAAACACATAGTATCAAAAAAATTTGAAAGCTACAAAAATTTTGTGAATATCTCCTTAGATCCGGAAGCACATAGTATATGAAAATTTGAAAGCGGAAAAAGTTGTGTGAGGACCTATGAGAGCACCAAGTAAATGTGTCAAAAATATATTTTATATTAATTAATATATTAATATATAATTATATTTATTAATTTAATTTAAGAAATTAAAATTTGAATTATAATTATACTGATTATTTTAACTATCAAACATACACAATTTAATATAATAGAAATGGGTAGAAGTGGATAAAGATTATTCAATGGAATTATCACAATCTGTTAATATCATTAAAATCTTTGTAGAGAGTATTAACTAATATTCATCAAGATCTAAAAGATATATTCCTCCAATATATACTTCATATTTATGTTGTTAGGATGAATATTAATAAATAAGATTTATATTTTTTATATATCTTATAATAAAGTAGCATCTTTCTCTTATTTTATTTTTTCTCTTATTTTATTTCAAATATGTTATCCACCGTTAAGATATATGCAAAGATAAGATAGTTATTTATAATTATTATATACATGATAATTAATTTGGTTATAACTGCAAAATGAGAGTAACAAATTATCTTTAAAAATTTTAAGATAAACTCAAGAACTTACATATTGATTATTTAGGGAGTATTGCATAAGCTTATAAACTCAAGAGTGTGTGGACTTTTGTTCAATATATTTGGATGAAGTTAAGACAAGACTAAATAGATACTAGAAGAAATTATGAAGGTGATTTACAACAGTTTAATAAATCAAAGTTTAAAATTTTTCTACAAGATGGAAAGCCATTGCATGCAAAATAAAAATAAAAATATGTTGAGTTAAATATAGTAGAACAAGAGTAAACAAGAAATTATATTCTCCAAAATTGTGATGAAGTCTCGCTTTTTTATTGAATAAGTGATTTTCTTAACTTACACATTTATGTTACTGTGGTTATATACAATTAATTTATTATAATTATGTATTTTATGATCATACTGCATAAATAAGAATTAGAGAAAGCAAATTCACAAAATGTGAAACAAAGACATCAAAATATTTTTTCAAAGGTTCAAAAAAATGTGTAAGAATTATTTAAATATATTTGACTATTATTAAATACGTTAAGCACATTTATCTTTTTTTTAATATGGGCTTTTGAAAAGAGAAGGCGACATCAGAATAAATGAGTCATTATTCAACTTGGCTTGTGGATCAGATTCACGTATTTTCTAATATACAATTTATTTGATAAATGGTTGGATGTTTAAAGGATCGAGATATTTACTTGAAATCACAAAATATTGAAGTTTTAGCTAGAGGTGATGAGAATACATGTAATTTGGATTATTTTGGTGTCTTGACAGATATTATTGGATTAAGTTACTCTAGTGGAAATAGTGTTGTTTTATTTTGATGTGACTGGTGGGATGTGTATTTCAAGAGGAGAGGATACAAACAAAACAAATATGAATTTATTCTTATTAATGATAAACGTAAATTGAGGACTAATAAGTCATATGTCTTAGCTAGTCAAGCTTAACAAGTGTATTATATTAAAGATACCACCCTAATTGGTTAATAGTAGTGAAAACAAAGCCTCGAGATTGATATGATATGTTAGAGGGAGATTGATATGATATGTTAGAGGAAGATATAAATAAGGTGTGTCAAGAAAACAAAGACATTGACTCAATTTCACTTACATTTTATGCATCAGATAATGAACATGGATTTTCATTTGATAGAAATGACTTAGCCCATACTATAACTAAAGAAAAACCAATGATGCATATGAAAGTTATTGATGATGATGATGACATGACGATGACCAAGAAAGTGATGATGCAAGTATTGATTTAACATGTGATGAAGAAAATAATATTATTGATGAGATGATAATGATGAAAATTGATTGTTTTATATCACTTTGCAAAACAAACTTTGTTATTAGTTACATTTATTTTTTTCAATGATCTAAATTTAAATGAATCATACATACTTCTTTTTTTATTTCCATCCATATATATCTATATGTAAGTGTTATATATATATATAATAGTTTAGATAATTTAAATTTTATATGTTAAATTAAATAATAAATTTAAATTTAAAGTGAATATATTTTATTAATACCGTAATAAAAAATATAAAGGTATAAATAAATGGATAAAAATATCAAAACAAGTGAACCTTTTTAACAAAAGGTTATCCTGGGTTCAATTATAAAGTAGCACAAATTTAGTATTTTTTTTTAAGAATTGATAGTAATATAATAATAACTAAAAATATTATTATATGATATTTTATATTATATGATGATTATTAATTTATACACATTAAATAATTTTTTATTAATTATATTCTCATTTAAAAAATATTTTTATCATATATTTTATATTAATAAATAATTATTTGTAACTGGTATATTTTGTCATTTTTAATAAATCTTTTGTGACAAATTAAAAAAAAATACAACTAATATACAAATTAATAATAAATTTAATATCTTGCATTATCACAAAAATAATAATGAATTATGAAAAGAAAATCATAAATTCAAATGAATTTGTTACATAAATATTATTGTAATTTTAAAGTGCCAATAAAGTTGTGTCATTCAAAAGTCATAAGTATAAATATAAAGTAGAATGAATTTAATATTTTTTAATAATTATTAGTAATATAATAATAATAAAAATTAATAGTATATAATTATTATTAATTTATGAACACTCAACAAAGATTTTATTAACTATATTCATGTCAAAAGAAAAATAATTTTATCATATAATATTTTATATTAATGAGTAATTATTTGTGACATCTATAATTTTTTTATCTATATTTTTGTTATTTTTAATAAATTGTTTGTGATTAATTAAAAAGTTTTATAGTGACAAGTTTTATATTTATCACTTAGTTACATTACCATTACAAAATAAGAAAATAATGTTGACTTGTGAAAAAATCATAAATATAAATTTAAAAATAATATAAATTTATTATTTTTTCTTAATATAAATATATATATATTTATAACTTTTCTATTAAATATATAAATTTATACTATTATTATTGTTTAAACAATTTAACACAATTAATAATTATTAGTTTGTCATTAATAACAAATAACTAAAAATGAATAACTATTGATCTATAAATATTTAATAAATTTTATATTAATTATATTATTATTACAGGAAAAATATTTTTATTATATATTCTTTTTAGTAATTATTTATAATATGTAATTTTTTAATATAAATATGGTGACATTTTCTTAATTTTATCATTATTATGAATAATATTTGTGACAAATAAAAATATAGTCACATATACTATATAAATAATGACAAAATTTATATTTATTATTAAGTTTTTATAAAAATAACTTATATTTCTTGTAGTATTTTTTAATTTTAGACATTTTTTACTTATTGTCCAAAGAAAAAAAAGTGATGAACACTTCAAAATCTTAAAACAATTCAAAGGGTCTCCGTTTAACCTAACGGCATACCACTATCCATTCCGAGTAGCTTTTGTCTTTCAAATCCATAATCCCAACCTTAAATATTGTTTCCTAAAATTGTAATGATATAGAATTTTGAAGGCTTAATATGTCTACAATTATTCAAACTTGAACATACTCAGTTTGTATTTTGGTTTTCCAAAATTTCAAACTGATATTTTTAATTCTTGTAATTTTGGAAAAAAAAAGTTTTTTTCAGTCACCGATTCCAAATACTTTTGAAATACTCTTTATGGGTAATAAAATATGTTAAATATTTTGCTTATATGAATGTTGAATTACAAATCATTTACGTTATGAACCTACTCTAATAGAGTTTTGGATTGCTATTATCAAACACCTACAACATGTTTATTTCCTTTTAAAAGACGATTAAACATAAGAAACAAAAATAAGTTTCAAAAATTACAAAGAAAGATCAATTTTAAATTTGAATTACAAAAATAAACTTATTTTAAAATTTAAGAACTAAAATCATATTTAAATTAATAAATCTGTAGTTATATATAACGTCAAGATTTGGAATGCTGTGTTTGTGTTTTATCCAAATATGTTAGAAAACACAATGCAATTTCTTGCAGGTTTGTCCACTCGGTCTGTACTAAAGTCCATGCTTGCCTAGTCCCTTCAGTTTTATTCCGTTTTGTCAGCCTCTATTCAAGAACAGTACAACACTCCCTACACCACACAGGACATCACAAAATGAATTTTCCATTTTTTTATTTATCTGATTTTTACGTCATGTGATGATATTTAGATGTCAGCTATTTGATTTTTTTGACACTGAATTTAATTAATTATAATTCCGATTTTAAATCGGTTAAAATGGCAATACTATAATCTCCATTCAAGGTATTTTTTTTGAAATTCGGATATCTGTCACGGTTTTGTTTTAAAAGGATGTTTTTGAGGATTGAGAAACTAAGATGTATTTAAACGGATTTGATCTCTGACTCTTAAACGATATTAGATTTATTAAGTGTATTGGAACAAATCTTTTAGTGAAAGGTAAGGAAACAAGATTTAGGATTTAGGGTTTACCTTAAACAAATCAGCTCTTTTTCGAGTGGCATTTTATCGTATATTTTCCATATCTAAAAAAAGTGATTAAGAAATGTAATTAGCGGTAATTATGTGAAAATTATTTCTCATAACGACTGTTGTTGTTAGTTGAGTGTGCGTACAGTAAAACAGAGAAAAAGAATGTGGACACCAAAAGGAGTCACCCTTTATTATCAGCATACATATTACAGGTAAAAGTTATTAAAAAAAATGATGAAGAATTTGTCAAGCATAACTGTTAAAAGTAAACAAACTAAAATGTATCAAGTGCTCAACATATACACATTCATAATGTAATATTTTACTGCATAAGTTGTACTAAGTTAAAATTTTTTAATATTGAGTCCATGATCCTGCAGGATTAGTTTATTATTATGCCATGTTGAGAGTGGTAATTAGAAAATGAATAAAGAATGAGAGAGTTGTTAGTGTAGGAGTGAAAAAATAAGAGTGAGATTGGTGAAAAGCAAGGATGAGTGGCGGTGAGAACACTTTTCCTTGAAGATGTAGATATGTCCATTGTTGTTAGTAGTTGCACACCTTTTCCTTTATGCATATGTGACTCCAACGACCCCCAATTACTTTATTTTGATAATCCCTTGTGGAGGCCCATGCTTTTGCTTTGGTCCTCCTCGTTATTTTCAGTGCTTCCTCCTTTTCCTCAGTGAGAGCCTGTAAAAGTCTCAGCTCTAAGCAATCTCTTCTCATGCATTCCTCTTTCTCATAAAGCTACACCACAGTCTCAGAACAAGACAACTTCCATCCCTCCAAAATCCCACCACCCTTTTCATTATTGTATTCTTATAATGACCTGTCTTTCAACCTCTTTTCTTTATTTTAACTCTCTCTCTCTCTCTCTCTCTCTCTCCCTTGTTCCTTCTACTTGTTCCCTCTTTTTCATTTATTATTTAGTGGTGTACTGATTGGGAACTTGAGTGCTTGCAGGCCTTTGTTTGCTTCTTGAACCTTGAGAAAGCTTCTTCATAGTTAGACACACCGAAGATGGAGCCTGATATAGAGAATTCAAGAGGGTCACTCATAAAGCTATATATATAGGTCTATATGCAACATGGTTGGAAGAACCAACCTAAGTTCTATCTCTCAATATCATCATATATATATATATATATCCCTTATCTTTCTTCTCTTATATACATCATTCCTGTTTGGAGCTTTATTTCAATTTCTTGAGCTTGCAAATCATCTTCTGAGAAACGGACTCGTTATTGAAGAAGGAAAGGAGGGTGTCTGGAATGAAGTTTGATCCGAAATCATTGTCTCAGTTTCATTTTAGCTTTTCCTGTTGTGTGTGTGTGAGAAAGAGAGAGAGAGAGAGAGATTGATCATTTGGAATGGAAAGGGGTGTTTGGAATGAGGTTTGATCCAAGATCATCCCATCAAATATCTTCAATTTCCCCTATGTTTGCTTCTTGATTTACCTTCATAAATTTGTTTGTCATCACTTCACTTCATGCATGGGATGGGACTGATCTCGGACCAGGCTTCATTCCTCACACCTACCTTTCCTTGTAGAAGCAATCAACCACAACAAGACAAAGGTAATCCCTTTTTTCCTTCCAAATCATATCAGATCTAAGTAGTTTGCTGGTTTCCATGTCCTTTTATGTTCTATCAAGCCAACATATTTTAGCCAGATATCCTTAGATTCAGTTTCTTTTTCATTTATTATTTGTGTTTGGTTGTGTGCTTTTGAAAGAGGATTTAACTTGTATTTATGCCACCTGATATAAGATAAGCTGGAATGAGATTAGTTATAGCTAAATCTGTGTGGTCAAGTTAAAGTGATCCGAGTCTTACAAATATAGTTGCATTAAGACTTGATTTGGAAACTTTTTGTTACTTTTAGCCGTCTCATATAAACTCAAAGAGAGTGATCAAATCAAAAAAGGAAAAAAAACTCAGAAAGCACTTGATTATATACGGTTTCTGAAACCAAGAGCGGCACACAACACTATGATATCAATCTATAGAAACTATGAGCACACCATATTCCATGTTTTGCACAAAAAATATGTATTTTAACATAATGAAACATATTAGTTGATGATACTTCCGCCGTCATCTTTGTCCTTGTTGTTTTCACACACCTATTCTAAGAAACCCTAGCTGAGTTTTTTGACTTTCTAGTACACATTCATCTTTGTATCAATGAAACTTTCATAGGATGAATGATACATTATAAAGGTTGACATTCATTTTGGGGAATTATTGGCACGACCCTGCTGCTGAAACAAGACAAGACAAGTGAGTTCACTCAGATAGATATTCCCTCCATCGTTCAATATTGCCCCTGCTTTTCCCCCATTAACTGTAGCCACAGAAAAGGTTAATCACTTCATAGATTTTACAGATTTATTTTGCATATCTTTGTGCATGCCTTAATTAGACATGTAGATCAGGATATAAAATCAACATCGCACAAACATACACATATGTTATTTCTTCTTACATTACTCTATGTTAATTGACAAATAACACTTGATCCAAAGTGTTACAAGGAACTCAGCATAGTTAGAAGCATTGGTTGTATATATAGAACTCATTTTATTATCACATAGGAGTGATAGGGTACAAGAATCTCACTGTCTTCTTGCTATATGTTTGTGAGCGATATTTAGATTCCTTTGGAATATATCATGCAATATTTGGTATTTTTTATAAAAGCATATAGTATATATAATATTTGATTTATTTTATGAGAAATGTCAGCAAGTTGAATGCATGCTTGGTATGGATAAATTAATATTTTACTGAATTCTATGATTTTTTGTTGTTGTTTGGCATTGTGGAATATAACATTAAAACTTGTTCTTTAAGCGCGTGGTAAAAAGCTAGTATGCCACGTGACAAAAAAACTAAATCATTGAAAGTTATGGCGTGAAGTGAGTTAAAAACTGAAGTCACTTTTAACTTACACCACATGAAACTTGGTGTACACAGTTATTGAATAGCTTATAGTAGAACTTAACTTATATTCTTCCTTTTCTACTTTTATCTACTTTTTTCTTTTTTTTCTCTTATTTTCCATTTGTGTGTATGAAAACATATTTTTCTTTCTTTTTCTTATAACAAACTTTAGTTTTTAGATTTTGCATGCTAGAAACTAGCCGAAAAGCATCACTTTGTATTATAAAGTATAACATCGTTATCATAATGAAAAATATTGGCTTAGATTGATACATTTGGATATGAAACTAGTAAGTTTTAATATGTATTTTTACGTCTGAGGTTTTTCTTCGATATGGGTATATTTAATTTTATATAAAAGCATTAGTGTATATTTCGTATAATCCATAGTTTTTAAACTCCAAATAAAATTTAAAATTGGAAATTGGAGAGAAGATTAACAGTTATTAAAATAAGTTTTTTTTTCTAATATATAGCACTGGTGAATTAGAAAATTTGTCGATGCCCAAATAATCCACTAAAAAAAAAATCAAGATTTTCTGTCTTATAAAAGAACATCATCTTCTATTATTAACAAGAAAAAGAAGGATGGACCAAATCTATTTTTCGTGCTAGCAATATTGCTTTATAATGTAAAAGCCGTACAGATAGGTGTTATAAGTTTCTTTAAACAGTAAAAGATGAATTGAATTAGATGAAATATTTAATGGATGTTCCAACCCAGAACAGAATGAAAAATACATAAAATTTTCAGCACAAATAGAAAACTACACAAACCAGCAGAGTAATCTCAGTAGAATTGACTCATCTCCTATAATAGTATCAGCCAACAGAACTGCGCCCACCTTCACAAAAGTGTTAAAAAAGTTTTAAAACAATTACCAATTATATATATATATATATATATATATATATATATATATATATATATATATATATATATATATATTATTTTTATGAACCCATAATATTACTCCACGTATTCTTTTCTCACTTTTCATTATATTTCACGCTACAAGCAAATTAGAGTATACTGATCATAATTTGAGTCAAAGTAAATATGTAATATGAAACAAACTATTTTGTTTCCTAATAAAAACTATTATGTTTTCGAGTCAGGTGTACACTAAAGTGAGAATGGTGTATCCTAAAGCATTAATAATGTATCAAAAGTTACTCAAGTGAGTTCTTATATTAATTTTATGAGTCCGTTAAAAAATATTAATTTTATAAGTTTTATAGTGCCACATACATTTAAAATTTTATATAAATATTCACTCAAATACTAATATATGTGGTTAAATTAATTTTATATGTATTAATTTTTTAAGTAATATTAAAAAAATAATTAAATGAGATAATAAGATTGTTCTAACCTGTATATAAAAGACATATATATAAAAAGGTGAAAAAAAAATAAAAAAAGTGTTATTAAAAAGGCATCTTCCTACTGTAGAAGCTGTTGCAAATATTGAATTCCTACTATTTTATAAATAGTAATAGGCAAAAACATTAATAATATACCCATAACCCAACAGCTATAATTTTAATAGTAAAATATGTGATATATTTCACTTGAACCATTGATTATTGGTATACATTTCCAAAATGTGATGTAAATATTCTTATCGAAGTTCCAAAACTTTTTCTTTCGGAAGTTGATTGATTTTTATGTACAATAGGTTAAACCTTTCTTTTTAAGTTTGTCTGGATAAAAGTTTTCCAACGTAATAATGAAATTTGGACTTTGTCATCTCTCCAATTTGTGATGCATATGCTTTGGTTTAAAAATCAATGAGCTTCATTCTTTCAATCGAAGACTGGTAATATATGTCCAATATCTCTGCAAAAAATATTATATAGAAAAAATACATCAGTACTAGTTTCTCTATTCTATACTATATCTTTGTCAATGTCACATTTTCTACACTCTTAATCAATCATTTTAATTTCATATTAGTTAAGATTATAATATGAGATAAACTTTCAGAATAACCAAAATGAGTATGTATGTTATAATTCATTCCACCTCTAAGTGCTACTTTTAGCACACTGATATATAATAGTATATATACATCCAAGTTTTTGGTTTACATGTATTAGTTAATTTACGCATTAATATTTAAATTATTTTCTTGTTAATGTCTCTCCTTTACAACATAATTTTCTTAAATAAAGATTCTTGTATGAATATTTTCATGTCATAAGTTTAGATTATTACATTTTTGTTATGCAAGGTTGCTAAACTTAACATTGAAGATATCAAAAAATGGATCACACTTGCGTCAAAAACTGGTTGATAAGATATGGACTTAAATGTATTGTTGATCTTACAATTAAGGAAAAAAATATCTCAAGTGAACTAAATTTTCGATTTCGATCTCTCAAATTTCAATTGAGCGAATAAGTTTCCAAGTATCGTAATTCAGTGACTTGGGTTTCTCGGACTCAATTCCATCAATATTTAATAAATTTGGTTGAGGGCATTAACGGGGCTCTAGATGGTGTAAGTTGATGGAAAACATTGAAACAATAATACATGGTATTGATGTCATGAATAATGCAAAATCATAATTTATATGTATTATTTGTCAAATAAATACCATGGTATTACATCAATATTATTGTTTTAGAAAACGTGACGTGTTATATGCGATAAAATTAATGAGTATCTCATTAAAAATTGAAAACATCGATTACTTTGTTTTTAAGACAAGCTAGCAGCTATTTTAAAACAGAAGCAATATTTCAATAAATTACAAAGTCTATCTATAGATTTTTACATTATTTTGATTTAAAAAATAATAATAAGATTAGGTTAATGTCATTGGTAAATGAGATTTATGGTGTAATTCTTTTAATACATTTCTTGTGATAATATAACTTTACTCCTTTTATTAATTTAAATACAAGAATATTTATGATGTAATGCTTAAGATACAATTTATTTGTCAAGGTTTTTTTTACATAAACTGGGATTTCAGTTTCTTCCAGATTTAATCTGAAGACGACAAACTGATTACATGGTACATAATCTCGTCTGCCAAACACAATTGTATGGTTCCTGCTGCTCGTTCCTGCAGATCCAACCAATCCTCATCCTCTATCTTTGCTGGTTTCTGCGACTTTAAAGTCTTTAACCGTCCTTGTTGCGTTAACAGATCCTTCACCCTCGTCTGCCATAATTCAAAATTACCATGACCATCAAATTTCACAACTTCGAATTTAGCAGAAAAATAAAAAAACCATCATCAAGACTCTTTACATAAACACAACAATCATACTCACAACTCTTGTAGCCAATTTAAATCATGTAGGAGTCAAATTGTTTATACCATTGCCTTGGAGACTGTTTCAATCCATATAAAGATTTCTTCAACCTACAAACCAAATGCTCATGTCCAGGTTGAGAAAAATCCTCTGACTGTTGCATATAAATCTGCTCCTTTAAATCACCATGCAAGAAAGCAGTTTTAACATCCATCTACTCTAAATGCAAATCCCAAGTAGGTACTAATGCAAGTACTACCTTGATAGAAGTGAGTCTAACCTCAGGAGAAAAAATCTCATCATAATTTATCCCTTTCTTCTGTGAAAACCCTTTTGCTACTAGGTGAGCCTTGAACTTTTCCCCCTCTTTTTTGGATACTGCTGGCTTCCTCTTGTACACCCATTTGCAACCAATAGCCTTCATTTCTTTAGGAAGGCGTGCTAACTCGCACGTCTGGTTATAATGCCTTAAGATTTTGGGTTGAAGGTGGTGTCATTCCCTTATATGGGTTTGGCTCAATTCTCATTGTTAGAGATCTCCCCGGTGTTTAGCCCCTCGGATTCTCCCAAAAAGTGGTATCAGAGTCGATGGTTTACGGCTTGGGTGACCTTGTATCGAAAGTCTTCCTGATGGAGATTTCAGGTAAGCGTGTCCTGTATAAGTATATGAACGACGATACAAGTAAGGGGTCATTTGCTTCCGCTCAAGGGGGAGTGTATCAATGTGAAGGAGGGACTCTCACTTGAGGGGGAGATTGTTAGGTATTCAAGTGTGAGTTTAAGTCACACATTGAGTAGGAATGAAAAAGTTGAACAACATATAAAAAAGAAGACCCATAAACCTATTGCCTTAAGGTTTTGGGTTGGAGGTGGTGTCATTCCCTGTGGTGTGACTCATTTTTTCATTCTTGTTTGTCTCCCGAAGGTTTCCCCCTTGGATTCTTACAACATATGACTTAATCGAATTAACTTGGAAATTTAAATTTTTTTCAATTTTAACTTAGTTAAATTATTTATGACAAAAAGATATTGACTTTCATTGTAAAATTAATTCAAAGAGTTAAAATTATACTTTTTCATTTCTTTGTTTAAACTTCAATGGAACATTTATATTTAAAATACAATAATTTCTAAAATGTTAGTAGTATGTTTGGATAAAAAATTTTACACATTCGAGAAAATTAAAATGTATTTAAGAACAACAAGATCCATTTTGATGCCTCAATCGACACACACACAAAATATCTCTACCAGGAAAGGAATAGATTTAAAACTGATTCTGAGGAAGACGAGCAGAAGATGAATTTATTCTGTTCAAGAATCTGATCGGATACTCTTACTTTACTCGACTCTAGGAATCTAGAAATAACCTCCAATCGTCAATTTAATAAGAAATGATGACAGAGTTTTAGAGCAAAGACTGAGAAAAGAGAAAGAACCTTTACTTAGAGAGAGTTGGTGGTTTTTATAAAAATGAATTTGAATAACTGATTGTTTTGTTTATTTAAAATTTTCTCTAAAAAATATTTAGGTGCGATATTATTTATCTCTATGTTAAATTATAGGTCTATTTTTATTCTAAAGTTGTTTTCTGGGATATTGCATAGAATATTATTTAACTGTCAGTTATGACTATAACAAAAGTAATTGTTGTTTGTCTGATTAAAAGAATGTCTCAATAAAAAGGATATAAATTATTGGCGTTCTTTGTTATTGGGAGAAAACTTCAAAATGTGAGTTGTAAACAAGAAACCCTGTCTCCATCTTCTTGTTAAATGCTATGAAGATCTCATTTAAATAAGATTTTTAATACTTGTATGTTTAGAACTTTATTTCATGCAGAGTAACTTAGAATCACTCAAAAGCACTAGTAGTCTTTCTCTACATGAAAGAACTCTATACATAGACATATTGGATGAGACCATTGAAACTTGTGTATAGATCTTTATGATTGTGTTAATACTTTATTAAATGTTCATAGTCTTTTAGCTGACACATTTTCTATTGCACTCAACTTGTTATGCAAAGGATAACTCTTTCTCTAAAAATTACTTCATAGTATTACTAACAGTAAATGGAGCTTACATTTATCAGGAGGATAAATTGATCTACTGTGATAGAATCAATGTAAGAATCCACGATTCAGGTTCGATAGATGGTAGACGGTGTAACAAATAAATTTTCATCTTGAGTTATACACGTATCTTCAATGTCTACTTTTTTTCTTGTTGTCATTTTCTCATGGTTATCTTTTGGCTTTTGTACAATGACTAAAAACTCCTGCCATGGATTATGTGATGATCTCCGTGCAGACTCATTTTTTTCCTTGAAGTGAAGTTTTTTTTTCTTCCTGATACATACTTAGAAAACAAATTATTAGCTCACAAAAACTTAGTATTACTTTATTATGATCAAAATCATGAATTTTCAAGACTTTATTGGTTGATGAAGATTAAACTATTCAAGATAGATCATTGATTGTTGTTATTTCATGAGCAAATTAAATGTGTTTTCAGTTTAGACCATCTAACGCAGTGTTAGACCGTTTAATACTAAAGAGATGATAGTATAGATAGGAGATGGTCAATCATAGGTCATATCTTAACAAATCCAATAATATCCAAAACTCATATATAAACAATCAAAGTTAGAAATAACAGGAAAGTAAAAAGGGGTTGTGATTAAAATGAAGAAAAATATAGTAAACGATCTAAAATAGTAAATAAAACAGGTTTTTTCTCAAGTTCATTCAACAGTAAATAAAGCATGCAAGTGTTCTTCCAAATGAATTTCTCTTTTGGTGGGTACGACTTCTCAGGAAAGTATTACTCTTACATCTAATATGGCTGAGAGCTAGAATGGTTCCTCTTGAGATTCATATCAAATTCTGTTGCAGCATAATCAACTTCAGACTTTGCACCATTTGGCTATAACTGATATTATGGATAACCTAAATTAGAAACTTGAGGATAGTGGCATTCTTAATCAGAAAGTATCCAAAAATTTATTATCTACCCATCTCACTTGTGATTGGGATAAAATCATTTGGTGTAATTCTATTGCTTTGGTGTTTTGGAAGCTTTTGCATAAGTGTTGGCCTACAAATCTGGATGCTTAGAAAAAATATTTTTCTCTTTCTTCCATGTGCTTCCATGTGCTTTCTATACAGGTTGCAGGTTATATGTTTTTTAGTTGTTCTTTTGTTTCTTCCTATAGACTTAGCTTTGAAATATTTTTTCCGATCTTATGCACTTATCTTCTACTGGTTTTATTACTTTCACTAAAGCTCATTGTAGTCCGCTTATTCGTCTGATTAAACTTTCGGTCATTACATTTTCCTTATGGATGATTTTTAGGATGAAGAATTTTACTAGATTTCAGCAGGCTATTAACACATATATTGTTTTACATGTTATTAAGTTAACACATATATTGTTTTACATGTTATTAAGAAATGTATCTAGAACTCTGCTAACACTTTTAGAAAGCATATGACTAACCAGATTTTAGATTTTTTTTTTTATTATTTTGAAACTAGAAAGGTCTTGTCTCATGTGCAAGTTTTTTGGTGCTTTCCTGAAGTTAGTTGGATTAAAATCTAATGGAGTTGTGAGAGGGGCTCCTTGTTTTACAGCTTGTGAAAGTATCTTAAGTTGCAAGCGTGGGGAATATGTGAGTAGCTTTTCTGATTTCTTGGTTATTCTACATGCACTTTATGTTGAAGTCATGGATGTCATTTATTGAATATGTTCAATTGAAGGATTTTAAAAAGCTTTGGTTAGTATTGAAGATTCTACATTGACTAGAGATAAGGTCTTTCAATAGTTTATAAGTGGGTGCAAACCTCACCTTACAAGCCGATTTTGTAAGGTTGAGTTAGGCTTGAAGTCTACTTCTTAATATAGTATCAAAGCTTATCCTAGCAGGTTGTTGGGCCTATCCGGCCACCCATTACCAGACCGCTATCGGACCACTCTTACATATAAGTTTCACGCTTAAGTTGAGGAGTTTCGACATAAGGGGGTGTGTTGAAGATTCCACATTGATTAGAGCTGATGCCTTTCAATAGTTTATAAATGGGTGCAAACCTCATCTTACAAGTCGGTTTTGTATGGTTACGTTAGGTTTAAGGTCCACTTCTTAATAGTTAGATTGTGACTCTTATTTGCTTTGTTTAAAGCTTTTGGTTCAACTCATATCATTCCTTGGACTCTTCAAGGTAGATGATATAAGTATATGTAGATTTCTGTTGAACTTTGTTCATAATAGGTTTCAACTCTCTCTGTTTTGTTTGTAGTGTCACCCCTCATGTTTTTTGTTATTTGTTCTTTCGTTTTTCTTTAATAATACTTTTTCATGTGATGTTAGATGATTAGTAGGTTTTGGAATGTAGCCTAATTGAGATGTCAAAATTCATAATAATACTTAATATAAGTCTTTTATTAAAAAGAAAAGTTCATTCAAAAGTAAATTCTTTATTAGTTTTTTTAATATTATTATTCTTTAATTTTCTCATAAAATTGAACTTAATCAAGTGCTAATTATATTCAACAAAATCTCATTAATAAGTTTTTACTTATTTAATATCTTACTTTATTAAAAGCGTCTACTCAATGAAATCTTAATTAAATGAGTTTATTATTAATTACATTAAAAAAAATCTATGATTAAAGGTTCCAAATATGATTAAAATTATGTTTATCAATTATCTATCCATTTACCATATTATCTAAAATTCATTTATTATTTTTTTATGAACAACAAATAATATATAAATAAAAAAAGCATAAAAATGATGTTTCAACCTTTATAAAAAATTCATTCATCATATTTTCTAAAACTTAATAATACGTACATATATATTTGGTTTGTAAAACTTGTTTGTATTTTAATATTTGGGGAGATTATACAGATAAAATTAGATTAAAATATTCAAAATTTTCATAATACTAATATAAAATAATAAATCTGACTCATTTAATTTGTAGATGAAATGAATTTTAGTTGGGGTAACGTGTTTAACCCATATAAATATAAAAATGGTTCTGTTATTTTCTTAATATATTTAACTTTTGAATGATATTTTTTAATGTCAATTATCTTTTGAATGATTAATTTACCTTTATAAGTAAGTTTTTTTAACACGAAAATTAGATTGTTAAATAATGTCACTTAGGCTAAATGCTTAAACTGTTTTATTTTCTACTTGTGACATTTGAATCATCAATCACTTGATCTTAAATATTGTAGTTTTGTCTATTATTTATTTATATTTAAATCCCTTAAATTACTGAATATCTTGATAAAAAAAATGGCTTTCTTAAAAGAAAAAATATTGTTAATTGTTTTATTTAAAAAAATTAGTGACTTAACTCATTAAATCTATTAAATTAGATTTTTATAACTCACTTACATCAGTCTAAATTTAGTTCATTTATTTAAAACTTAACATATGGTGAAGACCTTGCCATCAATGACAAATAACATATTGTTGTTCAAAAGCGTTTTGATATTGATGAGAAATATTATATTAGCTTAATATATCTTTCTTATTTTAAATTATTAAAATATCATTAATTGATTTTATATTTTATTTTAAAATTTATGAATTTTTAATGTTTTTCTTATTATTTACAATTATAAAGAAGAAGATGCATATTTTTTATATTATTTTTTTATATATTTCATTTTATTATTTATTATTAAAATAGTTAACAAATATTTATTCAAACATAAATATATCCATAACCATATCCATAAAGGATATGAGATATAAATTTCATAATCATTAATAATAAATATCTGTTTTTCCATGGAACAACAAATCCAAACCCTCACTCGCCCACACACCTACCATCCTACTCATACAAAGATATTATAGAATCATTTTATTAGGATGTTTATTAATGATATTGGGAATTCAAACTATTTTTATAGTTTATTTCAACTTCACACTAAATGTTAGAAGTCATGGGAGTTAAGTGACAGTAAGTTGACATGTCGTGATAATCTTTCCCTTATTGACATGTAAAGATAATCTTTGATCTTTTCCTAAAAAAACTAGGTTTGCAAGTACAAAATGATAATCACTTTAATATTTTCTAAAAACTTATTTGTCTGGCAAATTTATTAATATAGTTCAAATTGGAAAAGAGTCTCTTTAATATATCAATATGTTTGAATTAATATCTGACTAAAAAGTTTGGTCAATATTTCATCATTGAGTATAGATAATTTTAAAGCTATCAATTAGAATATTATTATCCAATAAATAAAGCTTATTTTCATTTTAATGAAAAATATTTTTTTATAAAATGATTATTTTCAACTTATTAAAATATATTTCACCCTTTATTTATTTGACCATCCACGTAGTTGTTAAGTTTATCGATTTAGCTAATCTTTGTCAGGCTGAAAAGTACTCCACTGTTGCTTTTCTGTTTTGTATTATAATTTTTTCAAAACACAGAAAACACTAAGCAAAAAGAGACGTGGAAGTTTCTTTCAGGACGTAAGGTTGACATGTCAACATAATCTTTCCATGTATTCAAATTACGTAACGTTCCCAAAGAAGTTAATGTGCATAGTTATTAGCTTTAGGTATCAATATTTGGATAATTATAGTTTTCTTCCAGACTTTTACAGATTAATTTTTATTGCAAATCTTAATGGAATCTTCTTTTTTTTCAAATAAAATTTATGGTTAAATAGATTTTTAGATTTTTTTTAAGGTTGACACTATAATTTGCAATCATACCAAATTTGCACATTTAACAAATATTAAATACAAAAAATACTAAAACAAATTTAAAAATATCAATTTTAACTCTATCAAATGCCACTAAAACCTACAACTTGTTGGTTGATATTTTCAAATTATTTATTGAACTAAGACGTTTATGTATTATAGACCTGTTTGAGTGAATTCTTTTATAAGTTCAAGTCATTATAATTATAAACTATTTTATAAAAACTCTACATATTAATTTATCTAATCTTTAGTTTTGATTTATGTAATACATGCGAGATATTTAGAGACGGTTATTAGTGAATTACAAGAATACTGAAATAATATGAAAATTGATTTTATTAGTTGGTATCTGATAACCAATTATATTAGTCTGATTGTTTATGGAATATTCACTCAATTTTATTTTTACATGCTAAATATTCTTAATATATTTTTTAACTCTTTCTATCTTCAACGTTCAATTTTCTTTTAGGTAAATATGTACTAGGCGGCAATCATTTTAAAAATATTCAATTAGACCAAAACGTTCTATTTTTACAAAGTCTTTCCTAATTTATCTTAGACGATTCCAACTCAATTTCAGTAAGAACATTTGGCACATATACCACAACTCTTATAGTACTTACCAAAAGTTAGAACATAGCGTCAACATCATCATATCGTGACATGAATCTATCTTGATGCTCTCAAAGCCAATATGGAGGCTATTTTCCAGAAGAATGAAGCAAATGTCCAGAGTGTCATCACTAACATGTAAGATAACTTTAACAAAGATCTGGAACCTCTACAGAATTAATATCGTGACAAGATGCAAGCCCACCGTGATGAAGTGCAAGCTCTCCAAGAGAAACTCATCATAATACATTAAAATTGGACCACACATCGAACCAAGCAAAATTTACAACCATAGCATACAAGCAGGTTGTTGAGTCTCGTCCCATTATCCCTAATAAACATGTCAAGGATATGGGCCAACCGACGTAGGATACTCAAACACAAAGGATATTTGTGGAGTCACACACAAGGAATTCATATAGAAGTCAATCCCAAGCATCTGGAAAATCATTAGCTTAGCACAACCGGTAGGTCAAATCCAAGGGTTTGCCACACATAGGGAATTGTAACTATCTGATCAACATATTTCCTTTAAAGTTTTGTCGACTCCATCGTTGAATGTAGAAATGCAAGCCAACCTAGTTGACTTTTACTTCTTCATGTCTGAAGTCATGAAAGTCTAACTCCCCAACAAATGGTAGTCATCGTGTGTTGAAAACTATGATAGCTCCTCGGACCTAGACACATATGTTAAGGCCTATCTTTCGTCGGCCAACCTTTTTCTCGAAGATTTAGGAGTACATTGTATGTTGTTTCCCACTACTCTTAGGACCAGCCTTGGAACGGTATTAGGCAATATATGACCTGATTCACCAAAACATCCACTGATATTCTCGACTTGCATCCAACTGTGGCCACACATTCCCTCTTAGTGGGACTTTGTTGAGGGACTTTTCCAAACTCTTTGTATGCCAATCCAACCGCCAATATGGATGTACTCCGAGCCCGCGCAATCAAGTATATCAGCATTGAAGAAAATTCATAAGTTAGGAAAAGGGCGAAGGCTCGGTCCACGACCTCAACTCCCAATACACAAACTTTCAAGAAAAGGTGTGTCATCAAATATGAAAGGTACACTCCTCCCAATGCTAGTTGAGATGTCATCATTCATGAGGCATTTAATCTCAAACTAGTTCGGTTACCCCAACCTAGACAAAAGGTATAGTTATCACCAAAATAAGGGCACACCATGAAAGAATGTTACAAAGGTCGTGATCTCATTGAAGAGCTTGTATGGTACAAAGCCTTGGGATGCTTCGTCCAGAATGGTCAAGTTGGACAAGGCCAAGGATGCAAAGGATGACATAGTGGAGGTCAAAGTCGAGGATGTCACCAAGGTCGGGGTAGAGGAAATTATCAGGAGCAAACAACAACACCTCATCCTGAATAAGAATAGAGAGCAACCCTAGCAAAATCCTAATAAAGTGAAGGGGACCATCAACACTATTACTGGGGATTCGTTGGCGGAGATAGTTCCAACTCGACAAAGAAGAGGCATCTTTGAATTATCAACTTTTTGAGCTTACTACCACCCCGATCCCTCCCATCTATCACCTCTACAGATGTGAAATTTTGTATCAATGGTCCTTATCAAGATGACCAGTGGTTATCACTACTACCATAGAGCTGGCAATTCAGAAAAGTCCTCATAGTATAGGGAAACTCTGTTGAAGTACTATATTGGTCGACATTCGTAAAAGCTTGATATTCGTGCTTCATTTATCAAGTCCTACCCAAACCCTTTATTGGGGTTGGCTGGCGAACGAGTATGCATAAAAGGTTATGTTGATTTGCTAACGACATTTGGTGTAAGCAAGGCATATTGAACATTGATAGTTCAATATGTTTTAGTTGATGCTGACACGTCTTACAATGCCCTCATTGATCATTGAACACTCAATCAACTCGGAGCAATTGTTTCTATGTGACATTCTTTGTCGAGGATGGTACATTCATTATGTTAAAGGTTGATTCACCAGGGAGTGCTATGCTCAAAGCTTAAAAGTAACCCCGTATTTGGTCAAAGCTCCTTCCATTGATAGTTTTAGATAGATGAACTCAGTGTTAGAGTTACCTAAAGAACATTACATGATCTAGCAGTGTCATAATATCAAAGAAGTGTTCCCTATCTCTTCCATAGAAGATAAAGTGGACCTTGATCCTAGTGTTGAGTTCGAAGAAAACTGACTTACTTTTGATGAACCCGTGATAAAAGTCCAAGTTGGCTCCCAACCCACTCAATTCAAAAGGGTGGGCAAACCAGTCAACCGATTGCTGAGAAATGGAGTAGAACAAGTTCTTGTTTGCAATGTCAACCTCTTTGCATGGAGCCTAGTGGACATGCCTGGTATTGATTCAGACTTCATGTATCACAAGCTCACAATTCTTCCTTAGGCGAAACCAGTTGCTCAAAGAAAGAGAAAGTTTAGAGAGGAAAGATGTCTTGTAGTAGATCAAGAGATAAGTCAGTTGTTGAAAATCGATTTCATTGAAATTGTGTATACCATGTGGCTAGCTAATGTAGTGATGGTGAAAAAAACAAATGGCAAAAGGAGGATGTACACTAACTATACTAATTTGAACAACACTTGTCCTAAAGACACATATCCTCTACCAAGCATAGATCGACTCGTAGACAACACTGTGGGATACGAGTTGCTTAATTTTCTTTATGCGTATTCACCTAAAGAAGATAAAAATGCATTCATGACAAAAGGATCCAAGACCATGCCATTCCCTAAAAATGCTAGTGCCACATATCAATGTCTCATGGATAAGGTTTTTAAAGACCTCATCGACAACACCATGGAAGTTTACGTTAATGAAAACGTAGTCAAATCAACTAGGGTAGAGGATCATCCTGTTCATTTGGAAAGAGTCTTTAGCAAATTTAGAGCACATAACATGCGCTTAAACCTCAAAAAAATGATTTTTGGGAGTAGGCGAAAGAAAATTTCTAAGGGTCATGATAACACAACGGGGAATGAAGTCAATCCAAAAAAAAGTGCAAAGTCATATTCATCACGAGGAATCCGATTAACCTTAAAAAAGTCCAATACATTAACGGGAAGCTTGCTATTCTTTTAAGATTTCTCCCTAAGCTCATTGAGAAGGCCAAACTATTTTTCAGGTTGTTGAAAGGTGAAAAGAAATTCGAGTGGGTCGAGGAGTGTGAGGAAATGTTTCAAAATATCAAGAGAGATATTTCCTCTTTTCCTATATTGGTTAAGCACATCAACACTCTCCTCACTTATACTATACTTGATAGCATCTCACTTGGTGTTGGGCTCAGTTCTCATATACGAGGACGAAAAGAAACAACGTCATGTTTATTTCACTATCGGAACTCTACAATCGACCAAAGAAATATATCAAGTCATTGAGAAGCTCTTCCTATCTATTATCTTCTCAATATGAAGACCTAAACACTATTTTCGGAGTGTTAGAAACTGTGTTGGCTGAAATACAAGAGGGGGGTGAATTGGATTTCAAAAACTTTTTCAAAACTATTTTATCTTTTCAGAAAATGCAAGTCAGTTTGATAAATTGGATCTTTATTGACTTTACTAAGCAGAGCAGTAGAATGAATCAGCCAACAGAATACAATCCAGTCATAGAACAATGCAGCAAACCAAACAGTTTTATCAGAATTCAAATATAAGTACGGAAGCGATTTAGTTTACTACATAAAAACAAAATAGAAGTTAACCACACAGAATGAACTGATCAACTTCGATTCAATCAACAGTTAGATTTATTATGAACCAATCAAAAATAAAATTCTTTTTATAAAAGAAACAATTATTAAAATATGTTTAAGTCTTAAATCAATTATAGTTCAATTATAGATTCTGAAAACAGTTTATACAGTGAACCAGTCAATTAAATCAGTGATCAAGAAGGAGAAAGAAGATTCAAGAACACAAAGGTTTTTATACTAGTTCACCCACCAAACGGGCTACGTCCAGTCCCTCACACATAGTAAGGATTTCACTAAACAATGATCAATTGATCAAGTTTACAACACTTGTCCACGGCAAGACAACACTGCACTCGCAACAACCACTACTGAACCTACAGCAGACCAAGAAACCACACAGAGTCCACTGTGCGTCTCAAGAACACCCTTGCTGAAATCCACAGCAAGTCACAGTTATACAGAGTCCACTGTATAACCTAGAAACGTCTCACTTCAACCCGCAGTAGACCACTGCTGAACCCACAGCAGAACAAGAAACCACACAGAAACCCATTGTGTGTTTCAAGAACTCCCTTGCTGAAACCCACAACAAGTCACAGTTATACAGAACTCACTGTATAACCCAGAACCGCCTCACACTGCACCTCGCAGTAGGCGAACCACCAGTACAGTCCCACTGTACCACGAATTACACTCTAGTAATTCACGAATCGCAGTAGCAGTTTTAATACAGATGAAGAACACAGTCGTAGCAATACAAGAACTTCTATACAAAGATATACAAAAGTAATAAAGAACGAGTATAGAAGGCTTAGTCTGATAATCAAATCAGTGAAGAATTGTCTCAGTCAAATCCAAGCTCCAATTGCAGTTCAAGAAAACAGTTCTTTGATGAAAACTTTGATTGATCTTTGATCACTAGACTCAAGGGCGCTTTTGCTTTCTTTCAAATCTCAAATGTTCGTGCTCAGAAAATGTTTTGAATGATTTCGTTACTTTCAAAAATTTTGCGCCAGTTATTTATAGACAACTGTCATTTAAAAATTCAGTCAATTAATTTTTCAAATAGTCGACTATTTTTCTCCAGTTAGTTAAAACAGTTGTTCAAAACGCAAGTTTTGATTTTAATGATTTTTCAAAACTTTTGTTAATACAGAAAATACTTGTGGAGCTTATCATTGATTAAGATGGCAAGCATCACTGATTAGACCTCAAACTTACCCCACAACACACACTCTTAAGTTCTAGACCAAGTCTTCAATCTTCATGAACTCTTCATGCAATCCACATATGCTCATAAGGTCTTGAACATCTTCACTTGGTTGACTTCATCAAATCATCACAGTAGCCCACTGGTGCTAACACGGAGTTTTAACATTATTGTACACACTGATTATAATATTGAGTAAGTGCTACAAAAATCATAATGTACTGAAAAAATGACTACATGGCTAGTGGAATTATTTGATTTCGAACTTAAATATGAGAGCGAGGACCGATGAAGGCTCAATTCTTAGCAGACTTCTTCATTGAGCTTCCATAGCTTGGAGAAAGACATGAATGGTGGTCTCTTAGTGTGGATGAGTCTTCTAACAAGAAAGAAAGTGAAGATAGAGTAATCCTCGAAGGCCTTGATGACATTACTCTCAAGTAAGCAATAAGATTCAACTTTGAAACTTTCAATAACCAAACTTAATATGAAGCTCTAAATACTTGTTTCAGTGAGCTGGACAAAATGAATGAAGACGTTGGTCTAGATGAGGAAGGTAGGATGGAGAAAAAAATAGTTTCTTGTAGATTTAAAGAAAATAAGCTTTAGAGAGGAACTAATACAAAAAAAAAAGTCAATAGCTAAATGGTTGGAGATGGGGTGGCATGAATACTAAATACTTTCACAAGTCAATTAAATGGTAGAGAATGAAGAATAAGGTTAAAGAGGTTTAAATTTGGGAGTGAATGGTGTGAGGAACTAGTGAAGGTGAAGGACGAGGTTAAGGAAATTTTTAGTAAGAGATATATGGAGACTTCAAATATCAAAATTAGGTTAGATATATGGAATTCCTGACAATTATTGGGTCGAATAATGAGTCATTAACATACAGATTCTCAAAAGTGGAAATTAGGGAAGTTGTATGGGATTATGAGTGTAATAATTGCTTAGGACTAGACGATTTTAATTTTAATTTTATTAGAAAATTTTATGACATCATTAGGGTGGAAATTTGTAGGGTCGTGAATTGTTTTCATAGTCGTGGGAGGTGGTCGAGAGGTACTAATGCATTATTTACTAGTCTGCTACTTAAGGTAGAAATTCCACAAGGTCTGCAAGAGTATAAACCTATTTCCTTAATGGGTGCGTGTACAAGATAATGTTTAAAAATTTGTCTAAGAGAAATAAAATAAAAATTACATAAAATAATTGATGAAAAATAATTTGCAATTGTTAAGTGTAGGGGTTTATTAGATAGTGTGCTAGTAGTGAATAAAGTTAGAGAAGAAGTAAGGAGGATGAAGGGTGAGTGTATTATTGTGAAGGCAGATTTTGAGAAAACGTACGATTTGGTTAATGGGTATTTTCTCATGTACAAGATGGAAAGATCGAGACTTTGTGCTGGTAAGGGATGTTTAGAATCACCAACCATCTTAATTATTGTAAATTTAAGCCCAACAGAACAATTTGTACCTACCAAAGGATATAGCCAAGGGGATCTGCTAACTCCTTTTCTATTCGTCATAGTAGTAGAAGGATTAGTAGTAGTAGTTAGAAAAGTCGAACAAAAGGGTTAGTTGGAGGAATAGAAGTGAGGCACAAGCATATTCCAATTACTATGTTGCAGTTTGCGGATGACACAATATATGTATGCAAAGTTGAAATACAAAACATAGTGGTCATAAAAAGTATGCTTAGATATTTTGAACTAGCTTCTAGACTTAAGGTTAATTTTCATAAGATTAGGCTAGGAAGTATTGGTGTACAACATAGGATGGTTGGTAGGTTCACAACAATTTTTAATTATAGTATTACATAAAATATTGTTTATATATTTGGGTGTACAAGTATGGTCAAATCGTAGGAAGAAAGACTTTTGGAAGGTTATGATACTTAGAGTCAAGAAGAGGTAAAAAAGCATATATGATTTGCAGGAAAGGTCACTATAATAAAATCGGTGATATTAATCGTCCTCTTATACTACATGTCCATTTTTAAGATGTGTGAGGAAAGAAATTAAAAGAGTAAAAGAGAATTGTTACGGGGATGGGACAATATGGGACGAAGATTGTCTTGGTCATGTGGGATCACATATGTAAAATGAAGGAAGATAAGGGGCTAGGGGTGAAGGATTTGAAAATATTCAATTGCTTTATTAGAAAAATGGAAGTGGAGATTGGGAATGGATGAGCCTAGCCTTTGGAAAGAGGTTTTGACTTCTAAATATAGGTCATGGAGAACACTAGATGAGATAAAAGATAGGTGTCATGACTCCTGGTGATGGTGGTAGGATGAAACCCAATGGAATGGAAATTGATATAGACATAAGGAATGGAAATTGATATAGACATAAAGAGGGAGTGAATATGTTATATAGACATATAGAGGATGAGTGAATATGGAAGGACGAGGAAACATTAACTTACAGAGTGATTTCATCATATAAGAGATTAACAAGTGAAAGTTTTCATGTATGGTAGTTTTTGGAAAGTGGTGACTATGCACTTTGCATGGATACAATTAATAAACAAAGTGGTGACTTTAGATAATCTACATAGAAGATGAGTAGAGTACGAAGTGAAACATGTGTCACGTGCACTGTTAATGATGAATCTGCAGCCCATTTATTGTTCACCTATGAGGTCTCTACGCACATATGGAAAATGTGTGATTCTTGGTCGGGGATTGTTTATGTATACCATAACAAGGCAAATGTATACTTTTACTAGTTTGAACATTCTACAGTTAGTTATAAAGGAGACCGTGTATGAAGGTTCAAGTGGGTGGCTATAGTTTGGGACATTTGGAATCGTAGGAATAACATTATCTTTAGGGATTCAATAGTTGATGTAGTGGAAGTATTTACTCTAGTGCAAGTCAAAGCATAAGCTTGAATTACAAATAGATATCTAAGTGTATGAGTCTAGTAACTTGTGTGCAATCAATGTGGCCTTAGAAAAATGTATGTAATGTGATTTGATGGAGTGCAAGTTAACAATCCTTTATGAAGTTCAGTAGTGTCACCTTGCTCATGTTAGTTTCTATAGAAATAGTTCATGTACTACCTATTAGTGTAGGGGTATTGGCTACCAGAAATCAAATATGCCCTACTTTGAGCTAACATTGTGATCATGGTTTAAGATTGTCACTCACGAGATGAACAACTTAAATCTATGATATGCAAATATAGTGTTAGGATTTTGAATCAATCATGCTTTTGTCTGAGCTACCTTACAACATAGAAATCTATTTTGGAGCTAAAGTAACAATCCTCATATTGCAAGGTGTAAAGATTTTATAATGAACATAAGCTAAATTATAAGGAATGCCATAAACTTATGAGGGAGCATGGACAAGCAAGGAATTGTATGTGGTTGCTTAGTTTTATCAAGTACCAACAGATATCAACAAAGTGGTTTTTGTTGTTGCAATATTTTTTTTTCATGAATATGAGAACTTGTTTGTTATGAGAGGGCTATCATCACAAAATATGAGCCATTGGTCATACACATAAGGAATTTGTTATATGTTGTACTACTTAACATGCTTCTATGTGTAATTTTGAAAACTTTTATTGTTCTCATAACTGTTTATGTCGTTACATACAAGTTTAGAGTAAAGTGAGGGAAGAAAACGATAAATTTTTCATTTGGGTGCAATTTCTCATTATATTGCTCAAAATGAGAAAAATGTTTTTTTATCTATTGAAATGGATAAATTGTGCCAGCTGAACACGACTTCAACATGAAGAAATTGTGTCAACTGGGCACGATTTCACTTAAAAAAAAGGAAGAAGTCGTGCTTAACAGACATGATTTTAGTTTAAAGTTGAAATTGTGCCTGTGTGCCACGATTTTCACTTAATTGACTAAGTGAAATTGTGTCAAGGTGGCACAATTTCTTTATTGTTGATAACGTGTTAATGCCTGGTTCCATCGCTATCCCTTGTCGCTTCTCTTTGCAATATGTTATTAATTTCATTAAAAATAGTTAGAAATTTATTTTTTAGCAACAACTTCTTTTAGTTTATATTTGATAGTAAAGTCCTCCTTACATTGTATAAATTTATCAACAATTTTGAGTTGTTAAAATTTAGGATGAAAAAACTTAAAATGGTGATAACTTTTGATAGAGAGCTCGGATGGAAACGCTCCAAAAGTGAATGTTGTTTGAAATTAGGTAACGAATGCACTAGCCAACTCCAAAGGGGATTGGGCTTCTAGAATTTTAGAATTTCATCCTTACCTTTTTTTTTTTTTTTTTTTTTTATTTTAAGTTTTTTTTTTTTTTTTTTTTTTTTACATTTTAAGGTTTTATTTCACTTATCTATACTTGTCAGAAAATTGTAAAAATTTTGTAGTCTTTTCTTGTATGGTGTAGATATTTATCAACCCATTCATTTTAAAAAAATATATTTTTTTAAAATAAGAGAGATGTTACATAGGTTGTAAGTTGCAACAACTCATTTTGGATAAAACTCTTTATTGGACAACATAAGTGTGGTGTATGGATTTAATAATACAAAAATCATGCAAACTAAACACGAGTTCAACAACAAAAAGATCATGTTAGTTTGACATGCTTTCACTCAGTCAGTTAAGTAAAAAGCGTGCAATGCAAACATAATTTCACTCAATTAATTAAGTAAAATTCGTGTCAGACTGACATGATTTCAACTTTAAAATGAAATCGTGCTTGTCAAGCATAATTTTTTCATTTCTTAAGTTAAATCGTGTCTAACTGACACGATTTCTGAAATCTTACCAAAATGGTATGATTTATCTATTTTAATAATTATTATATTTTCTTATTTTAGATAATAAAATAAAAAAATTCACTAAAATAAAAATTTACCCGTGAAAAATTTATAATGATAGTCACTTTTTGTAATTATACTTGTATTTATTTATTTTTTATTGATAAAAAAGTTGACATGAAAGTATCTTAAAATTACTTAATTGTCATATGATTTGATTTGATTTAGAATTTCAGAGTAAATACTGTTTTTCTCCAAAAAGTTGGTGATATAAACATATGAATGATATTTGTAATTTTATTTAGAAGTAGTATTTAATTTTTTATTATATATATTATTATTTTTTGATAGATTAATAAGGAAAATAATATTTTAAAAGCTATAATTATAAAAAAAATTATTATTTTTATATATTTAATAATTAAAAGAGCCCAATGTGTGTGTTTTTTCTTTTTTTTAATTTTGGCATCTCAATTTTCTTTCTGGTTCCGTCCCTGACCTGATCGGTTGGAAATTTGATCCGGCTAACCAAAGTTCAACATAGAAGAATATTCTTTGTCAAACCAACATGCCGTCAAATAAGTCGATAAATCATATTTTATCAATTTAAAAAATATATTATACTAAGCTTACTGCATATATACAACTTATTATATAAAAATAAATATCGGATAATTTTGAATCAATATAAATTTTAGTAGATATGGTGGCCTTCAACCTCTATTTTTCAAAATATTTACATTTAGTATGCCTTACTTTACATCTATATTTAAAGGTAAATTTAAATTTTTTTCCCAAATAAATTAATGTAATGATAAAATTATAATTATTTTATTTGATGGTCATTTTTTTTTATGCTTTTAAGAATAATACGATCTATTATTATTATTACTTAGGTTTGATATTTGTCTTTTAATTGATACTGAAGTTAGGTATTAAATATTAATTCAGTTATGTAATAAACCAATGTAACAGGTGAATTGAATATTTCAACTTCATTAACATCTAGTTTGATTTTTGTGGTCCATGAGTCTTACGTTATCTTGCTTTCCGTTATTGCGGGTCGTTGCTTTCTTCCAGATTCCTTCCTGTTGGTCTAATATCCGTTGTTCTTGCGGACTCCGTTTATAGATTATTAAAATGTATGATGTTAACTACTTTTACGTATTAAAATTCAATTAGATTTTTTTTATTCAAAAACACAATTAGATTTAGCACGTAGTTTCTTTGATAAATATATATATATAATTTATGAAAATATTAACTTTTTTTTATGCGAGATATGTATTATATCATAAAATGTGCATAAATATAATTACTTGTATAACTATTGGATCAATGATGAATTATGTAACAACTTATTAGTTTTAGATGAGATGATTTTGAATGACATATATATTAAAAATTTTAAGTTATATTTTAAATATATTAAATAAATTTTTTAACTATTTACTTATTTATTTTTAAAATTACTATTATTTTATATCATTTTCTCTTCTTAATTTTTTAAATTTTTAAAGCAAACTCTCATTATTTTCTCAATTAGATTCTAGTATTTAGGAGGTGAATAAATTTAAACTATTTTAAACTAATAAAAAATTTCTATCTTTTCTCCTTCTAACTATGTTACTAGTTGCTTTAGTGTTTTGTAGGTTTAATTAGTTCAAAAAGTTATTATTGTTTGTTACTTAGTTTTGTAGGTTTAATTAGTTTTGTAGTTTTATGCTGTTTGTGGCTCGAGTAAGAAATCACATCACAACAAAAAAACTACATAACAATAATAAAAGGGTAAGAAATTAAAATAAACATTTATCATATTAAACTATTGCAACCACAATTTCATCAATTTAATATATATATCCTTCCTAACCACATAATTATGTAAAATAAGACATAATCTCAAACCACTTATATTGAATTCATTTCCAGACACCGATCTAATTCAAACTAAATACATATAACAAAAATTACACAAATATTTTGTGAAAAATTACATTAAAAATGTCCTACTAGAAAAAGATAAAACATGTGATAAAATTTCAAACTCTAAAATAAATAATACCTCAATGTAATAACTTAGGATATTATCTAAACACACTTTCCTTCTAAACAAAACTTAATTAAATCAAACCCACATAATCACAAGCAAAACTCTACATCATCACGTAACAAAAACTAAAAAATAAAAATCAGTTAATTGTTTTTAATTTGACATTGATTTTTTCGTGAATTCAACCTTTTAATGCATTTTATAATTTAGTTAATATCTCGTATAATAATTTAGCTTCTAAAACTCAAATGATTAATATCGGATAGATACTTTAGACTTATCACATCATCACCTATGTTAGAATGACTGAAATTATAATTTTTAAATGTATAAATTGATTAGTTTAAATTATAATATCAAAATTGTTGTTTTTGAAAAGTATGAATCAAAATCGAACAATGAAAACTAAGGATAAAGCTCCCACAATCAATAGAGAATCTATGCCTAGGAATTATAAAACGTTATCTAAATCATTTGAAGGTTAGAAATAGTGCTTTTTAAATTAAAGGGACCAACGTAGGACATCATATTTTTGAGGGGTTAAAATTATTATTTTTTAAATTAAAGGGGTAAAAATATAAATTACCTTTATATTTATTAATAAGTTAAATAATTTTAAAAGTAAATTTAATTTATATGAATTGCCACAATGGTCCTACGAGTAAACGGGTATATGAATAATAAAAAATAAAAAAAATACTAAATATAACTTATATAGCAAAAACTTCCTCTTTGTTGTCTAAGGGGAAAATTGAATTTGAATTAAAAAAAAGTTTAAATAAAACTCAATATCATGATTAGACTTTCTTGATAATTCTCACAACTCTTGTTATCTCTTTTAAAGATATAAAAAAACATAAACCCTTCAAAAGGAATTTTTTTTTAAAATATAACAATGCACAAAATACAACATTTGAAAAATACATCTATTACTTCAAAATTGGGGTAATTTAATTATTAAAGCACATGAATGGGTAGAAAAACTTAAGATAATTTATTTTGCCCCTTTTGTGAGCATAGGTGAAATGGGTGTCTTCTCTGCGACTTAAATTTGGAACCTTTATTAACCTAAATACCATTGATGATAAATGGGATTAAAGCACGCAGGCACAAGGTAGAAATTGCTAAATTAAAAGTTAATTTCTTCATAGAATTAAATTAAGAAATAGAGTGGATTTTTTTTAATTATTTTTAAAATAACTTAATTCCTCTATTTATATGCCAAACTCATTAATAAATCAACATCTTTGTCAATTTTAGCTTTTAATTCGGTTGAAAAATACATAATTGAAAAAGAATCCTATAAAAACTTGACAAAGATGTTTATAACTCAACTTTGCTTTATTTAATTCATATACGAAATTCAACAAATCAATTATCAAAAGTCTCAAACTAAGATTGAGTGAAGTGTCGATAAACATATAAACATTTGATGAAGTCCAAAAGTACAAGCTATATAACTTAATAAAATTTGAGTTTACAGAAAAAAAGGATATATAAAATCATACATTTAACTCATATTATACTAAACGTAAATCGGTATAAGACTAAATAAAAAAATATTCTAACAATTTTATATACGTAAATTGTTCACTAGCCATCGCCATTCCTTTCATTATTTTTTTCCTATCATTTAGTTTAGAGACATAAATATTTAGAAATAGTTTTTTACTTTTAAATTTAACTAAATATTAAAAATATATAATATCAGTGTATAAGGATTTGAATACCCCTCAAGTGTCTATTTTAATTTTATTTATTTTTTGCCATAAAAAAAAGTATATAATATTCTTAAAATAAATAAATTAAAAAAATTAAGAACTAGTTAGTTTTTATTTATACATTTTAGTGTAACTTGTTAATTCATATTAATGGTTTGATTGACATTATCTCTGATACCCTGTGATTATTAGTTGAAAAGTTGAAAAAGTTGAAAAAGTTGAAAAGAGACGTAATGTTGAAGTATGGAAATGTATAATCTGATGTAGAAAGTTTCAGTATCGTAGAACAGATATGTATTAGGTGTATAATATACTGAAACTTATCTTCAAACATTACAAAACTATATCAACGAATTGACCACGTGAGTTCTCCTTCCTTCCTATCTAATAGTAAATTTTAACAGATTCTGTAACAGGAAAGTGTTTTCATTTTCTAAACTGCTAAATAAGATAATAATAGCTTCATATTTTGCACAACTATCGAATTTGTAATCTTTCCTACAAATGTAGTCTTCATGTAAAACACGCAATGACACTAATTCCCTATAAATAACTTTGCTGTTGGTTGGCCAATTGTGTTATTATTTGCTGACACTAGTGCCTTTGATAAAGGTTGGTTCCAGTTATCTGATTGTGAAAATTCACCCTCTTTTTTTATTCTGTTTTCTCTTTTATGTGCCAGATTCCCATCTGGGGTATTTGTTCTAAAATTTCTTTATCAACACGCAAATGGCAATGATCCAGATTCTGTACTACTTTCCATGTTTTCACAATAAATATTACCATTTTTAGTGATGGTTGTTGCTTCATTTTATGCAGTGACAGCTGCTGCAAGCTTCCCTTATCACATATAGACTCAAGGTATGGAAATGATATTGCTAAAACAAGTTTTGCAATGCTTTTCTGTGAACCTAGGATAGTAAGCCTCTGACTGAGCCTCAAAGTAATGCATTGCTGGGGTTCTGGTAGCATTTGTGGACAATGAAGTGTTAATGTGGTGCATTTGGATTATGAGCAGAATGGAACAAGTTGTTTTATACACATTGAGTTTTACATATCTTGTTGAATTTGTTTTTTCAGTGCTTAAAAGGGGTGTGAAGGAAATGGCTAAAATCTCCATGTTGTTGGTGGGGGTTTGGCTACTAGGTAGCTGGACAGGATTGTTGGATGCAGAATACATGAAGTACAAAGACCCTAAACAATCAGTTCATACTCGGGTTGAGGATCTTGTTCGCAGGATGACTCTTGAGGAGAAAATTGGCCAAATGTTGCAAATTGAACGCAAGTATGCATCTGCTGATTTGGTTAAGAAGTATTTTATTGGTAACCACCAGACCAAACTTCTTCTATCTTCCTGAAATTTTCCACTTTGGTATATTCATTCAATTGACCAATGATGAAAATCATTTCTTTTTTCTTGAGTAGGGAGTGTAATGAGTGAGGGAGGGAGTCTTCCAGCTCCACAGGCTTCTGCTGAAACCTGGATTGACATGGTGAACGAATTTCAGAAGGGTGCAGTGTCAACCCGGCTTGGAATTCCAATGTTTTATGGGATTGATGCTGTTCATGGTCACAATACTGTTTACAAAGCAACTATTTTTCCTCACAATATTGGTCTTGGAGCAACCAGGTATTTGATATCAAAGCAGCACTCCATATGTCTTAGCTTTTGTTTTTAAAAAAATGTTATAACTGATTCTGTTATTTGAACCTTGGTGAGGAAACAATTCAGCAATAGTTATACAAGCATATATTGCTTTATCTGGTTTGTTCCTAAGAAAAGCTTTTTTTATTAGATTGGAAATTTGGGTACGTAAGTCATTTGGAAATTTCCCACAACACAAATTATTTTATTCTTATTCTAATCAAAACATTTATTTGATAAAGATAACAATGGATATTTTTATTTTGTTGGTTAGGGACCCTGAATTAGTGAAGAGAATTGGTGCTGCAACTGCCCTTGAAGTTAGAGCAACAGGAATTCAATATGCTTATGCACCTTGTATAGCAGTAAGTAACTACAACTGAACTTTTATGCTCTTAAGTCACAGACATCTCTAAGAGAATCCTTATACTCTTTGAAGGTATGTAGAGATCCAAGATGGGGTCGGTCTTATGAAAGCTACAGTGAAGATCATAAATTAGTTCAAGCTATGACTGAAATCATACCAGGCTTGCAAGGGGACATCCCTGACAATTTACCAAAGGGTGTCCCTTTTATCAATGGAAAGTAAGAATTTTGATAGCATAATAACTTCATTTTGAGATGATTGTTTTAGTATCAGTTATTTTTAAACCTTGGTAGTTGATATTCTTGCTCCTAATTCTCTTGAATTGTTAAACCTTCTTCTATATTGATTTCTTATGTTATATTATGGCATCTTTGGTTTCTAAAATACTTTTGCATTGGTGGACAGAGACAAAGTTCTAGCTAGTGCTAAGCACTATGTGGGTGATGGTGGAACAATCAATGGGATTGATGAATACAACACTGTTATTGGTAGAGATGAATTGATGAAAATTCACATGCCAGCTTACTTGGATGCAATCAGCAAGGGTGTGGCAACCATTATGGTTTCTTACTCCAGTTGGAATGGAGTAAAAATGCATGCTAATCGCGAACTTATTACTGGCTTCCTCAAGAATACTCTACATTTCAAGGTAAAATAATTTGGATTGAATATGACATTGAAACCTGTTTATCATTTCAATGATACTTACCCTTTTCTGGACTACACCAGGGCGTTGTTATTTCAGACTTTGAGGGTATTGATAGGATCACCTCTCCACCTCATTCAAACTTCACTTATTCAATTGAAGCAGGGGTTTCTGCTGGCATTGACATGGTAATTTATGACAAAAGTTTCTTAATTATTGTATAAAGTTCCAATAAGAACACATTTAATATTATACTATAAAATGTTGTTGGTTTTGCAGTTCATGAATCCAAAGTTTTACGTAGAATTCATCGATATTCTAACCATGTTGGTGAAAAATAAGTTCATTCCCATGAGTAGAATTGATGATGCAGTGAGAAGAATTTTGTTGGTTAAGTTCAAGATGGGCATTTTTGAGAACCCTTTTGCTGATTACAGTTTGACCAAATATCTGGGAATCCAGGTTAACTATTTTGGTTTTCTCAAGCACTTCCTTTAACATCCCCAAGTTTTGACAATTAGATATGGGGATCACCCTGTAACTAATCAATGTTTACCAAAATTCTCAACAGGAGCACAGAAATTTGGCTAGAGAAGCAGTGAGGAAATCAATGGTCCTTCTGAAAAATGGTCAATCTGTTGATAAGCCTTTATTGCCTCTTCCTAAAAAGGCATCAAAAATACTTGTGGCTGGAAGCCATGCAGATAATCTAGGATATCAGTGTGGTGGCTGGACTATAGAATGGCAAGGGGTGAATGGGAACAATCTTCTCAAAGGTTAAACTATATATGTATTTAGTTCTTTTTTCATCAATTTTATAATGCAATGCAACTCTTGTTTCTTATTATTCTTGTGAACCTTGTATGAGCAGGGACTACAATTCTGAATGCTGTGAAAAACACTGTTGATCCTGAAACCGAAGTGGTGTACAAGGAGAACCCTGATGCAGAATTTGTTAAATCCAATGGATTTTCCTATGCCATTGTTGTAGTAGGAGAGCATCCTTATGCTGAAATGCATGGTGACAACAGGAACTTGACAATTCCTGACTCTGGTCCTGAGACCATAAGAAAAGTGTGTGGAGCAATAAAATGTGTGGTTGTAATAATTTCTGGTCGTCCTTTGGTGATTGAACCATATGTTGGTATAATAGATGCACTTGTTGCTGCATGGCTTCCTGGTAGTGAAGGCCAGGGTGTGGCTGATGTTTTATTTGGTGACTATGGTTTCACAGGGAAGCTTCCAAGAACATGGTTCAAATCTGTTGATCAACTTCCCATGAATGTTGGAGATCGTCATTATGATCCCCTCTTCCCATTTGGGTTTGGCCTTTCTACCAAACCTACTAAGGGTTTTTACTCTGCCTAGTTCTCATCTTCATTTGTATATATAAATTTTTTATGTACAAATATAAAGAATAAAGAGTGTGTGTGAGGTTATCTTTAAAAAGATACGAGTAATATGGGATGGTATATGTTTCATTGTATATTTTAAACAGAAAAAAGTATTTTATGTAGGAGGAGAAAATGGTGCCTCTAAGCCCTTTTCACATTGACATGTTGAGGTACTTGGTATCACCATCGAACACCAACACTCCTTCCAACAGAACAATGTCTTCAAACACTCAATTTAGTGTTTTGAAATATCAATACATCTTCTTTCCATTTCAGCTCTTTACATTTTTGAGGTTACTTTCATACCTTTTTTTTTATCAGGGTTCTTTAAGAATGAAATTAATTCTTCGTGCATTTTATTGTAATTTATTTATTTTCTATGAAATATCTTCTTTTATATGCATGTGAGTGTGGTGAAGCACTTGCTACTATCGTCAGCGTCTTCATTCCCAAACCCTCAAGTTATTCTTTTAGAGGTTGGGTATTATTGGACTTTTTATTCATTTTGCATCTTGAATGTCAACTTCATGTACCTCTGAAAGAAATTGAGTTTTTAAGTTTATTTTGATTGCTCTGATTTGGTTGGTTTCATTTGATATAGTTCTTTTAAAAAATTGAGTTCATAGTCTTTATTTCATTCATTGGTATGTGTCATTGGCTAGTGTGTGATGCCAAATAAACACACTTTCATGTTTGTCAATAAAAAATTGTTCAAGATACGAGATTGAACTACAAATGTTGAAGGCATGAGACTAAAATAAAGATTATCAAATTGTAGAGTTGAATTAGAGAGATATTAAAAGTGTAAAGTCAAGTTAGAAAACTTATGTCTAATGTGAAGAAGCTAAACATACTTATATGTGTATTAATAAATAATATATTAAAACACAAGCTAACTTAGATGCTCAAGAATAGTATATATTCCGACCTTTAAAAGTGACCAAGATTAGTTAACACGAAAGATATTAGTAATAATAAGAAAGAAAAACTGATTCAGAGTACCGATTTGTTTTCTTAATAAAAATAATAATTTTAAAACAATTTCACATCAGCAAGTTTAATATTTAAAAATTCCAATCTGTTCCGGATCAAATGGATTCATGAGCACATCTGAAATTCACATCTACCCGTCTTCATTATATGTAATTTTAACTACTGAAATGATGATATTAATTTAATAAAAATAATGTTGTAAAGCCGCGTGTTTAAAAATCGTTATACACAAATATATTTCAATAAACATATTTTATATATACTTTAAGGAAATTTATACAATCCTTCTTCTATTAATTCCTGTAAAAAAGAACCTTTAATTCACACATAAGTTAAATTAAATTTATTAAAACTATCTTTCAGTTTTTCTGTTTTCCCCTTCCATATGTCGTAATTTCCATATTACCATAAATTTGTATTCAATAAATACTGTTTGAGTTAATATTATTACATGCATGTACACTGTCATGCTCATGTGTGTATTCTTTCCTGTTTTTCATTTTTCAGATTCCCATGTCACGTGGAGCTATCTGTTCAAAGCTTTTTCCCTTATATAAAATGAGTCAAAACCGAAGGGGATATCTTTTATAATTAGTTTAAGTTAAGAATAAATTTTCAATTGAAATAATTTATGTTTAAATATGTTTATTCTAAGATAAGCATTAACATATCTAAGTATAATTTTTTGTTTGATGTAAAAAAATGATCTAAAATTACTTCTACATAAAGGCATTTTTAATACACATTGAAGCATATCTCACCATCACGTATCATATTTATATAGATATAGATCCAATCATGCAGCCAAAACAAACATTTTTTTTAATATTAATTTAATGTGACTCCTTTTTCCCTGTTTTCAGAATATATGTCATCCATCACTCACAGTTACAGAGATGATGCTTCATTTTCTGGAGTGACAAACATCCTCTGAAAGAGTCCTCCATAAATACAAGAGGTACGATACAACTAACCAATTTTTCTCTGTTAACTTAGCCGTGCAGTATTTTATCTTTTACATGTTGCTCGTTCTATAAGGCTTTGTCTCTTGAGGCTTGACCAGTGTAATAATTGCTGTGGTTCTTTATTTAGCCTTAACGAAGAGTGAGCACCACATAGAGGTTGCCTTCTTCATTGTTGAAGGGTTAATATGGGGCATCTGAGTTATGTGCAAAGAGGACTTAGTTTTTATGGAGATTGAGTTTTACATATCCTGATGAATTTGTAGTACTTACTATGGATCTGGATGGAATGACTAAAATCTCCATGTTGTTGGTGGGGCTTTGGCTACTACTTAACTGGGCAGGGTTATCTTGAGTGTAGATCAAATGAAGTACAAGGACCCTAACCAGTCAATAGATGCTCGGGTTGAGGATCTTCTTAGCAGGATGACTCTTGAGGAGAAAATTGGTCAAATGTTGCAGGTTGAGCGCAAGCATGCTTCTGCTGATTTGGTTAAGAAGTATTTTCTTGGTAACCACTTTACCTTTTCTTGGTTTTTTGTTTTCTAAGTGATGTATTCACTCAATTTTTTTGGTGTTTTGAGTAGGGAGTGTAATGAGTGAGGGAGGGAGTATTCCGGCTCCACAGGCATCTGCTGAAATGTGGGTTGACATGGTGAATGAATTTCAGAAGGGTGCTGTGTCAACCAGGCTTGGAATTCCAATGTTTTATGGTATTGATGCTGTTCATGGCCACAACACTGTTTACAATGCAACTATTTTTCCTCACAATATTGGTCTTGGAGCGACCAGGTATATTGATACCAGGGATACTTATTCTATTCTTATTATGTCAATACGTTTATTGTCATAAAAGATAATTGTAGATATTTTGATTTTGCTGGTTAGGGACCCTGAACTAGTCAAGAGAATTGGGGCTGCAACTGCCCTTGAAGTTAGAGCAACAGGAATTCAATATGCTTATGCACCCTGTATAGCAGTAAGTAATTACAATCAACTTTTTGTGCTCTCAACTTATAGAGATCTTTTTGCACAGGCTTATATATACTCTGTGTAGGTCTGTAGAGATCCAAGATGGGGTCGGTGTTATGAAAGCTACAGTGAAGATACTGAACTAGTTCAAGCTATGACCGAAATCATACCAGGATTGCAAGGGGACATCCCAGATAATTTACCAAAGGGTGTCCCTTTTATCTCTGGAAAGTAAGAGTTTTAGAAACAAAATAACTCAATTTGATATGATTGCTCTAGTATCAGTTTTGTGAACCTTGGTAGTTGATGTGCTTGCTCTTCATTATGTTGAATTCTTAGACAGTGCAAAGGAAAAGTCATTCGTTTTATTGCTCCTTAGTTGTCTTGGATAAATATATATGAAGCGGATATACAAATCTTCTCCATGTCCTAATGCTGTTCCTGTTCTAACAAAGTTCAACAACCTTCAGAGCATAAGTTACCATGCTTCAGAACAGGAACATGCAAATTTGGTTCCTAATACCCCCTGTTCATTATGTTCACTCCCTACTTTTATACGAGTCACTAGGATGAAATAGACCACATGGTCAAAGCAATGTGCTGATTTTGGAGTTAATATAGTTTCTGAAATACTCATGATGTATTGCTGGACAGAGAAAAGGTTATAGGTTCTGCTAAGCACTATGTGGGTGACGGTGGAACAGTGGACGGGATTAACGAGCACAACACTGTTATAGATAGAGATGGATTGATCAAAATTCACATGCCACCCTACTTGACCTCAATCAATAAAGGTGTGGCAACCATTATGGTCTCTTACTCCAGTTGGAATGGAGTGAAAATGCATGCTCACCGTGATCTTATTACTGGCTTCCTCAAGAATACTCTCCATTTCAAGGTAAAATGATTTGTTTGTTGAATTAACATTAGTTGAAACCTGTTTATCATCATATGTGCACATTTTTTTATATAACCTCTTGCCTTTTCTTGGATTACATCAGGGCATTGTCATATCAGATTTTGAGGGTATTGATAGGATCACAACTCCACATCGTGCAGACATTAATTATTCCATCGAAGCAGGAGTTTCTGCTGGCATTGACATGGTAATTTATTTAGGACAAAAGTACATGACATAACTTTAACCCGTTTATATGGTTCCAATGAGGACACGTTTAATGTTGTTGCAATTTATGCTTGGTTTTGCAGTTCATGTTTCCAAAGCTATACACAGAATTCATAGATGGTCTAACAATGTTGGTGAAAAATGAGCGCATTCCCATGAGTCGAATTGATGATGCTGTGAGAAGAATTTTATGGGTTAAGTTCATGATGGGTATTTTTGAGGACCCTTTTGCTGATTATAGTTTGGCCAAATATGTGGGAATCCAGGTTTAACTATTTTGTTTTCTTCAAGCATTTCCTTTAACATTCCCAAGTTTTGACAATAACATATAGGGATCACTTTGTAACTAATCCATGTTTACCAAAATTCTCAACAGGAGCACAGAAATTTGGCTAGAGAAGCGGTGAGGAAATCAATGGTCCTTCTGAAAAATGGTCAATCTGTTGATAAGCCCTTATTGCCTCTTCCGAAGAAGGTACCAAAAATACTTGTGGCTGGAAGCCATGCAGATAATCTAGGATATCAGTGTGGTGGCTGGACTATAGAATGGCAAGGGGTCAGTGGGAACAATCTTCTCAAAGGTTAAAATATATATGTATTTAGTTCTTTTTTCATCAATTTTATAATGCAATGCAACTCTTGTTTCTTATTATTCTTGTGAACCTTTGTATGATCAGGGACTACAATTCTGAATGCTGTGAAAAACACTGTTGATCCTGAAACCGAAGTGGTGTACAAGGAGAACCCTGATGCAGAATTTGTTAAATCCAATGGATTTTCCTATGCCATTGTTGTAGTAGGAGAGCCTTCTTATGCTGAAACGCATGGTGACAACATGAACTTGGCAATCCCTGACCCTGGTCCTGAGATCATAAGAAACGTCTGTGGAGCAACAAAATGTGTGGTTATCGTAATTTCTGGTCGTCCTTTAGTGATTGAACCATACGTTAGTATAATAGATGCACTTGTTGCCGCATGGCTTCCAGGTAGTGAAGGCCAGGGTGTGGCTGATGTTTTATTTGGTGACTATGGTTTCACTGGAAAACTTCCAAGAACATGGTTCAAATCAGTTGATCAACTGCCAATGAATGTTGGAGATCCTCACTATGATCCCCTCTTCCCATTTGGATTTGGCCTTTCTACCGAACCTACTAAGGCCTTGTTCTCTCAGTAGTTTTCAACTTCATTTGTATGTAAACATTTTATCTGCATCAGTTTTAAAGGTTGTATCTGTTTTGGACCTACATTTTGTTTGGTTTTCTTTGCCCTTAAGCTGATATGGCAAATGATCGCAGTATTATGTTTTAACCCCTCACTTTAGTTACATTTCTCTCACTAAACTATCCAGTATATAAAAACTACCCCAAAAAAAATTCACACTAACTGCATATAAAATCCAGTTAATAAAACAAATGCAGATAGACAACAAGCATGAAAGTGCATGCCTTTCAGTACTAAATTTATTTTGTTTAATATCCTGTCGTGTCAAATCTTTTTCTTAATCACTTACAAAGTAAAATTAACTCTACTTTGTATTTGTAGTTACTACATGTCACAAAATCTGTCGAATAATGACTTCATGATTTTTATCCAATGACTTTTAGTCCGATGAAGCTTCTTAATGGTTTGAAAGTATATGAAACTGGTTAATTTAGTATTATTCAGAATGACAAATGAATATTAAGAGAAGAGGAAACAAATTAATATAAGGCTCAATGTAGCTAGCTCCAAACAACAATCACAATAAGGATGATGAGATTATAACACCAAGCCATAGCTATTTGAGATTTGAGTTATTGAGCCAAAAGCAGGAAGCATATAAGATCTAATCTAACATGGTTAGATCAATAGAGTTCTTGAAAGCAAAAACAAGATGGGATTCTGGTTGGTTTTGAAATATGAGCTTGCGGATTATGGATATGAAGGGAGTAGTTATGTGACTTCCACCACCAACACAATCTCGTTCTTCCTGTTACCAGATACTCAAAAGTTAATTATCTTACAAGTTACAATTGAAAAGTAGTTCATTAGAAAACAGCACTGTTTATAAAAATATCCACGACCAAAATCATATTTTTTCTTATTGTTTTCTTGTGATACATTTTAGATTAAGTAGTGACTTATTTCAACAGTATGCAAATATCTTATATATAATACTTGAATCTTTCAAAATTCCACTTGTACAATTTGGTTCGTGTGCTTTTATTCGCGGTTGGATATGAGAGATTTTTAAGAATAAAAATAGAACATTATTAACCGGAAAATTCAAATATCAAAACTATCAACAATAAAATTATTAAAAATTATTTATGATGTTATAAGTAATTTGTATCTTGTAAAATTCTAAGTTCAACGTTAACAAATTGATGGGTTATTACATTGATATCAACCATTTCAAATTTAAGTAATTTATTTTAAACACTTCATTCTTTTTTTGCTTCAACTATTTTAAATTTGGATTATTTATTCCATACACTTTATTTCTTTATTTCCTATTTTCCTGCAGTTTCTTTGTTTGTTATTTTTTTCCTTTTATTTGTGGACACATATATTTATTTACACGATGATATATATATATATATATGAAGATTGTGGCGAAAGCACCACAATCTCCTCATGTTGCAGTCAACATCAACGTTTCCAAAATGGATAAATCTATAAAAGCATGAAACATCCTCCTCATCAACAATTCTTCCATTTTACATTTTTGTAGGTCTGTTTGAGATAATACCTCTATTTCATTTCTTAAAGTTAACCACTTATTAGGTCAAGCAACAGACAAAGGTCAACAAAGATTTTGAAAAATGGGATGAGCATAAAAATGTTTGCACCCTATTTAAAATATGTCTTTACTTTACTGTTTAACTAATTTTTTATATTAATCGTTATTAATAATAACAATTTATATTAAAAATTAAATTAAAAAACACCATTTAATATTAATTTATATCAAATATTTCTATTTTCTTATTCAAACCGATTTTAATTTAATTAATTATTGTAAAGATGAAAAATAAAATATAAAAAATATATATTTTGTTAATTATTTTATCATCTATTTAAATTATTTGAGAAATAGTTTTGGAAAAGGATTTATCTTGAACAAAAATTATCATTAATTATAACCTTAAATATTTTAAATTGATATATTCATTTACATTAAATTGTTACAATCTTAAAAGTAATTTCTAATATTTTAAAACCATATCTATGTTTCTGAAATTATTTTTTAAACATATTTAATTAAAAAATTATTTTTTCATACTATATTGAATTATTTAAACATGCATAGAAATTGGCATGCAAATGTAATAGCAAATTCAGCATTGAATTGGGAAATCAGTTAACAATTTTAAAACTCTGAATAAATTGAGACTAGGTTCAAATATGGATTTTTTTTAAATTAGGTTTATCCTGAAAAGAAAATGGTAATAAATGGATTAACAGAGTTCAGAAAAATAGTCGTTGTTGTTTTATATACGGCCACAGAGACAGTCCCTCGTCGAAAAGATCCAAGAATCAGAAAAAAAACATGGTTACCATCCACAGTTCCATTCTTGTGGAGCCCTCCGAGATCACACCAACTTCAAACCCTTCCCTCTCCCTCTCCCTCTGCGACCAAATCAAGCTTCCCAACCACGGATCTCAGCTCTATATCTACGCCAACACACGCATCACCGATGATTCCTCCTTCGCTTCTGCCATCCACACTCTCTCAACCTCTCTCAGCAAAACCCTCGCTGTCTTCCACCCTTTTGCCGGTCGCCTGCGCCGGATCCACGGTGGCCGCTTCCAGCTTCTCTGCAACGCCAAAGGGGCACTACTCGTTACAGCCACATGCAACACTGAACTCAGTTTTGAAGATCTGTGTGAGTTCGCTCCCACCCACGCTGTCCCCAAGATCAACTATGATGTCCCGATTGAGGATGTCCCCTTGATGGCGGCGCAGGTCACCAGGTTCCCGTGCGGTTTCATCACACTCGGAATCGCCATGTGTCGGGCTCTCCTCGACGGAACTGCACTTTCGAACTTCCTCAACTCGTGGGCCAAGTTCGCTCGAGGAGAGAGTTTAGATTCTGGTTTGATTCCTTTTCTTGATCGGTCGAAACTAGATTCGTTCAAACTGAATAAACCACCTCGATTTGAACACCCCGAGTTTCTGCCACCGCCCCTTTGGACTAAACGTGACGAGAAGATGCAAGATGAACTTGGTACAGCCGTGTTGGTAGTCACAAAAGGGCAAGTTCAGAAACTGAAGAATAAAGCTTGTGACTTTGGAAGTGGGTATGGTAATAAGGTTCCTCTACGAGGTTACACTAGCTTTGAGGTCATAAGTGGTCACTTGTGGAGGTGTATGTGCAAGGTGCGTTATTCCGGTGATGTGTGTCAACCCACAAGATTGAACACTTTGGTGAACTGTAGAAACCGTTTGAGGCCATCTCTCCCCACGGCTTATTTTGGCAATGCAACGTTTCCTACTGTGACAGAAACTTGTTCCTTTGGTGACATTATGCAGAAACCTCTTGGCTTTGCTGTGAGGAAAGTGAGGGAAGCGGTTGAGAGAATGCGTGATGAGTATGTTCGGTCTGCTCTTGATTATATAGCGTGTGTGGAGGACATGGATTTGTTGAGGGACACGTTTTACAACTCTGCTGGGAAAGACATGGAAAACCCCAACCCGAATGTGGTTGTTTGGACCAATTTTTCGTATTTTGAGAACGATTTTGGGTGGGGGAAACCGGTTTGTTTGCTTCCCGGGAACATTAATTCTAATGGTAAGGCTTTCCTTTTGGACACTGCAAGTGGTGATGGCTTCGTTGTAGCTGTTTGTTTGCGGAGATCATACATAGATGCGTTGAAGAAGTTGTTCTATGAGGATATAGAGAAGCTTGCTTCTAAATTGTGATACATGACATGTAGCTTTTAAAAAGATTGTATGTGTTTTTCTTTTATGAAAAGCTAAAATAGAACTTGGTTGAAGTTTCTTTGCAGAAGTTTATGTGATTACATTTACATCTTAGAACAATGGATGAGGCTTGGTATGGGTGGGGTATGGTGATGACAATGATTTCACAACACACACATGAAGGTCAGATGTGATTGTCGCAGTTTCATCGTTTTGATTATGGAAAACGTTATTTTCTAAGTGGTAAGTTCAGGATCAAAACCATGGGCGTGCGTGCGTGTCTTGTGTACATTTTTACATCTAGTACGTTACCTTAACGCAATTCCTCTTTGGTGATGAACACCACCAAAATTTGACGTTTGGACACGTAAGACTTTGGATATATATACTTAAAAAGGGCAATTCGTATTTGACTTGGTTTCTTTGATTTGTTGGAATTGAAAAGAAATATGAAGAAACGTGTAATTTATTTTAATGCAGATAATGGACCAAAAAAGGAAGTGGCTTCGGCCTATATGTAAACTTTAATAATTAGATCTATGAATAAATTAAGAAAAAGTTGTACATACCTGGAATTAAGTTAGATTAAATGATGATCACATTCTTTTTCAACCTTTACATGTTCATTTTTTTTATTACATTTTAATGAAATATAACCACACTACCTAACTTTAAAAAAAAATTACTTCTTTAATGTTTTTAATAAAATAACATTTATCTCACTATATTTTTAACATAGTGTCATTTCTTATTACTTTATTTAACAATAAAATATAATTAAAAATTATGAAACATAAAGATTAACATTTTAAAATATGAAAATTAGATTTTATTATATATAAAATTAAATTATTTAATTATAAGAAAATTACATTCATCTCTCCTTTCATACTTTTTTTTAGTTTTGAAAAATATATTTATTAATAAAGTAATACTTCTATTTTTATTTTAGTTATTTTTCTACAATTTTGTCAATATATTTATATTTTTATTGAAACCACTTATTATTATTTAGATATAAGTTAAAAGTTCTACGCTGTAGAAAAATGAGTTAAGATAAGTAATATAGAAGAAAAAAAAGATACAAACCTTATAACTTTTGTTTAAAGTTATGTCATGTCATGTCGTTGATCAGTGTTGAAAGAAGGTTTGATGAATCCACTACATACTTCCCAACACAAGAAGAATGGTTGATAATGTATTGGTTCTTGAAGGTTGTTTAATTGAAGTTTATTGCACTTTAAGAATTCTTTAGAGGGTTATGGGGTCTTGGCTTGTTAGTGAAGTTTATCATGTTTTTTTTTAATATTATTAATAGTACTTCAAATATATGAATATAAATTAAAATTTAATTTAATTTTAAATTTGACAATTCAATTTATTAATAACCAATCTAATAGTTTATACACGTTATTAAACTAGTAATTTTTAATAATTAATATAAAATCAGATAATCCATTTTTATTAATAATATTAGAAGAATGATAAAGTAATTATTAATTATTATTATTATTACTACTACTAATAATTATACTTTATAATATTCTTATAATGAAAATAATTTAATTAAGTTTCTAAATATTGAAAAAGGTAAATCAAACCTGCACTGAAATTGTACCTGAGGTGCGATTTCTAGTAGGTTATGTAACTAAATATCCATAAAATATATAATGTGAATTCGGGAGCCATGGTACCAATTTTACAGTAGTAAACAGGTCCATTTAGATAAATATACCTATTTAGTATATTTGGAGATTTCTTTTTAAGTATTGTTTTATTGTAAAGAAAATCAAATTCCTACACCTATCCAATAATTGTATTATAAATGATTAAAATAGAAAAAAAAATAATTAACTATTTGTAGAGTGTTCCGTAGACAGTGTATTTGCAATGCTACATCACTTTTCCTAAAAAAATATTATCATCATATGCAATCTTTGCGAGATTTGTATCTATATATAGTCATAATAATTTCTACCCGTGCTTCTATAGGATCATCAATAGATAATGTTTTCTTCTACTCCACATGCAGGTTTGTCTCATGCTCTTACTACACATAAATAAACATTTACATTAGTAAGTATATTACATATTTCATGTGTAACGACATTAAGACAGATATAAAAAAAGGATTTGATGTAAGCCTAACAAAGTCTTGTTGTGCTCCATCAACATCATTTCTCTAATTGCCTTGGATTCTTATTTTTGACTTTGTGTTTGTGTTTAGTTAAGTATGGTAAGACATCATGTATATTATTCAATATATACAAATGTGCATGTAAAGCCTCTTGTCTACATTTGCTTACCACATGTATACCTTTTGATGACTTACTTATTAATCTACAGGAGTGCGAACATTTGTCAGGAACTTCTACAAAATTTTCTTTTGACATATACTCCGAACAAAACTCAATATCTTCCTTTGAAATGTATCTTTCAATATAAAAGCTTCCAAATGATATTGATTCTTCACATATCCCTTCAAAATCTTCATGTATCATTCAATTGGGTACATCCATCATAGATAAATTGGTCCACACAATCTAATTTCTCTTACAAGATGAATAACCAAATGTACAATGATGTCAAAACACGATGGAGGAAAAAATGTCTCTAGTTGACACAAGATAATAACAATCTCTTCTTCAACTTCATCTAACTTTTAAGGATCAATAGTTTTACTACATATTGAATTGAAAAATGAATACAATCGAGTTATAGTATACCTCACATTTTTTGGCAATATTCCACAAATAGCCACAAGAAATAATTGTTGCATTAGAACATGACAATCATGAGACTTTAAGCCAATTAGTTTCAACTCATATATAAATACAAGACTCTTAATATTTGAATAATAGCATTATTGATAAGAATCCCCAAGCCGAAGGTGCAAAATAGAAGCCGAAAAGGTCTATGGTAATGGAGGAAAGGCTTGGGTTATAGGATCGTTTAACTCAAGCTTCAAAGAGTGACTCTTGAATGAATATTTGGATGAACATGATCTTCAAAAGTTTGTAAAAAACTTGGAAATGAAAACAGTTAAAGAAAAATGCAAGAAATAAAGATAATGCTAAGAATTATAACAACACCTTACGCCATCCAAATCTATGAGATAAGCAAGATGATGATTCGCCACTTGTGACCTAGCCCACAAGATAAGACTCAATGCTAGGAATTGAGAAGAACCTTGCGTCATTCAAATCCATGAGATAAGTAAGATGGTGAATTGTCACTTGTGACCTAGCTCACAAGATAAGAAACCCCAAGGGAGAAACTCTCCACCTCCCTTTGATGAACCCCGATGCGTCATCAAAAGATAAACTATGAAGCGCCACTCTAGAATAAGCAAAAGAGAAACATCTCTTAAGATATGACACACTCAAGATTTTTCCAAAAAATTATATTCATTCGAAATCTCTCAAAATGAGTACAATAGATGTCATTATATAGACTCAGTGAAAAATGAAGAGACAAGCTCATTCCTTCCTTAGGTCCAAACTAAACATAGAAAAATAAAAGGACAAATTACATTTTCTTTTCTATTTTTCAGATTACATCATACTCCCTTTCTTCAAGAAAATTTGTCACGAATTCTAGTTGAGCTAATCTTCAAAAAATTCCAAGTTGTTATAAAATGTATGAACCATTTTCTGAGATACTCAAAGCTTTGAGTGTATCCAAAGCTCTGATACCAACCCCATGATTAGAGGAAGACTTAGGAAGATCCAAGAAGCTTTGCGGACAAGGTGACCCATCTGCTGAAGGCTCAACTATTGAAGGACAATCATATGAAGGAGACTATATTGAATACATATCTAATGGGCTTAGAGAACTAAGAGAAGGGCTAATAAGGATCTTAATTTATTTTACTTTATTTTATTTTTATTTATTCACTTTCAAATGAGATAGACTCATAGCCTACATGTGTATTTAAACATTTTAGAATGACAAATGACATATTTTGCAAAAAGAAATTAAAAAAAATAAAGGAAAAATTACATTTTTTTCTATTTTTCATATTTTATCATTTATCGTCCATTCATTCATTGCCTTCAAATTCATCAATTTTAACATTGCTAATAATTGTGTGAAGTTAGTTGAACCAAGACAAAAAGAGATTACCAAACAACATATTTTATTTTCATTCATTGGTCAACAAATAATTATGCTCCAACATCGCTGATCATGTCCTCTAATCTGTCATCCATTATCAAATGAACAAACTTATGAGTTTAGAACACAGTTGACAAGTTGAACAGTTCACCATGCCACATCAATATTGTATAATTTCTCATAAATTCGTGGCACAAGAGATGTTTTCTAATTTCAAAAACATGCAAAGTCCTCCCATTCAAACAAATCACACAAGAACATATCATCCTTGCTCTGTTGTTACTATTGTAGGCATTACATTATGCAAACTGTATAAATTCTTCCACACCTCTTTCGTAAGCAACACTTATCTAAGCTAAATTAATCTAATTTCAATCGTTATCTAGTTTTGTACGATTAATGTAAATTTTTACATTTTTCTATTAGAAGTATGATCTTATCTCATTTTAGAAACTTCACTTTTATTATAATTCAATAGTACATAAACTTTAATCATTCTCCCTTGTACTTTAGGAAATTTTGACAGCTTCTTATATTCGTTTTCATGTGCCAATAAATGATAGTAATAACACAAAATCTCCACAATTAATATACACTCAAATCTAAACACAAAATATAATGAATGAATTTAAATAAAATATATAAAATGAAGATTATAAGTTATGTATTAATAAACTTATAACAAGTAATTACTCTTTCCAAACTATACAACCAAACAATCCAAAATTTAATAAAATAATTATCCGTACAACCACTCAACTACATTTATAAAAAGTTTAAGTCTAACGTACGAACATTTATATAATTGAATAGTAGACAAATCAATATAGATAACACCATTTTAAATCTCATTCAAGCCAAATATCATGTCAACCATCATCAATGGCGTGCTCCAATGATATCATAACCTCCATAAAGAAGTCATAAACTTACAATTATATAGAGAAAAAAAAAAAAAAAAAAAAACTTCCAAAATTTATACGAAGATGGAGTAAGAGTTATGATTTTTTTTTCATTCTATTCGTCGCACACAACCTTAAAAACGTATAAATGACAATTAGGAGTAAAGAACAGTATGCTCTATCAAAGATACAGCCATAATAGCTTTCTTTGTCAACCAACCTGGACAGCGCCGATTTTTTACAGCCATAATAGCTTTCTTTGCCAACCAACCTGGACAACGCCGATTTGTTTAAGCAAAGTCTTATTTCAAAAAAATAATTCCCTCTAGAAAGGACATGTCTTGGGTCAAAATTTACCTACCCCAGTTGCAATATCGTATCTATTTGAAAATAGGAGATTCCTCTTCGATATCACCATAAAAGAACCCTCGTAAGATGCCTCCGAGGAAATAGCCATAGACAAAGTATTCAGGTTGGTGTAAGAAGAAAGAAGAGAATACGGGACAAAATGTTTAAATTACAGCAAAATAGAATAAAAAGGAACACAACCCCAATTTAGAGAACAAGAGACAAACACAGCTAGAAAATATCATTGAAGATATATATATATTTTCTTAAGTATGATAAGCGACAAAATGATAAATGTATAATTAAATAAATAAAAAAAAAACAAAGAATACACCCCACAATTTACCCAAATCGAGCAATTGTTCATCGAAATTGTCATTACCCTTGTTTAAAAAATCACAAAGTCCAAGGAGGCCGTGGAAATATGTCACAGTTTGGAAACGAGAAATCCCTCCTCGATATCAGCATAAAAACATTTCTTGAAAGCATCCATGTGACATGCTTCCAAGGAAACTGCCACAATGACGCCATCCCCATTAGCCTCATTCATAAGAAATGCTTTTCCTTCAGAATCCATGAACCCGGGGCCAAAATACAAGGGTTCTCCCCATCCAAAATCCGCATCCTTAAACGAGAAATTCATCCAACTCACAACAAAAAGATTCGGGTTCCCCTTGTGTGGTCCCTTATGCACACTTGGGGCAGGGTAGTGAAAATTGTACCTAACCAAATTCATGTCTTTCACCCTTCCTATGTAATCAAGTGCAGACTCCACAAACTCCCCCGTCACTCTTTGAAGCGCCACCCTAACGTTCCCAACTGCATAACTCAATGGCCTATTCATGATTTCACCAAAAGAACATGTTGGTGTCACTGTAGGAAACGCTGTATTCCCTGCATAATCATCGGGAAGAGGTGGCTTCATTCGGTTCCTACAATTAACCAAAGTGCTCAACCTCGTAGGTTGCTCCCTTTTCCCTGCATAACGTGCTTTACTCACACACCTCCACAAGTGCCCCGAAATAACCTCAAAAGTTGAATAAGGTTGTGAATTAAGACCATGATTCCCCTTGCGTTTGAGCTTCTTCACTTGTTCACCCGTGAGCTTCACTGTTGCAACCTCCACCTTGGTGTCTTTTCCCAAAGGACCTAACCAAAGAGGAGGAGGGCCAAACTCCGAATGATCGTGCAACCCCAAATGAGCCTTTTTGTACGAATTCAAAACGTTTCGATCATGGCATGGCGCCATTTCCACATTCTCCCTCCGAGCAAACTTGGCCCACGTGTTCATGAACCGCATGGTTGCGATTCCGTCGATGGCCCCTCGACACAAAGCCACCCCAATGGTAACGCCGCCACAAGGGAACCTCGTAAGCTGCGCAACCAACAAGGGTATGTCCTCAATGGGAACATCATAATCAATGTTTGGTATGAGCTGTGACACCAAATGGGTAGGCACAAAATCACCCAAATCATCCAAATTCACGTCTTTGCAAATGGCTTCCAAGACTTGAGCACCCTTTGCATTGCAATGAAGCTCCCATCGCCCCCCTTGGATCCAACTCAACCTACCCGCAACTGGGTAATAGATTGTCAAGGCTTGACTGAGAGAGTGCCTCAGAGTGTGTACAAAATTTGATGCATCGTGATGAGGGTGCGGCTTGAACACGTAAAGGAGTGGCGCATGCGTGCGAAGCTTGATTTGCTCGCACAGGGAAAAGAGTTTTTCATTTGGGGTGGTTTCTGAGGGAAAGACAGTGTATCGAGATTGAATGCTCACCATTCTGTGTGCTCGATTCGTTGTTTTTTGTTGCAAAGGTTGTTTTATATTATATTACCTTGGATGCTTTCCAGAGTGTTTGTGTTGTGTTGTGCTATGTCATGCTACAAGCGTGTACGTACGTGTGCCGATACGTCATTTGCTTATAAGATACAATCTTCTATTTGGATTTTAAAACTCGTTCTTTAATATTTAAACTTAATTCCACATATTTATTCAAAGTTGAAAATGAAATTACGACAGATTCAATGGTCAATTCCGTGAGCCAATATAAATTTCATTGTTTAATACTTTATTTATATGTATTTTCATAATATTAACTCTATCCTTCACTTTTTTCTTCCTTGAAAGGAAAACTTTATTTTATGCATCACTTTTTTTAAAAAAAAAATGACTTTATAATTAATATGATATAAATAATTACTTAATGTTTTATAAATTTGAAATAACTTGGGAACTCTTTAGACATTCTCTAAACACAAATAAATAATAGTTTGATAGTTAAAAAAGAGAGAAAGAAAATATATAAAAATATTAAATTTGGTTTAACTAAAGTGTTAACAAACTTTAATTTATATTTATTAGATAAATTTATGTAACAAATTTTATAAGTTGAAGTTTTTCTTAATAATCTCTCAACTCTATATATATTTATTCAAACTTTTTTAAATAATGTCCTATTTATATAGAAATAACCAGAAAATTAATTTCTGTAAATCACACTTAAACGGTTTAAAATGTCAAATAATGAGGATTATAGTAAATGAAAAAGGTTATAACAGATATAAAGTAGACGGTTTAATTTAATATCCTTTTGATACTTTGAAGATAGATATAAAAAAAAAAATAAGATAAACAAACTGGTTAAGACAAACAATCTCGTTTCCACCAGATATTTTTGGACTATTAAATAATATACAATCGCAGTTAGTCTAAGAACTTTAAACAAGATTTTCTAAATTACAATTTTCACTTTCAAGTATAATAGAAACAAGTCTCAGATGATATAACACATACATTAACAAAAACAGCCTACATCCCACTTAAGAGGTTTTCAAACCAATAGAAAAGTATAAACAAGTTACTTCAATTTCACACCAACTTTTTCAATAAAATATTATATAATAATAAAATAATAATTTATTTTAATATCAAATAAATGTATTTTCTTATATACAATGTCTCATCCACAAAATGATGAAAAAGATATTGTACATTACTATGTGTGTTTGCTATCAGCGGAACCCATAATACAAACAAGTGTTATTTGTGTTGGTTGAATTTTGTTTTTCAATTTTAGTTCTTTTTAATTTTAAATTATTTTTTATGTTGAATCCATTCTTATTTTAGTTAAATTTTTTAAAAAACAAAAATTAATTCTTTCTCCTTATCTAATTATAGAGATCATTAAATTAATTTATTACAATATTTAATAGCGTAAATATTTTTTATTTAGAATTAAATTCATTTTACAATTACATTTAGTCATGTCAATATTTAGTCATATATATATATATAATATTTTATTGTACTATTATTATATTTACAAAAATAAGATCCACGTGTAATGTATTTCTAACGAGAGAAAAAAATACATTAGTTTATTACTACTATCCGTCAAAATAAATCAAATTGGTGCATGAATAAACCTGCCAACAAAAGAAAAGTTGTTTTTGACGTTTGTGGGATGTTTCAATATCTTAACAAAATAATTGAGTTTTTTTCTTTTTTATGCAATTGTTGTCTGAATGACAACTATGACTACGACTTGCTCGATATGGTTGAAAAGTCACTCTTTTCTTCTCATCTTAAAAGCAGTTATTATTGATTAATTCAACAGGATTTTTTGACTGTGTTAATTTCCCCCAGCTTACATAAGCATGAAATTGGAAGAAGAATCACACATCAAGCACGGTATACTTTAGTTTCATATCATAGTCTGATATACAATCCATATTTTGACAAAAATTTTCCATGTATAAAACAAAATGAAATACAGTTTTTTATAAATTAAAATTACTTTTATAATTAAATAAATGTGAAAGCATAAATAAAATATTCTTAAATCTGAAACATAATCTAAAATATGTTCTTTAAAATTAACATGTCAAAAATAGAATTTTTATAAATTGATCTCACACTCCATATAATAAAAGGGTGGTAATATTTTAATACCACTATTCATATCTTACTTCTATTTAATACTAAATTATATTATTATTTTATTAATTTATAATATTTTATTAATAAAAACAGTGTCAAATAGAAATAAAGAACGAATAATAATGTCAAACTATTATTTTTTATAATTAATGGAAATAAAGTTAAGTCCAAAGTGAACTCAATAAATATAAATAATTATAAAAAAATCACATTAAAGTAATTTTTAATCAACTAACTATTTAATTAATTTATCAATTTTCATAAAACTAATATTTAAAAAAAAATCTTATATTAAAGTCTATTCATTTTAGTTTTTCTTATTAAGAATCTTCCACACAATCTCCTTAATTAAGAGATCTTCTACACATTACTTCTCAAATTAGAGTCCCACTGATTATACGTTCTTCTTACATTAAAACTATATATTCTCTTTAGTAATAATATCAGTTATCAAAATTTCATATATAATAATAATATATATTAACCACAACAACAATAATTTGTATTGATTACAACAATAATTTGTATTAACAATAATAATAACAATTAAAACACAACCAAGGAAAAAAATTAAATACACTAAATAAAGAATAATTTTTTTTTACAATACAATTTTATTTTCTTAAAACAAATACTACCGAATTAAATATATAATATATTTAATTGTTTCTTTAAAGTCAACTGTATTTAAATCACTAAGGTTAAAATATAATAATTTTACTCAAATATCACGTCATTTTTATACCTAATAAAATCAAATCCTATTATACTCAACTATATATAATTTAGTTTTAGTATATCAAAATAAGAATATATTTACTTCATTCAAAGAATTTCTGTAACAGAAATTAAACCAACCATCTAACCAATTTAAGAATGTCATTGTTAACTAAGTATCAACCTTAATATCAAATATTTGTATTTATCAAAATTTCAAATCAAATCAACGATATAAAAAAGTTTAAGAATATTACTATTAACTAACTATCAACCTCAATTACCAAATATTCTATCAAAATGATATTTCCACTCTTAATTTATCTAACATCATTCTAATTTATTTTTCTAATATTATGAATCATATTTTTCTTAACATACTACAAAACCTCAATCCAAAAATTCCTCCTCCATTAACTAAATATTTCCTTATATTTCACATAAGTCTTAAAACACAAAATTATCATATGTTGTCAAAATATCTTTTCTCCATTGAAAGAATTAAAAAAAAAATCTTTTCTTTTCTCCATTCTTAACCATAATGTAACACAATCATGACCAAACTAACAATAATATTAAAAAAAATATTCCCTTATATTTTATATCAGTCTAGAAACATTCAACATGACATGCGTTCGAAATATGTTTCTCCTTCTACATATTATCTTCAATTCTAACAACAATATAAAATAATTATGATAGAAAATAATACGTTATGGAAAAGACATCCCTTACCTTATTTCCACTATCTGACCAATAATTGTGTGCAATTACTTTTAATCAAGACCCTCTTTATTTCCCTTTATCCTCTTCTCTCAATTTTTAACAATTTTATTTAGCAAAATTTCTCCACTAAGAAAATTACAATTTTATTATTACTATTCCTCTTAATTGTCATTGATAAGTGATAATTTGTGAATTAACTTTAGTGGAAGACCATTATGAATAATCAGAGGTCTTATATTAGAGTAAAAGTACACATGTGATTTTGACTAAATGTTTAAACCAACAAAGCATAAATCAATGAGGTTGCATCATTGAAGGAAAAAAAGAAGATCATGTAAGTGTTTCTTCTGGCAAATGATAAACACATCATTCCATTTCATCTTATGGATGATTGGTGATGATAAGATGAATAGTACAATAAAGACCCTAAGTTGACATAAACTTAAAGAATGTTTCTAAAGCTTAAGTTTTCAGAGAATGTCTTTACCATCTATTGCCAAAAAGATTTATGCCAAATATAAGCTTCATTCAAACATCTCTTAAGATTCGAGCTAAAATTGCAATGTCCACAAACTATCCTAACGGGAACAATATTCAACTTTAACTCAACTATTTACAATATGCACTTTTAACATTGTTTAAGTAAAGGTTCTACTATCAAGGAAGCTAAATATTGTCAGTTATCAAGGAGGTTGTGTGTGAAGAGAGAAGAACAATTAATGGTGCATAAAACACATCCAATGTTTCTTAATGATCAAACTCATCAAATGATAGAGAAAGAAAAAGACATCAAAATGAGTTCAAAGCTACTCAATGGTTAGACAAAAAAATGCAACAACTACTTTCTTCGAGCCTATATAAAGACATGTTTTGAAGAGAACATAAAGAAATATAGCCATTATTTGCAACTTCTGAAATTCTGTTGAATTTTCTCTGTGCCCTAAAGGTTTGTAAGAACATTATTTATGTTCATCCTAGCAAATTAGTTGAGATAGTTTAAACTTTATATACGTCAAAAGACATTAACTTTTCTAGTGAGCATAAAATGTGATATGTTGATCACAAAGACATAGTTGTATTTATCTCAACCTAGAAATGGCTTGTTATTGAAAGAATACTTGTTTTTAGCCATGAATAGCTTGTAGAAAGACTACTTAGGTTAAGTCAAGAGTAACGTGTTCAAAAAACACTTTGATTAAGCTATGAGCGGTTTGTGAAAAAATACTTAATAAATCAAAGCTATCTAGATGAAAATGACTTTGGTAACAGAAAAAAAAAATAGTTAAAAATTATTTATGAAAAAAAAGAAACTTCTTCAAACTTAGAAAATAAAGATGAACATAGTGTTTGAAAAACACGCTTCTTCATTGCTTCCCAAACATAACTTACACATTCAAATAATAAAATTAATTTTTTTCTATTTTAATAACTCTTAAGAAAAATTACGTCACAATAGTAAATTTTCCAATAGTTTTCCAAAAGTGGAAGCAACGTATTTGTTTAAATTATTACTTGAAAACTAATATCAACATGTAAAAGACGAAATATTGAGGAAAAAAAAAGCTTAATTGAATTGATACCAAACTAATTGAATTTTTATAAAATTGTTAAATTGTTTTAAAAGAAATTGAACTGAATTGTTTTTAAATATAATTTTTAAAAAAAATATATTTTAATAAACTCTTAAAAGTAAAAATCGAACTGAATTTATTTTAAATTAAAATATCCTGCAAGTTATTCAATCGTTTACAATGATATCTTATTCTTCTTATTTTTGTTGCCAGTGAAGTCAACTATGGTGGTAATTAGTTTTTGTATAATACTCATTGTTGTTTTTGTCTTATTGAATGACAACTGTTCCTCTCTTAATTTAATGCCATACATATATAATAATAATTTTAGGAAGATTCTTTTAAGAAAAAAAAAATCAAAACAATTGAGTGCACTTTAGAATTTTTAGTAGTGATTAATTTTAAACAATTCAATCTATTTAAAAACAATCTAATCACTTTTTTTAAAAAATAAATGTAAAAATAATTCAGCTCAATTCTATTAAACTATATTTTTTTGTTTGAGATAACTTTTCATACTTTGCGCCAGCACAAAATTTTTTTTCCCAACCCTACTAATACTATGTGCCTTTGACACAAACAAAGTCTTACAACTTTAATATTACTTACAAAAAGTTATCAAACATATCTATCAGGGTTTGTTTTCAGTATGTTTTTTATCTAGTAAAAAGCTACTATTATAAATTTATGAGGTAATTATCTTCTAATATGAACTATCAGTATTAAATAATTTTATCCTAATAGTTTAATATTGATATAGTTTTATCAAATATTAATATGATATTGTAGTTAAACAAAGTATGGTTATGACCATGTCAAATTAATTTTTATAATATTTAGTAACTGAAAAATACACTTGATAGGTAGAAATGTTCTATTTAACTTCTATAAAAATTTATTTAGATAAGTTAATTTAATATATATCAAAAATATTTTTTCTATTTTTATTGCTGTAATGTTTATGGACAAAATTTTACTATAAAACTAAAATAAAAAATAAAAATAAGAAATTAAATTAAAAAAAATACATAATACTCCATATCTACCAATTGAAAAGAATCTTCAAAGAAAAAGTATTATTTTAATATGTACTTCTTTTATAATAAAATAAGTAAGTGAAATTTTTTTCTTAATATAAATTTAATAACTCATAGATTGATAAAATTATTGCACAAGTTAAAAAATCCTAGAAGTAATTAGTTATAAGGTATACCATGTGCTAGTTAGAAAGATGAAACAAACGATATTTTTTTTCAAATATTGTCTAAATATTTTTAAATAAACCTGATTTCTAAATCATAGTAGGATAGTAGGATAAGTGAATACAAATTAATTAGGGTACTTGATATATAGTTATTAAGATTAGTGTATAGGTACTCATAGTTTTTTCCTTCTAAGAGGTTTAATGATGTTTACTGTGCCACATGTGTTTTACTAATTTATCCTAACATCCTAGGGTGTGTTTTGGTTAGACCAATTTAGAAAAATTTATTGTTCAAGAAGATAGATTTAGATAAATGAAGGCTGTTTGATTGACTTAATTTTGGAAGGATAGATCACCATAGATTGAGAGATTGTAGGAGAGGATCTTCATTTATGTGAAGAGATTTAAAAGGATTTGAAAGGATGAAATTGAAAATTACAAAATAATCCTAGTAAATGAAGTTGAAATTAGAAAATACCCTTATAAGTTGGTGATGACTTTGAAATAAAATAAATATATTTAATAAAAAAAATACAAAATATCATTTATATTTTACTAATCATTATTTTAAGAACAGTTAATTACAAAATGATTAAAAGTAAACAAATATCAAATATAACATTTAATGGTAATCATATATATGTTAATAAGAGTATTTAATTTTAAATAATTACTTTTAATTAAATGTTATCTATTAATATTTTTATTTCAAATTTAAGTACACCTTTCATTTATTTTAGTTAATTTAAGTAGACTGTTTCTATACTTTTTATTATAACATATTAATATTTTTATAAAAATAAAATAATAATTTTTAGTCCATTTAAATAGACTGGTTGTATACTTTTTATTATAACTTATTAATATTTTTATAAAATAAAATAAGAATTCAAAAAATTTGTATTTAATCTCTTAAAAATATAGTAAAAAAATATTTAACTTTTTAAGTAAGAAAATTAATAAGAAGGTAAATTTAAAAAACATTTACAATTATTATTAATATGTACCACTATCCAAAAAATACAAATTGCAAACTATTTTTATTTAGACTAATAATTTTAAAAGTTTCAATTTAAATAAAATGTAAAAATAATTTATACTTAGAAAAACAGCATAAAATTTCAATAAAAAAATAGTTTAGATTATAGGAATTTTTTTTTATGAATTTCAGTTAATTAAGATTTAGACTAAACGGTATATTTTAATAGAATAATAAATTTTTGATTTTATTGCATTATTTAGGATTTATGTTTAATTTTAAATAATTTAGAAGATATGTTTTAAATAATTTTAAATAATTTTAGTAATGTTTTTTATATTAAAATTAATTTAATCCAATTCATTTTAATTTTTTACCATCTTATTTCATAAGGGTTAATTAATAATTTCAGAAATATATCTTTTAAAAAAATAAAAACAAATCTATAACATCTATCAAATCATTCCCAAACTTTCATAATAAATCCTCTCAAATCCCTTCAAATCTTACCATCTATCTATTAATTCAAACAACCCTTCATCCACACACAATCTACTTAAATGTCTTTAAATCCATCTTCTCAAATCTATTCCCTTAACTAAATATAGAAAAATAAAAACTGATTTAGCAAATTCATTAACACAAAATTCAATTAAATATTATCAAATGTTAAAAAAAGAAAAGAAAAACACAACATAAGATTTAGCAATGAAATATCAGTTAAGTTATGCAAAAGATTATGAGACCATCTTTTATCTAAAGTAAAAAGATAAATTTATAGCTTTTTTCTCCTCATATAGTGATGATGATCTTATTTACGTTTACAATAACTCTTACATAGTTGACCTTGCAGTTATAAAGATACCTTTTGTCGGCCTAAATCTTTCTTTAATCAAACTCATGATGCTTACTGCAAATTAAAGTTTAATAAATTAATCATTTCTCTTACTGTGGCAAAATGACAACCATCATGTGATGGTTTCTGCATAATCTAACTATTTTGGTTCTTTGACTGAAGTGTAGGTTCTCTGATTGAAGTTTGTCCAGTTCTTCACATTATATTAATTCTGTCGAATGCGAGGTGAACTTAATGGATTATATTTTCAGCAAGTTGTTCTTGACCCGGAAAAACAATTCAACAACCAAAATTATATTATTAAATTATGTAGCGAAAATAATTCTCCCAAATTTAGAAAAAACAGCAATAATAACAATCACCAATCAGACGCAGTGATATTGATTTTCAATCATAAACTTTTAATCGACCATCCTAATTAATGGTTAAAATGAAGATTATAGTATGTCTCAAATTTACAGTCAATCTCCCTTCACAAACTTCTACCTTGATAGTTCTTGTTCCTTAATCAGAATTCGAAGAATTTGAGTCCACTTCCTTCAATATACGTATATTAGTCATAATTAAAATACTAATATATACTCATTATTATTATTTTTATTTTAATTCTTATTAATATTATTTTTATCAATATTAGTAAATATAATACTAATATTATTAAAATAATATTAATAACAATATTAATAATAATAATAATAATAATCATATCAATATTAATATTAATATTAAAAATAATACTATTATTAATAATATTAATAATAATTATAATAATATTATTATTGTTAATGATATTAATAATGATATATAGTAATAATATAACTG
>Ga0209489_100660_pt1 | contig 67223 bp, 24 predicted proteins | sample SiratrowhiteBW_FD_187527 | JGI IMG/M metagenome (GOLD analysis project Ga0209489, IMG submission 187527) | Root nodule microbial communities of legume samples collected from California, USA - Siratro white BW (SPAdes) (version 2) | ecosystem: Host-associated > Plants > Roots > Nodule | place... | reverse complement strand
GTGGTCAAACATTATATTAAAAGTTATTTCATATTAATAGGAATATTTAAAAACAAATATGTATATTTTTTTAATCTTTACTATTAATAAATAAGATCTAATAATTTTAATTTTTTTTATTTTTGATTTATTATAGAGAGAGAAAGAAAGAGAAAAGATGCTTTACAGTATAAATACCAAATTCATATCAATATTCTCAAGCTTGATTAGTTTTTATTTTTGTTCGTTTTCTCTCAGTTTCAAATCCCCCACTTGATTGCTTAATTTCCCCTTTCATTACAAGTCACGCTCATAGAAAACAACTATATAATTCATAATATTTTCTAGTAGTATAATTTATTTATTTTAAAAAATTTGATCATATTCAATCATATTGCTCACGTAGTTTTCCAACTTTTTTGGTGGGAACATATTTTCAATTATTAAGTTAGCTGATATTGTTTGGTTTCATATCATGCAAAATAAGGCAATAAGTACACTAGCTAATCACATCAAGTAAAAGTTTTGGAGTCTTGCGCGCATGATATAATCTTCTCCGGATCCGAATAATTGATTTCTTCTTTTATGTTTTTATCAATAAGTTTTTTTTATGAGAATTTACATGTTGTTAGGATTGATTTTTACTTTTTTAAATTTTAAAATTTCAATTTCTTTTATTTTTTTTGTTTAACTTTTAAAGAAACTATTGTCAATTTTCTAATTTTTCTTTTATGAAATTGATTATGAAAAACAAATTAATAGTTTCTCTATAAATATTCTTCTCACTTTAAGTAAGAGAAAGAAATAAGAAATGGACAAAAATAAAAGTGGTTTTAGTCAGAAAAAATGAAGATAAATAAGAAAAAATTGAAGTTTAGAATTTTATTTTATTTTTATTATTTATATATTATTATTTTAATAATTTATTATATTTTAAAAAATTTAAAACTAAAAATATACTTCATCATCTCTATAATTAATTATGGATCATTTTAAATAAAAAAAAGTTAATCAAATCACTACATAATTGATTATGTAACTCATAATCAATTATATTATTATTTTTCACATTTTTTTCTCATTTTTTTTTAGTGAAAGTAAGAGTATGTTTCTTTCTTCACTCCATCTTTGAACACAAGCATATAAGGGTTGAGAGGTTAAGTAACAGATATTAATTCAAATTAAAGTATCAAAATCATTTTAATGTCCACTTGATTGCAATATTATCACCTTGACTTCATCGATCAAACATTATCCAAAAGAATGTAAATAAGAAACTATGTAGTTAAGGAGAAGTTATGTGTGAAGCAATTAGAGAAAGTCTATAAGCATGAACTTTAATTATGATTTTAAAGCTAAAATTAGAAACAATGACTTTAAAATATAAGGTTAGCATTTATTGTTAGAAGATCTAATTCTGTTTGAAGAACTATAACACAACACGATAAATATCTTCGCCAAACAAATAAAAAAAAAAAAAAAAACCACGTTAAAAAACTTCCAAATCTATCAAATCTCGGGGAATATATATTTCCATTAAGTGAAAAAACAATCATTTTTACTTTTAAAAAAAAATATTAATAAGCATGATACTGTTAAATCTACTACTCACTATGGATGAAACCTTCTTGATAAGGTCATTTGAGGAAGTAACGTAATATTGATAAGGGCATTTGAGGAGGTAACATAATATGAAGAAATAACTTGGTTTGAGGCATAAAGATTTGAGAATAAATCCAAAATATGTTATTCAATTTTGTCTTTTTTTGAAAAGAAAATACTAGATCCAGAAAGGACAATTGAATATAGCATAAAAATACTTTAAAATACTAGAAGAAATACTTTATTCTTAATATTATTAATTTTATTTTTAATAATATTATTATTGTTATTAATATTAATATTTTTAATATCATTAATATTATTAATATTATAAATAATATTATTAATATCAATATTATTATTGATATTATTAATATTAATATTAATATTAATATTTTATTCATATTATTAATATTATTATTTTTAATATTAATATTATATTTAATACTGTTGTTATTATTTGTTATTATTAATGGTGTTAATATCATTATTAATATTATTCTAACTAATAATAATAATATAATAGTACTATAGTAGTTAGGAGTGTGATGAAAGTAATATATAGAGATAAGGTAAGGTAGGGCTGAGTTACAACTCTTTAAATAAAACATATAGCTCACATATGTTTTTATCTTTTGTAAGGGTTGGATGTTGATAAAAAAAGATATAATCAAAGTGTGATTGCAAAATTTATCTTCTGTACATTGTAAGTTTTGACTTTTTATCATAACATACATTAAGAATAAAAATAAGGAAAGTTTCACTTTTTTTATTGATTCACTCAAGCTATTAAGTTAAATTTAATTATCCTTTAAAAAAATTCTAGAGTTCAGCTATTATAAATTATATTAAAAAATATTTTTTTTCTTATTACTTTTAATTTACACGAATACATTATTTCTCTTAAAAACCGTTAATCTCTCTTAAGATCAAGGTCACCAAGTATTATTTGATATTAAACCACTTTTAATTTTCTCAAGTATTATTCAGCTATAATTCCTAGCTATAAATAAAAGAATATTTGATAGAAAACTGTAGGAATAGTTCTCGTGGAAATGATAGAAGGAATCATTCCTAATTACAATTTTAACTTCACAATATAACTCTATGAACTCTCAAAGGTTAAAAGGTGTGGGACAAGATCTCATTCTGATAATTTTCGAGAAGGTTCTTATTAATTTGTAATAATTATGTATTGTTGCATTGTTATCCTTCATGTTATATAAATTTCAGAAAAATCATTTTAAGTGTTAGCTCCTTGAAGTTGTTCTTTTTAATGTCTTCGTATTCTTCTAGAAAATTACTCAAATAACTTTGATTATTTTTTTCTTGTTATTTTGCTTATGAGCATATTTGATTTTTTTTATCTATTAAATCAAGGAGGGAAACATAAAGGATATGAAAAATATTTTCTAATGAAGAATAAATAATATATTTGTTTTCATGTGTAATATTATTTCATTAGAATTATATTTTTATCTAAAAAATTCTCATAATAAACATTGCCATTAAATTTCAAGACAGACTACTTAGGTAAAAAAACCAAACCTAATGAGTAGTATCACCAAAAACCTTTTTGTATTTAAGTTTTGTCCAACGTTATTCATGAGATCATATAACCCAACCACTTAGTGTGTGTGTATATATATAACCTTAAGTAAAATATATACCACGTTATTGATTACATTTTAATCAAAATAATGCAAAAAAATAAACAACATAAATTATTAAAATTATAAATTTAAGAACTAATTGTTTAATAAAATATGTGATTTTTGTATTATTACTTAATTTTTATTACCATAGAAATTATTTAGTTATTATAATAATTACTCTATTAAACATATATTTGTATAATATGAAAAATATGAGTGAATATAGATGTCATCAATTGAGGTCAATCAATATAATGGTTCTAAATATTTCATCTCAAATAAAATAAACCGAATTAAAGTAGCATTAACCATGGTTTGTTGCGCTACCTTGGGCATCGTTTGATTTTTGTTTTCAATGCAGGGATATTGATTCATTCATCTATCTATATGCAGACTCACATATTCGAACCTGCAATGCGAGGAAAATCTAAACCTAACTTGGATGAAATTGAAGAACAGGTTGTGCAGTGGTTAGGAATGAATATGATGAGTACAAAAAATATATGAGTTGGGTAGCATGCCAGATATTGGGCATAATAATAGCAGTGATTTTTCTTTGGTAAAAAATGAGAAAAGGGTATCTCAGATAGAATCACCACCACTGGCACAGTACTTGGATTCTGTGGAAGCACACGTGTTTTTCTTCTCACGGTTTGTTGGTGCGTTATTAGGCGACCACGGTAATTAATTGGCAACTTGAAAGGTCAGAAAAACTGAGAAATGGCCCAACTTCTCTCTTTTATGGACCATATATAGTGTGTACTACAAGTTGGTGTCGATTCTTTATTTTTGTTGGCTACTTTATATCTGTTGCAGGGTTCTGCAGAGTGGTCCTCAACAAAATGTACAATTGAAATCGCACCACACGAATGGGTGGTAAGAGCATGTAATCTGAATCCCTATCTTTCTGCCTTCTCACTCCCTCTCAGTAACAAAGTACATCATCACCTCTTCCTTCTACACCTTTTTCTTGTTTTTCTAGGCACCATCACACATTCTTTCTTTCTTCTTCATTTCCCATTTGTCTAATTTGCATTCTCTTTTTCTTAACATTCATCATCTTTAATTTTAAGTTATTGATGATCCCAAGACTTCATTTTATCACAAACTTAAAAAATCAAACTTTAATTCATTATAAGTAAAAGTTATTTAGAGATCCGTTTTTAACTACAAAAATTAAATGATTGTTAATTATGATCAAAATAATTACTAAATTATGTTTTGATTGCTAATAATTATAAATAAAAGTAATAATTGAATTTAATTATCAATGTCAAGTTAATTAATATCTAATATTAATTATTAATATTTTAATCACTTAAATTATTAGATTATAAATCTGACTTAATTAGATATCAATTTAGAATATAAATTGACTAAAATCTTAATAATTAATGTTGGATATAAGTTATCTTAACTTAAGTGGTTACTAAATTCAATCATTATTTTACTTTTTTAATTATTTTACAACCAAATCCTAATTTAATTATTATTTTAATCATAATTAACAACCATTTTATTTAATAATTAAAAATTTGTTTCTAAATAACTCTTATTATACTCACTAATTAATAAAATTGTTTATGCATGTGTTAAAGTGTAATGAGTATAAATTTGTAATGTCTATATTAATTACTTAATTTTTGCCTGATATAAATAAATACAAAGCCAAAATCTTTATATTTAATATCATTTTGTACGGCTATCTGAGTTTTAAAATCCTTAAAATCCAATTCAAAATTGTTATTACATACCTGAAATGTGCAGATATAAAAATTAGAGCAGAAGGTTGGCGTACAATAAGTACTGTTAAATGGGCATTAAATTTAGATGCTAGTCTCACATAAGTTATTTTTTTTTATCATTATCTTTTTTTCTTTAAATAACTGTTAAAGATGAGTTATATTTTGAAATACATAAACTAAAAAGAAATTGAGAGTGGAGATAAAAATTCATTTTTAAAAATTATTTTATTTTCGTAAGCGGGTGGTTACTATCACAATATTCTAATTAATCAAACAACTAAAAAAGGTTCAAGACAAACCCTATATATATATATATATATATATAGATGATAGAGGACACACACAAAATAATAAAAGGGAATAAAACTTTTATATCCTTCATTGGTTCTGCTACAATGCAAACTTACAAATTAACAGAATATAATTTAATATTAAGTGTGTCAAGTTTTTCGCGCAATTAATTACACGAAATCCAAATATCACAAATAGTTTTACACAATAAAAAAGCAAATTACAAACACTTTTATCGCATGAATTACACATCACATGGATTTATAATAAAAATTCTTAATCTGAAAAGTCTATCTATAATTGACAACTTATTATGAAATAAAATCCGTTTATCAATGTTGTTCAATAAAGTTAAGATCTTCTTGACCTAGTTGAAAGTGAAATTGATAATCAGGCGTTTGTTAGGATATTTTGCATATGGCTTTTGTAATCTTGCGGTGTGATTATTGTATATACTTAAATTAATTTGAGTCACACACGTTTTCATCAACTTAGAAAGTGCAAATTGATTTTCAGAATTTTAAACAGCTATAAGAGGTTGCCAGTTGACTGGTTTATTTATTCAAAACTGACTTTGATTGGTACGCTTGCATAATACAGAAATAATATATTTATTTGTGTGTATCACTAGAATTGATTATACGTGAACTTTCCAAAAAAAATAAAAAAAAGCTCAACCATTGATTGTTAAAAGGAATGATTTTTTTTTTCAACCTAAAAGCTTAATGCAATCATGAGTAAAAAGGATTCAATGAGAAATAAGTTGTCAACATAACTATCATATTTTTTTCACATTACTATTTACTTTTTACTCAAAAGTATCCACTCATGCATATCAATTCAAATTCTCCTAAAATGTATTCTGGGTCATAAATAGAAAAGGAAAGAAAATATATCATTTAATTATTTCTTTTATATTTAACTTTTCAAAATTACTGCTAGTTTAAAAAGTAAGTCTTTTTTTCCTGTAAAAAAAAAAGGTTAGTTCGTTTTTTTGTTCTGTTGAATAAATACTCTTCTTAATGCAGAAGAAGAGATGGGTGAGTGTTTTTTGGTTGTTATAAGCACTTGTTAAGAGGATATGTTGGTTAGAGGTCGTTTCTTCATGGAATTTATCTAAGATACTATTTTAGGATGTGTCTGGATAACTTGTTTATAATCACTTATAAGACAAGAAAAAAAATTAACTAAAATTAATTTATATACAAATTAAAAATTTAATGTTGGAAAATCAATATGAAGGAATATCTATAAAATTAACTATAAGATGAATTTAAATTTAAAAATAATTTATTTTCCCTTTCTATATTTTTCTCTTAAAAATATTTTTGAAAATTCATTTAAACATATTTTTTCAATAGTTTTTGTCGTAGCTTTTTTTCTTCATGTTATGGTGGGTTAAGCAAGCATGGTTTCGTTATTTACTATGGTCATAACAGGTCTTAAGGTTAACAAGACAAGTATTAAGGTTAAAAAAAAACTAAGAGGTACTTACATATGTTAATATTAGTTGTTGATAAAATTTTCACATCCACATCTAATGAAATATGAGTGGCTTCATTTCTGTGGTCTCATTTTTCTGTATATGTATCTATCCACTGCTTTTTATTCTTTCATAATGATAATATCTACGCCATTCTTTGACATCCCCATGATATGTCACAATTCTCATTCTTCCTCTCATAGTCAAAACAATTATTTTCCTAAGTCGTGAAGATAATGAACTTCCTTGGAAGAATTGAAGGTAAAATATCTACTCCATATATGTGCAATTTGCATCGATCTCAAAGTTAAAGTGGGCCTTCATTCTGGGCACGTCCTTTAATACTAACAACAACACGAGCAACTACCCTTTGTTCATGCAAACTTTCTCTTTGCCAATAAGGTCACCCTCAAATGAGATGCTTCAATCTGAGAACAAGGGGACCATAGTAACATTCATTTACATGTGGGGGGTTTTCATTGCAAATATGCACCATATTTATATGCCCAAAATAAAGTAGAAAACTAACTGACGTTACCTTGAATGTTTGCCCGTTAACTTTGTCTCTCGATTACGTAACATCATCAGCGACGTTTCAAGGACATATAACAAGAAGATAACTTTACATCATATTGTTTGAGATTTGTGCATGCAAGTGTATATATTCGTAGAAAAGTGACAAAAGGAATTTACGCAGAAACTATTGGGTAGGTACTAACTTTCAAATCTTTAATCATGGGAGAACATTATGACATTTAAAATGGTTATAAAAAATTGCATGCATACAACTAAATGAGATGGAGAAAAATTTGAAGATAGATTCTACAAGTTTTTTTAAGTTTTGAGACGTTGGAAAAGTTAGAGGAAATAATTGTCAAAGTATTATTGAGGACTCGTGGAAGCATTTTTTACATGTTTTAACGCATTAACTTATAGTGATTCACTATTTAAATGGTTTAAATTGAAATGTCCATGAATCCATTACATTTATTGGGTTTCTAATATAAAAAAAATGAGAAATGCGTAAAACTTCAAATTCTAGACTCGGACTTCAACCTTCCCTCTCCTTATTTAGGTTAGAAATCATACTATAGATGTGTAATTGAGGTGATCTTGGTCTGTCTGAAAATCTTAAACATAGATCGATATTTTTTACGAAGAGAATTTGATCAAATTTAAAATGTCTCATAGGAAAATATAAAATAAAATTTGGAGTTAGGCTAAGTGTTGTCTTGACAACTTAACATAGGCTCGTTTTTTTCTTTTTTTTACTGAATTGTGAGTTGTAAACATTATATGAGGTTGGTTACATTTTCAAGGACAAAACTATCACAAATGATAAAAAAGTTAATTTTAATGGTAAGACATCCAACGGATGACAAATGATGATAAATATGAAAGGATCCAGTGAAAATAAATTAGTAAATTTATCTTAATTTTAATAAACACGATTTATGAGTTATTTTCTTTTACTATCCAAATTTAAGATTTTCAATTGGTTGAATGAAAATACAAATTAAAAATAACCGTAAAAATATTAAATATTTGTATAATAATCATGATTAGAAGAAAACATTTTTATATTAATTTTAAATAAAATTTTGATTTTCAAAATTTACCTTAAAAATAAAATTTACAATTTTTTTGAATTTTCTTGTGTGATTTTAAGTAATTTCTAAAGGATACATTTTTAATCAAGCACCAGAATTTCAATAAAATATCAAGTGTAAGAAATTGGCTAAAACTATAAATTCAAACTTAAAAATTAGTTTATGGAAAATCCAACATGAAACGAACTATTGTATGTGAAGTAAACATAATTAACGTGAGACATTGAAAGCAATGTAAATAAACCTAATGAATATGTACACAATCACATTTCATTAATCATATCTGATGGTGTTAACGAAATTTGAATGTTTATGTCTAAACTATCACCCTCTAACGTACTACTAAAAATCCCTAACTTATAAACCTTGTGGTGAGTTATTTCTACAAAATGTCTATGTATATGGGGTACCTACATTTCATCAACAAATGTCTATTTCTACTTTGGGTAAGCAAATGTGTCCATATGACCACTTTCTTTATTGCAATTCCAATTTGATTTATTTTGTGATAATTGGTTCTTTGATTTATCTTATTTGATAAACTAACCACACATATTTACTTACTTTCTCATCAATATTGTCTAAAATTCAATAATTACTCATATTATAAACTTCATCAATTTTATTTCGTAGGTGCTAAGTAAATTTAAAAGAACATTTTGAAGTATTAAGGATGAATTTGAGAGAGTGCAAATGAGTAGATTAAACATAAAAGTGAGTAGAATGATTTAATTTATAAGTATCTACGAATTTATCTATAAACAATGTATTTATATGTAATATTAAATTTACTTATCGATTATAACTTATATTTAGTTATTTACAAATCTTTTTATAAATAAAATCTGTATAAAATAAATCCATATGTACATTCCGTAAATAATGTTAAATTTTCTACAAATAAAAATCATATATAAATAAATTAATAATTTCTTATAGTGTTATTTTTTTCTTCCAATCCCTGACTTATATATGTTGACCAAAGTACGTTCTATCATTGTCTTCTTTCCAATTCTCTTATAGTCTTACAAAACTTGTTTCCAATTCTCTTATAGTCCTATAAAACTTATTTCTTCTAATGAGTTCTTCAAGTTTTCTTTTTTAATATTTTTTAGAATACAATAAATTGAAACACTATTTTAACCCTATTACATACACAAATAAAGCAAATTCAAACACTATCCTACCCCTAATCCCACCATACAATTAGGAATTTGAAAACACTACCTATAAAACAAAACCCCTACAATGAACTCAAACCCACCTAAAAGAGATAATGAGCTCTCCAAGTTAAATGATCCTTTCCTCCAAATATATAAAAGACCCTAACTTGATTTATAACGAGAGAATAAGTCCCTTCTAATTTTCCCTTCTCATATTGATTTACATATCTATAAAAAAGTTTTGAAATTGAACTAAAAATAATTTCAAATATACTTTTATCAAATACATTTTGTTGTAATATTATATTTAAAAATAAAAAAAATAAAAGTATCGTCATTATTGAGACTGGTTAGAAATTAAATTTTTTATTTTTATCAGTGCTCATCTTCCCTTCCTCTTCTGTCACCACCCCATCACATGATCAACGTTAGGACTTTTTTTGTGTTAATAGCATTTTCTCATCATTGCAGTTGTTTCCTGCCCTTTTATGAGAGGATTTACTGTTCTTTTGAACACATAATTTATTTGTTTTAATCGTATATAACAAAGTGTTTCCAAATTGGCTCACCTCTCCAATAATCTACCTGTGAGTGAAAATAAACATCATCAGAAAATTAACATAGGTCATGATTAAAAACACTCATATCTTATTTAATATACAGACTTGTTAATTAATTTTGTTGCTACTGATTTATAAGATAAGAAAAATAAAAGCTTTTAATAATAATAAACAGAAAGCAACAAAAATCAGATTTAAATGGCACGAGAACCCACCATTTATGCACCTAAAGGATAAAGGGTTTGGTACTTGTAGACATAGAACCATAGCACACACAAACATATGCATGAACCTAACATAGGACCATGATGGATATGTGCACTTTGTCCATAGGTTAAAGACCCTATAAGAATTGTCCTTTGAAGTCCTTAACTTTAAACTTTGAAGCTTGAAGGGTACGATCGATGTCATTGTTGTCGAAAATTAAGGTTTGGACCACAAAGGCCATCTTTTCACCTATTCAATTCAATTAGCATACTTGATCCACTGAATTCAGCGATATACTATATATATCTCTACAATTTATTTATTTATTTATTATCAATAGTTGTTTCCCATTCAGAAATTGGTTCTTAATTCAGACTCAACATGTTTAATTTTTGGTCTGTAGGCAAATTTTCCTTCAGTTATAAATTTTGTTTTCACGAGTAAGAAAATAAGAACTTGGTCATACGTAGGCAGAAAACTAACCAAACCAGAAATTGAATTATAAACTATGGAATCGTCCATTTTGGTATGCAAAAGATAGTATATTTAAAAATATTATAGAAACAAAATTCCAGTTTTTTCTTTTCATATATATAAAAAATGGAAGAGAAATAATATTGTTTAACTATCCACCAAGTATACAAACCAACTTTTCATTAAATAATGGAAATAATCAAAATTTACTTTTTACAATTTTATATGTATATGTATATTCTTTCATGGTACTACTTGTATCTTTTATATGAAATGTTTTGTTCCATATAAAAAAAGAAAAAAAAAAATAGAGTTGTTAAGTGACTAGCAACGCTGGTGATTTTGCAATTAATGGCAACTTCAACAAAAACATTAACTTTCAGATGTACAAACACATCTGGGACAGAAATGGGAAAGAATCCAACAATTTAACTCCAACATGCATGCACCTTTGCGTTTCAAAATCGGACTAAAGTACTTGATCAGACAAGAAAACTAGTGAACTAACCAAATAGTATTCAAATATCCAACTACAAAATTAGTGTAGATTTTTGTGTAAAGAACTAGAAGATTGATCAAAAAATGGAAAGAATGAAAAAGGACAAAAAAAAAATAGTTTACAGTAAATCAATCAAAAAATGAATAAGACTAGAGAGCAAAAATTTTACTACAAAATTTGAATAACCTTGTTAATTTAATTATATGTTGAAGACATTTGATGAAACGGATGGGTTAACTCCAACTGCTTGAATTAGGTAAAAGTTAAACACGAACAACTATGCAGTAAAGTACTTAAACCAGGAATCTATTTCGCTATTATGTTTAACAAACTTGATTAGGAAAACTCCCTTCCATAAAAAAAAAAAAAGTTTAAATATATATATATAATATTGTTCAATAATATATGATAACATTTTTTTAGTTTCATTAAATTTTATTTGTTTTGAGGAAGCAAATATATTAATCGATAGTTGAGTTACTTATAATACTCCTGTGTACACTCAAAAACATATTTAACCAAAAAAAGACATGAAAATATACATCGAAATATTGTCGGGTTGACTCACCAGTTTTAAAAAAGTTTCAAATTTATCATTTCATTCCAATGAATTTCAATGGTTCGCTTCTGATATGATTGATTCCGATGGAGTAGCTGGTCATGTGTCTATTGGTAGAGATTTCTAGTTCCTGTGTCTTGATTTCACACGTAATTACAGTGTGAAGAGAATCACGGCTTCAACAATTGATCATCTTACGTAATTTTTTTTTTTATAAAAAAACAACTTTTTAAATAGCAATAAATCTTCTTAAAACCCTTCTAAAACAAAATAAAGAAGATTTATTGATAATGAACTTGATTGTTGGGTTCCTCAGATATTCTATAAACATATTACCCACTGCCCCAGGTAACTTTCACTCACTTGTCGCTGTTCATGACAGAGAGAGAAAAAAAAGAAAAGAAAATCATTCAAATTTGTGTGTTCTTTGAGTTTGGCATTAAATATGGTACAGAATAGTATCTAAATTTGGTAGTTGTAAGTTAACGACGTTCACATGAATGATGTCTCCTTTCATTTACTTCAATGACTGAACAATGGTCCACATCCATAATAATTCAAGATGTTGACACTAGAAACTGTTCAAGTCTCATATTTGACTACTAACTATATAGTCATTATCATTATCATAATTATTCTATGCATAATTCACTGATACCTAAATCTTTATAGTGATCAAGATGTTTGATACATGTTTTCTTTCAGCAATATCAATTATAGAAGAGAACAAAAATGGATAGCTTTTGCAGTTTAATTAGACATCTTTTTTCCTGGCATTAGGATTCTAATCAATCAAAACCCTTCTGAGGGATCTAACTAATTGAGATAAGATTCATTTCCTTGTCATCGTCCCGACAAAATCATTCTCCTGTGTCAAATTTCAAGTGGTACCAGCTTTTACGTTGGTTTTCATTGTACTACCCCTTCTGAGAAATAATGATTCATGTTTGTGTAACATAATAACATGCATAGTCTCCTTTAAAATTTCTATCTTGTGGTAGATTTATACCAGACATAATTGAAAAGCAGTGCAAGGTCTTTCTCTGTTTTATGACTACTGTACCTTGCCTTCATGCATTTCTAAGTGGTCCAAAAGAAGCAAGAAAGCAGATTCTGTTGCTCTGTGCCTTAATCTTCCTCCATGACTTTTTCTCCACATTAACTTATATTGACCTTTTCTTATCTTAAATGGTTAAGAGTGGAGAGGGGCCCTTGGATGGAAAGTGGGTGAAACAAAACCCTTCTTCCTAAACCCCACAAATAGACCACACATGCATCATCATAATGCATCTCAAAACTCTAAAGCTGAGTCAAGTATAAACCAAGAAAATGAATCAAAACTAGGTAGTCTATTGTGTTTATTACATGACATATGTTCATTTTTTCTATTGGCTTTATTTCTGAATTTCTCCTTATGGATTTTCCTTGTTTTTCAGTTGATATTATTAATATTAATATTAGGGTACTATTTTATGTTATTATTGAAATACTATTATAGTGCAACTTTTTTCAAACCAGAACAATTGACCTTCCTTTAGAGATCTATTGTACCCCAACTCCTCAATTGTATGATCATTTTTGTCTACAAGACAGATACATCATACATGTATTCTCACAAACTAGTTTATGACAATTTCTTATCTATATATGGATGAATTTGACATATAATAGCGAACTATTGTGTTTGTAAATTATTTTGGTACATGAAATAGAAAAACAACGCCAGAGTCAACGCTTTAAAATAATCAATCCCGTTTTTATAATATAATATTTTCTATAAAAAAATAACACCTTTTGAAATATATCCCTATTGTTTACTTTAAAAGGGTGGCATATGCAATAGATATGCCCAAGTGGGATGTTACTTGCTATTGTTGGTTATAATCATCCTGCATTAGCACCACGATTGGTTGCGAGTCAAGAGGCTAAAAGGTCTTTGATGATGATGTCCTTTGTGGGGGCAATTCCATCATTCTGATCAATCTACATTTGTCAAATTTTTAAATTGATTGGAAGTTTGTTTCATATCAAAGAATTATTGATTAGTGATTCATTAAGTTTTTAATGTTTGGATTTCAAACTTAAATGAAAAGGTTGAAGAAACAATTTTACAATAGTTCTAGTAATTAAGAAAATTAATTTTAACTTTTAAGAATAATATAGTTATTATAAAAATAAAATTTTATATTTATAAAGAAAAGATAAAAAAATAAAACAATGATTATTTTAAAATACCATATCCTTATTATAATATAATTACATTAAGATAAAAAAAATAATGAACTCTTATCATATTAAAAAATGTCATTAGTTCCTATGTCAAAGACTCAATTGGTATTATAGGTAACTCGTTCACTATATACTTTTTCAAATTATCTCTTTAGATGATTTACACTGTCTCAAGTGAAATAGTTTAACTTATCTATCCAAATATGTTCTGTGTTTGTAAAATCAATGTTTCTTAGGACGAAGGTTTCACAATCCTTTAGGTGTTAAGCCTAAGACATTAATACTTCTAATGATCAATATTTTCTAATCTGGACAGTTTACAATTTCTCTATCATCAAAAATAAAAGACCATCCTTCAAACATTTAATGTTTCCTAGGAAAAAACAGTTCAAATTTAAATCTTGATATATATATATATATATGTGTGTGTATGTATATAAAATATTTATTAGTAAACTTTTATCACCTACAATGATCTTACACATTTTTTACTCTAAAAAAAAAAAAAAATGTGTGACAAACCCACCACTAATTTATATTCCTTCTCCATATTTGGGAGGAAACTAGAAATGGTTAACCAAGCATCAAACAGTTTTAGATATTTATTTATGGCAGGATTAGTTTGAAGAAGTTGCAATTTTGAAATAACAAAATGCAGCAACATATTGGCTTATTATTAGCTTTTTTCTTTTAAAATTTTCATTATTGATTTTTTTCAATATTATTTAGTGGGTTTTTTTCTCCTTCATATTCCTATCTGATTAACTACATAGTAAGGCATTGAAAACATTTGCAAGAAGGCTCAATCTGACCCAGGTTGAGAGGCTAATAAATTTAGAAATAATTATATACACTCAAACACAATTTCTTACACATACTTTTATTATTTATTAATCATAGAATTATAATTTTTGCTTATTCTTTTTTAATTTCAATCATAACTTTATAAGTTTTTAAGCATACTTTTGGTTTCTGTAAAATAAAGATTTTTAATTTTGATCCCTATATTTTTTTATTTATTTTCTATTTTTCTAAAGTTAAAATTACTATTTTTTCTAGTATTATTGTATGAAATCCTTTAGTCATTTATATGCTACTAAACATCTCAAGTGGAAATACTAGTGTTATCTAAAATTTTTATAAAGTTTTTAAAAATAAATGTTAAGGTACAATATAATAATTTTAAACTTTAGAAAATAAATATTTGATATAAACTAAATAAATAAAATTTCATTTTATATAAACTACTCATTTCAAATTTTAAAGGTGCAGCAGATAAAAAAAACTTATAAAGTAGCATAGTGTAGTAGGCTACTAGTAATTGAGTTATTTGAAACGTTTATATACCAATTTTTTGTCCGGGTCAGTATTTAGGTCCTAGTTTTTGTCAAAAAGTGGGTTTTTACTTCCTGCAGCCATTTTTTAAAAAGTACCCATATTTTACACATTTTGATTTATAATTTCCTTAACTTCAAAAGTTTCATTGTTGTCCTACTCTCCACTGGTGCCCTATGAACTCTTGCTTTGGACGTTACATTTTAGTAAAAAATATTATTGGATGATATAAATCTTAAAAAATTGGAGGAATCTTGATTAACTCAAAACTTTACGAAAGAACTCACAAAGTTTATGAAAGATGTATGCATAATGAATCAAATTATAGACTCTCAAAAGATATGGATAACGATAAATCACTACTCAAAAAAGTTTTTCAAGATAATAATTAAAGTAAAAGAAAAACTTTCTCAATACTTTCTAAAAAAATATATCTCAAAATGATTTTATATATTCTTGATTCACAAGAAAAATTAGCACTTAATTATTACCTAACTATGTACTACTATCAAAAGAATGAAGATTCACTAAAATATTACATGTAATTAAGAAGAATATAAGTAAATGTAAGACTAATTAAGCTAATGACTGCACTTCATTATTTATGTTTAATATTTTATTAACTCCTAATTTATATTAGTATAGGAGTGATTTCTTGAATTCAGAGAAAAGTACATCAAGCTACTTACATGAAACACAACAAAAGTTTCTTAATTTGAGAATGAGACATGTAATGCAGTTACAACTTTCTCATCCACTTGAAAGTGACATGTAGAAGTTAGAAACTTTTTATGTATCTCTTTGATCAACTAAATTTTGTCCAAAACATTTGAAAGGGAATGTGAAGTAGTTACAACATTCACATGTGTAACATTCCAATTATTATTTAATTATTTATTATTTATTTATAAATTATGAGTACTTTTTTTTAGAGAAAATATAACTCATAATATCAATTCACAAATATAAATGTATACATCTTTTATAGATATTTGTATTACAAATAACTTCACCATAATAGAATTTTACATCATAATGTAAAATTATCCATTTTATATGTTCTAATACATTAGAACTAGGTTCTTCATAAGTCAATTATCTAGAAAATCTTTCAAAGATTCTTTCTTGACAACTTTTATTGAGCAGGTTCTGCATCTACTCATACAACAGGCACATATGAAAGAGAAACATGAAAGGAATGAGGTCTTTATAAGTCTTAAATATTAATCTTAATAAACTTAAGAAACAATGGGGCTATAATCACAACCAGAAATAATGATGCATATAATTTGACTTAAAACCACAAGAATTACTCTCACTTTACCAAACATATGGATCCATATACCACCACTTTTGATGACCCACATGGACATCAAGAGCCTTTTGGGAAATGATTAGGTAGTTGAGTATATTTTATCAAAACATTCACAATCATAATATTTTTCTCTATAATTATGGTATCTGCAAATAAAAGAGATATATATACTCACGATCTAACCTTGGCGATGCTGAACAGGTATCGGACATTATCAAGTTTGGCTTGTGAGGCGCTACCCTAACCATCTAGATATTCACATACTTGAATACTTCATTAGATATTCCTAAGACTTTTTGGCCATCATCATATTTATGACATTTCCATCAAACACATAACACAATGAAATAAACTGATAAAAATAAATTAAATAAATAAAATAAACAGGAATAGTAGGAAACTAGACATAAAATAAATAAAGTAATCAAAATCAGTGCGAAGCTGGAGATAAAATAAATAGGACGGGCTAGTGCATAACTGAAGATAAAACAAATAAAATAAACAGGATGAGTGAGTAATTGGAGATAAAAAAATATAGAAACAAATAGAGTAAGATAATATATAGTTCAAGACAGGTTAAAATAATTAAAACATAATAAAGCAAGCATAAACTTATTAAGATTAACATAGATAAAGCTTAACCACACTCTCCTCTTACCTTTTAATGGAGAGACACACTAGAAATAGAACTAGAAGTGTTTATTTCTCTTGTTTCAAATTTCCTTACTCTCTCCCTCTCTTCCTCTCTCTTTCTCTTTCTCTCTCCTCTTTCTCTTCTCCTTCTATCTTCTCTCTTTCCTCTTTTTCTTCCTTCTCTCTCTCATCCCTTTCTTCCTTCTCCTGAAACTTCTTCTCCCACTCCCATCTATTTATAAGCCAATTGTTATTTTATTTTATTTTTTTAAATCATCATTGCATCAATTAATGAAGAGATAAGATTCTCTTAATCTTATCTTATATATATATATATTTTAAAAAAACAATCATTACATTCCTTAATCTTATCTCATTCTTCTTTTTATTTTATATATATATTTAGAAACTTCATAATAATAATTATATATAAAATATATATATATATATATATATATATATATATATATATATATATATTTGTAAAAAAATATTTGGTTTATTTCTAATGTTCAAATGTTATTTAAAATACAAAAGTACTTTAAAATTTAAAAAATGAGAATTTAATAACATGAATAAAACCTTAAGGTTTTCTAATTCTTATAAAGATAAAATAATTAATATATTTATTTAAAAATAAGGATGTTACAATATGCATATGCATTTGAAAGTGACATGGTAATTACACTCATTACATGTGTTTAAAAGTGTCTTTTCATATTTCTAACTATCTAATCTTATAATTTTATAGCATTATAAAATATTCATTAATGTTTTTAGAATATTTTTTAATATCTAAAATTGACAAGTTATTTTGTTATTTCTTCAAATTTTTTAAGCAGCATCTTGTGAATCTTCCTTAAAATCTCCTTTTTTATTCTTTTCTTTGAAATGCTTCTTTTCTTTATTTTTGAAATTTCTTTTCTTTTCCTTCTTTATTATATTCCTTTATAATCATATATTATATCAATGAGTCTCAAAATAAATTTTAGAATAACTTAAGAAAGCATGTCAAACCTCTCAAATTAGGCCTAAAAAATCTCATGTTTTGCCTGTCTTGCTCATACTCAAAATTCACACACTCAATTTCAAAATTCTCAATAAGAATGACAAGTTTGACTTTGAAACTCAAAATTTGTTTCGACTAAGAGTTTTTTGGCTTCATCATTTAAAGGATTTTCTACCAATTTCTTCGATTCTTCCACTTTTCTTACCAAAATAATATAGAATTAGAGTAACATGTTCAAGAAGATAAAATATTAAACCTACTCCTATTTAATAGTTGGATTAATATCAACTTTTATTAAAACAAAGTTCATAATAAGGTAATTGCAAGATAAATGCTCTTAATGTAAATATATAAATCTTTTAACATCATTTTGGAGACATGTTCATCATTTTAAAGTTGTTTATTGTTATGACCATTATTTATTAAATATGTGAATGATGTATAAGTAAGTTAACACAAGGAAAATTTTGTTAATGCATAGACAAATAATTGCAGCTATTGTGAATGTTGATTATTACAACTATTGTTTAATTGTCTAAATGTTGGACATGAGTGAATCAGAGTGTATTAAAAAACATCTATAACAATTTGGGGATGACTCTTTACACCTATTCTAGCAAGAATTGTCACACTCTAACAACATAATTAATTGTTGCATTTTAGTTATAGATCATCTATGTGATCTCATGTATGCATATTGATATTGTACACTTTCTTTATTATGGTGACTTGTCTTCATTGTTCTTTTTCAAAATAAATAATATATTTGTCAGCTTCACTCAATTTTTAGTTATATCAACAACTATAGAATGCTTATTAGGTTTTAATTTTACAGTATAAGAGGTGACAAACTATTGTATTAGCCAATTCATGATTATGACTTTCACATATTACCTCTAATACCCACTATTCTCCATTGTAAATTGGTTTATCGTGAAATTTTAAAGGACAATCACATTTTTTTATACCAGTTACAATGACTTTCAAATTGTTTTTGTATTTTTTATATTTACCATCTCCTTCACATTCTAACAAAACATATGTCTTTCTTCATTGTTGTCCATTTACTTTGTTAAACCTAAAAATGACAATTACAAAATTAAGTTAAAAGACTATTTATACACTCTTTCGTAAGTCATCTTGCATACCAAATATCTATATAAATATATTATAACATAAACATACAAACAATATAAAATTCTACTTTATGTGTTATAAAAGGAAAAACACAATTTAATTACTCTAACAAATTGATCTTCTATTGCCACAAACTTCATAAAATCATACCCATCCATGTTAGATAACTTATTCCCTTCGTCATATATTTTGTTCTAAAATTGAGATTTTATTTTTATATTCAACAATTACTACGGAAGTAATAGAAAAAGTGAGTACAAAACAATATAATACTTAATACCATGCTGTAATTACATAACATAACATAAGTATTGATTTAAAAAAAAACAAAAAATATCAAAATAAATTAAAAAATTTGTATTCTACGATGTACAATTTGTATTCTAGAATACATAATTCAAAAGTCATAATTTATAATCTGAATAGTGCAATTTATAATAATAATTTTACTTCCGGATTAGCCACTTCAAAACTAAAAAGGAATTTTGCTTGACATCCTGGATTATGTAATATATGAGATATACAGATTATACAATCCAAAACTTAAACTAAAAATTCTAAACTAGAGAAAACTGTAACACGATGCTTACCACAATCCAACAATTACTACCGAATACCACCACCAAGTACACCACAACATGCACCGATGTATAAACGTCCAACCGGCCAACACCACCACAATCAATGTTCAGATACGCAATTTAATTCCAAAAGGGTAAATTCAGAATTTTCAAAATCATGAGGACCAGTCCAGATTGAAATTATGGGGGTGGAGAAAGATATGGCCCAACCCAAATATGAGCTCTCACGTTGAGCCCACGGGCAATGTAGCGTAGAGGAAGGGAAAGCCATCCAGTGAGTCGCGACTAGCAGCGCAAGCAATGCGACTGGTAGGTAGTTCCCCTGCAGCATCTTTTTTTATACATTAGTAATATTACGAATTGAATTGAAAAGAAGAACATCTATAAGCCAGCTTCGTGATCTACGATTAATTCTGTTGCAGAATGCATGTGGCCAATTCTTGAGATGGTAAACAATTTCTCTCTCGCACATTTCCGTTGTTTTCTAGTCGCTCTTTTCTCGAATATGTATGTGCTTTATGCAGGTTGTCGATTTTTTTCGTCTCGTTTGTTTTTTCAATTTCTATTATTCTCGCATGATTGGGTGTGCAAGCAAATTGGGCGAAGTTACCTTAGGGTTTTCTATCTTCTTCGTCTACTGAAATTAGCGGTGTGAAAATCTATGTGATTCTAGAATTTTGAATTAAGCTATTATTATTATTATTAGTGGTGGTGGTGTAGTAAGTAAATGTAAGTTTCTTTGAAACTTGCAAATACGAATATGTTTATAATTTTGTTTTGCTTTGGCTTTTTGGTAGGTTACCGATGATTGTCGTTTAATTTTGGCTGATGTAGATTTTGCACTGCTGTCGACATGAAGGAGAAGAAGAATACTGCCTCTACTCTCAAGCGTATTTTAGTGAATTGTGCATCTGAGGTTTGATTTTGTTTTACCTAGATCAAGCCAGAAATGTGCTTTTGGTTTTGGGTTAGATGATGAAATATTGTGTGTAGAACCTTTTCGTTACGTCGTTTAGGTGGTTAGAATCCTTTACAGAATAATTTATATAATTTGTTTGTACCTTCGAGTAAATGGTTGGCCTGATTTTATTGTTTAGGTGGTTAGAATCCTATACAGAATGAGTTTAATTTTTTTAGTTTGATAAACGCTTTAAAAGTGCGATTATCGTTGAGTTCATGTAGTTATAGAATGGCTTGTATTATAGGTTCTCACCTTTTCTCGTCTTGTCTTCTACTATCTTCTGATAGTTTGGACACAAACATAAACATTGATTTGGTTAAACCTCATCTAATAGGCAAAAGCATATGGGAGCTGTGTTGCAGTGAAGGTTCCAGACATTGAACGTGATATCTGTGTGAAGGAATTTCTGGCACTAAAAAGTTGTATGCAGAATATGGTATTGCATTCTACAATTGGGTTGGAATAAGTTTTTATTTTTGCTCGACTTGGCATTGCATCCATTATGTTATTTCTTACATTTTAAGTAAAAGAAATAGCTTATATGTTTTTCTCTTTGAGCAATATTCTTGGAAAGACTGAAGAGAAACCGTTTTGCGCACTTCATTTAGGGTCTGTTTGTTTGAGTTTTTATGATCAAAAGACTTTTTTAACAAAAACATACGTTAAAAAAATTATAATAATCATGTAATTTTATTATAAAAAAAGTGAAACCTCAAAAATGTTTGTTTTTAGTGTTTTTATTAGGAGTTAAGGATAGTAGCCTATGAGAAAGTACTCTAAAATAAAGCTGTTTCATACGATCACTATCTTTAAACTGAAACAATCATACCCTTAAATGGATCATAACTTTTGAGATTTAGAGCTGCTTCTGATTATACCTTTTTTGCTTTCCCGTTTCTGTTGCTGAAACTGTTTTCTTGTGTCTGCTGTACTGTATAATTGTTACTATTCTTATGACATTTCTAATAAATGTCTCATGTTTCAAAATATTTCTTCAAACAGCTCAAAAAAAAGGTTTAAGTGAACACCCACTTGTTTCCTTGTTCTGAGGGCTGCTGAAAAAGCAAACTAGAAAGCTTGATGGTGACGAATAGAAGATTTTGTAGAAATTTTCAATCATAACTACAAGAAGTCCTACAACTTGTTGCTGGAAAAGGTTTAACTTTCTGCACTTTCATCTCCTGTTAATCATATATGCATTACTTTTACCTTTTACTGTAGTTTAAATAAAATTTTGGAGTTTTGCTGCAGTTGTTATTTTTAATCTGCCACGCATTGTGTAAACGGAACATAACATGTCTGGAAAAGCATCAACTTCAAAGCCTAATATAGGTCTGAGTGGATCTGATGGTCTTTCACATGCTTACATTCAGTATCCACCACTTCGGTGCAATGTTCCTGGATCTAGTGGATTATTTTATGATGATGGAAATAAGTTGGTACTCTCTCCAACAGTTGACCAGGTAATATGATTCGCAGTTATGATAGTTATCAATCTAATATAGCAACACCGCCACCAGCATAAAAAAGCTATAGCAGGATGGACACTGTTTTAATACAATATAAATAATTCATACTGCTCATGGAAATAAACTACAAAAGATCCCAAAATTAAAGAAATTTATGATAAATAATAAACACATAATCATCGTCAATCTAGGAGCAGATAATGATGAAGTCAAAAAATGAAAGCTGACAGTAAAATTAATAGGAAAAGAACGTAACAAATTATATAAAAATTAGTAGATTGTGAATTAGGAAGTTGACTGGAAGATGCAAGAATGGAACCAATGGAAAAGAGTAGTTTGGTTAAGTTTGAAAGGACATATGTCAAACAAGAGGTAACTTTTGTGGAATAATCAACAAAAAGGTTTTCAAATCTTTCTATGTTTCTGAAGCAACTAGAAAATAGGGGTTGAAATCACAATTTTACTCCAAAAAGAAAAAAATAAAATAATGTTGTCTCAGTGGTAAAAACGGGTTTTAATCCCATGGCAGCCTAGGGCTGCTCGGCTTTACTACTCCACTATACTATGTTATTGACTACTATATTTTGAGGTTTGGTGAATATAATGTGTTGTATATCCAGATTTTTGAATTGTTTCAAAACGGTGATTCATTTTTCTATTTTTGTATTTCCTTGTTCATCAGATTATCACATTGTGTGCTTGTGTTTGTAACATTAGGTCTTTTCATGGAAAGTTGGTCCCTTTGATCCTCTCGTTGATCCAACCGCTGATTCAATAAGTGAAGGCCCTATTATAGCTATTCGATATTCTTTAGATACAAAGGTGATAGCAATCCAGCGATCCAACCATGAGATGCAGTTTTGGGATAGAGAGACTGGGGCCACTTTTAGCCATAAATGCAGGCCAGAATCAGAAAGTATAATTGGGTTTTTTTGGACAGATAGTCAACAGTGTGATATCGTTCTTGTTAAGACAAGGTATGGTTAGCTTATTTATTTGTTCTTTGCTGATATGATTTACATCTGCTTTTTATATATCCTGATTGTTAAATTCAGAAGAAACCCAGAAAATGCTAGTAATAGTGCTTCCTGGCTGGAGATATGCAGTCCTACGATGTCTTGAAAATTTAGAGGATAATTAATCAATTTGGATTTTTTTTTGAGGTTTGTGGGAAGCTTCATTGGATCAAGCATTTTTGCTAACGTATTTGAATTACTAAATGGAATAAAAGGCTTGAATTATTTTAGTCTTAGTAGTGAATTATTTATTCTTCTGTCATCTATTTCAGATCATTGTGATCTGGTTGCCCTGCCCTTCAGATGTCTGTCACAAGAACTTGCTAAGAGGTAGTTGTTGAAAGGATTAGTGACAAAACAAGTCATGGAGAATGGTTCCGCCCTGGTACCATGTTGAGAATAGAGAAAATGAGAAGGAATATAATGAATTCCATGAGTTGTAACGAAAAAGAAATATAATAATAAGGAACAAAATCAATATCTAATAATGGGAAATATTTGTTAAAATATTTTCCTATCAAATCATATCATATCTCCCTACTTACTGTAATTAAATCATATCTCTAACATGATCAACTCATATCTCTAATACTCCCCCTCAAGCTAAGAGCGTATGTATTAAATGAGACAAACTTCTTCCAAAATGTCATCAACACAAGACCGCCTGAGAGACTTAGTAAACATATTAGCCCGTTGGTTGCCAAAGCTAATGAAGTAAATGATGAATGACAAAGCTATTAGATATTTTGCATAAATGACTTTCTCTTTGTCAAAGTGACAATCAATCTTCAATATGTTTCATCCTTTCAAATCATATCTTTAGCACTCTCCCTCCCTCGTATTGGAACATACTGGTCAAGCTTGTTAAAAAGGGTCAGAGGGCACAATGATTATCAGCGTGAATATGGGTAGTTGACATGGCGTTTGCCGAAAAGCAAAAAAAAGTTCTCAGAGAACGGAACAACTGTTGTTAGAAAGCAAAAAATGATCATAGGACAACTATTGCCAAAAAGCAAAAATGCTCAAAGGAAGCAGGGCTGCCAAGAAGAAAATCTTAGAGGACACGTCAGCTGTTGGAAAGCAAAAGTGCTTAGAGCAACTATCGAAAAGCAAAAATTTTTAAATAACATAGTGTTGCCAGAAAGAAAAAATATTTGTAAGAATCTAGCTCTAAATAATATAGTACATTAAACATTTGTAAACATGGCACTATAACACATATTTGTTAGGATCTAGTTTCAAGGTATGGGCCTTGAGTCTACATTTGAATTGTGAGATTCTAGTGTGGGATTTATAGGTCCTTACACCTGCCAAACATAACTATACTTTTAGAGTGAATCTCCCTACGTTCTTATCAATTGGTATCGAAGCTTTTCACAATGTCTCTCAGCTGCAAACAAGTGATGTGGGTTGGTGATGCCGCTGGTGTAGTGTTTGTTGGAGACTAGTTAAAGGGCTAGGGTCCAGCCAACCCACATGGGCACTAAGACTCAGTGTGGTAGGATGTTATGATCCAATTTTTTGGAATGTGACTTGAGTCCCACGTTGGAGTTATGATATTCTAGTCTGGGGTTTAAATGTTCTTAGGTTTTCCAACAATGTCTAGCTTTTTTATGTGATTTTGCTGAGTACTTTTATCAATGTTTCCCTTTCCCTTTTTTTTTTTTTCTCTACTTTTCTTTTCATTTTTTTTATGTATATACTGACTTTAAAACTTCATAAACAGTGGTCTAGACTTGTATGCATATAATTCTGAGTCAAAATCACTGCAACTGGTGCAAACAAAGAAGCTGAATGTGAGTTGGTATGTTTACACCCATGAAAGTCGCTTGGTTCTTCTTGCTTCTGGCATGCAGTGCAAGACATTCCACGGATTTCAGGTGAGAGTTTGTATTGCTTGCTTCCTTTTCTTGTAACTGTGAGATCAAGAAGATATTTGCCATGAAGAATAGTATTTTTTTTTTTTTCAAAATAAGGTTAGATATCATTATTTATTTAGAAAAGAGTGCCATTTGTCAACGCAGCTTCTCTAATGGTACTTGTTATGACTCATGAGTATTAATTTAGATTATCAACTGATATAGCTCCAGTGCTATTTCTTTTTGGCTAATACAGCAATGCCTTTCTTAGATTTCATCTGCAGATATTGTTCGCTTGCCAAGATTTGAGATGGTTATGGCCAAATCTGAGGCAAATAGTAAGCCTGTTTTAGCAGCTGAAGATGTCTTTATTGTCACTGTGTATGTATCAGTTATTTAGTTCATTCATCAAACTTATACCTTCATAATCACCATAGCTTCCTATTTAACGTTTTATGTCTTTAACAATCAACCACAGTTATGGTAGGATATACTGCTTACAAGTTGATAGAGTTGCTATGCTGCTCCATTCTTATCGGCTATATCGTGATGCAGTGATACAGCAGGTTGGTTTTGCTCAAATTGTGAATGATTTACTTTTTCAGTTCACTTATGATTTCTTGTTTGCTTAACAATCTGGAAAAGTTTTCTAACGAAGTTGAATCAAATAATAAAGTGGTTGTTCCCACAAGGATTGGATTCAAGTACTAAATCACAATATTTTAAATCATAAGGTACAGATGCATTGCATTGAGTGATTCCAAAAATAAAACAGAACAAACAATGTAAAAGCAGAGCACAAAGCACAAGTCCAAAGATCAAAATATAAGTAACAATGATGAACTGCAGCTAGGGTTAGATTCCTCTCTATTTTCCTATGGAGTAATTAAATTCAGTTTTCAATCCAAGTAATTATCAACCAATTCAATCCCAACTTTGCTACTTTAGGCTAAATGCAATTCCTTGAAATTTAACCCTTTGTGCTAATCAAAACCCTAATTCTTTAGGTATTCTCAAATCTCAACCAAATATAGCATTAATTATTAGTTTGTATTTTGGAATATCTCAGAGTTTATCAAGTCCTATTTGTAGGTTCCAACAGCTATGGTGAAATTCCCCAAGATCCAACCCTATAATCATTTTTCTAATTGAAAGAATGAATTTAATATTAATTTCTAGGTGGATAGCCAATAATTGCATAAAGTTCAAAGCAATTCACTCAAATTAGAGGGTAAAAATGAAAATTGAGATCAAATCACACAACACTTGAATGATGATTCCTCTTCCCCAACCTAGGGATTTGGTGATGAATTGAAAAAGAAATAAAAACTGGAGAGAGAAAATGAGAAAAAAAGTGATCTCTATAACTAACCAATTTGATGAGATAGATTCGTAATTTCTCAAGTATTCCATGAGTTACAAAATGTTTTTCAATCATTAAAATTTCATCTTCATTAGGAACAACTATTTATATCAGTCTTGATGAACTCAGTACTTGTAAAAGCAATTTTTGATGTTTAGAGTTTAAACATGCACAGGTCTGTAGTTACATGGTCCTGGATGTTCAAACAAACTTCTAGGCATTTTAACACACTAGACAGCAAGAAAATTTCAACAATCTCCTTCCAGTGCTCATGTTTTCATGCTCCAAAACTGAGTGGAAAATCTTTTCGATTCATCCTCATTTAGCCTCTCCAACTAGTCCTACAAGGCTACAATCAATATAAAAAACACCAAAGATGGAATTTTGAAAGATTTTAAGGAGGAAGGTACCATAAATATCTCATAGTATATGCAAGACATAATACACATTGATTTTCTTACAATTTCCTATAAGCTACACATCTATACAGTGATATAATCACGTATATACTAATTTACTCTCTAATCTAAGACAATTATAACTATGTTAAACACTTGCCATATAGTAATAAAGTAAAGGCATTTTAACTAGGTACACAAATAAGAAATGACCATGTAGGGTATGTAATTTTATCCTAGAGCTTGTATGAAAGTAGTATTTATGTAATTCGTCATTCAACTATATAGACTAGAAAAAATTAGACTGATGTCAATGGTATATGCAGGGCTCTCTACCGATTTATTCCAACAGGATTGCCGTGAGTGTGGTCGACAATGTACTTCTTATTCATCAAGTTGATGCAAAGGTTGTTATACTTTATGATCTCTTTGCAGATTCTCGAGCACCAATATCTGCTCCCCTTCCTTTATTATTAAGGGGATTCCCCAGATCCAGTACTTCATCTCAATCGAGTGGCAGAGAAAGTGAGAGTTCAGACAGTAATGTTTTGAGTAATCATGGAGCAGTTACATATTCTAATACATGGACTTTCCTAGTGCCTGACCACGTATGCGATGTGGCCAATAAGTTATTGTGGAAGCTCAATTTAGACCTTGAGGTCAGTTATCTTTTTATATTTTAGTACTGAATTTAGATGCTTTCTTTTTCATGAATAATTCTACTTTGCAGGCAATTTCTGCCAGTAGCTCAGAGGTCCCATCAGTATTAGAGTTCCTGCAGCGGCGGAGGTTGGAAGCGATCAAGGTATCTTACTCACTGCCTTGTCATACCAATGCATCTAATTGATTAATTGTTCTGGGTGCAATAGTGAAGTGGTTTCTATTGGCTATTTCTTTTCAATTCAATCCTCTGGTCAGTTTTCCTGTAATTAGTTTGTAACTGGAATTGTGCCCACGAATATGTATTGAAAACTTTATTTATTGGAGCTGCTATTACAGTCCCAGGAGTTAGCTTAATTCGTTAAATGTTGATTGAGATCCTTAAATAAACTTAGTTTCTCAAATTTGTTGAGTTTTATCACTCTGCTGGATGATAACCTCTCACTTCTAGAAGTTACAGGCTTAGCTGAGAAAGGAAGGTACTAAGTTAAAAGGCATCATGTTTTTATTGTTTTCACACATCCTGGCTTTAACCTAGTTTGTACAATAAAGTTTTTCTGATATCACTTGCCACTCTCAGTTGTCCTTTGGCATAGATTTATGCATTAAGTTATCTTTATGTATCCCAGCTTTAGCATAATTGATGCAATAAACTCATCTGTTTTTTTAATTTGTGGTTTTTTAAATTTAAATGGTTAGCTAAGTTTAGCAAATTTGAGTCCTTAAAATAGTTAGCCGTGGTTTCATACTTTCGGGACCTTTTCACCTTAGTATCCCTCTGTACAACATGAGAACTAAAGTGCATTGAATAGACATTTAACAGTGGATAGGTATCATCTACCCTAGCAAAAGAATGATTTTTATTTTAATTTTCAAGAAAAGTTATACTGGTTTTCAATCATAGAAATAAGATGTTACATAGCTGTATTCAGGTTGTTAAATATAATTACGTGAAACTTTTTTATTGGGAATAGGAATCACCTTGCAATTTTCATGCTAGACATGACAATACTGAATTCCCTTTATCCTTTATTTATTTATGTATTTCAGTGGAACTCTGGAATGTGATTATGGGGAAATAAAGCTAATCTTAATTGGCTCCTTAAGGAAATGATTTTGTGTATATATATATATATTTTTTTTTTTTCCTGGAATGTCATTTTGTCAAAAAAAAAGACTAAGTTATTAACAGTATTTTCATCTATATTTCTGTTTGAAATTTTGAAATAATTATTTTTGTACAAATTGTCCCCTCGTCTCTGCTTTTCAGGCTAAACAATTGTGCTTGGGTGTAACACGTACACTTATTCTAGAGCACAGGCCTGTGCCTGTGGTTGCCAAGGCTGTAAATGTACTAGTCACCTCATACTCCCATTCAGTTAAAACTGGTAACTATCTTAAGGGACAGAAACCAGAGAAGGCATCAACTTCTGTTGATCAAAATACTGGTCCTGAGGTATCTGCTATCGAAACAGATGTAATTGGAAAATCAATCATCCATGAGTCAATGAAAAGAGTTGACAGTGGATCTCTTAATAAAGCTTCAACTGCTTCAAGTTTGGATTCTGATGATGAGTCTCAGTCTGCAAATCCAAAACACAATTCAAAGCAGGCCCACAGTGTGCAATCATCTCTTCAGTCTGGGCAAGAGGAGTCCCAACTTACTTCCGCAGCAATTTCACCAGATGAGATGTACAGCTTTGTCTTTTCTCCTGTGGATGAAGAGATGGTCGGAGACCCTTCTTACTTGGTTGCTATCATTATTGAGTTCCTTCACAGGTATGCTATTATTCTTGAGATAGTGTGAGAAAAATGAGAAAGGAAATTTTCTGAATGTGTTTAAGTATATTTTCTACTCAGCAGATTGATTATTATAGCAAGAATGACTACAAAAATAATAAATAACAACTACTGTTTTCAAGAGAACAATTCTTACATCACTACTTCCTAAGGAATATTGAATATGCTAAACACATTCTGAACTACTTAGAAAGATACTAAACATTAAATGCTCCTATTTCCAACAATTGAGAAGTTGTTTTGATAACTGTAAAGGCATTTGATAGACTTGCTCTAGATTCTAATGGATTTTTGTTGGTCCACTGTCATAATATCATAATTTGTAAGTAAACAAGGCAAGTCTGGAAAACTCCGAAAACTAGCAATTACCGTAAGCCAGCCATGGACTTGATTTAGGATGTTATGTAAACATATATTAGGTTAGTTGTATTCTACTATGTGTCCACTTTAAATGATGTACATTCATGTGCTTTTATGCTATATTTTTCTTGATTTATTAAAATTTTGCCTCCACTATTTTGAATCTTCACTCTTTATTTTTGTTACAGTGCAAATTCAGAAAAGATACGTATACTCCCAAATGTTTATGTATTAATTATTCAACTTCTGGCTCGCAATGAACGTTATGCAGAGCTCGGGTTGTTTGTCCTAAACAAGGTTAGAAAATTCTGTATAAGTGTAAAGCTTGGAAGACTTTTTATGTTAATTATGATTTATTTGATTCTAAGACCTGTCTCTCTTTTGGTTGCAGATTCTGGAGCCCTCAAAGGAAGTTGCACTGCAACTCCTAGAGTCTGGTCGCCAGAATGCCCAAACTAGGAAGCTTGGTCTGGATATGCTGAGACAATTGGGTTTACATCATGATTATGTTTTGTTGCTTGTGCAGGATGGATACTACCTTGAAGCCTTAAGATATGCACGGAAATATAGGGTAACTTCTTAATGTGCTGACTCCTGTTATAGGAAGTAATCATTATATAATATTTTAAATAATGAAGAGATCCCAGAGATAATGGAAAACTGAGGACTCTTGTGCTTCTGTACAAAACAGCTATATCCCTATATGATAGGTTCTAATTTCCCAACATCTGGAGATAGATAGTCCTTTGCTGAAAAAAAAAGTGTAGGTGTTATATTGTTTTCAAAATCCATTAACGGTAGGGTTTAGGTGCCTCCAGATAGAAATCTTATACACTTCACCTAGAGCTTCACCCTGAGAAGACACACATGACAGCGGGCAAAGGATGCCATCTTGAAAGGGAGCCGAATTCTTATGCAATAAAAAGCTACACTCACTACATTGGTAGGTTTTTATGGAAAGGAAACCCACCAGTTGATCATGCTTCATCCATCACCTTGATAAAAGGGTTCCGTTGTGAGAAGTGGTTCAAGGAAGTCTCAGCCTTTCAATATAACAGACAAGGCCACATCTCCTCTATTGACCCGATTCTGTTGCCTATTAAATGCCCTTCTGTCCACATTCTAAACAAACTCGGAAATTTGACCCACACTTGACCTGTCAACCTGAAGTAGCTGCCTCCCTGTAGCCCTTAACCTGGTAATCGGGAAGCTTGTATTGCTAGTCCGAAGGCCGCCCATGTATAAATTGCATTAGGATACACTTAATCAGAGAGCAAGTGTCCCAGAAATCCCTGCCAGATCTTGTGCATGAACCTCATCCTTGGCTTTGAAGAAAACATCACCTCCAGACCACCTAGCTTAAAGCCCCACGTACTCCTTATAGAATGTTCCTCCAAAATCGCATCCCCTATTTTTCAAGAACCGAAGCCAACATTCATTGCAAATTCAGATGGATAATATATGAAGATGTACTCTTGCTGCTTTTCAGAATACTCCAAGACCTAGACTAGTTCAAATTTTGACTAATGAGTGTCCATAACCAAAGGCTTCATATTTCCTGAATTTCCTAGTTCTGCATTTACCCGCATGGGCATGTCTCCACTTAATGCTACGTTTGGAAAAGATTAAAGTTGGAGGGAAAAAAGTAGAGAAGGAAGAAAATACGGAAAGGAATGCCTTTTGATTTGTTTGTTAAGAGAGAAGAGTGAAGGAAAACCAAGAGAAATTCGACTTAAAAAAAAAATCATTTTTTTCATCTACTTCCCCATCAATTTAAATTTCTAGTTTTCTCAAAACTTTCTTTCCTCTCAACCAAATATAGGTGATAGTCTATTAAAATGACTGCATGGCTACATGTTACTATGAAAATTCATTTATGTAGTTGAAGTGATTGAACCACGTCAATATCTCTGGGATGGATTATATTTCTATAAGATGGTATCGCCTACAGATATTGGTTATTCATTTCATAGAAACCTCGCCTACCAACTTTTTATGATCATAGACAAAGTGTGAAGGTATGCTTGGGGAGATTGCGGTGCTGATAGATACTTTGGAAATCAGTAAAGTAGATATTGTTATAGGTGTCAAAATAGATGTGTTCCAATATGCAGGCCAAAAATTCCGCAAAACAGAGTGGATTAGGTACACAAAACGTGACTTAAATTGAACAAAGCTATTTTTTTCCCAGACTAGCGCACAGCCCATATGGCTTTAGACCTAGTCAAACAGTGTCAGCTCATTGTTTAAAAAAGTAATTATATTTAAAAAATTAAAAGTAACATTATTTTACTAGGACATATACATGTTATAATTTATATATCAAATTATCTAATCTAAAAATTAAAATTAGTTTAATTCAATGACTAAAATTTTAAAAAGACATTTTTATTTTTGGAAATGTTATTTTTATGGATCAAAATGATATGTTGACCTGACATTGGGTTAGGTTGGGCTGTCACTTTTTATGCCTTAGTCCGTCAGGCCAGACTGCCTGCTTAACACTCCTGATTTTGTTCTGTGAGCTTTCACTAATGAAAGACAACTTAGTTTTCAATTCATTGATATATCTTGCACTTATTATGCTTATTTCTATTAGCAGTAAATGGTTAGTTTTCGGTTCCAGCTGAAGTACAAAATCTAATATCAAACTACTTCTAGTACTGTAATATTGAGATTGAGTATAGTAGGAAAACAAGTATGTCAATGTTTGTCTTTATGATTTTGTTTAATTTTCAAAAGACTAAGCTCACTAGTTTTAAGAATTACTTTCAGGTGGATACCATCCGGCCATCATTGTTCTTAGAAGCAGCATTTGTTTCGAATGATTCTCAGCATCTTTCTGCCGTTCTAAGATTCTTTACAGATTTCCTTCCTGGCTTCAAAAACACCTCAGACCATAATAGATACTGCCGCATACTGAATGAAATGAACTCATCCATGGCTGTTTGAGAAGTAAAAGAATACTTGAAATTGAGTCATTATCGTTGGGTATCCTTGTTCAACCGTAGGAATATCTGGCTATGACGTTCGATTTCTTTTAGATACGAAATATATTTGGTAATGGTTTCATGTTGTATGTTAAATAAATGTCTCCCTAGTTAGACTAGCTGTAGTAGATACTTGTTGAGTTTTGCGGCTGTGTTGCATGACTGTTTAATACATTTTGGGAGGGAAAGGACAGTAAAATGAATTTTTGTTCTCGGAAAGAAGCTAAAATTTCCAAATGGATATGAATATCATCATTGTTATGTAATTAATTCCATGTATTTAAGTTATATTAAGATGCCTAAGCAATTAATATTTGCTTCTAAGTTTTTGTTTTTGGTTTTTGCTCTCCAACATTTTTGTATTATTCTAGTTCTTTTAACATTTTAATATCTAACAGTTGATATATTCTGAAAGCTTAATTTCATTAGTAACACAAACTATTATTTTCTCCACTTTCCAAAGAATCACGGGTGTAACTAAGGTGACTTAATTGAGTTTTCCAATAAAAAGTAGTCATCAATAAACATTATAAATATTTTGTAACATATCATAATAAAAAGTGGGAAACAATATAAAAAGCAAAAAAAAAAAAATATTAAAAAAAATCACAATTTATATAATGCAGTTCGGTTTAGTTTAAAAGTTTATTATTAAAATTATACAAGTTCATTTCCACGGATCTTAAAAATATATAAAAGAAAGTACATTTGTCAAACATAAAATATTTATGTACACATGGAGGAAGAGAGAGAAGGATGTTTTCTAACTCTAATTTGAAAAATATAACTCATAATTCCTTCTTTATTTAAGTAGTATTAGTATATTTATATCATTATACAAAGTACAATTTTTTTATAATTATATTTTGTGTCATTTTTAATTTGACCACTTTACTCCTTATTAAATTAAGGTAATCTTAGTATTTGATAAAACATACAACTTTATAAACATGTATTTAAAAAATAATAACAAACAAATTAACCCTTTAACACACTATCAAAAATTTTGAAGTAAAGACAGACATATTCCAACAGTGTTAAATAATGGTGTTATGATTGCTTTGTTACAACAAAATTTTTATTTCAGATTTAGGTTTGTTGTAATAATTTCCAGCTACCGTTGATAATGTTTTTAAAACGGAGTTGTTGACTAAATAATTGAACACAATAATTTAATAATATAGCGATAAACTGACCTTGAATTGTTAATATAACACATTAATATTCACTTATGGGGTCTCAATATTGAGTAATTAATTAACCTTATATTTTATTCCTTTGTATGCATTAAAAAAAGCTAGAAAAGTATCTTAGGCGGAAACAAAAAAAATTATATAAGCTATTACGTTGCATGAATAAAAATATTGCCTCATACGAAAGCAGTTGCAATGAGTAGTGGTTAGTTGGAAAAGAAGTTGAAATTTTGTAGTATTTTCTTCTGGTTGTCGTGGTTGTAACTTGCTACAGAGAAAGAAAAACTAATCAAGTTATAATTATACCTGAAGCACCAGACATCACTTTGTTGTATTATAAAACAGAATGAGGTATAATTGAACTACTCCACAAGATTAAACCAAAATAATACTGGGATTTTTTTTTCTGTAAAGAAGATGGTCGTCCGATACTATATTAATACTACTTTCAAAGCTGCTGGAGATTCATATTTGTGTCTTGTTTTCCATAAATCTTATTTTTCTTTTTTTTTTCTAAATAAATGACACATTATATTATTCTAAACAGAAACGACCCACTAGTGCGTAAATAAAAAAAAATGAAGAGATTATAATATATAAAATGGTGTCCATTATTAAAAATAATTAATTTATCTTGTTTATATGTCTTTTTATTTTAGGAGTGAACTTATAATAGATATATTTGTGTAAACAAATAAATAATTGATAAACGATAATATAAAAAGTGATTATAGGGAGCTTGTCAAAATTCTTGTGCAACCAATGTCGTTCTTAGCTCCAAAAACCAATTTCATGAATGATTTTCTCCTTCAACAATGCGAGTCTTATAGGAAGCATTGGACCATTCTAAATTTTTCTTTTCTAGTATATGTCCACCATAGATGTCCTTTTAAATATACCATCCAAGCTCATTAGAATTGGATAAAATGAAAAAAATAAATTAAATTTATTTTATGTTTAAACTATTGTAAAATTAAAGTAAATTTGAAAAATAGTTCAAAGGAACTTTATTATATTATGTAATGATTTAAGAAAATTGAACTAAACTATATTACAATTTTCATAAACTAAATTAATTTTTGAGTTGTTTGAATTATTACCTATAAACATCTTATTTTATTTAAAGTATATTTTTTAATGCCATATATTTGTGTGTATAGTTCAAGCAAGTGAAAGTATCAATTTAGTTCAATTTAAATATTTTTGAAGAAACTTAAAGTAAATTATTACCGTTGCGTTGACATCGAAACTCTATCATGATTTTGTCCTTAAAAGGCACCTTGTTGGGTTAGAGGAGGAAAGTGTATTTAAATTGTTCTTAGTTTTGACTCCTAAGCGATGTGAGACTATATTGGATATACCGGAACAAGTGCCTTGAATCGAGGGTTTAGGGAGCGGATCCCTACAGACTGGGCTAATGTTTCGACTTCAAGTTCTTTGAGATAACATCATTAGAGTCAATCACTGCATCCAAACTATTGTCCACTTTAAATTTTGGAGCATTTTGTCACAATTTTATTCCTAAATATTAAAAATTAACACCTATATATCTATGATATCTTATTTGTCTTCGTGATAGTTGAAGTTATACACATAGATACATATATAACATAGTATGAGACAATCAAAAGTAAAATTTCTTTTGTTCGAGAATTACATGACAACTTATCATTTCCATTTTAGTTCTTAACTTAATCACTTACTAGTTATTTCAAATCTTAGTTATTTCAATTCTTAAAAGTACTATTGAATTTTCAATTAAATTATGCATTGCATATAAATTTGTATGATATAACAAGTGAATCATTTAAAACTTAATACTTACATGTGTTAAGCTCTATCATCAAGGTATAATATATTGAGTTTCTATTTTACATTGTAATTGTTTTGATTATTTTAAACAGAAAAAGATATAAAGGTTAATGACGTGCTTATGAAATGACTATATTCTGTTCAACTAAAATTAAATTAAAAAAAATACAGATTTTAAAGTTGTATCTTACAGATGTAACTAAAACATTTGTATGATATGTATTTGACCAATAACTATCAAACTAAATTATAAATGATTACATATAGTCGTAGTTATTAATTAAATTCAAAACACCACTAATATGAAAGTCAATGTGAACTATAAAGAATATAAAAAATGGTAAAAAAAGCATGAGAAATCGAAAGGTGGTATTTTTTTGCTAATAGTTTGTGTAATGTAGGATTTAATTGAAAATTAAAAAGTACCTTTAAGAATTGAAACGATAATAAGTGGTTAAGTTGAATGACTAAATTGAAAACAAAATGTTGTGACATATCTTCAATTGTCAGTGTAGACAACAATATGTCACATAGGCATAGACATTAACTTCACCAAACCTCTTTTACCAGTAGGATAAAATTCAGTAACTTTTTTGCCCATTCAAGGGCTTTTCTTGTAATTGTATTATTTTTATGGAATAAAATGACAATGTCATAAATCTATACTATTTCTGAAATATTTATTCAACTGATAAGTGTTTTAAAAACAAAATAATAAATAAATGTTTTAAAAACAAAATCATAAATTGAAAGAAACAAATTGCTAAGCATCTTTAGAGAATCTTTGATAACATATTTAAGGAAAAAAAGGTAATTTTATCAATAAAATTATAAATTTTATTTCTATACATTAACGAATGTCAAGAGAAAAACTGACAGTAACCTTTCTCAGAAGGGAAATCTTGCAGTTCTAAAGTAATTAAATTGGACGTAGTAAATAAATGGACCAATCCTCGTTAGGATTGGTATAGTGACATATAGAATCGAATAAATGCCTAAATTTATAAATTTTAACATCAATATGGTGAATATGAAAAACACACCACTTTCGTAAAAGATTCGCAACAGTTTATTTATTTATTTATTTATAAACAAACTTGAATTCCACACAGAGAACTTTTATAATGATTAATAAAAATTTGAAAAAAATTATAAGAAAGACGTAATAAAAATTAGAGTCACACATGAAATATCAGTAAGATATTTTTAAAAGAAAAACACCAAAATATACTTACGTGACACTATTTAAAATCGTGTTTGCCTCATAAACACCGTACTGTTAGACAGATATTTGTCCAATGTGTGTGGATTCTCTATACAGCGTTCACGTAGAATTTGTTTAATCACATGTTTAACTATGATTAATTTTGACTCATACGTAATTAAAATCAAATAAATATAATTATATATGCTATGAAATTATTGATTAAAAAAACCTAAACATGAAATAAGCTTTTAGAGTAGGAAAGAAGGTGGAAAATTTGTTTATATTGAAAGAGCAGAGAAGCTATGTGACTGTCGCGGGTCCCATCTCTTGACACATGTAACTGTCACTGGTGGCGTATTAGTAGTTAGAAACACCCATTTTCATTCATTCCACTACCGTCTTCGCGTGCACGCGCCTCTCGTGAAACAGTGAAAGACAAATCAGGAACCCCAACACCGGGCTTCTGCCTATGCGCGCGCTAAAATGGAACTAAAGAAGATAATTAATTTACGCACATTACAGCTATAGAAGAAAGAGATTCCTGCAAAATTTACGTCAGACCCACCACTCCAACTAGCGTCTTTCTGTCCTCTCTCTCTCTCTCTCTCTATCCCAAATTTTCGGATTCTTTAGTCTCTTACTTACTGCTCCTACTTTTCTCTCTTCCAGCATAAAGCCAATTATAGTAGTAATCATCATTGTCAATCATCGCTATAGTAAAAGTTGGATCCATAATAAGCTCTTCTCGCTTTTGTTAATGAAGGCCAACCGTCGCCATCGCTTCCAAGGCAAGCCAATAACCTATTCTCATTTTTCCTTTTCTTACTAAACTCTTTGACTCTCTCTGACTTCATTCCCTCACGCACACTTTACCTTCGCTTTTGGATCTGTCTCTTACTTTCCCAAGCGATCTCTTCCCTAACTCCACAATGCAACTCTGATTCCTTCCTTTCAGGTTCTCACTTTATTCCATTCTTATCTTCTATTTATCTCGCTTTCTTCTTTTACTTTGTTTTTTTATGTATTCACTCTAGCAATTATTCTTTTCGTTTTATTTTTTTTTTTGGCTTGAATTTTCCTGCATTATCGCTCTCTTGTTGCCTCTGCACGGAGTAGGTTCGGTTTCTGGAATTTTCTGGAACGAATTTTCTGGAATTTGCGTTTGGTGCTGAATTGAGGTGAGGTTGTTAGTTGTTAAACCTTGTTTGTTGTGTTGACAGTTGGAGGTTTGAGGAGAAGTGGCAATGGCGTCGAAACCAGGTGTGAAATCGAGGAGGTTCGGATTGAGTGGCTCTAAAGGTGCTAATTCGCCTTCGTCTTCTACTACGTCGTCTTCTAAACTGTTTCTGGAGACCTCGGTTGATGGCCAGAGCTCGCCGGCGTCTTCGTCGGCTCGGAGTAAGCAACGGCATTTTAATGCTGAAACTGCAGCTCAGCCTCCTTTGCAGGCACAGAGAGTGAAAGAAAATGTCACGGTGACGGTCCGATTTCGGCCACTGAAGTAAGTGTGACCTTTTCCCAATCGTGTGTCGTTGTTGTGGCTGTGTTCTTCAGATGCCTGTTAATTTGATTGAGGTCTGTGCCTGCGACAGTCCGAGGGAAATTCGTCAAGGAGAGGAGATTGCTTGGTATGCAGATGGAGACACTATAGTGCGAAATGAGTATAACCCTTCCATAGCTTATGCATACGGTATAATATGCAAAACTGACATTTATGGATAGGGATTTTTGGTTTTTTACATGTTTGTTCTTTTGGTATCCAGGGTGAACCGTATATTATTCTGCATTCACAGGCACATTGACGTATTAAACTTTTCCGTGTTTGATTTTGAGAGTACTATCTCATGATGATGATAGCTACAAAATAATAAGATATTCTCATCGTGATTATTTTTTTAAAGAAACTTTTCTTAAACAAATCTTCTTAAGACAGAACTAATAAAAAACTCAGTCATATAAATGAAATAAAGCAATGTTAATACATAATAGATCTCCCATCCTTCTGTAAATCTATGAAGGAATCCACGTTTTGATCCCATGAGGAGCCAAATAAAAAAAAAATGTCGCAAAGCGTAAGTCAGGAAAGATGTATTCTTTTATAATCTTGGCTACCTTTCTAACCAAAGGTACCAACGAACAAAGTGCAGTGTATCTCTCTACATAATAACTTTTCCCTCCTTGCTAACCTTAAAGACTCTGAAATTAATCCTCTGAAAATGCTCCAAGTTTTGAGATAGACAAGGGGGGGATTGAAGTAGGAAAAACTTCTGAATATCAAGTTCCCCACACAGTCCCAAATTAAATGTGGTTCCTGTTACATACCTTTAGGGGAGATAGCGGTCCAAACAAAATGAGAAGTATTCAGAATAAATTTCCGAGGAATTATTTGGTGATGTTTTCTGAATTGGCTATTTGATAACATCTCTCAACATTTTAATGTGAACCATTTTTTCTCTTTTTGGTGCCATAAGGAGAAAGTCACAAGGGAGATATTATAGCTATTAATTGAAGCAGTATTGTCGGGCATCAGTTTTTTAGGATCTTCTTCCTTAAATGGCATGCAACAGATTTCCCTGCTGACCAAATAACCTTTTTGTCTCTTAAACCTGATAAAAGAATATCTTGAAGCTTCTTCCTCTGAGTAATCCCTGTTGAATTTAGAGGGTGAGGAAAATAGAGAAAACAATCTGCTGAGAATTTAGTAATTGGAATACTTTCTTATTCTTATTGGTATTCAAGAGAATGTAGTACATAGTTTCTGCATATCATCCATATATATAGAATCCTGATAGACTTAATTAATGGAGCCTATTCGCTAGGATTATAATAAATGATGCAACTTCCTAGACACTAGCACCCTTGAACGTTAAATGGCATACATAGACCACCCACTCTTCAAATAAACCACACTGGAATTTTATTGATGACAGATGCTAGACAAAATTAGGCTGAAAGCATAATCTAACCTAATGGGAGCAAAAGTGTGTCTTTCCTGGTATATCATCTTCACTTGTAGTTTGGATCACAGGGTCCAAAAGAAAAAACGGTTGAGAATGTCTTAAGTAGGAGGGCTCTACTGAGAAAAGTCCATTTGAGGACTTGGCTGCTGGATCCAATCAAATTAGCAAAAGAGTTCAGAATATAATCCTCTATATTAATTCTGTCCAACCTATTATTTGTTACATTAATTTTGAAGTGAACAACAAAAACAGTAGTTAACAACAATAGAACTGTAGTACATGGATTAATGTTATCCATAGGGTTCTACGTAACAAAACCCAAAACATCTGTAAAACTGAAAGCTCTTTATTAATAGTTCTTCTAGTGTTCATGACAAAGGTAGTGTAATGATATTCACAAAGATTTCACGATCCAATTTGAGATAGAAAGATTTGAATGTCATGAAATTGCACATTTATCTCATATCCAATCGATCATCATCATGTACTGTACATTTCATGCTCAATAAATAGTGCTCCTATCTCGTTTGCCGATGCTGTGTTTTGATCTGTTATTTTCTATTTGTCTGTAGATCGTGTCTTTGGTCCCACAACCACAACTCGTCAGGTCTATGATGTTGCTGCTCAGCATGTCGTTAGTGGTGCTATGGAGGGCATCAATGGTAACTGACAGATTGAATTTACTACTTACCACCTAATCAGCATGGTCAAAAAAAATCTGTTCTTGCTTTAATCAAGTCAACCTAATTCCTTAATATAATATCAGATCACATTTTGGATGTATTAGATTTGAAATATTTCTGAATCTTGATCAATGTCAACTAATTAGGTATTTGTAATAGATTCAGTGTATTTTGACTTGGCTGATTAGCTCTTGGCTAGATATGATGCTCATTTAAAATTAAAGTTGTTATTTGACTTTGGTAGAGTTGTATCAAAAGATGTAAGAGCAATGCAGTTTAGTCAAAGATGTCCATATTTTACTTGTTGAACATGACAAAATCTGATATAATTCTGCAACAATGATATCAAATACCTTCTCGAAATATTCTGGTGGACAAAGCCACCGTTATAATTTTGATCTTTTTGTATAGATGTCATATCATTTGGCTTTCTTGGTCACTCCTCTTATAACATAAAATAATATTGCAAACCTTGTTTGGTTAGGCTGTTAGCCAGATTATGATATAATCCCTAGAGGTTTGTGATTGGCATCATAGCAATCAGTTTGCATAGAGAAATGTTTGGCTGAGTAACTTCCAGATTATTTTTTCACTTATATACCTGGCATATTGAATAATTAACGTATGAACTCCTCGCTGGTTTTCATACAGGTACGGTGTTTGCATATGGGGTAACAAGCAGTGGGAAGACTCACACAATGCATGTGAGACCACACTTATTTTCTACCTTCATCTTTTGTTTTGCTTGTTTATGATAAATTTACATATTTATGTTTTTAATGGTCTTTCAATGTCATGCTACAAAAGGTTATTAAACTTTAAACCATACTTAATTCACGAAAGAGCAATTGCTGGCCATTGTGATACTTTGTCATTTTTTATTCTGATATATTATTGGTGGGTTGGCAGCTTGATGTTTTTTCTCTTTGTTGAGTTTCATGGTTTTTCTGGACTTGGACATTGAGTCCCATTATGAGCTTTCTCAACAGACTTGCAACTATATTTGGTTTCAGCTGTAGCTACAACTCTTAGCAATGGTATCTTATCGAGTATATAAAATTACAGGATAACGGATAACAAATCCTCTTTCTGATCATTAAGATTCAGTTTACTTTAAAACTGTTCATATTAATGGGTTGTTCCAGTTTAAATTTGTTAAAACTTGCCAGTGGATTCAGGATATGCTATAACTTCAAAGACTCCACACTATCTTTCCAGCTATCGTCTGTTCTACTCCTGGTTTTATTTGAAAATGCTGGCAGTCATGTGTTGTCAAGGCTGATGCTGGTGCTCTTAGACCAACTGCTTTCAATACTATCTCTATTTCTGATCTTATTTTCAGTCATAAGTGTTCTATGTCTTTGGGAAAATAAAATTTTCAGTATTTGTTATACTCTCTAATTTGTTCCTTGTCTTGAATCTGTTAATTTTAGGTTAGTGAGCATAACAAGTACTGAAAATCTTACTATCCCATAGAAGGTAACATGTTAATTTTGGAATAGTAAAATTTTGAATTGTAGCTTCTGATAAATGCATAAAAGTATTATTATTTTCTCTTGGGTCTTAACATGTTAACTGGATATTTGAAGTATACAGTAGCACTGATCTGAAGCAGGTTGGTTAGTGAGCTAGCTACTGTCATATTTTACTCAATCAAAATCTTCATTGCTTGAACAAGCTCAAAATCATTTTGTTCAAAGCTGTGACTTACCAAGCATTGATCTTTGTAAAGATGGTCTTTGGACATAGTTTGGCTGCTGTTATATTATACATATACTGAGCAATCTAAGCTGCAAGCCCCTGAAAAAGTTTATGTGACTTTAGACTATTGTTTAGCTTTTACGTACCTTCTCTTCTACTAAATAATCTGTCATGCTACATAATCTGATAATAAATTAATTAATAATATCTGTTATTGTGACAACTCCTGATGATGTTAAGTTCTTAGATGAATTTGGACTAGTTGATGTGAAACTATATGCTCATTAGTAAATATTTGCAGGGTGATCAAAGATCTCCTGGAATTATTCCCCTTGCCGTTAAGGATGCTTTTAGCATTATTCAAGAGGTATGCCAACTACTACTCTCTTCGTTGCACCCTTTATTATAGAAATTACATAGTCTGATTTTTCACTGTACCAGACTCCAAACCGAGAGTTTCTCCTTCGAGTTTCATACTTGGAGATCTACAATGAGGTAGGCTTTCTTGCTATCTAGTTCGTGACTTGTGATACCATGTTCATGTGGATTTTGTCACCCATAGACATCACGATTTCCCTCGTGACTTTGCCTGAGAAGAAATTTAATGAATGCAAATTTCAAAGCTTCTCTTTTATTTAGGTGGTTAATGACTTATTAAATCCAGCAGGACAGAACTTACGAATCAGAGAGGATACTCAGGTACTGATAATAGCTTTTCTTATCTGTCTTACTCTATATTTATAATTATAACACTAGATTATGAGTGAAGATTCTCTTTTCTGAATTTATATGATATATTCATACTTGAAAAGAGAACTGAACTTGTATATTAGTTTTTAAATTAGCAGTACATACAACATATATAGAGATGAAGAACAAATTATAGCAGAGATTTCAGGCTACAAATCTTTACATGATAATAGTAAGAAGGAATTTAGGAAATTAATGCTAATTACAATGATTAGAAAATATTCTATGCATAATTAAACTTTACAATACTCCTTCAGTCTGGTGAATGAATATCTATCATGCTCAACTTGCTATATCTATCATGCTGGACTTGCTGATATATCTTGATAGTGTTTCATGGGAAGTCCCTTGGTTAGTACGTTTCCCAGTCAATTGAACCAAGTGACAATTTGATGCATAAAATCAAGTTTTGGTTTATAACTGGTGATTTACTCCATCCTCTTTAGTGAATGATTATTAACAATTCTTGGATGTTACTGTTTTGAACATTAGTGAGACGAGTTTTGGAGAAATGAATATTTTGTTGTCGAACCTAGTGAAAGATAAAATGTGAATCTAGAAACAAAATTTTATTTACGTTTTATATAATAAATAACTAATTGTTTGTCAGACACTGTTCCAAACACTTTTCGATGTGTTCGATTCCTTTATTTTGTTTCATAAACCTTCAGTCTTATTATTTCTTTATATAGAATGTATAATGCAATTGAAGCCATCAGCATATTAACAAAGTCAGACGTATAGTTGTTGAAATACTTATTCTAAGTTCTATAAACAGAAGTATTTCGAAGGAGGCCTGTATCATTTGTACATTGAATAATATGTAGGGCACCTATGTTGAGGGAATAAAGGAAGAGGTTGTACTCTCGCCTGCTCATGCACTGTCCCTTATTGCAGCTGGAGAAGGTAAAAGTTCCCGCCAGGTTTCTTTACACGTGGATTATTTTAGTTTACTGTTTTCAAGTACCATAAGACTGTGGACTGTTATGCTTTCGTCTTTTGTCTTTTGTAATTAATTAATTATTTTTTATGTACTTTTGAAATTGAATATTTGTGTAAAGAGTGAGGGATAAAACGAGCTATATCTCCGTTATTCTTTGTTTGGCTACTTTCTTTCATCAAATTGGTTATGCTTACGCATTAAAATACTAGGTGTATTATTTGACAAATATAGTCTTCTCAAAAAGTAGTTGTGTTTAGTGTTTATAATAAAAACTAAATATAACTGTTTACTGGTCACGTGAATGATCATAAGAATTGGGTTCTTCTACAATTCCATTGATGCCCCACTGTTTTGTTATTTAATGTGTCTCTATCTCTATTCTTGACTAAATTTCAATTTGATAACAGAGCACAGACACGTTGGATCCACAAACTTCAACTTACTCAGCAGCAGGAGCCATACAATATTTACCCTGGTGCGTTTACACCATTTTAAAGTTAGAATCATGCTGTTTTATCTTTTTAACAACATGGTTCTTAATATATTGTGTACAAATTTTATCCGTGTTTATGTTGGCTTTGTTGTGTTTACATCTTATAGTTACTTCATAGCACTTAGCGTAGCCACACAGTTGGTAATTTATCCCGGTAAACAAAAGAATTACCACGGGAAAACTCTTGAATAAAAACCGACTATTATTTAACTGAAAACTTCTTGATAAGAATTCCCCTTATTATTGTTTTTTTTTTTTTATTATTTCTAAAATGAGGACCTGCTGGGAGGTGGGTTTGTTATTAAAATATATCCTAAATAGTCTGCCAAATCATCAATGATAATTGATATCAATCTCGACCTTGAGTCGTTCAAGAACAAGAAAATGGAACACCAAGATGTTAGCGATTTTTATCAACTCCATTTTGTATATGTTGTTCTTTTATTCTTTTTAATTTCATACAATTTTGTAACAGACTATAGAGAGTAGTCCTTGTGGTGAAAACAGTGAAGGAGAAGCGATAACACTTTCACAACTGGTAATCAACTTAAACATTTTTGGTTGGATTTGCTTTAGCACGGGTAATGATTTCATGTATTTTTTTTTTTTTTCTTATGTTTTTAATATTTTACTTATATTTGCAGAATCTCATCGATCTAGCAGGTTCTGAGAGCTCAAAAGCTGAAACTACTGGCATGAGAAGGAGAGAAGGATCTTATATCAATAAAAGTCTTCTAACACTTGGAACTGTGAGGTCTCAAACCTTTTCTTCTAATTATGTTAGAATGCAATATAAAAATGTTTATTTGTTTTCCCTCACATGATCAAGTGATATAGAGTTCAATCGTTTTGGTCCCCATTCTTTTGTACAAAAGTTAAATTTCAACACAAGGTAGGTGGGCCTATGCATTTGCCTAGCTTCAAGCCCAAAGGGTTTTTATGTGAGGGGGCACATTTGATGTGAAACCATTTATGTGCTTTAATCCAATAGCTTAAACTTTTGTAGTGATTGGTGCATAACAGATCCAATTGCCACCCCCTACTGACATCGTAGGACTTCTAGACCTAGTTTGTGGTGGGTAATGGTTGGCTGAAGCTCAAGGAAAAACGGCAATAGGGTAACCTTGGGATCAAGTGGTGGACGTGGTGCAATGACTTGAATTATGGCTATAGCTGCGAGGCCTTAAACTTTGGTTTTAGCTTATCCCTACCAGATTGTCTCTATTCTTTTTGCCAGTACTCATCACGCAAAAATACAATACCTATATGATACTATCATTCTAAAAGTAAGTAGGATGTGAGACATGTAAGATACATATCCTAATATGTATAAAAATTTATGAAACATAATAAATATATAATTTCAATTCTGCAAATCCAAAATATGAAATCTTCTTTGACTTTAACAAAAAAAATTATAAATCATGGTCATCACAAATCACTTGCTATTGTTTAAAAATATGAACAACTTAACCCCATAAAACCAGCTTGTAAGATGATGATTGTCCAAGTCTTAGGACTACTTGGGTCTTATATATAAAAAAATGGACTTCAAGTCTTACTCAATCTCACAAAACAAGCTTGTAAGTAAGTTTGTACCAATTTATGCTATAATTTGATCATATTTTTAGTTGATATGGATCTCCAACAATATCTTTAGTTTGTACCAAGGATTTCCTTTTTTCTTAATCCTAAAATTTGGGGCTTCTCTTTCTTTTAGGGCTTTTCTCTTAGGATATGTTTGTTGTGCAATGGTGATCTTGATTTACTTTAGAATGTTTTCAGTTCTTCATCTTAAGATGTTCAGCAACCACTTGCGTTTTTATCTGCTATTGATAGAATGATAGTACATTGATGTGCTGTGGTTTCCAAGCATAGATAATTCACTGGATGCTGTTATATTCAAGAATGTATGTTTATGCCTGTGTTGAATTGTAATTATCTTTGTTCCACAGGTTATTTCAAAATTGACTGAAGATAAAGCTAGTCACATACCTTATAGGGATTCCAAATTGACTAGAATACTTCAGTCTTCGCTAAGTGGTCATGGACGTGTTTCTGTAAGGCTTCCCTCGTGTAGATATTTTTGCATGAATGCATTTATTTGTAAAAAATAGATATTTTTTACATTTCTTTGTGGTAGGAATGCTTAAACATAAATCAGCAATTCTAATAGTTTATTGGCATTTTAAAAACAGCTTGTTTGCACAGTAACTCCTTCATCAAGTAGTACTGAAGAGACACATAACACATTGAAGTTTGCTCACCGGGCAAAATACATTGAAATTAGGGCATCACAAAACAAGGTAAGTTAAGTTTGATAACCGTTTTTTCGTTAAATCAGAATTTTATTGCTACCAATGACAGAGTACAACATACGCACAATATAAAGAACAAGAAACCGCTCCTAATCTGTCTTCTGCACAAATCCATTACTTGTATGCCATAGTCCCCATTGTTATATTCCCTCCAAGTATGATATAGGTAAGAGTAATGTTGCAGATCAATAATGGGTCTACCCCCTATTTCTAAAGTACCCATGCGATTCAACTTGCCTTCAAATTTCTCCATAAGCATTTCTAGAAGAGAAAAATAGGAGAAAAAAAATGAAAGGAGTGTCTCCATAAGCTACAATTAGTTTATGCACAAGTTAAAAAATAAAAAGTTTAGAGAAACTATATGTCAAAACTTGTAGATATTAGCTTATGGATAAGTTAATTTTAGCTTATGTAGAAGTTCATTTTATTTTTCTCTTGGAAGTGCTTACAGATAAACTTTTCTAAATAGGCCCAATGTAGATTAGCAAATTTGTCTGTAGTATAACCTTTGAAAGAAAGTAACCCCTTTATCTCAACCTCCCATATTAAGGCTATTAGTTTGTACTTATTAACATGGGAATTTTTTTAGAAAACATTTAATGTATTAGGTTTCTGCATCCTTGGAAAATTGGGAAAATAATATCATAGGAAATGGCTTAAATGGAAAAAAAAAAAAAAAACTCAAAATGGCATAATTTCTTCACTGTTGTCCTGTAAATAGGAGATATTTTCACTTTATTGATGTATATATAAATGTCATACATGCTGAGTGCAACTCAAGCAGATTCAGAATTGTTTCCTCTAAATCTCGAAGTTATTCTCTTGTTCGAGACATTGCCATCATAGTATTAGTTCACAGAAGTAGAACTCTGCTTTGACCACCCCTACTAGTGCAAGCACAATGCTTCCTTCATAACCCCATTTCATTAAATCTCATTTTTGTGGTAATCTATGGTTTAAATACAACTTGGGTATACAAAATCATTCAAACAAATAAGCATCTACTCTTTTTCAATTTCCAACTGATTGGATGATCTTGCAAGTGGCCAGTTCTATTTGGACCTGGCATTTGTTAAATTGCTATGTGTAAAATACCTACTCTCCTATAAAATCCTAAACTATTATTAGGTGAAGACTAATGAATAGTTTTTATATCTAACCTTCCGCTGAAATTTAACATTTATTTTTAAGAATCAAGGCAGCAAGGACCAAATATCATACATTTCGTCAAAGGCTTGGATACCATGTCAATCACCAGCACTCATGATAGCTTAAGCTATGAGTTGAAGGCCCATAAATGATTTTTAAATTTAAGAGTAGACATGGCTTTTGACTTTAGAATAAAGTTTGGTGCATAGACATATGCTAAACGACCTATAGGGGCCATGTAGTATGGTTATTTCTCACCTTCATCACCAATGACAGTCCTCAAGCACGACTTCCTCATTTAGCTTCAAAGTTCTTAGTTCTTACCAATTCCATGTGCAATTGTGGGGTGTGTTTGTCTCTGAATTTTAGTGGAAGAGAATGAGAGATGTTTTGAATGGTTTTCTTTTTATTGCATTGGAAAGAATTTCTATGAACCTCTAGATTTAAAAGGCAATTGGAAATGTTGAAATTATAGGATTTTTGGTATTGAAAGTGAATAGAGATTTTATATAATATTGTGGAGTGTTGTGCTATTATAAGGGGATACAAATCATACAGCGCTAACCCTTATTAGTGTTTGGGCTTTAGCGTGTAACTTAACCTTATAAAGTCGACTGGTAAGATGAAGCTTTCTAGATTTATAAGAACTAGATTAGTCATATTTCTAGTTGAGGGGGATCGCAATCCCTTGAGAGCGGAAATCCTAGCTGCTAGACTCAAAGATGCTGCACTTAGCCTTTTTGGTCAGTCCTTCTGGAAGTAGCCCCATTTTCTATATATTGGTGGCCAACTTTGATAGGCCACAACTAATATAGACAAGGAGTAACCATAATTTAGGAAACTTTCTAGCACTTTATTTTTAGTAATACTAGATTGAATTATAAGGAAACAAATCACAAGATAATAAGGAAATGAGGAAACCAATTGTAAGAGATAATGAGAACATATATCGAAACTAAATACTACTTCTGAGAGATAATGTAAGATACTCTAAATTACTCAAAAACTGTTATCATATGAATAAGATATTATTAGAAATCTTACATATATTCTAGAGGGAACCGGGGGGGTTTATGTATGCAGTTGTTGGTGCTTTAATCTTTTGGAAACAAGATTGTGTTGACTTCTCTTTACTTCATTGCTCTATCGTTATTCTTTTTAAAAATTTAATTAAACCTGCAGATAATTGATGAAAAGTCACTTATCAAGAAATACCAACAAGAGATTGAGTGCTTAAAGGAAGAATTGGAACAATTAAAGAGAGGTATTGTCACGGTTCAACCAAAAGATACTGGGGATGATGACATTGAGCTCCTAAAACAGAAGGTAGGTAATGTTATATATAAATCGTGGCCTTTTATTTTATTTGATTGTTAGGACTCTCTAGATATATAGGGAGGGGGTTCACTTAGTCCAAGAGTAACTATTGTTTAACTTAATATACTCGATAACTTTTATAGACCGAGATTTTGATGAATCTAACTTTTGGTTTGAGAGATCACATTTAGTAGATCAAGCGTACAAAGTTTCATACAATTTAAAAATAATTCTATATTTCGTCAATCATCTTCATTTAAATGCATATCAAAGATAATAACGCATGATTCAGTGGTTGAATTTGAGACTTAGATATATATATCGAAGATATCACAACATAATATCACACACACATACACATTTCTGTGCTTTCCTAGAAGTCGAGCATAAACAGGGGTACTCTTCAGTACTCCCTTCATGGTAGCTAGTGCTGAACTACTTTTAAAAATTACTTTAATTAATAAAATTAGGTTTAATTAAATTCCTTTTGGTCCTTACCATCTAAACTCATTGGGACTAAAAGAGATTAAAAATGGTATGGAAGAGAGCATTAGAATAAAATATTTTTAAATATAAGGACTAAAACGTGAAGTTTTTTCAACTGTAGAGACCAAATGAGTAATTAAACCTAAATATTACAAACTTAGCAATAAAATGCAGTAACTTCCGTTACTCAGCTTGTAACTTTTCTTATTTGAGTCTGTAACATTTAATATAAAAGTCTATAATTTTAGAGAAATGTAATATGTACTCCCTTTTTTGGTGGGAGTACCCAAGTGAACCCTGCATAGATATCCTAGGCTTTTTTATTAAATTCTAAAGGTATAATGTATGAATTTCGAAATGAATTTACTTAGTTATTGTGAAGTAATTTTGCCTAAAATTATGTTCCTCAGTATTCTGTAATTAGCAATCTGATCTTGAAATGGTTCTCAATTTCAATTATTCAAGTTAGAAGATGGTCAAGTTAAGTTGCAATCCAGATTGGAACAAGAAGAAGATGCTAAAGCTGCTTTGTTAGGCAGAATTCAACGTTTGACGAAGTTAATTTTGGTCTCCACAAAAGCGTCACCATCTACAAGATTTCCTAACAGACCCGGTCCTCGTAGAAGACACTCCTTCGGGGAAGAGGAGGTATTACTCATGTGGCATCAACTTTCTCCTTTTTTGTTCTACATACTAGGATTTTATATTACTTATAATTCCCTTCATTTTTTAATTTCGGTTATGTTTTCAGCTGGCATACCTTCCGTACAAAAGGCGGGATTTAATCTTAGACGAGGAAAATGTTGATTTGTATGTTAATCTGGAGGGAAATGCTGCAATAGCTGATGATTCTTTTAAGGGCGAGAAAAAGATGAAGAAACATGGACTACTAAATTGGTTGAAGTTACGTGTAAGTTGCTCATCACTCCATTGTGGTTTACTGAGATCAGGAATATTTATTGCATGATAGAATGGTTTACCAATAGCTTTTATGAACTCCTTGGTATTGTTCCTTTATTCTTAATGACACTTCGGAAAATGGTGTCATGAATTAACCATCCCTTAAGCTTAAGCTGTTAGGTGTCAATACTTAAACTGTTTTGTAAGCAATTGCATCTCCAACAATTGGGATGCCGTTTTGTTTCTTCACTTGGAATCTGCGATGTTTACAAGTAATATTTGACATCCGAGATAAAGAGTTTTAATTATCAATCCAAAATTAATTGACTGCATTTTACTTCACCAATTCAAACTTTCTCTGGGCCGTTCATTTGTCACACTTAGTTACTTTTAACAAGTTTATAATCACATTTAGCTTAAGTACATTCATTTTCTTGCATGCTGGTGTGTGCTTGATTAGGTGCCTTGTTTAACATCTTATATAACATTAGCTGTATAAATAATGGATCTTTCCATTCTGGGTACTTGCAAGTTGATTTCTGTTTGTTTAAGCTAGTGTCTTTCACTGTTTTTATCAGAAACGAGATAGTGCCTTGACAGGCACAAGTGATAAATCTAGTGGAGCAAAATCAACTAGCACACCTTCTACGCCTCAAGCAGAAAGTGGTAATCATGTGGAGTCTAGACTTTCTCATTCTCAACCTGCAGAAAGCTCTCCCTCTGCTGATCTTGCATCAGAGGCGAGAGAGGATAAATATATACACGAGGATAGTTTATTGGGGCAAGACACGCCTTTGGTATGTAATTGACTGTTATTTATGTTTCTTACTGTAGCTTTGATTAAAAAGGCCAATCTCTAGCATTTGGAAAATTTCATATTCATTCATATTGAACAGGACAAAAAAACTACGCAGTGTATATATGCTTTTACAGAAAGTGTAAAGTGATTGTCATGTCAAAACTAACTTAAATGCTTTAAAACCACCAGAGAAACGTCATTTTTGCTAGCACTGCTTATATTTTTTGGTCCCCAGTGTTAGCCTCAAGTGCAGCCCAGTCAATAACTGTCCTTGTCTAGCCAGAAAAGTTTCACTCGGTGTTCCACGTTACTTATTTGGATTGTGATGAGTTGTGTACCTTTTTTTGTTTTCAAATATTACAATACTTCTTCATCTGCTGCTCTCATTTTACTTGTTTGTTGAAGAGACTGTAGCTGGGCTGGTATTAATTCGCTGTTATTTTGTATGAAATATCTATAATATTAGAATGAAGAAATATGGTGGATATGTGATTCTTATGTTCTTGGCAAAGATGTGTGATGAGTATATAATATATGGAAATCTATATTTTTACCTCATTAGATTGGGTTCTTATCGCATTTGGGTTTAATTTGTAGACAAGCACCAAATCAGTTGATCAGATTGATCTTCTGAGGGAGCAGCACAAGATTTTATCTGGAGAAGTGGCACTTCATTCTAGTGCTTTGAAGAGGCTGTCTGATGAAGCAACAAGAAATCCTCAGAATGGTCAGATTCATGTAGGTTACCAACACTTCTTTGTCTATATAGATGTAATTGTGTTTATTTGAGTGATTAGATTTATTATTATGGCTGAAAATTTTGTGCAATTCATACCAAGGTGGAGATGGAAAATTTGAAAGATGAAATTACGGCAAAGAGTGAACAAATTGATTTGCTGGAAAAGCAAATTTCTAATTCTTTCATTGCTTCAGACAAGACTGAACAGTCAGGAGCGTTGCAGGTGTGTTCAATAGGCATCACTTTTGCTTTGTTTTACTTGTTTTTAGTCAAGCCTAATACTTTATTTGTTCAACAGACTGTTGCTGATCTGATGGCACAATTAAATGAGAAATCCTTTGAACTCGAGGTGACAGTTATTTACACCTTGCTAATTTTTGCCAAATCCATTTTATTAGTTCTTAAATAAAATTATACTGTAGTACTCTCCAGTCGGAATAAAAGATACATTTTAGTTACAATTTTATAACAATCAATATTTTAAAGCCATGCTTCTGATCATGCACGACAGCAGTAGGGTTCTTTTATACCACTGCATGAACATGTGGCCTTACTCGGTTGCTTTTAGATGAGCCCAGTAGTAACTAATTCACATTATTGTGCTAATTCAGGTCAAAGCAGCAGATAATCGTATAATTCAAGAACAGCTTAATCAGAAGGTGAAATATCTAGCATCATTTTTTCTGTGAAATACTTATTGTATCTTTTTGTCGTATCCTTGGCTAAGGGAGTAATGGGATTATCAGATTTGTGAATGTGAAAGCCAGCAAGAAACGATTGCCTCTCTGAAACAGCAACTTGCTGATGCATTGGAGTTGAGAAATTTCAGCCCTGTTGTCAACCATTCACAAAATTTCTCTGTGACCAAAGACTATCGTGGTGAAATTCACCTTGACAAGGGGAATATGATAAACAATTCTAATGAAGGGATTCATTTGCAAGCACAGGTATATTTTTTCCCTTGTGCAATCTTCGTTTGTCGAGTGCTCTTACAGTTCTTAGTCTTGCATTACTGTGTCTGTGATCACTTTTCCAGCAATTTCCCATAAAATCTGCATATTAATGTTCTTATAAGTGATACAGTAATCATTGCAAACTACTTGTTTTTAACTTTACTATCACCGGGCAAAGATTATTTTCAAGTATGAGCACCATCTTGTCATGATTTATGAGTGGCAACTGGCAAGGGGAGCTACTCCTAACTGTTGGATCTACCACGAATAATCAAGAATAGAAATTACTTTAAATCACGACGATATGTTCTAATCTTAGGCGACGTACATGATTCCATGGTCAAGACATGTACATTAAAACCTCAGCCTGTCTACAGTCCCATGCTTTTAAATTTGAAAAGGTTGGAATGTACTCATGATTCGATTTATCCAATTTTGATTCAGTGAGGTACCTGATTTCTTATTTATTTCTCTGACTAAAAATTGAAAAGTGTAATTGGTTCAAGGGTCAGTTTGGATACATGCTAAAAGAGTATTTGAGAGTTTCTTTATTAAAAGTACTTGATCCCATGGTCAAGAGATACATCGAAACCTCAGCCTGTCCACAGTCCCATGCTTTTAATTTGAAAAGGTTGGAATCTACTCATGATTCGATTTATCCAATTTTAATTCAGCAAAGTACCTGATTTCTTATTTCTTTCTGACAAAAAATTGAAAAGTGTAATTGGTTTAAGGGTTTGTTTGGATAGATGCTAAAAAATAGTATTTGAGAGTTTCTCTATTGAAAGTACATGATCCCATGGTCAAGACGTGTACATCAAAACCTCAGCCTGTCTACATTACCACGCTTTTTAAGTTTGAAAAGGTTGGAATCTACTCATGATTCAATTTATCCAATTTTTGATTGAGCAAAGTAGCTGATTTCTTATTTATTTCACTGAAAAAAAAGAAAATGAAAAGTGTAATTGGTTTAAGGGTCTGTTTGGATACATGTTAAAAGAGTGTGCGTGCATGGGTGGTGTGGGTGGCGAGGGTGTGTGAAATGCACCCAAAAGAAAAAACTAATATTTTTAACTGATTGATTGTTTTTTCTGCCATCTATTCTGCGTTTAGTCAAGTTATCTTTGTGTCTATTTCGTATGGCGTTTGAAGTCTCGAATTCACGTTTCAAATGTGAAAAATGAAAGCTAGTGAAAGTAACTCCAGCTTGAGTTCCACGTTTGAGTTCATCCGACATCAAATTAAACATGCACTTCAATGGCATAAAGTATTTTGTATACAGTCATCATTCCCACTGATCTTTTGCACTTAATCAGACAAGTGAGATAGAGGAGCTGAAGCAGAGAGTGGCAGAACTAACAGAATTAAAAGAGCAGTTAGAATTCAGAAATCAGAAGTTGGCAGAAGAGAGTTCATATGCTAAAGGGCTTGCTTCAGCTGCTGCCGTTGAGCTTAAGGCACTGTCAGAAGAAGTTGCCAAACTCATGAACCAGAACGAGAGACTAGCTGCTGAGCTAGGTGCATCCAAGAATTCAACCACTGAACGTAGAACTAGTGGCACAGTCCAAAATGGACGAAGAGAAAATCATGTTAGAGTCAGACGAAATGACCAGGGTGGATCAAACACCAATATCAAGAGAGAATTAGCCCTGAGCAAAGAAAGGGAACTTTCATATGAAGCTGCCCTTTTAGAGAAAGATCACAAAGAGGCCGAACTTCAAAGAAAGATTGAGGAGTCAAAGCAAAGAGAAGCATACCTGGAGAATGAACTTGCCAACATGTGGGTCCTTGTAGCAAAGCTTAAAAAGTCACAAGGAGCTGAAACTGATGTTTCAGGGTCTACTAGAGAGAGTTTGCAGATGGATGGTTTTGATGTTTGATGTGATCGTCTAATAGTGGCTTCTGAGTGGATCCATTATTAAAGTTTGCTTTCAATAGGAGTGGTTTGAGAGAGAGGTGTGTAAAGATTGTTGCTTCAGGAAAGTGTGCTATTTTCTCTTCCCCCTCCATTCCCTGTCCTCTTTGGTCCATGGCAAGGGTCCAATTTGTATATCCAAAATTTAGTGGCTTGAATAGCTTCGCATCCCGTCTCCCCTGCATTCTTCCAAGTGTTGAGCTAATTTAGTTTTGGTTTTTATTTGGTTGGCATGTCTACAGGAATGACGTTCAAAGCATAGAAAGTAATACTGGGTTCAAATCTGCTTTGATAACGAAGTTGCCCTCGTGTCCCTTTACCTTAATTTTTCCTGTTAATTAGAGGACAAACATAATATTATTATTATCATTAAATAGTTATAAAACCGAAGGGTGAAATCTTAAGATAATGTTTAATTTGAATAGATCATTTATAAACATCGTATTGATTTTATAATAGTTATAAAATAGTATTATTAATATATAATAATATTTCTTTATTTGGGTGGCATATTTTATTATTTCTATTTTATTCTTAATGATGTTTTAAAATTAAAAGATAAAGAATAAAAATAAACTATCCAAATACTAAAAGAAATTTTATACATATTTTAACAACACAATAGGTTACAAATCATTCATATCTTTTAATCATATAATATACTACAAACTATTCAATATTTTTTAAATATCTATTGTTATTAATTTTACCCTTCTAAAAAATATCTATTGTATCTTTTTCTCACTAGTTTTAAAATACATTTCCAGCTACCGGAGCTGTTACCTACACTGCGATAGGGATCGCAGTATTTTTTTTTTTTTTAGAGGCCGGTTGAGAAGTGGGATTCCTGCTAAAGCACTTTCAAAATATATAATTTATTGCCACATTCTTGCTGCACCTCCATAAAATGCCCTTAGGTCCAGCGGTGTTACTGTAGCGTTTTCCTCCACTGCAGCGAAGTTGCACCTTTCCATCCACTATTGTTGGCTATCTAGTTTGCACACGAAATACAGCCTCTTGCATAGGGACACTATCAAGTGGGTGTTGCAAATATTAATCTAACTTAAATGAAAAAACAAACATAGTTCCTTAACAATAATTCATATGAGAATCGAAACTTGAATCATACCTGGACTAGATATAACAATATTACAGTCCTCTGAATTTGAAGGGTTTTCTGCAGTCTTCATTTCACTTAAAGGTTTTTTTTCTAACGTGTCTCTATTATTGTTCTAAAATACATTTTTTTAACGGATTGACCCAATCCAGAATGAGAAATGATTTTAAAATGAGAAATGACTAATGAATTAGATAAATGAGATTCATGTCAAAATACAAATTACATTACTAAATTTCACAGTGTGAAAGTAAATTCAATACAAATTACATTACTAAATTTTACATTGTGAAAATAAATTCTATTAACTCCTGGATTACAGAATCTTAGTATATTTTAGTATTCTAGAATGGTACAATCTAAAAATCAATCTAGATATATTAGGCATCTATAATTTAAAAGCTAATCTAAATAAAAATTTACTTTCTGAATTGTATAATCAAATAGTGTAATTTATATTCCGAATTGAATTCCCTTAATCCAATCTATAAGTCATTTATTATTTTAAAAATTAAAATATTAATTTAAACATATGCTAAATTATACAATCAAATAATCTTCTAGATTATATAATCTAAAAGCATGAAATCACGAAAACCACATCCAACGCCACAAGGCTATTAAATCTTTTCATCAAGATCAATTTTGAAATTCCACAAAATATGAAGGTTGAGGAAGAACTCATGGAGTTGTAGCAAGAATGCATCTAATTTATTGTAGGACATGCTAACTACCCGAACTACAAGTGAGACAAATGTTTTCCAAATTTATTTATAGAGAACATGGTAACGTTTTGTATATAATTTAATATTTTGTAAGTTTTGCTAAAAAAATAATGATACTTTCTCAATAACAAAAGATAACTTATTCTATCAATATTCTAACAGTAGTCTATTTTTTTTTAAAATTAAATTATAAATAAATAAATATATATATATATATATATATATATATATATATATATATTATTACATCATTAGAATAAAGTTGTTCAATAATTGTTTTATCTTAATGAGCTATCAAAACATCATCATTCTTGTTTTAAACTGAACCTTTATTAACATCTATCCTGAGTAAGGTGATTAGAGTGATTGATATAAAATTTGTCTTAGTATGTATCCAATGTGAGTAGTATAAATGAGAGAAAGTATCGTTATACTGGAATTTTATTCGTAATTATAATAATAAATAATTCTTTTTACTACAATACGTAAATCGTATTTTCCTTAACATGATTTTCCTAGTTAAAATCGTGTTAACATAAAAAGACTTTAATAAAAAACTAAAAATTGAGATAGTGTTAACGTAGAAAAATGAAATAAAGATTATGTAAAGTGACACGTAGAAAAATAATTATCCCAATTAATATTAATTCTTATATATATATATATATATTAAGTACATTATTTTGGTATTTTAATTTGTGAAATAATTAATTAATTAACTGTATTAGTTATTATGCATGCACTGATACAGTATGTTGATGATATGATCATGTCTAATAATTAATTAATTAATTAATTAAACGAGTCTATTAATTTAGTATCTCACCCATATAAATAAATAATTAATTAGGTGTATTAATTATTATGCCGGTACAATAATTAATTGATTTTGTATATTAATCACTGAAATTATATTTTAATACAATTTTAACTATATTTTTTTTAAATTGTCATGCACGATTTATTCTTTATTTTTTAGTTTAATGTAATCGTGTTTTTGTTATACGATATTTTTATACGTACTAAGTGAATGTGGTAAAAAAAAAAATAGAGATAGAAAAAAAAAAAGTATTAACAGGTTTAGTCATAAAGCTAACAATGTTTTCAAAAGTTTTTCTTTTAATTGAAAAAGACTATATCTTAAAAAGTAAAACTTCAACTAAAACTTCTGTCTCATTAATATACAACGAGGGTTGCATTTCCCGATACAAAACTAGGATTTTTCTAACATGTTGATTCTTATTCAATTATTAAAAGAAATAAATTTTAATTATAAACTAGGTTAAATAAAATAACTAATAAAATTAACTGGAAAATATTACTATCGCTTTATTTTTCCTCTTTTTTTTTTCTTAAAAAATCATATTTTATTTTTAATTGTATGAAACAATTGAACATAATTGAACATTATGAGAGATGTATTTATTAAAAAAGTTAAATATTTTAAAATAAATAAATGTTTACATATAATAATATTACTAAAATTAGTGCTACCTTTCACTTAATAAATACAATAATTACTACCGTATTCATTCAAATAGTTATAATAAACATATAATAATCATTAATTACATTTCATAAATATTTAATATTAATGAATATAATATTTGATGGCATTCATTGCACTTGCTAATTTAATAAATTTTTTATACATAATGAACATAATATTTAATAGGTATTAATGAATATGATTAAAACTATATAATAGAAAAATCAGTACATATATAGTAGGCTAATAAATGTGATTAAATATACTAATTTAATATATATTATTAGACATTTCAAGTTGTATTTAAGGATTAATATCATAAAATAACATAATATAACAACATAAATACATGATAATCTAATGCTTAGTGACCACTAATAAAAATAAATAAATAAATAATAAGATATAATATAAATTATATTTAAATTGAAATTTTGATTAAAAGTACATCTAATTTTTTAAATTTACTTTTAATCTAAATTTTCTTACAGATTATAAGAATCATTGTTAACTAACTTATAGAAAATTATTTTTGTATTTTTTATATTATAAAATTTATATAATATTTTTAAATTATATTAATATCTTAAAATATTTATATAATAGTTATTTTTAAGTTTAATATTCTATTAAATATTAGAACTTAAGTTTATGCATCATAAAAATAATAAATATGAATACATATAACATAATATAATAATAATAATAATAATAATAATAATAATAATAATAATAATAAAAACATGATATGTTTTACTATATAAGTTAATGTAAGACTCTAAAGATTTTAAAGTATTAATATAGTATATAAGAACTTAGAGAATAGTATTAGAGTACAAATTTAGTATAGTATATAAGAACTTAGAGAATAGTATTAGAGTATAAATGATATTAGTAAAATAATATCTGAATATTTTATTATTAAAATGAAAAATTCATATAAATAAGAAAAACAAGTTATTCAAATTTCATTCTTATAAAATTACTATTTTTCTGTAATAGAATTCATTCTCCTCCTCTATCTTATCTCTAGAATTATGGCCCCGCTTGTCATCTGACTAACGACCGGAGGTCATCTCTAAACTCTTGGTGTCGAGTAGAGTAAGAGTATTCTATTAGATTCTTGAATAAAGTAATTTGTTCATTTTCTGCTCATTTACTTTGAGTCAGTTTTCTGGTGTTCTTAGCTACTCTAGTAATCTATCATGAATGTGATATCTAGTACATCAAGATAGGTCTTTGTTAGTGGTATAGTCTAATCTTTGATTAGAGCTGTGGTACAGAGCTCTGCTTAACTCTGTGAACTATCGGTTTGAGAACACTTTTGAAGAGTGCTCTGCTTAAGTCAGGTAAGGAAAATTAGTTGAATGTTTAATACTAGTTAGTTAACTTTAAATAGAACCTTAGGATAGATAACTTGGATATGTATAAATGATTCATCATCAATGCTCAAGTTTTTTCTTACAGGTGTGACTGGTTCTTGAGCACTGAATGAACTTGATTGTGTGATTTGATTAATAGACGAATTTGAGTAGTATGATTGAATGTGGTAGTGTAAAAGATCTATGAATTTTGGTTTTGATATATGAAAAGAATTTAATATGCTTTTGATAAATGTAATGAAATATTTCAATAGCTTGATGTAGTTTTAGTACTTAACATTTGATGTTAATAGTTATTGAATAGAAATTCTTAGATAAATTTGTAGGTTGTGTAATAAAAATGATTAATTGAAGTTGTGATTTGGTTTAGAATGAGAAAATTGTAAGTTAATCGATTTGGATGATAAATGTTGTGTAGTAGTTAGTTTTTTTGTAAAAATTATTTTCTACATATTTCGCTCAAGCGAAAATGGAAACCTACTCTCGGGTTCATTTTTACTCAAGCAAAAATTTGGAATTGCACTACAAGAAAAAGGTTGTTTAAAGACTAATTTTTAGCTACCAAATAAAATGGTTACTAATTGTGACCAAAATAGTTACCAAATTAGATTTTGGTGGCTAAATAACTACAAAATATAAGTAATGATTGAATTTAGTGACCAATTAAGTCAAATAATTGGTATCTAACATTAGCTACCAAGGTTTTAGTGACCTATATCATTAGATTCTTAGATTCTAAATTAGTGTATAACTTAATTAGATACCAATTTAGAATCTAATGACATAAGTCATTAAAACTTTGGTATCTAATGTTAGATACGAATTATTTGACTTAAATGGTCACTAAATTCAATCATTACTTCTATTTTGTATTTATTTAGCAACCAAAATTTAATTTGGTGACTATTTTGGTCACAATTAGCAACCATTTCATTTGGTAACTAAATATTAGTCTCTAAATAGCTTTTTTCTTGTAGTGTTGCTTCCGGATGCATTTTCGCTCAAGTGAGGAGATTCTTGCTCAAGCAAAAATAATATTGGAATTGGACCTGCTCTCAAGTGCATTTTCGCCAAGCGAGATTTTCGCTCAAGTGAGGGGATTCCCACTCAAGATAAAATATTCTCGCTCAAGCTAAAGCTAAAAGAATATATTTTTTTCACAATTTTAATTGTTTGATTCTTTTGTAATGCTTTTTGTGGAATTAAGATAAATGATTGGTTTCTGAGTCATAATTGATATTGATTTATATTGAAGAATACACTGTTTTTGATATATTTGAACTTGAAATTGGAAAGTATATGAATGTATTATTGGAAAATCGAGATGTATGATATGATTTGAAATATATGTGGTCTATAATTGAGACAGTATTTTCATGATAGAAAAAACCTGTGTCGAGATGTAATAGGATGTGCATTGTCTAAGGATCTGATCAATAACAATTGATATCCTGACTCTACTAGTATTAGGAATCAAATAGATGAACAATACTAGGTGGTGAGAGTCGAAGGAGGTTCGAACTGGGTGACTGTAACTTGAAATATAGCTGGCCAAAAAAGTCTGAGGGACTAACCCTATCATACAAGATTGTTGATTCCTTGATTGAGAACTGTGTGATTCACAGTTTAGAGTTATATTACATGTTAGGTATATATCTCGGAGTCTATTCAATACACGAATCTTCCAGAAGTAGAATTTAGTTTGTTGATACTATTTGATGTAATAAGTTAAGATTATCAGATGAGTTGGACGATAGATGATTTGAATTGATTGTTATGTGCTAAATGATTATATATATATATAATCAAATTTAAATTATTATATGAGAAATATTTTAATTATCAGCTTACATTTTATTGCTTGTATTAGTGTGTTTGTTTTCTATCTGTGATGATTGTGTTATACATGAGAGCAAGTAATGTTGCAGATAAGCCAATCAAGGATAATCTTAATTGAGTCTGCTAGAGATTTTCTTTAGATATTTTGAAAAACTCTTTATTTTTTTTATGTGTAAATATATTTTGTTTAATATGTAAATATATTTTGTTTAAAAATTCCTATAAAAAATTATATATTTTGATGTAATTTTTTATTAGATATATTATAATATATGCAGTAGATATATGTATGTATGTTTAAACCATTTATTAGAATACATTGTCATTAAATTTAGAGTGTCACTGATACCATTAAAAAAATACAAAATTGTATTTTATTATATAGTTACTATTCTGATTACATTATGAATAAATCGTATAAGTTTATAAAACCAATGTTGTAATATAAATAATTTTTTAATAATTAAAAAATAAAAATAATATTTAATATTTTAATTATCATTGTAATTGAAAATTATGTTTCAATTATATAAATGTATGAGAGAGAAAGAGAGAAATGGGTGCATATAGAGAAAAAAACATTGGATTTGGCTTATCCAAATCCATCTCTCTTCTTGAATTAAGATATATATTACAACCAATAAGTAATAAAAACAACACTATCATATTATGTTAACACAACAAATAACATATTATGTTAACACAACAAATAACATATTATAGATAGGATAACTATTATATCCTATCCATTACAAATACTCTAAGAGTACATATAATATATAATAAATTATAAAGACTTAAGTAAAAAGCTTATTTTAATTTGATGAATTTATTACATAATAGTTCTTAAACAAAAAGTAGTTACTTTTGTTTCTTGTTTATAGAAAATTAAATCACTTTCATTAATTATAATATTTTAACAATTTTGATAAATATAAAGAAAGAACAACAATAGTAAGTTAAATATTTAAGAACCAATTTTATTGGCTTGGAATACATCATTTTAAAAGGATAAAGGTTAAAAGGATAAAGGTTAAAAGTTTAAATTATGTTTAATAATATAAATTTTAATTTTAATTATTTATCTCTAAAAATCACAATCTTTTTCTATTTTTTTTCTCTCTTTGGTATAGTTTCTAAAATCCAATGTCAAAATTTTTTTATGTCATAATTTTTTTAACATATATGGCTAGTTATTTTCTTAACATATATTGCTATTTAAGAGATGATTGTCTTCAACTTTTTAGGTGAAATTTTGATTTAGAGTCAATTTTGTTTTATTTTATTTTTTTTATCTTTTTTCGGTTCTACACGTAAGTATCTTTAAGATTTTACACGTGCAATTAGATGGAAAAATTATTATTTCAGTTAATTTAATTTTTTCTTATAAAATATTTTAGTTGTTTAAGTAACACTTCATAAAAATCATTCCATAATGTATTAGATTCAACAGAGAGTCTGTTTGGTAATAATTTATAACACAAAATTGGAAGCTAACAATGTTTATTAATTAATATACATGTGGTTTGTCTACACGAAAAAAGAGAGGAAAACAATACCCTAGCTCTTACATCCTTCCAATCATCCTCACATGCACTTTCTGGTCTACACTTGATTATGCTCATGTACCCAGTAGGTTATCACGCATAGGCAACGACCAACTCCATGATAAGCTATTTGAACTATAAAAAATTTATAAATTGTAAGTTTGTGCAATTTAATACTAAGCCATATAATCACATATAATTATTTTCATTATGCAAAAAGTATATACATACAAATCACATCTACATCCACATAACAATTATATTCATCAAAGAATGTGTACGTACACCCTCTAAAAATATCTGTATTAAGCATTATACTCTCCTCAGTTATTTTCATTATGCAAAAGTATATACATACAAATCACATCTACATCCACATAACAATTATATTCATCAAAGATTGTGTACATATACCTCTAAAAATATCTGTATTAAGTATTGTAATATTCTAAAAAATAGTTTCAGAACAAAAATCAATCTAAAGTTTAGTTTTAAATATAAATAAGATAACACCTGAATATTTTTTAACAAAAAAGTTGTTTAATTAAATACAAATTAGTTATTCAATTTTTTATTTTTATAATAAAAATTACTAACTATTTCTAAGAAGATATTCAGTTTTATTTTTATAAAAACTACCAACTCTCTCCCTCTCTCTAAAATTTTGGCTTCTTTCCTTATCAAACTAATGATCAGAGGTCATCCCCAGATTCCTGACGTAGAGTAGAGCAAGAGTGTTCGATCATATTCTTAAACAGAGTTAGGTTGCCTATGTTTTTAGGTTTTTTGGAAGTCCTTTGAGTATCTCTACTCTATAGAGGTAAGGGAAGCTAGTTTAACTGTTTTTAATAGATATTGTAATTATTTGTTTATTAAATATGAATTGGATGAATTGAATGGAATGAATGTTTATAAATGGTATGATGTAGTATCAATGTTTGCGAATGATGTGTAATGTTGATCAAGACATACTATCTTCAGGAAAGGAGATACCGTGTTAATATTGTTAAAATGTACATTATTTGGGGATTTGAGCTAAGGAGGTATCCTGACTCTACTGATACATTGGATTTACGTAGATGAAGATTACCGGGTGACGAGTGGTGAGAGTCGAAGGAGGTTGGATGTCTTAGTTTACATAACTTAAACAATCAATGAAACTAGGGAGTATTTGTTACAACATAGATCTTTGCTTAATACCCACAAATAGTCATGATTCACATATCATCCCAAATTAATGACCTTAAAAGCACACCTCATACATAAGTATACCATTTCATGTGTGTGTATGTATATATACATCACCATACATAGATAGAGATATATACAACACTTCTGCATAAAACACAAGTATACACAACAAATACAATCATATAGTCAAGTAAGATAACTTAGATAGAGATATCTAACAACATTTTCACTTGAATGAAAATAGTTCTATTACGCAAGAGTATTAGATCAAACACTCAATAGAGCGTCTTAGACGATACTTTGTTTAAGCTCATGTGTCTTTGTTGGAGTGAGGATATCAAATGATACTCTCACTTAAACAATTTAGATGAAATCTTTGGTATTAACACATCGATGCTTAAACATAACTATCTCCTTACATTTTTGAAATATTCTCCTATCTTAAGATCACTAGATTGTTCTTTTCAAGTTGAGAGTTGATCTTACACATGTCTCCAAACTCGATGGAGGTTCAAATTTAGATAGATAAGGAGAGATCCTAGTTCTACGGATAAAATGAAGGTTTTGGACTTGACATAATCATGAAAAATTCAAATGCATATGCAACTAACATTGCTCAAGACTCTACATACTTATTAGGAATGATAAAGCCCTACGAGACATACACAAAGGACGTTCTTTAATTCTACGTGCAACTGGAGAATGTCAGACACAAATGCAACTAATGTTCTTTAGATTTCCTTAGGTTACTAGAGAATATTAAATACAAATGCAGCTAGTGTTCTTTTGGTTTCTCCTTAAGAGCTTTACTATTACATGCAACTCAACATACGTCAATCTTTACGTGCAAAGATTAAAGATCTTTATATGAGGATCTTTACAAAGAAAAGACTTTAATTTATCTCACTAACTAAAGTTTAATTAAAGTAATTTCCTTTACTCAAACTTTTATTCTTTTTCGAAATGTTTTTTGTTCACGTGAGAGATTTTCAAAACTTCGCCTGAAAGTTGTTGCGCTAAAAATGTTATCCAACCTTTCAACTACAGTGAGAGGTGATTAGATTTTGAAAGAGATATAAGAATGAACAAATGAGGCAAGAGAAATGGCAAAGAAAAAAAATTCTTAGAGAAAGATGATGAAAAGAAAAGGCTTGGATGCAAGTGAGAGAATGAAAGGGAAACAAGGTTTTACAATTTAGGTGAATTTTTCATTAAGTTATGGAGATTCCATGTAATTTTAACCATTTATCTTGGGAGTTGTTATTGCTTGGGTTCTAAGCAAAAGTTAGGTAAGGAGAGTTGAATTAAGACTTTAAAAATGTTTAAATTTAATTCTTGACATTTTTTAAATCTTGATTTATGTTTGAGTAAAAATGTTGAGATTGGATTAGAATTGCGAAAATGCATAGTAGTGTTGTTGGTAAGATTTTTGTGTTCTATGATCATATTTTGAATTGCAAACCAAACTTATTGCTATTGTGAAATTTGATGTTTAAAATATATTAAAATGAGTACGAGTAATTCAATGAAATTAGAAAATTAGTTTGCTGTTTGTATATTCTTATTGTTTTGTATGCATTAATGGAGTCTTGATTCTTCACTTGAGTGACACTTAATCAGTAATATTTATTATAAATATAGAGAATTATCACTCAAGTGTGTTCATATCCTTACTCTAGTGATCATGCTTCTAACTTATTTATAACTTTAAGTAAGATAAATATCATATCATTTTTTTTTTCTTTAAGGAACTCTTGACGCTGAAGTTGTGTGTTGTTGCTGTGAAGTAGTGACAAGAGAATCGCTTTTAAGAAAAAGTGGTGGAGGAAGAAAAATATTAAAAAAATAAATTGAGTTAAGGATTATTTTATTTTATATGAAAATATTTATGATTGATTAATTTAAATATGATTGAATTAATATTATATTCATATATTTTTTTGAACTAACATTATATTCATATATTCTTTGAATTTGTATAAGAAAAAACTTGTATTTTCTTCTTCATCATAAATATTTAATATTACTAACATATATCAAACAATTTCACATAATCATAATAGAAAAAACTAATAAAAATATAATTATATTAAGAATTCTTTAAATAACATTTTCGCCACATCTAGATAGGAGATATATGTCTTTCTGTAAGTTTTTTAACTATTTTCCCTTGAATTTCTTTTTTATTATTTAAAAAATCTCATATGTTGACTGAATAAGGGGATCAAACCTATAAAAGGAGACTAGATAAATAAGTTATACAAATTTAAAATAAAGTGTTGGAGAAGAGTGAAACAACAAAGATGACGGTAAAACAATGCAGATTGACAAACTAAGTTCACATAGAGAGGAATTTTCTGTTGGTGGTTGTTTGTGAGTCTCGAAGACATGGAGAATCTGGACCAAGGAACAACAATAAAAAATTGTTAAGCGAAGTGAACTTTTGAAGGAAATTAAAAGCTAAACAAATTTGGCATGTGCTAGCTGATTATGCATGGGTTGTCTCTTGCTACAACAATTATAAATTTCAAATTATTGCACAATCTATAAGAATGGTAAGCCAACATGACAATTAGGAAGGTGAAAATAAGAATGTGATAGAAAATAATGTCAGAACCAAGTCTTCGTTACGAGATTACAATAGAAATTTCTCATTATTATTATATATATATA